>Ga0206118_100690_pt1 | contig 13081 bp, 16 predicted proteins | sample 3A20Ametagenome_FD_177999 | JGI IMG/M metagenome (GOLD analysis project Ga0206118, IMG submission 177999) | Enriched microbial communities from leaf-cutter ant dump, University of Wisconsin, Madison, United States - 3A20A | ecosystem: Environmental > Terrestrial > Nest > Insects nest > Nest dump... | reverse complement strand
GCGTCGATCTCGTCGATGAAGATGATGCACGGCGCGTGCTTCTTGGCCTGCTCGAACATGTCGCGCACGCGGCTGGCGCCGACGCCGACGAACATCTCCACGAAGTCCGAACCGGAAATGCTGAAGAACGGCACCTTGGCCTCGCCGGCGATGGCGCGCGCCAGCAGGGTCTTGCCGGTACCCGGCGGGCCGACCATCAGCACGCCGCGCGGAATCTTGCCGCCGAGCTTGGTGAACTTGGACGGGTCGCGCAGGAACTCGACCAGTTCGCCGACCTCCTCCTTGGCCTCGTCGCAGCCGGCCACGTCGGCGAAGGTGACCTTGATCTGGTCCTCGCCCTGCAGCTTGGCGCGCGACTTGCCGAAGGACATCGCGCCCTTGGCGCCGCCGCCACCGCCCTGCATCTGCCGCATCATGAAGATCCAGAAGCCGATCAGCAGCAGCACCGGCAGGAACTGCAGCAGGATCGACCAGAAGCTCAGGCCGGTTTCCGGCTTCATGCGCACCACGTCCACGCCCTTCTGGTAGAGCTGGTCGATCAGCTTGCTGTCGCTGGGACCGTACAGCGCGCCCTCGCTGCCGTCGCTGCGCCTGAAGCGGATGGCGTTGGCGGTGAGCGTGGTCTCGTTGGTGATCTCCACCGACTTGATCCGCCCGGCATCCACGTCGCGCAGGAACTGCGTGTAGTTGTTGGCGTCGCTGACCGGCGGCGTGCCGCCGCGCGGGGCGAAGCTCTGGAACACCACCATCAGCACGACGGCGACAACCACCCATAGCAGGAGGTTCTTGGTCAGGTCGTTCATCCTCATCGGCTCCGGCGTTCCTCTAATTTCTGACGCGTTTCGTATGGTGTCGAGCTTACTTGATCTGCGGGCGCTTGCCCTGGCCCAGGGCATAGACCTCGGGCGAGCGCTTGCGCGAGGCTTCCGGCTTGCGGATCACGACCTTGTCGTAACGGCGGCGCATTTCCCGCACGTAGTCGTCAAAGCCGACGCCCTGGAACAGCTTGATCAGGAACGCCCCACCCGGCTTGAGATGGTTGTCGGCGAAATCCATCGCCAGCTCCGCCAGGTGCATCATCCGCGGCTGGTCAACCGCATCCATGCCACTCTTATTGGGGGCCATATCCGACAGGACAAGGTCCACCGGCTGGTCGCCGAGCATGGCTTCGAACTGGGATAGGACGGTTTCTTCCCTGAAGTCACCATGAAGGAACTCCACGCCGGCCAGCGGCGGCATCTCCAGGATGTCCAGCGCGAGGACCCGCCCGCTGTCGCCCATCTGTCTCCGCACCTGCTGCGACCAGCCGCCCGGCGCCGCGCCGAGGTCGACCACCACCATGTTCGGCTTCAGCAGGCGGTCGCGCTTGAGCAGTTCCTCCAGCTTGTAGGCGGCGCGCGAACGCATGCCCTCGGACTGCGCCTTCTTCACGAAGGGGTCGGAGAAATGCTCCTTCAACCAGCGTTGACTGCTCTTGCTGCGGGACATCGGGATGGGGCCTGTAGGGGTGGGCATGATACCCTGAACCCCCTTGATAACCCGTAATCACTGCATGTCCATCGTCCTCACCCCGGCCCAGAACCGATTCCTGCGCGGCATGGCCCACGATCTGAAAGCACTGCTGCAGATCGGCGGCAAGGGAGTCACCCCCGCCTTCCTGGCGGAACTGGACGAGGTGCTGGAACGCCACGAACTGATCAAGGTCAAGGTCGCCGCCGAGGACCGCGAGGCGCGCGAGGCCATGGTCGGCGAGCTGGTCCAGGCCAGCGGCGGCGCGCTGGTCCAGCGCATCGGCCATGTCGCCGTCCTGTACCGCCCGGCCCGGGAAAAGCGCCAGATCGTGCTGCCCCGCGGCTGACCGCCGAGGAGCCAACGATGCAACTGAGCCGCGAACTGCCCGATTACACCTATTCCTTGCGCTCGGCCGACGGCCGCCAGGCCCGGGTCAACGACCGGACGCTGGCGCGCAGCTTCATCCTTTCCCCCGACCAGCTGATCGAAGACTGGGCGGTGGCCGCGGTGGGCCAGCTCACCGTGGCGGACCTCGCCCCGGCGCTGGAACAGAATCCGGCGGTGTTCATCCTCGGCACGGGCGAGCGCCAGGTGTTCCCGCCGGTGGAAGTCATGGCCGCCTGCCTGACCCGCGGCATCGGCATCGAGGTGATGAACAATGCCTCGGCCGCGCGCACCTTCAACGTGCTGGCCGGCGAAAACCGCCGCGTGGTCGCGGCGTTCATCCTGGAGTGACGCCCGGCGTCACGGGGTGCGGGGCTGCTCCCGCACGCATCTGCCTGTTGTTCCATGCGCGGCAGGCCCGCAGCTACGGGCCTGCACTCAGCGCAGCGGCTCGCCCTTGAGCCAGCAGACAAGCAGGACAAGCAGGGCCACGCCGACGTTGGCGACGAAGGAGCGGATCGGGTCGGACACGGGCGGGAACATCACCAGGCCGGCGACCAGCAGCACGGCCGCCGCCGCATAGGTGAGCCATCCCTGCCACGCCAGCGGCCAGCCCCAGCCCCATCCGAGTTCCTTGGCGGCGAACCAGTAACGCGATTTCCCCACGCTCTTCCTCCTCAACCGGCACCGGGCCGGCGTACATGTCCATGACCGCGGCACGGCGGGCCCCTGCCCGCAGGGCCCGCCCGGGCACCGCGGCATGCGGCGGGGTGGCTCAGCGGCCCTGCCGCCGCGCCCTGCGCTCCAGCAGGCCGAACAGGTACTGGCCCATCCCGACCATCAGCGCCATCAGCAGGCAGCGCGGCGCCACCGCCAGTTCCAGCTGCGCCGCGAGCGCGGCACCGGCCACGCACCCGGCCATGACCCCCAGCGTGCCCGGTCCCTGCAGGCGATGCCAGTCGAATGCCCAGGCCAGCGCCGTCAGTACGACATGGATGGGAAATACGACGAAACACGCTTCCTTCATGGCGTCGACGAATGGCATCCCTGCCCTCCGTATCCGATGTGGACGTCGTCGCTACCGCTGCGGCAGGTACTGCAGGGGATCCACCGGCTTGCCGTTGTAGCGGATCTCGAAGTGCAGCATGTCGCGCGAGGTGCCGGTGCGGCCCATTTCCGCGATCTGGTCGCCGGCCTTGACGTTCTGCCCCTCGTTGACCAGGCGCTTGCGGTTGTGGCCGTAGGCCGACAGCCACTGGTCGTTGTGCTTGATGATGATCAGCTCGCCGTAGCCGACCAGGCCGGCGCCGGAATAGACCACCACGCCCGGGCCGGCCGCGCGTACCGCCTGGCCGCTGCTGCCGGCGATGTCGATGCCCTGCTTGGTGGTCTCGCCGGCGACGAAACGACCGACCAGCGCGCCGTCGGCCGGCCAGCGCCAGCCGATGCCGCTGTTGGCCGGCGCCGGTGCCGGCGTCGCCGCCGGTGGTGGCGTGGCCGGACGCGCGGTGGTTCCACTACCAGTGGGCGGACGCGAGGCGGTGGCGCCGCTGCCCGGATACAACCGCAGCGTCTGCCCCGGATAGATCGCGTTCGGGTTGGACAGGCCGTTCCAGGCCGCCAAGTCGCCCGGCGTGATGTTGTGGATGCGGGCCAGCGCATACAGCGTGTCGCCGCGGCGCACCACCGCGGTCTGCCCCGGCTTGGGCACCGAAGTGCGCGGGGTTGCCGGCGCGGTGGACGCGCCCCCCGACGGCCGGACCACCGTGGCCGTGCCGCAACCGGCCAACACCGCGGCCAGCAGCAACGCCGTCGCGCCGGCCGCCGCCCTGGACGCGCCCTTGAACATCACCTTTGCACTCATGCGAATTTCGTCCTCCATACCAGCCAGCCCACCAGGCCGACGACCAGCGCGGTCGCGATCCAGCCCAGCGGTTCGATCCAGCGCCGCAGCGCCTCGGCCGCACGCGCGCCGCCGAAGCGGATCACCGCAGCCAGCACGTAAACGCGCTTGCCGCGCCCGACCAGCATGCTCAGCACGTACTGCGGCAGCGGCACGCCGACGATACCGGAAGCCCAGGTGAAGACCTTCATCGGGATCGGCATGAAGCCGCCCAGCACCAGGAAGGTGAACACCGCCCACGGCGATTCGACCATCTTCGCCTGCAGCGTGGCGATGCCCGACTCGATGGCCGGCAGCATGCCCAGCGCGGCGAACAGCGGCTTGACCGCCTCGAACGCGTAGTGGCCCAGCGCGTAACCGACCATCGCGCCGACCATCGAACCGGCCAAGCTCAGGGTGGCGAAGCGCCAGCCCTTGCGCGGCTGCGCCACGCACATCGGCATCAGCATCACTTCCGGCATCACCGGGAAGATGATGGCCTCGATGAAGCTCAGCACCGTCAGGTAGGTGGGCGCACGCTTGTGGCTGGCCCAGTACAGCGCGCGGTCGTACAGCGGCCCGAATATCTTCATCGTCGCGGGGTTCCCGTGTCAGTCCAGCGTGTTCAGTCCAGCATGCCCGACAGCAGCGGCACGAAGCTGACCGGTGCCAGTTCCTCCTGCACGATGCCGTCCGCCTGCCGGGTAAGCTGCAGCAGCGTCTGCCCGCCGGGACCGCCGACCGGCGCGACCAGGCGGCCGCCGACGGCCAGTTGTTCGACCAGTGCCTCCACCAGCGCCGGTGCGGCGGCGGTGACGACGATGGCGTCATAGGGGCCATGCTCGGGCCAGCCGATGCGGCCGTCGTCGTGCTTGCTGCGCACGTTCATGCCCAGCTGCCGCAGGCGCTTGCGCGCCTGGCGCAGCAGGTCGCCGATGCGTTCGACGGTGTACACCTCCAGCCCCACCGCCGCCAGGATCGCCGCCTGGTAGCCCGAACCGGTGCCCACCTCCAGCACCGTCTTCGGTGCCACCTGCAGCACCGCCTCGGTCATGCGCGCCACCACCCACGGCTGGGAGATGGTCTGGCCATGGCCGATCGGCAGCGCGGTGTCCTCGTAGGCGCGCGAGGCCAGCGCCTCGTCGATGAACAGGTGCCGCGGCACCACGCGCACCGCGTTGAGCACGCGCTCGTCGCCGATGCCCCCGCCGTTCTGGGCGCCGTCGCGCAGGCGGTCGACCAGCCGGTCGCGCACGCGCTGCGAGGTCATGCCGCTGCCGACAGCCTCGGGCGAAAGACGCAGGCGTGGCGTCATGCCGGCCGCTCCAGCGTCGCCGACAGCCCACCGACCCAGCTGGCGACCTTCTCCAGCGCCTCGTAGCGGGTCAGGTCCACCTGGATCGGCGTGATCGAGATATGGCCGGTGCGCACCGCATGGAAATCGGTGCCGGGGCCGGCGTCCTGCTCGGAGCCGGCCGGGCCGATCCAGTACACGGTGTTGCCGCGCGGGTCAGTGGCCGGGATGCAGGCCTCGGCGCGGTGGCGGTTGCCCAGGCGCGTCACCTCGAAGCCGCGGATCTCATCCCACGGCAGGTCGGGCACGTTGACGTTGAGGATGGTGTCGGCCGGCAGCGGATCGGCCTTCAGCCGCGCCACGATCTCGATGGCGGCACGCGCGGCGCTGAGGAAATTCCTGGCTTCATGGCGCTGGGTGACCAGCGACACGGCCACCGACGGCAGCCCGAGGAAACGTCCTTCCATCGCCGCCGACACGGTGCCGGAATAGATCACATCGTCGCCGAGGTTGGCGGCGTTGTTGATGCCCGAGACCACGATGTCCGGCTCATGCTCCAGCATGCCGGTCAGGGCCAGGTGCACGCAGTCGGTGGGCGTGCCGCTCACCGCGCAGGTGTAGTGGTCGATCCGGCGCAGCCGCACCGGCTGGTCCAGGGTGAGGGAGTTGCTGGCGCCGGAACGGTCACGGTCCGGCGCCACCACGGTGACCTCGTGGCCGGCATTGCGCAGTTCCTCGGCGAGCATCCTGATGCCGGGGGCGTCCACGCCGTCGTCGTTGCTTACAAGTACGCGCATTGAAGACCTGAATCGCTGAATCCATGACGGCGCTCCCGCTGCCTCGCCGTCCACCGCCATGCGCCGGCGCGCTGCACGCCGGCCGGCATGGCCCGATCCGGCATGATACCGGAATGCGTCCGTCGCCTTCCCGTGATGCCCTCCCCATTGCCGCAGCCGTTACGCTATGCGCATGTCGCACCCAGAAGACGAAGACGACGGCGCCCTGTTCCGCTCGGCGATCGGCGAAGTAAAGCCGCTGCGCAAGGTGGAAACGCCGGCCATCACCCGGCCGCGGCCGAAGCCGCGCGCGCGCATGGCCGAGCAGGACGAGGCGCAGGCGCTGGGCGAGTTCGCCCGGCTGCTGCAGTCGGGTGCGCCGCTGGAGGCCGGCGACGTGGCCAGCTACCGCCGCGACACGCTGCCCGCGCGCATGTTCCAGCGGCTCCGGCGCGGCCAGTATTCGGTGCAGGACGAACTGGACCTGCACGGCGCCAGCGCGGCACAGGCCGAGCACCTGCTGCGCCAGTTCCTGCTCGAGGCGCATGCGCACGACCATGGCTGCGTGCGCATCATCCACGGCAAGGGCCTGCAGTCCGATGGCGGCGCGCCGGTGCTGAAGAATCTGGTGGACCGCCTGCTGCGCCAGCGCAACGACGTGCTGGCCTTCCATTCGGCGCCGCCGGCGCAGGGCGGCACCGGCGCGGTGCTGGTACTGCTGGCGCGCCGCTGAGCGGCGGCCCGCCGGTGGGCCACGACCGGCGGCAGTGGGCAGGCGCGCTGGCACTCGGGGCGACGCCGGAGAGGCGGTCTTGCGGCATCGGGCAGTCCGCCGCGCGTGGCCCGCTTCGGCTTCGCGGCTGACGCCGCTCCCCCGTGACCGGAACAGCCTGGACGCAGCCCCGCGGGCTATTCCGTTCCCGGCGAACCGGCGCGGCTGGCATCGCCCACCTCGCCCAGCTCGTGCAGCACGGCGGTGGCATAGCAGCCTGGCGGCAGGGCGAAGCAGAGCTCCAGCACGTCGTCCTGCAGCCAGGCGTGCTGCATCAGCGCCGGCCGCAGCCGCAGCGCGCGTCGCTCCTGCTTCAGGCCGGCCTGTTCCAGCCCGGCGCGCAGCGCCAGCGCCTGTTCGTCGGCCAGCACCGTCTGCTCCAGTTCCAGCGCCGCGCCGGTGACGCGCGGTTCGCCCGCGCCCCACAACGGCCCGCTGGGATGGATGTCGAAACGCGCCAGCCTCCCGGCCAGCGCCTCGCTCATCGGTTCGGGGCCGAACACCGAGCGGCTGCCATCGAGCATCCACACTTCGCCGTCCAGCGCGCGGTCCCAGCTGCCCTGCTCCACCCGCGCGGCCAGCACGCGGTTGAACAGCGCCGAGCGCGCCGCCGACAGCAGCATGGAGCGCTGGTCCTTGCGCACCCGGCGGCCGGCGAACATCGCCAGCGCCGCCGGCACGTTGCCGCCGTCGCGACCGAAACGCTGCTCGCCGAACCAGTTGGGCAGGCCGCGCGCGGCAATGGCCTGCAGGCGTTCATCGATGGCTGCGCGCTCGCCCTGCACGCCGCGCAGCACCAGCCTGAAGCGGTTGCCGGCCAGCGCGCCGCGCTGCAGCTTGCGGTTGTGCCAGGTCGAGGTCAGCACATGGACCTCGTCCGATTCCAGCAGCGCCAGGTCGGGGGCGACGCGCCGCGGCAGGTGCACGCTGAACCGCTGCGTGGTCACCGCGTGCCGGTCCTTCTGCCCGGCATAGCTGACGCCCATCTCCGGCACGCCGGCCCACTGCGCCAGCTGCCTGGCCACCGCCACGGTATTGGCGCCGCGCTTGCGGATGTCCAGCAGCAGGTGCTCGCCCTCGCCGCTCGCCTCGAAGGCGGGCAGCTCGTCGACCTGGAAGTCCTCCGGCGTGCTGCGCATCAGCGCACTCAGCACCGGTGCGCCATAGGCAAGGGGAAGCGCGGGAATATCGGTCATGTCAGTCCTGTGGAACGATGTCGGGCCCGGGCCCGCATTCTCGTGGGAACGGCTTTCACCCAGCCGTACCTTTCGCGGGCCAAGAGCGGGAGACGGGCCGGCAAAGCCTCTTCGCGCACCAAGGTGCGCTGCTGCGGCCTACCGGCAATCAGAAACGGGCTTACGCCGCGACCAGCAGCACCACCGCCTGCGCGGCGATGCCTTCCTCGCGGCCGGTAAAGCCCAGCTTCTCGCTGGTGGTGGCCTTGATGCTGACCCGGTCCAGCTCGATGCCCAGCAGCCGCGCCACCGTTTCGCGCATCGCCAGCGCGTGCGGGCCCACCTTGGGCCGCTCGCAGATCACGGTGATGTCGGCATTGCCCACCTGCCAGCCATGCCCGCGCAGCAGGCCTTCGCAGTGGCGCACGAACTCGCTGCTGTCCGCGCCCTTCCAGCGGTCGTCGCTGGGCGGGAAATGCTGGCCGATGTCGCCCAGCGCCAGCGCGCCCAGCATCGCGTCGCACAGCGCGTGCAGGATCACGTCGCCATCGCTGTGCGCGAGCACGCCGCAGCGGTGCGGCACGCGCACGCCACCGAGCATGACGTGGTCGCCTTCGCCGAAGGCGTGCACGTCATAGCCCTGGCCGATGCGGATGGGAGGGAAGGAAGGAGGATTCATGGCTTCGGACCGGATTGTCGTGTCAGGCCCGGCGTCGCGCCGCCGGACAGGGATTCAGCCGCGCCGCGACAGCTCGAACTCGAAGCGGGCCAGGTCGGCCGGCGTGGTGACCTTGAAGTTGCACTCGTCGCCCTCGACCAGCAGCGGCCGCGCGCCCTGGCGCTCCATGGCCATGGCCTCGTCGGTCACTTCGACGCCGGCGCCGGTGGCTTCGGCCAGGGCGCGGGTCAGCTGGTGCCGGCGGAACAGCTGCGGCGTCAGCGCGCGCCACAGCCGCTCGCGCGGTTCGGTGCGGTCGATGCCGCCGTCGTCGCCGGCGCGCTTGAGCGTGTCGCGTACCGGCGCGGCAAGGATGGCGCCAACCGGGTCGGCGCGCCCTACTTCCAGCAGCCGCCCCAGGTCGCCCGCCGGCAGGTTGGGCCGAGCGGCGTCGTGCACCAGCACGAAATCGTCGGCGCGCACGCTGTCCGGCAGCGCCTGCAGCCCGGCCAGCACCGAGGCGGCGCGGGTGTCGCCGCCGGTGCAGGTCAGCACCGGCTTGCCGGCGAAGGCATTCCAGCCGGGCCAATCGGCGTCGTCTTCGGCGATGGCCACCATCACCCCGGCCACGCCCGGGTGCGACAGCAGCGCCGCCAGCGCATGCGCCAGCAGCGGCTCGCCGGCGGCCAGCAGGTATTGCTTGGGCACGGGCCCGCCGAAGCGGGTACCGCGGCCGGCGGCGGGCACCACGGCCCAGACCTGCGTGGTCATGGCACGACCTCCTGCGCCGGGGCGCCCTGCGTGCCCGCCTGCGCCGCGGCCGGGCGCGCGACCGGCGCGTCCTCGACCACGCGGTAGAACTTCTCGCCGGGCTTGATCATGCCCAGTTCGCTGCGCGCGCGCTCCTCGATGGCGGCCTCGCCTTCCTTGAGGTCCTTGACCTCGGCGGCGAGCGCGTCGTTGCGCTGCTGCAGGCCTTCGTTGTCGCGCTTCTGGTTGGCGACCTGGGCCTCGAGCATCATCACCTCGCCCGAATTGCCCGGCCCGAACCAGAAGCGGTACTGCAGCAGCGCCAGCAGCACCGCGAGCACCAGCAGCAGCCAGCGCCAGTCACGCATGGGCGTCAGCGCTTGAGCGAGACGAACGCGTCACGCCCGGCGTAGCGCGCGTTGCCGCCGAGCGCTTCCTCGATGCGCAGCAACTGGTTGTACTTGGCCACGCGGTCGCTGCGGCACAGCGAGCCGGTCTTGATCTGGGTGGCGGTGGTGGCCACGGCGATGTCGGCGATGGTGGTGTCCTCGGTCTCGCCCGAGCGGTGCGAGACGATCGCCGCGTAATGCGCCTTGTCGGCCATGGCGATCGCTTCCAGCGTCTCGGTCAGGGTGCCGATCTGGTTGACCTTGATCAGGATGGCATTGGCGGTGCCCGACTCGATGCCCTCGGCGAAGATCTTCGGGTTGGTGACGAACAGGTCGTCGCCGACCAGCTGCACCTTGCCGCCGATGCGCTGGGTCAGCAGCTTCCAGCCGGCCCAGTCGTTCTCGGCCAGGCCGTCCTCGATGGTGATGATCGGGTACTGCGCGGTCCAGTCGGCCAGGAAATCGACGAACTGCTCGGAGGTCAGGCGCTTGTTCTCGCCGACCAGGTTGTACTTGCCGTTCTCGTAGAACTCGCTGGAGGCCACGTCCAGGCCCAGCAGGATGTCCTCGCCGGCGGTGTAGCCGGCCTTGCCGATGGCTTCCAGGATGGTGTCCAGCGCCTCGACGTTGCTGCGGAAATCCGGGGCGAAGCCGCCCTCGTCGCCGACCGCCGTGCTCAGCCCGTGGCCCTTCAGCACCGACTTCAGCGAGTGGAAGATCTCGGTGCCGGCGCGCAGCGACTCGCTGAACGAAGTGAAGCCGACCGGCAGCACCATGAATTCCTGGAAGTCGACGTTGTTGTCGGCATGCGCGCCGCCGTTGATGATGTTCATCATCGGTACCGGCAGCGACGGCGTGGCGCCGGTCATGCCCGCCAGGTACTGCCACAGCGCCTGCTTCCTCGACGCGGCGACCGCATGGGCGGCAGCCATCGACACGCCCAGCAGCGCGTTGGCGCCGAGGCGGCCCTTGTTCTCGGTGCCGTCGAGGTCGATCAGGCGGCGGTCCAGCCCGGCCTGGTCGGCGGCATCGAAGTCCTTCAACGCAGTGGCGATGGCGCCGTTGACGTTGGCCACCGCGTCGCGCACGCCCTTGCCCAGGTAGCGGGTCTTGTCGCCATCGCGCAGTTCCACCGCTTCCTTGGTGCCGGTGGAGGCACCCGAGGGCACCGCGGCGCGGCCGAACGAGCCATCGGCCAGGGTGACTTCGGCTTCCAGCGTGGGATTGCCACGGCTGTCGAGGATTTCACGGGCGTGGATCTTGGCGATATTGGTCATGGTCGGGGGGATGGACTCGTAGGGGACGGGATGTGAAACCGCCACGCAGTTTAAACGATGCGCCGGCGGGCGCGGCGCGTTGCTTGCGGCTGAAATCGCCGGGGTAGTGCCGGCCGCTGGCCGGCATCTGCATGAATGCTGGAAATGCGAGGTTGCCGGCCAGCGGCCGGCACTACCGTGAAGACCAATGGCCCGCGCGGGGCGGGCCATTGTTCGGGTTCAGAGCGTGGTTTCGAGAAACCCGTTTTTCTTGGTGATCGAATCCAGCGCCAGCAGGGTTTCCAGCAAGGCTTCCATCTTGTCCAGCGGCCACGCGTTGGGGCCGTCGGACAGGGCCTTGGACGGATCCGGGTGGGTTTCGGCGAACAGGCCGGCCACGCCGACGGCTACCGCCGCGCGCGCCAGCACCGGCACGAACTCGCGCTGGCCGCCGGAACTGCCGCCCTGCCCGCCCGGCAACTGCACCGAGTGGGTGGCGTCGAACACCACCGGGCAGCCGGTGTCGCGCATCACCGCCAGCGAGCGCATGTCGCTGACCAGGTTGTTGTAGCCGAAGCTGGCGCCGCGCTCGCAGACCATGATGTCGGCATTGCCGGTGGACTTGGCCTTCTCGACGACCGGCTTCATGTCCCACGGCGACAGGAACTGGCCCTTCTTGATGTTCACCGGCTTGCCGGCGGCGCATACCTTCTTGATGAAGTCGGTCTGGCGCACGAGGAAGGCCGGGGTCTGCAACACGTCCACGACCGAGGCCACCTCGTCCATCGGCGTGTATTCGTGCACGTCGGTCAGCACCGGCACGCCGATCTGCTTCTTCACCTCGGCCAGCACCTTCAGCCCTTCCTCCATGCCGGGACCGCGGAAGCTGGTGCCGGAGGTGCGGTTGGCCTTGTCGAAGCTGGACTTGAAGATGAAGTTCATCCCCAGCTTGCCGGTGATCTCCTTGAGCTGGCCGGCGACGTCGAGCTGCAACTGCATCGACTCGATCACGCACGGGCCGGCGATCAGGAACAGCGGCTGGTCCAGGCCGACTTCGAATCCGCAGAGCTTCATGTAATCAATACCTCGGTAGGAGCGACGCAAGTCGCGACTGCACTTTTCGGAAGCCACTACAAAGCATCGACTGACGCCGCACCTGCAGTGGCTGTGATGAACATCAGGCCCGCGCTTCCTTCAGCAACTTACCGCCAGCCTTCTTCTCGCGCGCCGCGCGGATGAAACCGATGAACAGCGGGTGGCCGCCGCGCGGGGTGGACAGGAATTCCGGATGCGCCTGGCAGGCCAGGAACCACGGGTGCACGTCGCGCGGCAGTTCCACCACCTCCACCAGCGTGTCGTCCATCGACTTGCCGGAGATCACCAACCCGGCATCTTCCAGCTGGGTGCGGTAGCGGTTGTTGAACTCGTAGCGGTGGCGGTGGCGCTCGGCCACCACGTCCTTGCCGTACAACTCGCGCGCCAGCGTGCCCGGCTTCAGGCGCTGCTCCTGCAGGCCCAGGCGCATGGTGCCGCCGAGGTCGGACTTCTCGTCGCGCTTCTCGACCTCGCCGCTGGCGGTGCGCCATTCGGTGATCAGGCCGATCACCGGGTGCGGCGTCTGCCGGTCGTTCTCGGTACTGTTGGCGCCGTCCAGCCCGGCCACGTGGCGGGCATGGTCCACCACCGCCGCCTGCATGCCGTAGCAGATGCCGAAATACGGCAGCTTGTGCTCGCGGGCATGGCGGGAGGTGAGCACCTTGCCCTCGAAACCGCGGTCACCGAAGCCACCCGGCACAAGGATGCCGTCGACGCCGTCCAGCGCGGAAAGGTCCGAGCCTTCCAGTTCCTGCGCTTCCAGCCACTTGAGGTTGACCTTGGTGCGCTGGCGCAGGCCGCCGTGCTTGAGCGCCTCGCCCACCGACTTGTAGGCGTCCTGGTGATCGACGTACTTGCCGACCACGGCGATGGTGACCTCGTCCAGCGGGTGCAGCGCCGCATCCAGCACCGCCTCCCACTCGGACAGGTCGGCCGGGCCGGCCTTGTCGGCGAGCTTGAGCTGGTTGACGACGATATCGTCCAGGCCCTGCGCATGCAGGCCCATCGGCACGCGGTACAGCACGTCCACGTCCGGCACGCTGATCACCGCGCGCTCGGAGACGTTGGTGAACAGCGAGATCTTGCGCCGCTCCGAATCGGGGATGGCCTGCTCGGAGCGGCACAGCAGCACGTCGGG
>Ga0206118_100689_pt1 | contig 13083 bp, 8 predicted proteins | sample 3A20Ametagenome_FD_177999 | JGI IMG/M metagenome (GOLD analysis project Ga0206118, IMG submission 177999) | Enriched microbial communities from leaf-cutter ant dump, University of Wisconsin, Madison, United States - 3A20A | ecosystem: Environmental > Terrestrial > Nest > Insects nest > Nest dump... | reverse complement strand
ACCGAAGAACACGCCGGAAGCGTACCAGTCTGCCGTGCTGTCCACAAAGCCGAAACTGCCGATTACACCAGCGGCCGGCGTAGCGCCATCGTTAACGAAATTGCCGACCGCCGCACCGGCACCATCTCCGCCGGAGAGCCAACCGCCGAAACCTATGCCGGTTGGGCTGGAGCCCAGATCGCCATACATGTTCCGCCCATCAAAATGGTTGATTTCGATGGTACCGTTCCGCGAAGCAAAGGACCAAGTCATGTAGAGGTCGCCTACGGCGCTGTGATTGTTGCCGGCGACATTGGTTACAGTACCGGCCGCAATGCCATCATAGGTAGCGATTGCCGTTTCGGACGCCTGCAACCCGTTGAGCGCCCCTAGGCTGGTGAGATCGCCCGAAACCCAGGCGCCATTTGTAAGATTGGCGGATGCCGATTGCGTCCCGTCCGATACAGCGGCTCCGAAATTCCAGAAGCCCCAATCGATGAAGGAACATTGGCAGAAAGGCAGTTCTTCGGGGTTAATATCGGCGCGCGCTATACTGCCAGTTGCCGGGACCGACTGCGTCGCCGGGTCTGTCGTCGTGGCGTTGTCGATAACTCCAACGCCATTCTCGAAATGGAGGTGGAAGATCGTACCACTCTCGCCGGCCTGACCGACGAAGAGGTCAAGGCCCACGGGCGCACCCTCTGCGTCGTACCCCACCTGCGAAAGCGCCGGCTCGCCGGTATGCCCATTCTCTCGCGGGAACAGCGGCACCGGGTACGGCGGATCACCTTCGTCACCAAACCCTTCGAGCACGATGACGCCACCGACATAGGCAGCCTTAGTCGTCGTCACCCCGCCCTGCCCGACCAACTGCTTCAGCTCATCGTAATGCGCCGCCGCATAGAGGAGCGCGTCGAGCTCCTTCTTCGTGAGCGGCGGCCCGCCGGTGTTCCTGTTCGCACCCTGACCCGAATTATTGCCCGCGACTTCGGAATTCTTCACGTCGCCATCGCTCGGGCCCTTGGGCGCACCGCCCTTGCTGCCCGCCGTGCCGGCCAGCGCCGCCTGGATCTGGCTACCCCAGCCGGGCGGGGTCTTGAGCACCTCGAAGCTGCCATCGGCGCCGAGCGCCAGCGAATAGCCGGCAGCGTAAAGCCGGCCGAGCAGCTCCTTGCCCTGCGCCAGGGTCACCTCGTTGCCGAACAGCATGTCGACATGCGGCGGCGTGCCTGCCGGCGGATCGAGCACCACGTCCACCATGGCGCCGCGAATGCCCATGGTGCCGACCGGCGTGTTGATGGTCACCCCGTCCGGCGTCTTCGACGTCTGCCCGCCGATGAAGCGCAGCACGCCCTTGGTGAAGCTGGCCGTAACCTGCGCCGTGCCGGCATTGGGATCGTAGACGAAACTGTCGATGACGAGGTCGGAATTAGGCCCCACCATGAAGGTGGTGCCGTCGGCGAGCAGCACCTGCACGAGCCCGGTGCCGCCGGTCTGGATGCGCTGGTTGAACACCACGCTGTCGCCCAGCGAGATGGTCCTGACATTGGCGCCTACCGTGCCCTTGGCGTCCTGATTCACCGCCGCAGTGACGCCGACATTGGTCTCGGCCAGCGCCGGGGCGCACAAGGCAAGGGCGGAAAGCGCGATCGCTGCAAACAGGCGCATGGTCAGAACCTCTTGCTCACGCCGACGCTGACGGCGGTGTTGTCGTAGTTGGAGAGGTCGTAGTTGGACTGCGACGTCGACCAGGTGAGGCCGGAATTGAGCGCCAGGCCCTCGCCCAGCGGCACGATCAGGCCGGCCGAGACATAGCCGGTAGTCTTCACCTCGGCGTCGGTCGCCGAAATCACCGGGTCGTTGGCGTCGGCCACCTCGCGCGCGATGCCGGCCGATGTGGTCAGCGCCCACGGCTCCTTGCCGCCGGTCGGCGACGCAATGCTGAAGACGACGCCACCGGACGCACCGATCTTCCAACTCGACAGGTAATCGACCGACGCCACGGTGCGGGTGCTTTCGAGCAGGGTGAAGAGCGCCACGTCGGGCGTCACCAGATAGTCGATACGCGCGCTGCCGCCATAACGCTGGCCCGAGCGGTCGGACGAATTGGGGCGAAGGTCGCTGTCGAAATATTCCTCGTGCCGCGCCTCCGCGCTCAGCGTCAGGCGGGTGCGCGCATCGAGGGTGGAGATGAAGTCGGCCCCGACACCTCCCGAAGCGATATAGGGGTCACCGGAGAGCAGCGCCGCGCTGAAATCGCCATGCAGCGCCAGCCGCGCATTGTCGATGCCGACGGATGCGAGGTTGAAGTTCGGCCCGAAGTTCAGGTCGACGACACCGGTATTGAGTTGATCTTCGTTGCGGTAGAGCGCGCCATAGGCCGACAGGTCGATGTCGAAGCGGTCGCCCTGGCTTTCGAGGTCGGTCGAGTTGTGGAAGCGCGCCGTGACATAGCCATTGGTGTCGGCAGCGCCGAGCGCCGCGTCATCGAGCTTGAATTCGAACCCACCAATGTCGACGAAGGGCGAGTCCGGTCCGGCATTGGCGTTGGTCTGGTACCGAAGGCCGATACCGACCTCGCCGAACGACTGGTTGCCGGCCTCGCGCGAGGCGATCTGGCCCATATAGGCGCCGATCTGGCTGCGCACGTCATCGGGTACCACGGGCTGCTGCAGCACCGTGGTGAAATAGGACTTCGCCGTGCCCCACGAGCCGAGACGATAGTAGAGCACGCCGAGCTCGAACTGCAGCCGCGGCAGGCCCGGCGCGAAGACCAGCATGCGCTCCAGCGTCGAGATCGCCGCCTCGAGGTCGCCCACCTTCTCCGAGAGCGCCGCATATTCGAAGGCGAGGTCGAGATTGGACGGATCGGTCAGCATGCGCTGAAAAAGCTGCTGGCGGCGGCTTTCGAGGGTGGCGCGCTCACCCACCCCGCTGCTCACCACGTTCTGCCGCGACGTCGCGTCGACATTCTGCGCCTGGGCCGCCGGCATGAGCACCAGCGACACGGCAATACCTACCCAAAGATGCGCGTGCCCCCGCAGCATTCCAAGCCCACCCACTGATCGTCTTTAGCCCAGACGAGAATTACTTCAACGTTTCAGTATTATGACATTCTCAAGCGCAACTCCATGACAGTCGCGCAACTTCGGCGCAGCTGTAAACCCCTCCGGGCACAGATTGTGCCCGCGCGGTTCTTTTGCGCAACAATCCGGGCGGCGCCCACCCGGCGACGTCACCACAGGTCGTTGAAGGTCCTGGGGTCGCTGCCGGTGCGGCCCTCGGGCGTACGGTCCAGCCGGGCGATCGCCGCCATCTCGTCCTCCGACAGCGCGAAATCGAAGACGTCGATATTGTCGCGGATGCGGTCCTCGTGCACCGATTTGGGGATGACGATCAGCCCCTGCTGCAGGTGCCAGCGGATGATCGCCTGCGCCGGCGACTTGCCATGGGCCGCGGCGATCCTGCCGATCTCCGGGTTGTCGAGCACCGCGCCCGAGCCGAGCGGCGAATAGGATTCCTGTCGGATGTCGTGGCTTTCGAGGAAGTCGCGGATAGCGCGCTGCTGGAATTCCGGGTGCGTCTCGATCTGGTTGACCACCGGCGTCACGCCCGTCTCGTCGATGATCCGCCGCAGATGCTCTTCGAGGAAGTTGGAGACGCCAATCGAGCGCACCAGTCCCTGCTCGCGCGCCCGGATCAGGCCCTGCCACGCCGCCACATAGCGATCATGCGCCGGCGCCGGCCAGTGGATGAGGAACATGTCGAGATAGTCGAGCCCCAGGGCGCGGAGCGAGCCCTCGAGCCCCTCGATCGCCTCGGCCTCGCCCAGCAGCTTCGTCCTGAGCTTGCTGGTGACGAACAGCTCCTCGCGCTCGACCGCCGCCTCGCGGATGGCGCGGCCGACGCCCTGCTCGTTGTCGTAGCCCTCGGCCGTGTCGATCGAGCGATAGCCCGCCTCGATCGCGCTCCTCACTGCCGGCACCACCTCGTCATTGCCGACCTGCCACACCCCGAAGCCGAGCTGCGGGATGGAATTGCCGTCATTGAGGCCGACCACAGGGATGCCGGCCACTCCGGACACGGACGTATCGCTCGACGTGCTGCGACCAGGATCGATGTTCATCGTGAAGCTCCTCGTTATCTGCGAAGAGCAAACTTTCGACGGCGGAGTCCGTTCCCGTTACCCCGCCGCAAGCACCAGAGCCTGCGTCCCCAGTCGGTCGCTCGACACGGTGACGTTGATCGTCCCGGCCTCCGTGGCCTGTACCCAGAACCCCGTCGACCCCGCCCGCAGCGGCACCGTCGCCGGCCCCAGTCGCCTGCCGGCTCCGGACACCTCGATCGTCACCGGCTCGGGGAAGAAGGGCAGCTTGTGGCCGGCCTGATCGAGCGCCCGTACCATGACCCGCACCGCGTCGGTCGCACCGATCTTCGTGGCGTCGGCCACCAGCTCCAGCGTCTGCGCCACCGGGTCGGCGACGTATTTCACCACCTTCACCGCCTTGCCGTCGATGAAGCCGGTGATCGTCGTGTCGTGCCACTCCATGCCCCAGAGCCCCAGTTCCTCGGCGGTGAAATGGCGACGCTCGAACACTACCGGCGCATGCGGCAGGTGCGGATAGGTCTCGCGATCCGGCCCGACGCGTTTCACCACGTCCTTGCCGTACCGGATTTCGACCTCGTCGCAGTTGGTCAGGATCATCAGCGGCAGGACGCCGCCGATATTGCGCTCGCCGCGCGCCCAGAAAGTCACCGGCTGCAGGATCACCTCCTCCTCCGGTTCGCACTGCGACGCGTAGGCATAGGCCGCGAACTTGGGCTCGCGGAACATGTCCATCACGCCGTGGTGGCAGATGCGGTCGCCCGAGCCGAAATCCTTGTGCGTGTTGTAGTCGAAGGCGCACCAGCCGATGGCGCCCGAAATCCCCGGATTGCCGTAGGCGGCGTTGAGCACGTCGAGATGGCGGCGCACATGCTCGGCCTGCCGCTGCTCCTGGTCGTTACTCTTGGTCGGGTACATGTGCCCGCCGAACTCGGTGATCATGTAGGGCACCGGCTGTTCGAGGCCGGTCGTCTCGGCGATCGGGCGGAGCGCCGTGCGCGGGCGGTTGCCGCCCAGTTCCTCGTTGCCGAGGATAAAGTCGTTCATCGTGTAGACGTCTTCGAGCATTTCGGAGTCGGTGATGTAGCGCACCCCGCCCGTCTGCCGCGTCGTGTCGAGCTCATGCGCCACGCGGTTGGTCTCGAGGTAGAAATCGTGGTCGTCGCGGCTTTCGTTGATGCGCACGCCCCAGATGATGATCGAGGGGTGGTTCCAGTCGCGCGTGATCATGCGGCGGACATTCTCCACCGCCTCGGCCTTCCACGCATCGCCGCCGATATGCTGCCAACCGGGGATTTCCTCGAACACAAGGAGCCCGATCCGGTCGCAATGGTCGAGAAACCAGGTCGACTGCGGGTAATGCGAGGTGCGTACGATGTTGACGTGCAGCTCGTTCTTGAGGATTTCGGCGTCGCGTTCCTGCGCCGCGCGCCCCAGCGCATAGCCCGAATAGGGGAAGGACTGGTGGCGGTTGAGGCCGCGCAGCTTCAACGGCTTGCCGTTGAGGAAGAAACCCTCCGTGGTGAACTCGGCCGTGCGGAAACCGAACGTAGTATCCAGCACGTCCGAGTCACCCAGGGAGAGGCTCAGCGTATAGAGCGTCGGAGTCTTGGGCTCCCACAGCGCCAGGCTTTCGAGCCCGTCGAACTTGAACGACACCTCGGTCGCGGCCGGCTGCGAGGCGGTGGCGATCACCTTGCCCGCCGCATCCCTGATCGTCGCGGTGAGCTGCCCGGCAAAAGCGAGGTTGCGCGGGTTGCGCAGCGTAGCGCGCGCGGTGACGGTCTTCTTCGCCTCGAGCGCGTTCGGCGTCTCGATCTTCACGTTGGCGATAGCGATCGGCGCCGTCCGCTTGAGCCACACGTCGCGATAGATGCCGGCATAGGTCAGGTAGTCGATGCGGCCGCCGAAGGGCGGAATCTCCGGGTTCTCCGACCCGTCGATCACCACCGTCAGCACATTGTCGCCGGCCTTGAGCCGGCCGGTCAGCCGCGCCTCGAACGGCGTGTAGCCGTCGGTGTGGGAGGCGATGACTTCGCCATTGAGCGACACTTTGGCGTTGGCCATGGCGCCTTCGAACAGGATCGACACCTCGTCCTCGCCCCAGGCCGGATCGGCCTTGAACGTCTTGGTATAGGTGAACGCCCGCTGGTAGTCCCGCTCGTCGAAATAGGAGAAAGGCAGCTCCACCGCGGTATGCGGCAGGGTGACGGCAACGTCGTTCTCGAACACCCAACCTGTGTTGAAGCTAGTCAGCGAACGCATAGTGAAAACAGTCCCTATTTGACGGCGCCCAGCATGCCTTCGACGAAGCGCCGCTGGAGCAGGAAGAAGATGACGAGGGTGGGCAGCGTGGCGAGGATGGTCCCGAACAGGATCACCCCGTAGTCGGGCGTATAGCTCGAGGTCAGCGCCGAGATGACCAGCGTCGCGGTCTTGAGCTCGGGCTTATTGAGCATGATCAGTGGCCAGAGGTAATTGTTCCAATTGGCCATGAACACGATGATGATCGCCGCAGCATAGGTGGAGCGCATCGTCGGCAGGTAGATATAGAGGAAGATCTGCAGCTCGTTGAGCCCGTCGACCCGCGCCGCATCGCGCAGTTCAGACGGGAACGCCTTCGTCGCCTGGCGGAAATAGAAGATGATGAAGATCGACGCGATGCCCGGCAGCACCACCGCCGCGACCGTGCCCACCAGCTTGTACGAAGAGAGCAGCACGAAGAGCGGCACCATCAGCGCCGCGAACGGGATAGAGAGCAGCAGCAGCATGAGCCCGAACACCCGCTCACGGAACCTGCTCCGGAACATCTCGAAGCCGTAGCCGGCGAGCGACGAGATCGCGAGCGTCAGCACCGTGCCCACCACGGCGATGAAGGCCGAGTTCCAGAAGATGCGCGGCGCATCTACCGTGGCGAAGAAGCGCGCCGCATTGGCGAAGAGCTGGTCGCCGAAGCTCGCCTTGCCGATCACCACGTCGGACGAAAGGTTGGTGGCGCCCACCAGCATCCAGAAGAACGGGAACACCGAGACGAAGGCGGCGAGGCTGAGCAGGGCATAGGTCAGCGCACGACTGGCGAAGGCGAGCGGTCTCATGCGTCGGCCCTCCGGTCGCGGGCGATGATGAACTGCGCAAAGCTCAGTACCGCCACCAGCAGCACGATCACCCAGGACACGGTGGCCGAGTACCCGAAGGACGGCATGAACTTGAAGGTGAGGTTGTAGATATAGAGCGACAGCGTGAGCGTCGCGTCGGAGGGGCCGCCCTGGGTGATGTTGTTCACCTCGTCGAAGAGCTGCAGCGTGCCGATGGTGGAAATGATGGTGGTGAACAGAATCACCGGCTTCAGCATCGGCACCGAGATGTACCAGAAGCGATGCCAGGCCGAGGCGCCGTCGATGCGGGCCGCCTCGTAGATCGAGCGGTCGATGTTCTGCAGCGCCGCGAGGTAGAATACCATGTTGTAGCCGGTCCAGCGCCAGGTGATGGCGAGGATGATGAGGACCTTGGCCCAGAACGGGTCCTGCAGCCAGTGGATGGGCTCGCGGATGATCCACAGCGCCATCAGCATCTTGTTGACCACCCCGTCGGTGGCGAACATCGACTTGAACAGCGTCGAGTAGGCGATGAGCGAAGTAACGCAGGGCAGGAAGATCGCGGTGCGGAACAGGCCGCGGAAGCGCAGCGTCGGATCGTTGAGCGCCGTCGCCGCCAGGAGCGCCAGCACGATCATGATCGGCACCTGCACAACGAGGAAGATCAGCGTGTTGACCAGCGCTCGGATGAACACCGGATCCTTGGTCAGGCGGACGATATTGGTCACCCCGCCGAAGCTGAAATTCATCCCCTTGCCCACCTGGAAGCTCATCCAGAGCGACCAGAGGATGGGGTAGATCATGAAGATGCCGAGCAGCACGAGGGCGGGGGCGATGAAGGCCCAACCGCTGATCTGCTCCCCCCGGCTCAGTCTTGCCTGTGCCACTGACTATTGTTCTCCGACGACGCCTGGAGTGCACGCATACCAACCCACCCCACCGACGTGTCATCCCTGCGAAAGCAGGGACCCAGCTCGCAACCCGAACAGGTGTTGAGGTGGGGTCCCGGGTCAAGCCCGGGATGACACCGCCGTGGAAGCGGCGACCACCGAGACCCGGACCACCCTTGCGCGAAACAAGGGTGGCCCAAAAGCCCGCGGCCGCTGCCGCTTACTGCATCTGCTGCGAAGCCTGGTCGTTGATGGCCTGGAGCGCGTCGTCGACGCTGCCGCCCTGGGTGATGCCCGGCAGTTGCGCCACCACCGCGGAGTCCACTTCGGCGGTATAGATGCCGTAGTCGACGCCCGGAATCTTGGCCTGCCAGTCCGAGAAGTTCGCCCAGACCGGCTGGCCACCGAAGAAGTCGTCCGAGGCCTTGTAGGCATCACCCTGCGAAGCGGCGAGCCAGGTGCTGAACGCGCCCTGCCCGACCAGGATCTTCTGGTAGAAGTCGCTGTCGGAGGCCCAGATGGTCTTGAGGAAGTCGACCGCCGCATCCTTGCCGGCGCCCGACGACAGCACGTACCAGCTCGAGCCGCCTTCGTTCGAATAGCCGGTGGCGCCTTCGATGCCGTCGAGCTTCGGGATCGGAGCCACGGCCCACTTGCCGGCCTGCTCGGGCTTCGACTTGATCGTACCCGTCATCCATACACCGTCGAGTGCGACGGCGGTTTCGCCTGAGGTGAAGGCGCCGGTGAACTCGGTCCACCCGGAAACCGGCTTCACGATGTCGGCCTGCCAGATCTTGCCATAGGTCTCGAGCGCCGCCTTGAGCGGCTTGTTGTCGAGGATGTTGAGACTGCCGTCGGCGTTGAAGAACCACGCGCCGGCCGACTGCATCATGATGCGGATGAGGCCGTCCCCGTTGAGGTCGAGCGCGATGAGGTTGTGGCCGGTCTTGGCCTTGACGTCCTTGCCGATCTCGATGAAGCGGTCCCAGGTCAGGTCCTGCAGGTCGGCGGCCTTGTAGCCGGCTTCCTCGAGATAGTCGGCGCGATAGAACAGGCCGGTGACGCCCGAGTCGAAGGGCAGCGAGTAGGCCTTGCCGTCATAGGTGGCGGCCGCGACCTTGTAGGGCGCGAAGGCCGTCATGTCGATCGAGTCCGACAGCGGCACGAAGGCGCCGGGGAACGACTGCAGGTATTTCTGTGCCACGTCGTCCTGGATCAGCACGATATCCGGCAGGCCGGTGGTGTCGCCGGCGAGGAGCTGGGTCTGCAGCTTCTGGCGGATGTCTTCCTGCTGCATGGAGTCGTCGATATTGATGGTCACGTCCGGATGGGACGCGGCATAGCGCGACACGGCTTCCCGCATGGCGGCGCCGTTGAAATTGGTATCCCAGCACCAGACGGTGACGTCGACGGCCATCGCGGCAGTCATGGTGAGCATGGAAACGCCGGCGGCGGCGGCAATGGCGAGCGCGTGACGCCACCGCGATGCGATGCGTGTCATGGAAAGTCCTCCCTTGGCGGACCGCTATCGATGCGGTTCCGTGCCCCATTGTTAGTGGGAGTAAATCGCCAAGGCAAGACTTCAGTAAATATTTACTCCAGAGCACGAACGAGCGCGCTTTATCCAGTCGCTTCAACCACTTGCGGCACGTCGCGGGTAGAGCCGCGCCACACGATCTGCGAGCTGAGATTGATCCGCTTGGCCAGCTCGCGCCCGCCCACGCGCTCGAGCAGCAGTTCCACCGCCGTCTCTCCGATCTCCTCGGCGGGGAGACGGATGGTGGTCAGCGGCGGGTTCATGAACTGCGCCACCGAGATGTCGTTGAAGCTCGCCACCGCCACGTCGCCGGGGATCGAGACGCCCTTGTCCTGGATGGCGCGATAAAGTCCGATGGCGATGTTGTCGTTACAGGTGACGACCACTTCCGGCCAGGTCTTCGCCGCCATCAGCCGCACGCCCAGCCGGTAGCCCGACTGCTCGGTATGCCGATCCGCGGCGCGCTCGGTGACGCAGATTTCCGGGTCGAAGGCGAGGTTGTCTCGCATCCACTGGATATAGCTGCGGCAGCGGATCTCGTAATACGGATCGTCCGAGCGCTCCTCCATCCACCCGGCAAAGCCGATGCGGCGATAGCCCCGCTCCTTGAGGGCATTGAGGAGCTTGTGCGTCGCCGTGACGAGATTGCTCGACACGCTGTCATGCTCGTCGCTCGGCGGCACGAAATCGGCGAACACCACGTGCCGGGCGTGCCGCGTCAGCCACTCGATATCGTCGTCGTCCTGATGGCCGATGGCGATGACGCCCGAGGCGCCCTGCAGCAGCGAGGCGTCGGGCTTCGAGTCGGTGTGGTAAACTTTTACCGTTTCGATCTTCAGCGCCTGGCAGCGGCTCTCGATGCCGAGCCTCAGCCCGACATAATAGGGGTCGATCAGCTCCTGCTCGGGGCGCAGGAAATGCACCAGCGCCACCTTGGAAAGCCCCTGGGCATTGGCCCGGTTGCGATTGCGCGGCGTGGCGTAGTTGAGAGCCTCGGCGGTCTCGATGATGGCCTGGCGCTTCTTGGCGGTGATCGACAGCGTGGTGTCGAAGTTGAGCACGCGGCTCACCGTCGCCGTGGATACACCGACGACGCCTGCGATTTCCTTGAGGGTGACCATGGTCGCTTTCGATGCGCGCCCCACCGGCCATTGTCAACGCCCCTGTCCTATTCCTGCGACTTCAGTAGACATCGGCCTGATACCGCCCTGTCGCCTTGAGCTCGGCCAGAAACGCCGCGCTCGCCTCGGCCGAAAGCCCGCCATGCGCCGCCGCCACGTCGCGCAGCGCCGCCTCGACATCCTTGGCCATGCGCTTGGCATCGCCGCAGACGTAGAAATGCGCGCCGCGTTGCAGCCAGTCCCACAGCTCGGCGCCCGCTTCGCGCATCTGGTCCTGCACGTAGGTCTTCGGTCCCACATCGCGCGACCAGGCGAGCGACAAGTTGGCAAGCGTGCCGCGGGCGCGGAACATCTCCCACTCGTCGGCATAGAAATGGTCGTGTTCGGCGCGCTGGTGGCCGAAGAACAGCCAGGCCGGCCCCGCCGCCTTCCGGGCGTGCCGCTCGTGCACGAAGGCCCGGAACGGCGCCACGCCGGTCCCCGGCCCCACCATCACGATCGGCGTCGCATCATCGGCCGGCAGCGCGAAATTGTGGGCCTTCTGCACATAGACCGGCAATTCGCCGCCCGGGTCGAGCCGATCGGCGAACCAGGTCGAGGCGACGCCCAGCCGCTCGCGCCCGCCCGCCTCGTAGCGCACTGCATCCACCGTGAGGCTGACCCGCCCCGGATTGGTCTTCGGCGACGACGAGATCGAGTAGAGCCGCGGCTGCAGCGGCTCCAGCACCTCCATCAGCCCCTCGGGGTCGGGCCGGATGCCGGGGAATTTCTGCAGCGCTGCCAGCACGTCGAGGTTCGCCGCGTCGCCATCGGGGTCGTCGCCGCGCGCCAATGCCAGGGCCTTCTGCTTGCGCTCACCGCCGGTCAGGTACGAGATGAACTGGAACAGTGCGTCCGGCGCCGCGCCGAGCGCCATGCGCTCGATCAGCACCTGCCGGAACGGCTCGCCCGCAATGGGGAAATCCGCCGGCACGTCGATCGCCGCGATGATCGCGTCGGCAAGCACCGGATCGTTGGCCGGAAACACTCCGAGGCTGTCGCCCACCTCGTATTGCAGCCCCGACTCCGAGAGATCGATCTCGACGTGGCAGGTATGCTTCTCCGATCCCGGTCCGTTGAGCCGCGTGCGGCTCACGAAGCGCGCCTTCACCGGATGGGCGCGCGAGTAGCCGGCCCGCACATCGGCCTCGGCCTTCGGCGCCGCCGCCTTTGCCGCCACCTCCTCAGGCCCGATGACGCCGCCGCCCATTTCCTCGACCAGCGACTTCAGCATGCGCGCCGTCGCCTTGCCGCCCGGCGCGCAAAGGTTGAGCTTGTCCTCGGCCTGCTCGTAGATCGCCCTGGAATAGTCGGCGCAGTTATAGCCACACTGGCCACAATCCTGCTGCGCCATCGCCGCCATCAGCCTGAAGCGCACCGGCCGGTCCCTGGCCAGCACCATGCGATCCTCGATCGCCATGGCCGGGTCCTTCCACGGCGTCGACTCGTCCTCCGCCAGCTTGACCGGCGCGGCGGGAGCGAGTTCCGGCAGCGGCAGCGACTTCAGCAGCGCCTCGGCGAAGAAGCCGTTGAGCCAGGCCCGCTGCGCGTCTGAAAACGGCGCATCGACGGGGATGATCTGCGGGGTGACGTGGATGCTCATGCGGTTTCCTCGACCAGCGCCTTCAGCGCCTCGACCTCGTGCCGGTTGGCAAATTCGAAGAAGGTTTCGTCCGCGCCCGCGCGGTGCCGCATATATGCGCCCAGCAGCCGCTCCACCGTCGCCGGCACCTCGGCGCTGACGATGCCGCGCATCAGCTCGCGGCCGATCTTCGCCTCGCCGCCCGAACCGCCGCCGACGATCAGATGAAACCCCTCGGCCGGCTCGGCATCGTCACCCTGCGGCACCTTGCAGCCGATGAGCCCGATATCGCCGATATAGTGCTGTGCGCAGGAATGATGGCAGCCGGTGAGGTGGATGTTGAGCGGCGTGTCGACTGCCACCCGCGGCTCGACCCACTCGGCAATCGCCTCCGCCGTCCCCTTGGTGTTGGCGGCCGCGAACTTGCACCCGGTATTGCCCGTGCACGACACCAACCCGGCCCTGAGTGGCGTCGCTGCGGTGGCAAGCCCCAGCGCCGCGACCGCCGCCGCGGCATCAGCCAACCGCTCGTCCGCAATGCCCGAGAGCAGCAGGTTCTGCCACACTGTCAGCCGGATATCGCCATCGCCGAATTCCTTCGCGATTTCGGCAATGCCCCGCATCTGCGCTGTCGTCAGCTTGCCCGAGTTGAGCACCACGCCCAGCCAGTTGAGCCCGGCCTGCTTCTGCCTGTGCGCCCCGATATGGGCCAGCCGGTCGATCGCCGGCCGCGGC
>Ga0206118_100681_pt1 | contig 13201 bp, 6 predicted proteins | sample 3A20Ametagenome_FD_177999 | JGI IMG/M metagenome (GOLD analysis project Ga0206118, IMG submission 177999) | Enriched microbial communities from leaf-cutter ant dump, University of Wisconsin, Madison, United States - 3A20A | ecosystem: Environmental > Terrestrial > Nest > Insects nest > Nest dump... | reverse complement strand
TACTTCCTGCTCTTCTCCGACGAGTTTGACGGCACTACGATCGACACTGACAAATGGCATACTTATTATCCTTATGGACCTGGAGAGTCAGATGCGTGTATCTACTGCCGGACGGCATATGATCCCGCTATGCCCCTGTCAGAAAACAAAAGTGACCAGGTCTACAAGGATGAGAACGTAGTCGTCTCTGACGGCGTGCTGAAGATCATCACCAGGAAGGACCCGTCCTTCTGGCTGGGGCATCCCAGCAACTATTCATCGGGAATGATCTGCACCAAACGTGATTTTTCTTACGGAAGCTACCTGAAGTGGGAGGCCCGGATCAAACTACCTGCCGACTACGGCCTGTGGCCGGCATTCTGGGGACATTCCGGTGTCAGCGAGATCGACTTCATGGAGGTGTGGAATTCTGCAAAAGATCGCTGGGATAAACAAGGAAAGCTCCAGTTCACAACTCACCGTTGGAAAGATGGCAAACGCATAGACCAGGACCTTAAGAAATATTACGGTATAGACCTCTCGAGCCAGTTCCACGTCTATACTACGGAGTATGACCCGCTCTACGTGCGCTTCTATCTGGATGGCGTCCTTATGCATACCGTGAAACGGCTCATCCCTACCAAACCCGAACAAATTGTAAGCTGTGATCTGAAAGCCGGAACTTATCTCAGGAATGTAGCCTTTCCTGAATACAGCCACCCTATGCGGACCATCGTAAGCAACGGGATCGAGCGGAAGTATCCACCGGGCGATGACTTCGTGTCCGCTACGATGGAGGTCGACTATGTGCGCATCTATGCACGGGGCTGCCCATGGGCCTTCTGGAATCAGCTGGACCAAAATATCACTGAAGACAAGATCGTGGAGTATCCGCACGTGCTCAATTACAACTACATACAGGTAGCCGATGGCAAAACGCTCACCATACGCAACACTACGGTGCAGCTCAATGATTACGGCACTGTCACGCTGGGCCACAATTCGAAGCTCATCCTGGATAACGCTATCATGACGTCCTGCAATCCATACCAAAAGTGGAACGGCATCGTAGCCGGCAAAAACGCTGTCATAGAGATGAAAAACCACAGCGTCATAGAGAAGGCATACAAAGGTATCCGGCTGGGGGACGACGTCATCAATGGGGGCAATCCCGCTGCGATCACTGACAATCCCACACTGATCATGAACAGCAATTCGATCATAAGGAACTGTGACATAGGCATCCACTTCGCGGCGGGACGTACTATGTCGACCATCAGTGGCAACGCGAAGCTCGCCAACAACAAGACGGCCATCCTGGCTATGAGCAGCACGGGCCTGGTTGTGGACAACACATTTTTTGTGGACAATGGTCAGGCGATCCGGGCCATGGACTCTTACCTGCACGTCCGCGACGGCAATTACTTCGATGGCGGCACACGGGCTATTTTTGTCACAGGTACCTACCCGGCTGCGGCAGGTATAGACATCGGCGACGCGGGCCGGGGATACAATTATTTTGTATTCCAGGACGCTTACGCCATCGACTGCTCGGGCGCCGAGCACCCCGTCGGCGCCAACGTGGTCAACTGCAGGTTTTCCCGCATTGAGAACGGCGCATCAGCGGCAGTGGGTTTCAACGGCGCCAACCAGGTAATGTTTGAGAACAATACGGTAGGCCACTCCGACCGCGGCCTCCTGTCGAGGGCTACGGGCGATAACTTCAACTATACCCAGTGCAATATCTTCGACAATACGACGGTGCTGGACGTAGCCTATACCAATGACAATTCTAATTCACAGTTTCTCGGCAACCAGTCTACCGGCCTGCACAGCACCAATTATTTCCTGCTCAATGCCACACTGCCCAAAGATATCGGCTCACCAGCCAATCCAGCGGGCAATTGTTTCTCCGGTGACAGCGAGGACATCACTACGATGTACAATACGACACAGTCATTTAGGTATCATTTCTACGACGAGAGTCATACTGTGATATGTGAAGAACCATTTACCCCAGGAAGTTATACAAAAATACCTTCAGATAATGAATCGGGGCACTGCCAACAAGGTATAGGCATATTCGGCCTCATTGATCCGGATGGCGACGGAGTGAAGGGTTTTGTGCCTTCTACGGGGACCGGCCTGTCCGCTTATTCCGGCCATCTGTCCAAAAATACGGTGCAGGACCGCATCAGCCAGGCTATAGGAGCCCTAACTGCTGCCGGTGGCGATGATCCGCGCACCCTGGCCGATGAGACGGCAGGTAACAAATCTGTTACAGCATTCGAGCTTGAAGCCGTCGCCGACCAGTGGATACGGTATGCCGTGATGCGCGGCATGGATGAGGGCGACTACGCTTATGCCGAGAGTGTATTGACCCCGCTGAAACAATCCAAATGGCAGCGCCGGCTCTTCGGCCTCAAGCTCTGGCAGGCGAAGTATACCGAGGCGCAGGCCCTGCTCGCCACGCTGCCGGCCAGGAATACGGATGAGGCATACTTCAGGGAAGTACAGGCCACCAATCTCAAAAGGCTCGACGGCCTGCGAAACGGCGAACGGTTTACGTCACAGGAGATGAGCGGGCTTGAGATCATAGCCCGCTCTACGGAACCGTCTTCTGCGTACGCGCGCAGCCTGTATTACGTTCTCACGGGTGAGCTTATAGACTATGCCCTGCCTGACCCGGGAGCGGGACCTGCCATGACCGGCCCGGGAGAGACTGTGATAACAGGCATCAGTACCGGAGATAAGGTCAGTGAAGTGCGTTTTTACCCCAATCCGGTGACTGATGAGCTGCACGTAGAAAGTCCTGCAAGCCTGTCCGGCGTGGAGATCATCGACATGACCGGTCGTATACTGCTGTCCCGTACACCGGGAGGTAATACGACCGTACTCAATACATCACGCCTGCCAAAGGGCATATACGTGATACGCATCGAAAACAGCGATGGAAACGTTATCTTTGATAAGATGATAAAACTTTAAAGATCAATAAATCGTGGAGGGGCCAGCCCCTCCACATAAAAGACCTGCATATGAAAACATACTTCCTATACCTTGTTTTGGTGCTAACCATTTCGGTTTCAAAAGCACAGCCATATAAAAACGTTATCGTGCCTACTGAATTTGGCAATGTAAATGCATCCGCTATTTATAAAAATGATAATAAACTCTTGATCAGAGGAATATTTGGAAATAATCAATCCTGCTTGTTTGATCTTGACGATAATTTGGATTTAATCCAACATTATATCTATGACTCAATGTCATTTTCAAGAGCAGGTCTTAATATTACAGACAATGGTGTATTTGCACTTTCAAAAAACAGGAGTCAGGCGAAAGGGTTACAAATAGGGAAATTAAAGGAAAATTTTACATTCGATTGGAAAAAGGAAATAATAACTAATGGAGAGTATAACTTCCCCACTTCAAGTACCATGATAGATGGGCTTATCTATAATTCATTTTTTTATAAGGTGAATAATGTCTACATGATGGGGCTGAATAAAACAAATACAGATGGCAATAGTGTGTGGACCAGGTATTACGAGCCCGATGTAGACTATATCTACCCATGGGATATGAGTCCGACTCGAACTAAGGATCTCTTGATCAGTTATAACGTCATTTATACTTCAGGTCCAATAGGTGAGGGATATGGCCGAGTGGTGAAGATAGACAGTAGTGGTGAAGAAATATGGAAGTCAGACCTCCTGGAAGGGGTTGACGGAGGATCGGCACCCTTATGGTTTGCTGAATTATCCGATTCTTCCATCTTTGTCACCTTTAAAAAGGACATGCACAAGGATCCCGACTTTTTTATGAAGCTGCACCCTTACCCGCCAACGTATGTCTGGCTCGATAAGGATGGCAGGAAGGTACGGGAGCACATCCTCAGGATAAGCCGCGACTACGAGGTGTATATCTCTGAGGTGAAGGCGGGCCGGGGAGATTATTTTTACGTCTATGGGGGATTGAGGTATTTTGATACCAATGATGACTACGGCTTCATCACCAAGTACGCGAATAATGGTGATACCATCTGGACACACCGCTACAGGCATCCCGCATTCGATAGTAATGCTTATATCTATTATGTCAATGATATGGTTGAGGAAGAAAACGGAGATCTGACCGTGCTGGGCGCCATCGCACCAATAGCGGGCAAGAACGAGGTATGGGTCTTCCGGGTCAATAGTGAGGGCTGTTATGGTACACAGACGTGCGATGACCTGGTGCTCTCTACACATGGCGATGTCGATGCGGCGCATGGTATGACCGTATATCCCAATCCTACGACGGGGATACTGCACATATCCGGCCTGCCGCCGGGCGACGATGTATTAATACGGCTTTACAGTATCGATGGGCGGCCGGTGCTGAGCCGGCGAGGTCAGGCCACGGAGCTGGACATAAGTCGTCTGGCGCCGGGTATCTACCTGCTTCAGGCTGATACAGGCACAAGCTCACGGACAGTTAAGATAATGAAACGATAATCCGATCCGTGGAGGAGCCAGGCCCCTCCACATAAAAAGACCTGCAATGAAAACATACTTCCTATACCTTGTTTTGGTGCTAACCATTTCGGTTTCAAAAGCACAGCCATATAAAAACGTAATCGTGCCTACCGAATTTGGTAATGTAAATGCATTTGCTATCTATAAAAATGATGATAGATTCTTATTGACGGGAATATTTGGTAATAATCAGTCATGTTTATTTGATCTTGATAGCGAACTGAACCTGGTCCGGTATTTTATATATGACTCCACGTCATTTTCAAGAGCAGGTCTTCAGATCATTGATAATAGGGTATTTACGCTTTCTAAAAATAGGTTCCAATCGAAAGGACTTCAGTTTCTGTCTTTTGATAATGCTTTAAGCATAAGTGCTAAAAAAGATATCCCCACATTGGGAGAATATAACTTCCCAATCTCCACTACCTCTGTGGATCAAAACATATTAGGTTCGTACATATACGAAGAAGGTAGTATGAGGAAGTTTGGAATCTTTTGTGTTAAACCAGATGGTGATGTCAAATGGAACAAAACTTATGAAAATAATAATATAAGGGATGCTAATATATGGGATTTACAAAGGAGTAAAACAGATAATATTTTGGCAGGTTATGCCATACTATATAAAAACGAATTTGAGTCCGTGGCCAGGGTCATGAAAATAGATACGCTCGGTAATGAACTCTGGAAGTCTGACTCACTGCGAGGCATAGATAATATCAATGCTATTGTCTCCATAGCGGAATTATCTGATTCTTCCATCTTTGTCACCTTTAAAAAGGACATGCACAAGGATCCCGACTTTTTTATGAAGCTGCACCCTTTCCCGCCAACTTATATCTGGCTCGACAAGGATGGCAGGAAGGTACGGGAGCACATCCTCAGGATAAGCCGCGACTACGAGGTGTATATCTCTGAGGTGAAGGCGGGCCGGGGAGATTATTTTTATGTCTATGGTCAGCTAACATCATTTAATGATAATACTTCTAATGATTATTATGGCTTCATAACCAAATACGCGAACAATGGCGATACCATCTGGACACATACCTACCGTCATCCTGACTACAATAATTATGGCTACTTCCATTACGTCAATGATATGATTGAGGAAGACAACGGAGATCTGACCGTGTTGGGCGCCATCGCACCAATAGCGGGCAAGAACGAGGTATGGGTCTTCCGTGTCAATAGTGAGGGCTGTTATGGTACACAGATGTGCGATGACCTGGTGCTCTCTACACATGGTGATGCCGATGCGGCGTATGGTATGACCGTATATCCCAATCCTACGGCGGGGATGATCAATATAGAAGGGCTGCCTGTGGGCGCCGGTGCCGTGGTAAGGATCTACAGCAGTGACGGCAGGTTATGTTATAGCGGGCGCGGTGAGCAGGTTCAAAAGATAGACATACGGCATCTCCCGGCGGGTGTGTATATAGCACAGGTCAGCAGCAGGAGGTGGTCACAGGCATATAAGATCATAAAACAATAGATCCTTATGAGAATACCGTAGCAAGAAAATATTACCTGCTTTTCAACCCAATAAACACCTCCATATGAAGTATTTTACATTGTTTTTCATCGCAGTGATCTTATCCTGCAGCAAAAACCCCTGCCCGGATGAGGCATTTATCCTGTATCCGCAAGCGCGGCAATGGGTGAAATATTATGACTCTATCACATATGAAGTATATGAAGATAAGGATGGCCTCACCGATACGATGTGGATCACAAAAGAGACGATACAGGACACCTGCACTATAGACTACAATAACCATTCATGTACTGGGCCATGTCCTATGGAATCCGTGATCATAAGCAACCGGCATGGTTTCATGATGACCTTCAAAGCCCGGGGTCGGAAGCTGATCATAAATGATGACGCATCCTTAAGTCCTGCAAATATCAAGGTGTGGTTCGATGCGGTCAGCCAGGAGCCCGGGCCCATACCCGGCGGCTCCGCTTGCATCGAATATGGCGGGGCCATTCCCGGAGTCCATTACACCACTGAGTTATTATATGTTTTTTCCTGCAGATTTTGCGCGCCCGATCCGCCCGGATATAAAATATCCAGGACGTCCGGCCTTATCGAATATATCACTGACTGTGGTAAAGTGTGGAAAAGAAAGTAAAACAAAACATAAAAAACATAATAAATCCATGTACCTGAAGAAAATAACCTGGATCATCATCCTCTCAATAACCGGCATAAATGCCTCCGGGCAGCGCCTCCTCGATAGCATGCTGGTCGACTTTTACAGTCTGACCCCGGATACTACCGGGGAAGAGTATCCTAAGATCAGGCCCGTATTTGAATATACCATATCAGTAAACAGAACCGTCGTCAGCGAAAGTGATGGAAAAAGTAAAAGTGGGTTTGGTATGGGCATGTTATGTGACTTTAATCCCGGTGCGACGCTCACCTGCCTCCTGGGCCTTGAATACAACCGGGTCAGCCAGAAATATAAGTATGGGTATATAAGCCATTTTTCCGCCGAAAGGGATGTGATCTATCACGTCAGTTGTCTTTCAATACCGCTTCTGGCGAGGGTGAATTTTGGCAGGAAAAACAAGGTCCTTTTAGATATGGGTATATTTGGGGATTTCATCACGGGAGTTCAAAAGAAAAGCGCCGTCTCGCACGTCCTTCCGCACGAGGATGGCCAGGGTTTTGTGTTCGGCGTATCCGGGGGCGCAGGAATCATTTTTCCTGTTGAGAACAAATATGATATAACTCTTAAAGGAGAGTATAAACTCAAGTGGACAGGGTGCGGAGGTTCTTGTCCGCCGGAAGGCAATAACTATTTCAGGCTCGTAGCGGGGTTCCGGTTTGGAAACAGGACGGCAGAAGTTGAAAAAACCGGCCAATAGCCTCTTGTTGGCGCTAGCTTATAACTCCTCGTTGGCGCGGGTTTATAACCTGTGCCTCCCCGGTTTATAGTTTAGGCCCCACACGCTGATGGCTCTGGTCAGTGATCAGAGCCTTTTTTATGTCCTTCAATCAAATTCCCGGTCGTACCCCTGGTTATTGTGCCAATATGTTAAATTTGCCGCAACATCAATTGGTGTTGAAAGTATACAGTTTTACACTAATCTAAAATACAGGTACCGTATCATCAGAATAGCGATCAGGCTTTATTGCGTCTTATTTTTTGTTTTGTCATGGGCATTGGATGGAGAGTCTCAAACCGGAAAGCGGAAATTCAGGCAGCTGGGGATCTACAATGGCCTTTCCCAGAATATGGTCAGCAGCATCGTTCAGGATCACAACGGATTCATGTGGTTCGGTACGAAAGACGGGCTAAACCGGTTTGACGGATACTCGTATAAGATCTATAAGTCATCCGCCTATGACAAGACGTCTATCGGGGACAATCACATCACCTGCCTGTATGAAGATGATAATAACAATCTCTGGGTGAGCACCCGCCAGGGTGGACTCGACCTGTATGATCCAGAATCGGATTCCTTTATCAAAATACAAAATGGGCAGCTCAACGGAAAATCCATCATTATAAATTCTATTACCGGTAATATGAAGGTTGGGCTGTGGCTTTCAACGCTGGATGGATTAATTTTCGGGCTGGATGTAAAATTGAAAAAGCCGGGTGTAAAACCGGATGTCAGGATTATAGAGCTGTCATCTTCCGGGCCCACCGGCAATATTAAAATTCAGCAGATATTTCTTGACCATACAGGCCTGCTTTGGATCACCTCTACGTCAGGGGTCCGTCTTTATGATTTCAGGACCGGCCGGTTTATAGATGGTATAAGCTATCCCACCTTTAAGGTATTTGAAAAGTCCGGATCCGTACCTCACACCAGGTATGATCGCTTTTCACCCTTCAGTAAAATGATTTACAGAGTAACTGAAGATGATGACGGGAATGTATGGTTGACAAGTGAGGAAGGGTTGTACAAGTTTGACCGGCGTCATCAGGTTTTTTCGTTTTATGAGTTAGGCGACTATGTCACAACTATTACAATAGTTAAAAACCGGAATGGGGAAAATGAGATCTGGGCAGGATCTTATCAAAAAGGGCTGATGATCCTGAACACAAGGACCGGTAAATTTGAAGTCATTGAATACGATAAGTTTGCCAACCTGGGTGTGCTGAACGGGCTCATCACCAAAATATATAAAGGTAGTGACGGCACCGTATGGATCGGGACCAATGGCAGAGGCGTCGTATATTATTCACCGAATAATTCATTATTTGAAAATAGATTGCCTCAGCGCCTTATAGATAAGTATCCAAAATCACCAAGCATATATTCAATTTTACCCGTCAGATCGAAGGATAAGAACATATTGATTCTCAATACGCTTGAATATTTTTACTGTGAAGACCTCACGACCGGCCGGTCCTTTTATGATACATTATTCTATAGCAGGGTATCTTATGAGGACGATAAGGGAGGGTTGTGGTTAGGTACAACTGAAGGGCTCGCCAGGTATGATTATCTTTCAAAAGAAATGACAATTTTAGTTCCTGGTGACAAAATTGTCTCCGGCATACATATTGAAAAAGATAAGGTCTGGTACTCGACTCCGAACCTGTTGAAGCTTTACAATCCTAAGAATAAGACTATCAGATCATTTAAACTTGGAGGCAGGGAGGACAAATCTTCTATAGAGCCTCATGAAACACTTTTTTCAACGATCCATCCGGATGCGGACGGGACCTTATGGATAGGAGCGGTCAATGGGCTGTTTCATTTTGACCCGGAGAAGGAACAATTTATTGGCATTTATAAAAATGATCCTGCCAGCAATGAAAGCATCAGCTCCAATGAAATAAAATCGATTTTGCAGGATCCTTTCCGCCCATATGAAACACTTTGGATAGGTACAACCGCCGGCCTGAATAAACTGGACAAAAAAAGAGGAACCTTCGTTCATTTCAGCACGAAGGACGGGTTGCCGAATAATACGATATACGGAATACTCTCTGACAAGGAAGGCAACCTGTGGCTGAGCACCAACCACGGCCTGGCTGTATTTAATACAAAAGAGGAGAGCTTTATCAACTTTGATGTGCACAATGGATTGCAGAGTAACGAATTCAACACAGGGGCCTCATTCAGAAGCAAAGATGGTGAAATGTTCTTCGGAGGGATCAGCGGATATAACAGCTTTTATCCGGAAGAAATAAAGCTTCCCAGGGTCAGGATCCCGATCGTTATTTCAGATATCGCCCTTACAGGATCTGACAGCAGGCACCATTTTTCGATGGTGAATGAAAATAAGCTCGCTTATGACAATAATAACATCATCATCACCCTTGCGTCCCTGGACTATTCTTCTTCCGAAAAGCTGAGGTATGCCTATCGGATTTTTAATCAGGATACCTCCTGGATCTCACTTGGCAATAACAGGACGATCACATTGGGGAACCTGAGTCCCGGAAAATATGTATTTCAGGCAAAAGGAACAGATTCATTCGGAAGGTGGGGAGAGAATGTCGTTGAAATGGTTTTTATTATTTCCCCACCCTGGTGGAACTCGATCTGGGCTAATCTGTTTTATGTCGTTTTCTGCGGTGGCGTTTTGTATTTGCTATGGCGGAGAAACAAATCGCGGCTCGTGGAGAAGCACCAGCTGGAAGATGAACGACGTCAGGCGGCGGCGATCCTGGAGCTTGACAAAACCAAGTCAATGTTTATCGCCAACATCACGCACGAGTTCAGAACTCCGCTTACGATGATCTTAGGACTAACCGGCGATCATAGTCAGGAAGGCGGGCTGACGGAGGATATGGAAAAAAAGAAAAACGATGCCATAAAAAGAAATGGGATGCAGTTGCTGGGGCTGGTGGATCAGATGTTAGAGCTCTCCAAACTGGAATCAGGCAAACATACTGTGGACCTCCAGGCCGGAGATCTCAGCGCTTTTATTGCCCACATCGTTTATTCATTTGAGTCACTGGCACATTCAAAACACATCCGGATCACCAACAGGACCGGTTTTAGGGACAGGGTATTTTTGTTTGACTTCGTTAAGATACAGCAGGTATTGTCTAACCTTATCTCCAATGCTGTCAAATTTAGCGATGACCATACTGAAGTTAGGGTCACTTCATCCCTGGTGGACCATAGCGGTGTCAGATTTCTTAGTGTCCATGTCGCGGATACGGGCATCGGAATTCCGGAAGAAGAATTGAGCAAGGTATTTGACCGGTTCCACAGAGTAAGGGTCAATGAATCGAGGCAGATACCCGGTACCGGCATAGGCCTGGCTCTTGTCAAAGAGCTGGTGGAGCTGATGGGCGGAACCATAGCGGTATCTTCTGAAATGAATAAAGGAAGTGTCTTCTCATTTGAGATTCCGGTAAGTGAAACCGACGCAAATGCGATCGGCAAGCCCGAAGACCTCGTACCGGTAATTGATGCAGAGAGCAATGAAAGTGCTCATGAGCTGTCAGGAGCAGCTTCGGAGCCTGAGGTCATAGACAATTCCGCGGCGGCCGATAGGCCGTTGATACTTATCGTGGAAGATAATGAGGATGTCCGTGAGTACATTTATAGCTGCCTGCTCCACAAATTCAAGGTGATCACTGCGGTCAACGGTAGGGAAGGGCTGGAAATGGCCGTAGAATCGATCCCCGACATTATCATAAGCGATGTCATGATGCCTGAAAAAGATGGATTCACCCTGTGTGATGAAATAAAGGGTAATCCCGTCACCAGTCACATACCGGTCATCTTATTGACAGCAAAGGTCGATTCCGGGTCTAAAATAGAAGGTCTCAGAAAGGGAGCGGACGCCTATCTCACCAAGCCGTTCAACAGGGTAGAATTATTACTGGTCCTCGATAACATGATCGCCTTGATTCAAAGGATGCAGATCAGGCATATTGAAAAAATAAAAAATGATCAACCTGGAAATGCAGAAGCGGAATCTACGCCGGAAGATGCATTTATCGTTCAGGTCCTCTCCATTCTTGAAATGCATTATCCGGAAGAGAACTTTTCGATCGAGGATATGGCAGATCAGGTATTTATGAGCCGGAGTCAGCTATTCCGAAAGATTAAGGCATTGACCGGGCATTCGCCTTCCACTTTCCTTCGAAGCTTCAGATTGAAAAAAGCGAAAGAGCTGCTCCGGGACCAGCCGGATTTGAATATTTCTGAGGTGGCATATGCGACCGGATTTAATTCGCCAAAGTATTTTTCAAATGTATTTTTGGAAGAGTTCGGGCACCGGCCGCGCCAGGTTCAATAGATTTTTTTGATACATAAAGATTGGCATTTTGGTGACCCGGGCTTCTCTCCTGAAACGCCAAAAGCGTGATTTTGCAACATGATGAGCCATGATTGCAACATAATCATCCCTCCCGTGCATGTCTCTGATCCTAATTTTGCGGCGTAAAGGTTTGTGCTCTTTTTGGTCGGTTGAACGATGAAAAAATCATTCACGACGATCGAAAAGTGCAAGCAAAATTTCGTGTTAAGCCGGCCTAAAAATGTTTGTAAAAGTTTTCGAAAATTCACTCCGTAAATGGAAGATCTTAATTTTCTGCCTTGTTGCCTGGAATACGAGCGGCTATGGACAGGACATTGAATCGCTCCTGAATAGAAAAAAGGACTCTACCTCTTTTATCAGGAATATGCTTTCCGGCAGCCCCTTTTCACTCACCGGAACTTATGGCCTGTCATTAAGGTCTTACAGTACGGATGGAGAAACGGAACGTCAGACGCCTTTAAGCTCGACGGTATATGCGAATGTAACTGCGCAGGTCTACAGTATTACTATCCCGTTCAGTTTTATTCTCAATAATCTGGATGATTTCAGCCATCCTTTTCATAAGGAATATTTCCGGGGTATGTTGTCCAACCAACGCAACAGGCTTTCCCGGCTCGGCATCAGCCCATATTATAAATGGATCAAAGTACATGCCGGCCACCGGTACATGAATTTTTCAAATTATACGCTTTCCAACCACAACTTTTTCGGTGCGGGTGTAGAGCTGACTCCCGGGAAATTCAGATTTGCTGCCATGGGTGGCCGGTTGGCTAAAGCGGAGCCTGTTGATCTTGCACTGGACAGGCCCAACCTGCCGGTATATCGCAGAACAGGCTGGGGATTTAAGGCGGGCTATGGCTCTAATACTGATTTTATCGATCTTATCTTGTTTAATGCAAAAGATGATGCAGGCTCCTTAGAGATCCCGCTTACGGAAGAAAGCAATATCCAGCCGGAAGAGAACCTGGTGCTGGCGATCAAAGGGAAAAAAAGCATCACCAGGCACTTGCACCTCGATTTCGAAGCGGCACGAAGTGGTCACAGCCGTAATAATAAGGATGCAAGGGTAGAGAGAGCCGGTGGTTTATCGCTGGACTACAATAATCCGCTTTTCAGGAGACGGACCTCTACCTCATATGGCAATGCAGCCACTGCAAACCTCAGCTATCAGCTGGGTAAGATCCAGGTGGGTGCCGGGTATCAACGCATAGACCCGCAGTTCAGGACCTTTGGGGCGTACTTCTTTAATGAAGACCTCGAAAACTATACTTTACAATTGTCAGGATATGGCATCAGGAACTTCTCATTTACAGGATCGGCCGGGCTGCAACGCAACAACCTGGATAAGAGCAGGCAGGCGAGCTACCGTCGCTTTATATCCGCGCTCAATGCGAGCTACCAGGTTAAGACATGGATTTTCGGATTGAATTACTCTAATTTTAATTCGACAATT
>Ga0206118_100676_pt1 | contig 13275 bp, 11 predicted proteins | sample 3A20Ametagenome_FD_177999 | JGI IMG/M metagenome (GOLD analysis project Ga0206118, IMG submission 177999) | Enriched microbial communities from leaf-cutter ant dump, University of Wisconsin, Madison, United States - 3A20A | ecosystem: Environmental > Terrestrial > Nest > Insects nest > Nest dump... | reverse complement strand
CGCGGCCCTTGAAGTCCGGCCAGAACTGGATGCCGTAGGGGTCCTGCAGGTCCTCGTAGGCGAGCTCGGCCTCCGGCAGCGCCAGTTCCTCGCCCTGGTAGATGCAGACGGAGCCGCGCAGCGACATCAGCAGGCTGGCGAGCAGCCTGGCGTGCGCGTCGTGGTCCGCCACGGCCCCGCCCCAGCGGCTGACATGGCGCATCACGTCGTGGTTGGAGAAGGCCCAGCAGACCCAGCCCTCGGGCGCGGCGCGCTCCAGCGCATGCTGCACGTCGGCGATGAAGCCGGGTGTCAGCGGGTCGGGCGCCAGGAACTCGAAGGCGTAGCACATGTGCATCTTGTCGCCGCCGGAGGTGTATTCGCCGGCGATCTCCAGCCCGCGCTGGCTGTCGCCCACCTCGCCGACGGCGGCGATCGCCGGGAACTCGTCCATGACGGCGCGGAAGCGCTTCAGGAACTCGAGGTTCTCCGGCCGGTTCTTGTCGTAGATGTGCTCCTGGTAATTGTAGGGGTTCACGGCCGGCGCGGTCTGGGCGTTGCGCCGCTCGGGCGCGAGCGAGGGATTGTCGCGCAGCTCCTTGTCGTGGAAGTAGAAGTTGATCGTGTCGAGGCGGAAGCCGTCGACGCCGCGCTCCAGCCAGAAACGCTCGACCGAAAGCAGCGCGTCCTGCACTTCCGGATTGTGCAGGTTGAGGTCCGGCTGCGAGGTCAGGAAGTTGTGCATGTAATATTGCAGGCGCGTCGGGTCCCATTGCCAGGCCGAGCCGCCGAAGATCGACAGCCAGTTGGTGGGCGGCGTGCCGTCGGGCCTGGAATCGGCCCAGACGTACCAGTCGGCCTTGGGATTGGACCGGCTGGAGCGGCTCTCGACGAACCAGGGATGCCTGTCCGAGGTGTGCGAGAGCACGAGGTCGATCATTACCCTGAGGCCGAGCCGGTGGGCCTCCGCGATCAGCGCGTCGAAATCGGCGAGATCGCCGAAGATCGGGTCGACGTCGCGATAGTCGGAGACGTCGTAGCCGAAATCCTTCATCGGCGAGGTGAAGAAGGGCGAGATCCAGATCGCGTCGACGCCGAGGGAGGCGACATGGGCGAGCCGTTCGGTGATGCCCCTGAGGTCGCCGATCCCGTCACCGTTCGAATCCTGGTAGGAGCGCGGGTAGATCTGGTAGATCACCGCGCCGCGCCACCAGTCCTTGTCCGGCGGAGGGAGTGTCGAGGGCGAAGTCGTCATGCGAAAAGTCCCGTGATGAGGTCTTGCGTCAGCCGCCCTTGACCGAACCCGCCAGCAGGCCGCGCACGAGATAGCGCTGCAGGCTGAAGAAGACGATGAGGGGGACGACGATGGTGATGAAGGCGGAGGCCGTCAGGATCTCCCAGTTGCCGCCGCGCGAGCCGAGCAGGTTGACGAGGCGTCCCGTCAGCACCAACTCGTCATTGCCGGTGCCGAGGAAGACCATGGCGACGAGCAGGTCGTTCCAGGTCCAGAGGAACTGGAAGATGGCGAAGGAGGCGAGTGCCGGGAAGGAGAGCGGCAGGATGATCTTGACGAAGATGTCGAAGTCGCTGGCGCCGTCGACGCGGGCCGATTCCATGATCTCGCGCGGCAGGCCGGCCATGTAGTTGCGCAGCAGGTAGACGGCGAGCGGCAGGCCGAAACCCATATGGGCGAGCCAGATGCCGACATAGGTCTTGGCCGGCACGCCGAAGAAGGCGCCCACCCCGTTATAGAGCTTGAGCAGCGGGATCAGCGACATCTGCAGCGGCACGACCAGAAGGCCGACGACGACGGCGATCAGGATCGCCCGGCCGGGAAACGGCATCCAGGCGAGCGCATAGGCGCAGAAGGCGGCGACCAGGATCGGGATGATCGTCGCGGGGATGGCGACCGTCAGCGAATTGATGAAGGAGGCGCCGATGCCCTCGGCCGACAGCACTTCACGATAGTTGTCGAGCGTGAAGCGCGGCGGCACGGCGGCGGTGAAGAAGATGCGCTGGCCCCGCGTGCCCTCCATGCGGGTCGGCGAGACGATCTCGTAGCTGCCGTCCTCGGCGACGGTCAGCGTCTGGCCGTCGCCGAGGACGGCGGTGACGCCGGCCTCGAAGGCGGCCGGCTGCAGCGGGCGGAAGCCGAAGGCCGAGACCTTCGCATTGGCGCCGTCGAGCAGGTTGCCGGAGATCACGAACTTGCCGTCCGTCTCCACCTGCGCCTCGGGCGAGGCGGCGCGGCCGGACAGGTTCTGCGAGGAGGTGGAGAGCGCCGTCCACCAGCCGGAGACGGCGAGCTGGTCCTTGTCGCGCAGCGACGAGATCAAGAGGCCCGCCGTCGGCAGGGTCCAGAGCGCGACCAGCAGCAGGACGGAGAGATGGACGAGGAAGACGAGGGGTGAGCGGGACGAGGCGATCATCTCAGCGACCTTCCATTTCCTTGGTGGCGTTGCGGATGTTCCAGATCATGATCGGGATGACGAGGACCATGATGACGACGGCGATGGTCGCGCCGCGGCCGAAGTCGCCGCCGCCGCGGAACATCCAGTCGAACATGAGGTTGGCCAGAACCTGCGTCTGCCATTGCCCGTTGGTCATCGCCAGCACGATGTCGAAGACCTTGAGGACGAGGATGGTGATCGTCGTCCAGACGACGGCGATCGTGCCCCAGATCTGCGGCACCATGATCTTGAAGAAAATCTGGAAGCCGTTGGCGCCGTCGATGACGGCCGCCTCGATCGTCTCCTCCGGGATGCCGCGCAGCGCTGCCGAGAGGATCACCATGGCGAAGCCGGTCTGGATCCAGATCAGGATGACCATGAGGAAGAAATTGTTCCAGAAGGGAATGGTCATCCAGGCTTCCGGCGTGCCGCCGAGCCAGACGACGAGCGCGTTGAGCAGGCCGATCTGCTCGTTGCCGGCGGCGCGGTAGTCGTAGACGAATTTCCAGATGACGGCGGCGCCGACGAAGGAGATCGCCATCGGCATGAAGATCAGCGTCTTGGCGATGTTGCCCCACCAGATGCGGTCGGTCAGCGCGGCGATTACCAGGCCGAAGAAGGTGGAGAGCGCCGGCACCACCAGCAGCCAGAGGAAATTGTTGAAGATCGACTGGCGGAACTCGCCGTCGCCGAGCATCCAGGAATAGTTGGAGAGGCCGACGAAGGTGCGCCCCGACCGGTCGTGGAAGGAGAGGCGGAAGGACTCGAAGACCGGGTAGACGAGGTAGATGCCGAGCGCCAGCAGCGCCGGCGCCATGAACAGCCAGGGGCGGATCGCATTGGTGATCCTGAGATTGCGCGATGCCTCCGCGCCCATCCGTCCCTTGGACGGAAACAGCCGGTCGAGCAGCCAGTTCGTCCCGAAGAAATAGAAGACGCAGGCGAGCACGCCCCCGAGCATCGTGAAGACGGCGAATAACAGTTGCTGCATGGCATGTCCTCCCCAGGAATGCATTCCCCTCCCGCGCGGATGCCGGGCACCCGCGCGCATGCGGACCGCCGCGTCGGCGGCCGCATGCCGGCATGCGGCGCAGGAACCGGCCGGCAGGCGCCGGCCGGTTCGCCGCGTCTTACTTGATGGCGTCCCAGGCCTTCTGCACGTCGGCCGCGACGTCGGCCGCCGACTTGCCGCCGACGAAGTCGACCATGCCGGTCCAAAACGCGCCGGCGCCGATCTTGCCCGGCATCAGGTCCGAGCCGTCGAAGCGGAACGTGGTCGAGTTCAGGAGGATCTCGCCCTGCTTCTTCATCGGGCCGTTGGCATAGGCATCCTTGTTGGCGCTCTTGAGCGGCGTCAGGAAGCTCGACTGCGCCATCCAGACCTCATGCGCGATCGGCGTCTTGAGGAATTCGATGAAGGCGCGCGAGGCCGGCGTGTCCTTGGTGATCATGGCGAGCGTGCCGGCACCGAGGACCGGGTTGCCGAGCTCCGGCTTGCTGGCATAGGGCGGCATGTAGAAGAAGTCCGCATCCTCGCCGACGACCGTGCCTTCGGGGAAGAAGGACGGGATGAACGACGCCTGGTGGTGCAGGTAGCACTTCGGCGGCGAGGCGAAGAGGCCCTTCGGGCTGTCGCGGAAGTCGGTGGAGGCGACCGCGGCAGCACCGCCGTCGGCGAACTTGTCGTTCTTGGCGAACCAGCCGAACTCGTCGAGCGCGCCGACCACGGCGGCGTCGGTGAAGGGGATCTCGTTCGTCACCCACTTGTCGTAGGTCTCGGGCGAGGCGGTGCGCAGCATCAGGTCCTCGACCCAGTCGGTCGCCGGCCAGCCGGTGGCCCCGCCGGACCCCAGGCCGATGCACCAGGGCGTGCCGCCGTCGGCGACGATCTTTTCCGTCAGCGCCTTGAGGTCTTCCATGGTCTCCGGCACTTCATAGCCGGCGTCCTCGAAATTCTCCGGCACGTACCAGACCAGCGACTTCACGTCGATCTTGTAGGGGAAGGCGAAGAGCTCAGCATTGCCGTCCTTGTCCTTGTAGGTCGAAAGGTCGATCCAGGACTGGCCGGCGGCATAGTTCTCCAGGAGCCAGGCCTTCGTCTCGTCGCCGAGCGGCGAGAGGTAACCCTTCGAGGCGAGGTCGGCGATGAGGCCCGGCTGCGGCAGGATGGCGACGTCCGGCGGGCTGCCCGCCTGCGTGTCGATGACGATCTGCTGCTCGTAGTTCTCGGAGGAGGAATATTTCACCTCGGCGCCCGTCGCCTCGCGGAAATAGTCGAGGACGGATTCGGCGAGCGTCTGGTCCTCGCCGCGCCACGGACCGAAGATCGTGAGCGTCTGGCCCTTGAGATCATGCCCCGCCTTGAAATCCTCGAAGCTCTGCCAGTTGAACTTCGCGTCCTCGCCGGGCTTGAACTTCAGCTCGGCAGCCCCTGCCCCGCCCGCCATCAGCGCGACGATGGCGGCCGTCATCAGCAATGTCTTCTTCACCTCTTTGCCTCCCGTAGCAAACCCGTCCCTTGCGGACGGAGACCTCCCAAAATGGCTTGAATTCAAAGCGCTTTGGATTATCTCTCATCCCACTCCCCCCGCCCGCCGTCAAGTAGCCTCATCACAAAAAGGCCGCATTTGTCGCAATGCAGCGTAGTTTTGCGTCGCAAAAAGACGGAAAGCGCTTCCCCCCGCCGACGGGCTGATGCTAGATGGCCGAAGCGCTTTGGAAAGGCCGCGAGAGGATCGCCGGAAACTCAAAGCGCTATGGATACCCGAGAAGGCTAAGGGCGTGAATCTCAAGCAGTTATCGCAATTGCTGGGCCTTTCCCAGACGACCGTCAGCCGGGCGCTGAACGGCTATCCGGAGGTGAACGCCGAGACGCGCCGGCGCGTGCTCGAGGCCGTGCGCGAGACCGGATACCGGCCGAACCGGGCCGCCCAGCGGCTGGCGACCGGCCGTGCCGGCTCGATCGGCCTCGTCATGCCGACGGCCGACGGCATCTATTCGGACGTGCATTTCGGCGAGTTCCTGGCCGGCCTCGGCGACGAGGCGGTCAAGCACGACTTCCATTTCGTCATCAATCCGAGCCATCCGGACGACGAGGCCGCCACCTGCCGCAGGCTGGTGGCGAGCGGCAATGTCGACGCGATCTTCCTCGCCTATATCCGCGAGAAGGACCCGCGCATTCCCATGCTGAAGTCGCTGAAGACGCCTTTCGTCGTGCACGGCCGCACGATCGGCGCGCCGACGGACTATCCCTTCCTCGACATCGACAATACCGGCGCCTTCTACGATGCCGCGCGGCTGCTCGCCCAGCTCGGCCATCGCCATTTCGCGCTGATCAACGGGCCGGACCACCTCGTCTTCGCCATGCGCCGCAGGAAGGGGGCGGAGCGGGCGCTCGCCGAGCACGGCCTGACGCTGCGCGCGGACTGCGTCCACCATGCGCGCATGACGGACGAGCAGGGTTTCCAGGCGATGGAGCGCTTCCTGCGGCTCGACACGCCGCCGACGGCCGTCCTGTGTTCGAGCACGGTGCTGGCGCTCGGCGCGGTCAGGGCGATCAACCAGGCCGGGCTGAAGCTCGGCCAGGACATCTCGCTGATCGCCCATGACGACGTGCTGCCGATGCTGAAGCCCGAGAATTTCAGCGTGCCGCTGACGACGACGCGCTCGCCGCTGCGCGCGGCCGGCCGGCGCATCGCCGAGCGGCTGATCGCCGGCATCCTCAACCTGGAGGTCCTGCCCGAGCAGGAGCTCTGGAAGACCGACCTCATCGTGCGCGCCTCGACCGGGCCGGCGCCGGCCGGGAAATAAGCCTCAGAAACGCGGCGGCGTGCGGCCGGCCTTGCGATAGGCGGCAATCACGGTATTGGCCATCAGCATGGCGATGGTCATCGGCCCGACGCCGCCCGGCACCGGCGTGATGACGCCCGCGACCTTGGCGCATTCCTCGAAGGCGACGTCGCCGACGAGGCGCGACTTGCCCTCGACGCTGACGCGGTTGATGCCGACGTCGATCACGGTGGCGCCCGGCTTCACCCAGTCGGCCCTGACCATTTCCGCACGGCCGACGGCGGCGACGAGGATATCGGCGTTGCGGCAGACGGCGGGGAGATCCTTCGTGCGCGAATGCGCGGTCGTCACCGTCGCATTGGCGGCGAGCAGCAGCGCCGACATCGGCTTGCCGAAGAGGTTGGAGCGGCCGATCACCACGGCGTTGAGGCCGGAAAGGTCCTCGCCATGGGTACGGCGGACGAAGACCATGGCGCCGGCCGGCGTGCAGGATACGAGACCGCCGTCGAGATCGCCCGTCGCCACCTTGCCGGCATTGACCACATGCAGGCCGTCGACGTCTTTCTCCGGCCGGATCGACTGGATGATCGGCTCGGACTTCAGGTGCTTCGGCAGGGGCAACTGGACGAGGATGCCGTGGATGCTTTCATCGCCGTTCAGCGTCTCGACGAGGGCCGCGAGGTCTTCCTGTGTCGTCTCCTCCGGCAGCGTGTGCTGGATCGAGGTGAAGCCGCATTCCTTGGCCATCCGGCTCTTGGAGGAGACATAGGCATGGCTTGCCGGATCGTCGCCGACGATGACGACGGCGAGGCCCGGCTTCACGCCCGCCTCCGTCTCCAGCGTTGCGGTCGCGGCCTTGACGGCGTCGATCACGGATGCGGCAACCTGCTTCCCATCGATAATGGTGGTCACATTTCTCTCCCTGATGAATTTCGCGCACTCTATCGGCGCCCCCGGCCGGCGCGATAGCCTTTCCACGCCCTATGCTGTCCAAATCCGATAATTTCAAGCGGCGAAAGCGCACAGCAATCGTTAACGCCCGCGCGTCCCGGCACGCCGGCGCGTCTGCTTCAGAACATGCAAACGGCGCGAGACGTCCATTTATGGCGCAGATCCGGCAGGTTTTTTTCATCCGCCGTCGACATCAAACCGCGCCGATGCCCGCACGGGAATCCCGGTTTTCCAGGGCTTCGAGCGGAAGCGGGCCGACATGGTTGACGGAAGATGAACGCGCATGCCGGCATTCTCGCCTTTTCCTTAAACGGCCCTTCAGGCGAAGTTGGTAGACCGGCCTGCGTAAGAAGAAGCATGGCGGAAGCAGCATGAAGCCCTTTCCCACCCGATCCGCAGACAGCGCGGCGCCGAGGACGATGAGCGTTCCCGGCACGCTGCGGCATATGCCGTCGAAAGGCGAGGAGACGGCATCATGAACCTGGTTTCAGGCAACACGATCAATGCCTCGCAGCGCGATATCCTCGGCATGCCGGTCTGCGACCTTCGCTGGGAGGACGCCTTCTCCTTCGCCGAGCAGGTCGCCACCATGCCGTTCGGGCAGACGGTGATCGCCTTCCTCAACGCCAACAATGCCAACCTGATGATGCGCGACCCGCAATACCGGGCGGTGCTGGAACGCCAGGTCGTCTTTCCCGACGGGCACGGCATGGACATCGCCTCGCGGCTGTTCCACGGCCGGCAGTTTCCGGCGAACCTCAACGGCACGGATTTCGTGCCGGCGCTGCTCACCTATATCAGCCGGCCGATGCGCGTGGCGATGATCGGCACCCGCGAGGATACGCTGCAACGGGCGGCCGAGAATTTCCGCCGCCATGCGCCGTGGCACAGCTTCTTCCCCGTCGCCGACGGCTTCTTCGACTGGTCCCGTTCCGACGAGGTGATGAAGCAGGTGCGCGCGGTCGAGGCCGATATCCTGCTCGTCGCCATGGGCAGCCCGCAGCAGGAGAAATGGGTCGACCGGCATGTCGGTCCCGGCCATGCGCGGCTGGTGCTGAGCGTCGGCGCGCTGTTCGATTTCGTCGCCGGCGACGTGGCGCGGGCGCCGGAGGGCGTGCGCCGGCTCAGGCTCGAATGGCTGCACCGGCTGATCCACGAGCCGCGGCGCCTGTGGCGGCGCTACCTCTTCGGCAACCCGCTGTTCCTCTGGCACATCCTGCACTACCGGATGAGCGGCATGCCGGGCCGGCCGACGGCGACGGAGAAGCGCGGGCGGGCCCCCGCCTCTTTCCGCTGACAGGCCGCGTCAGTGGCCGCCTTCGGCCGGCTTCTCGACGGGAACCTTGCCCTTGGCGATGGTGACGCCGCGCTTCGGCGCGGGGTCCTGCACGGCCGCGGTGGTGATGTAGTCGATCTGCTCGACGAAGACCTCGTCGATGACCTCGGCGCCGAAGCGCTTGTTCAGGCCGTCCTTGACGGTCGCGCGGAAGGCGTCGAGATCGAAGCTGCCGGCGCTCGCGACGTCGATCATCTTCTTGCCGACGAGCAGCGTATAGAGCTCGTCCGTGATCATCTGCGGCAGCGGCACGACCTGCTTGGCAGCGAGATCCTTGTTCGCCTTGTAGGCAAGCTTCGTCAGAAGATAGCCGCTGACGCCGCCCTCGCCGATCACCGGCACGGTGGTGACGTAGCCGCTGACGAATTCGAGCGCGGCCTCGCGGTCGGCCGCGGCGGTGTCGACCTTCGGCGCAGAGGCCAGCTTCATCGAGAAGAAGACCGACGCCAGCGTGATGACGACGATCCAGACGCCGGTGCCGATGAGCTTGATCATGGCTGGTAGCTCATGCGGAACTGTTCCTGCGAATAGGTGCCGTCGGCTTCCAGGTCCTGCACGGCGTTCTTGAGGATGCCGACGACCTCACGCACCGCCTCCAGATGCGCGGAGACGCGCTGGGCATTGGTGGCGAGCTTCTCGCGCACGCGGGAAAGCTGGCCGGAGAACGTGGCGGGAACCTCTTCCGGCCGCACGTCGCGCGTCAGCATCGCCAGCTCGTAGAGGCAGCGGCTCTTGTGCGCGTTGGAGGTCGGCAGGTCGAAATCGGGATCGTTGCCGATATTGCCGTTCTCGTTGTCGATGATGGTCTCGAGACGTCCGAGGACCGAGCGTATCCGGAGTTCGTTGCTGGCCTGTTCCATTTTGTTGTTCTCCGCTTAGGACTTCTTGTCGTTTTCGTGGACGGCCGGCGTCAGCCCGGCAAGGGCCTCGCGCTGCAGCGACTGGACCATTCCGGTGGCAATGCGGTCCGTCGGCGCCTCCCCGCCGCGTGCAGCCGCGCCGATGCCGCTGCTCTTCGCCAGGCTTTCGGCGATGCCGATGCCGCCGCCCTTGGCGAGCACGTCGCCGATCTGCTCGGCCATCATGCCGCGCCAGATCTCGCCCGCGGTGCCCTTGCCGTAGATCTCCTCGCTGTCGGTGGGCAGCATCGACTTCACGAAATTCTGCAGCACCATGGATTCGAACTTGCGCAGGTGCTCGGGCACCGCGGCCTTGCCGCCGGCGGCCGAGACGCCGTGGACGGCGCCTGCAGCCGAATCGCGGTTGAGGATGCCGACCGCGACCTGGAAGCCGGCGCCGGCCTCGGCAAGGCTCGTCGCCTCGAAGGCCGCCCGGTTCGATTTCAGCTTGGCCTGCGCTTCCTGGACCTGCGCGGGGTCGGCGGCGCGCACGACATCGAGCACCAGGTCGCTGGGGGGAGAAATTGCCACGTCTCAAAGCCTCTCAGGTGAATCCTGCAAGCCGGACCCGTCCTCATGGCGGTCCGCCGGCCTCATGACCATTCGGGACATCCCGGTCCGCCGCGCCGCGCTGGGGGCGGTCTGCTCGGCAGACACCGTCATCGTCTCGATGCGACTATCGCCGCTCAACCTTACGGGAGGCTGGTGGCCGGGGCCGGGCGAAAGCGGTGCTGCGCGCCGATCCATCGCCGCGCAAGCTTCGGTTCAGTCGTCGGACTGCTTGTAGGCGACGTGCTGGTCGATGAGGTCGTAGATGGAGGTGTCGGCCGCCTCGCGGTCCTCCGCTTCGCGCGCCTCGTGCATGCGGTCTTCCGTGCGGTCGCCCTTGGTGCGCTCGCGCACGACGCGCATCTCGTGCATCTGCTGGACATTGGCCAGCATCTGGTCGGTCTGCTGCAGGCGGCTGAACTGGCCGGAATAGATGCGTGAGAAGCTGCGATGCACCGGATCGAGCGAATTGATCGCATCCACCACGGCATCCATCGATTCCGCGACCTCCTGGCGCTGGCGCGTCGTGCCAGCGAGATCGATCTCGGCCATCTTCTCCAGATGGCGCTGGACGGCGACGAGGCGCTTCAACTTCTCCGACCGGCTCTTCTCCATCGCCTCACCCTCCCCGGAAGACCGGGAGGAAGCCGTTGGCGAAGATCTCCAGCATGGACGTTATCCCGAAATACATCAGGAAGAGGCCGCCGATGATCAGGAACGGCAGCGAGATGAAGTAGATCGGGATCTGCGGCGCGAGCTTGTTGATCAGGCCGATCGAGATGTTGAAGACCAGGCCGTAGAGGATGAAGGGGCTCGCGAGCCGGAGCATGATCATGAAGGTCTGCGCGAGCGTATCGGTGAGCGTGATCAGCGCGCTCTGCGGGTTGAACCCCGCACCCAGCGGCATGACGTCATAGGAATCGACGAGCGCCCGCACGATGAAATGGTGGAAGTCGAGGAGGAACAGCAGGAGCAGCCCGGCGAAGGAGACGAGGTTGGTGAGCTGGTTCTCCGCCGCGTCTTCCAGCACATCCTGCGTCGGCGGCGCGTTGAAGCCCATCATCATCGTCAGCGCCGTGCCGGCGAACTGCAGGCCGAGCACGTAGTAGCGGGCGATGAGCCCGATCACCGCGCCGGTCAGCGTCTCGAAGACGATGAGCGACACGTAGCTCGCCGTCGGCCCGGAGACGCGCGGATGGATCGTGTCCCACAGCACCGGCAGCACGGCCATCGATACGGCGACCGCGAGGAACAGCCGGATCTGCATGGGCAGGCGCGCCGAGGCGAAGCCCGGCAGCAGCATGAAGCACCCGCCGACACGGCAGAAGGCGGCAAACAGCGCCAGCACCGTGCCCTGCGGGTCCTCGATCACGAGATCGACCCGAGGATCCGGATCTCGATGCCCTTGGCGAGCTCGACGTGGGAGAGGACCGGCAATGTGGCGAAGAGGCGCTCGATGATCATGCGCACATAAGTGCGCGATTCGGGCGACGTGACCAGCACAAACGGCGTGCCGCGGTCGAGAAACTCGCGGATGACCCGGGTCGCCTGCTCGGAAAACTCCTCCAGCTGGCGCGGATCGATGTCGAACTCGACGATCTCGCCCTTCGAGTCGCGCTTCAGCGCCTGGTGGAACACCATGTCCCACTTGTTGCCGAGGCGCAGCACCGGCAGCACGCCGTTCTCGGCGAGGTCGCCGCAGATCTGCTGGGCCATGCGGATGCGCACGTGCTCGACGATCTGCTCGGTCTTGCGCACATGCGGCGCAAGCTCTGCGACCGCTTCGAGGATGAGATGCAAGTTGCGGATCGAGACGCGCTCGGCGAGCAGCAGCTTCAGCACCGCCTGCAGGCCGGAATAGGACATGTGCGACGAGCAGATCTCGTCGGCGAGCTTGCGGTATTCCGGATCGAGCCGGTCGATCAGCACCTTCACGTCCTTGTAGGAGAGAAGCTGCGGCAGGTTGTTGCGGATCACCTCGGAGAGATGCGTCAGCACCACCGAGACGTTGTCGATCGGGTGGAAGCCCTCGCGGCGCAGGTCGTCGGCGAAGGTTTCCAGGATCGACACCGCCGGCATGCCGAAGGCGGGCTCGCGGATGTCGTCGCCCGGCACGCTCGGCTTGCGCCCGCCGCCCGTGACCACCAGCACCTCGCCGACGCGCACGATGTTCGAGGCGACCGTCGTGCCGTGGATGCGGATCTGGTAGGACTTGTCGGGGATGGCGATGTCGTCCGAGACCTTGATCTCCGGCACGACGAAGCCGTATTGCATGGCGAATTTCTTGCGCATCTTGCCGACGCGGAAGGCCAGTTCCTGATGCGCGCCGAGGAGGCGCGTGGAGACCTGCTTGCCGAGCAGAAGCTCGATCTCCGAGGTCTTCAGCACCGACTTGACCGAATCCTTTTCCTGCTCGCGGCTCTCCTGGACCTGCTTGGCCTCTTCCTCGCGGCGGGCGCGGACGGCCTCCGCGGCACGGCGCGGGATGACCCAGGCGCCGAAGGCCATGACGCCGCCGAGCACCATGAAGGGCAGGAAGGGCAGGCCCGGCATCAGCGCGAGCAGGATCATCAGGCCGGAGGCGACGAGGAGCGCGCGGGGATAGCCGGAGAGCTGGTTGACGACCGCCTGGTCGGTGGAACCGGCCGTGCCGCCGCGCGAGACGATGAGGCCGGCGGCGAGCGAGACGATCAGCGCCGGGATCTGCGAGACCAGGCCGTCGCCGACGGAGAGCTTGACGAAGACGTCGGCCGCCTCGGACAGTTCCATGCCGTGGCGGAAATAGCCGATGATGATGCCGCCGAAGACGTTGATCGCGGTGATGATCAGGCCGGCGATGGCGTCGCCGCGCACGAATTTCGACGCACCGTCCATCGAGCCGAAGAAGGAGCTCTCCTCCTCCAGCTCGCGGCGGCGATGCTGCGCCTGCTTCTCGTCGATGAGGCCGGCCGACAGGTCCGCGTCGATCGACATCTGCTTGCCGGGGATCGCATCGAGGGTGAAGCGCGCGCCGACTTCGGCGATGCGCGTCGCGCCCTTGGTGATGACGATGAAGTTCACCACGATCAGGATCAGGAAGACGATGAGACCGATGACGAAGTCGCCGGACATGACGAGGCTGGCAAAGCCCGCGATCACGCCGCCGGCCGCGTCGTGGCCCTCGTTGCCGTGCGAGAGGATGACGCGGGTCGTCGCGATGTTGAGCGACAGGCGCACCATGGTCGCGATCAGCAGGACCGTCGGGAAGGACGAGAAATCGAGCGGCCGCTGGATCCACAGGGCGACCATGAGGATGAGCACGGAAAAGGCGATGGAGAAGGCC
>Ga0206118_100674_pt1 | contig 13286 bp, 15 predicted proteins | sample 3A20Ametagenome_FD_177999 | JGI IMG/M metagenome (GOLD analysis project Ga0206118, IMG submission 177999) | Enriched microbial communities from leaf-cutter ant dump, University of Wisconsin, Madison, United States - 3A20A | ecosystem: Environmental > Terrestrial > Nest > Insects nest > Nest dump... | reverse complement strand
CGATGGCATCCGGGTATACCGACGCCTCGTCTGTACCTGAATCGCATGGGGCCGCTATGGGCGCTCATTCCATATATCGCAAAGCCCGCCGTCGGCTCGCAGAAGCCGACGCGATCTGGTTGAGCGTGGGGTACGACAGCTATCTGTTTCTGCCTTCATAGGGCATCGACATCGTTCTTCCAGAAAAGTGCGCCGGCCCCCTTGCGGGCATCTGATATCGGCGTCAGCATGATGATGTGAGGACGCACAAAGTTGCCTTCTCACAAAAACAGGAACTCTGAAAATTGGAACGAAATCAAGGAATAACCCGCGTCGGCGGGATGAGCGGAGCCGTGCCGAGAGGCTGACGGTCGAGCTTCCGAAAGGAACGCTGACGGCGCTGAAAATACATGCCGCACAGCGTGAAACGACGATCAGAGCACTGGTCACTGGCCTGGTGCAAACAACCCTCAAAGAGAAAGGAAAGCGGGCATGAAAACTATCGAACTTGACGGCCGATCCGTCGAAAATCCAGCCTATTGCAATCACCGGCGCGGAAGGAACTGGGGCGCGATCGTGCGCGGCAAGAACGCCGCCAATTGCGAGAGGTCATTTCTACGAGCGGTTGGCGAGGTGGTTGACCTCGAATCCGTCCAGGTGGGTGACGTTCTCGAATTTGGCGGGGATTACGTAACCAGAAGTGGCCGACGGCAACCAGATCGCCGTTGGTGGCACGTCCAGTACATCACCGACGACGAGTTGACATACGAGTCTCACGAGACGCTGGCGAAGGCGCTTCGGTCAGCACGTCAACAATCCATCACAACAGACGCTTGAAAGGAAAACACCATGAAGGAAAAGATCATCGAGAAAATCGGCCAGGTTGCACGGGGCGAAATCGACGTGGAAGAGCTACCTGGTTCCACGACCGAGCGCATAACCATCGGTCTGGCGCTCAATGCACTGGAAAAGACGAACCCCAGCTTTGAAGGCGACGAGGAGGGAGCGTGGTGGCATCTCGACCGTTGGCAATGCGATATCGTCCGGGCATTCAATCCCGCATATCGCACGCAGAAATGGGCAAAGCTGGCGAGGCCGATCTGATGAAATTCACCGACATCCCCACGCGGAAGTTTCCGTTGAACCACAAGAAATTCTCTCGCCTACAGGGTGAGATTCAGACCGCGGCAGACCGCTTTTCCGATCTCGGCACCAGCGACGGACATGCTGTCTTCCGTCAACTGGTCGAGGTCAGGGCGCAACTTGACCACGCATGGCAATTGATCCAGCAGATCGAACGCCGTGAAAACGGGCGCTGAAACCGCCGCTCGACATTCGCATTTTCGTAACCCCTGGCGTGTGAATAAGCATCATGTACTTGTACATGATAGGCACGGCAGGGGTTTCGTGAAAGCAGTTGAATTGTTTTGTGGCGCGGGCGGGATGTCCCGCGGCCTGGTCGATGCGGGATTTGACGTTGTACGGGCATACGATGCCTGGCCCGCCGCGGTGGAAACCTACCGCCGAAATATCGGACCTCATGTGGTTGAGGCCGACCTGAATAATCTCCTCACCGTCGTTCCGGAAATATCGGCGCTTGCGCCAGATATCATTTGTGGCGGCCCGCCGTGTCAGGACTATTCGCTCGCCGGCAGACGCGAGGAAGGGAAGAATGCGTCCATGACCATCGCGTTCGCAATCGTCGTGACGACGGTTCGTCCTCAGTGGTTCATCATGGAAAATGTAACCCAAGCCCAGAAATCCGAGGCTTGGGCCGAGGCGCGGGCTATGCTGAAACGCGCGGGCTATGGACTTTCGGAATCCCAGATCAATGCCGCGTACTATGGAGTACCACAATCGCGTCGGCGTCTTTTTGTCGTCGGGCGATTGGGAGAGAAGGACGGTTTTCTTCAATCCGCGATTGCTGAGAAGGCATCCGCAGCACCGATGACGTTGCGCCAGTTTTTCGGTTCGACCGTGCCTGAAGCCGTGTTCTTTCCGGCAACGTCGGATGCCCGACGTTCCTTCTACGCGGCCGATGAATCGGCTCCAACAATCTGGGAACGGTCAATACGACCGCTTCCCGAGGGGCACAGATACCATCCCGCCGACATGGCCTTGCTGGAAAACGGCTTCGTATATTCCCGCCCCGTCCGCGGCGGACGCGGAGTCCGCACGATCGATGAGCCTATCTCGACCATTACCAGAACCTCCTGGGAGCGACCAACGCCGCGTTATCTCGGTGCTCCTCACCACCTCGATCCAGTAACGGCAACGGATACGGCGGTTCTTACCGTCGATCAGATCGCGCGTATCCAAGGCTTCCCCTTCGATTGGACATGGGGCGAGATCGCCAAGCGCGATGTCCTGCAAATGATAGCCAATGCCGTACCCGCGCCGGTGGCGCAATCTCTGGGAGAAGTCATCCTTGAGCGCCACCAGGGGCAATCGGTTCCCGCGATTGAAGGACGTTTCATCGACTGGCTTGTCCGCGGCGGACGTAGCCGGACAACGGCGCACAATATCAAGGCCAATGTCGGCAGAGCGCGGCGTCTACTTCACGGCAGAACATTTGCGGATGCTGGCCACGAACTCCTCGCGCTTGAAGCCGCGTCTGGTTTCGATGCGCTACCGAAAAACACGAAAAGCGATCTACGACGGGCGCTTTCCGTGCTCGTAGAATTCGAGGCATCAAAGCTCCAGAAGAAACGGAAGCCACGCCGGTCGGCCGTAACGGTTCTTCCAGAGCTGGAATCTGTCACGACGCTGAAACAGGCCGCTTGAGGCCAGGATGCCGAGAATCTGCCTGTTTTGGGCTTTCAGGTCAAAAAACGACCGTCAGCGAAGCCCGTGGAACGCGATTCCGTGACATGGATGATGTTTGATACCCGGTAAAAATCGCCATGGCCTGGATAGATGCCGCCGTCGTCGCGGCATCCCGCAACCCGCACTTCCACCCCGAAACCCACGATGATCATGCGGAGGCGGAACCATCCGTCTCCCTACGAGACCGCGTGTGATTTGCGCCGGCGGAGTCCCGAGCTCATCCTTCTCCTAGAAGACAGAAAGGGGAGCCAGCAATGGCGTGTGCCCACGCCGCTGGTCAGGGGGAGAACTCCCCCGTGAACCCCCTTACGGCCTTTGCGGCCAGAAAGGAGAGATCGATGCGCAACAGGACCGTCCGCCTCCGCGTCAGCGAAGCCGAGCTTTCGGCCCTGAAATCCCTTGCGGTGGCGCGGGGGCTTTCGCTTTCCGATCTCCTCCGTCGCGCGGGACTCGGCACCCGTATGCCCGTCCGTCGCTTTGACCAGACCGATGCCGCCATGCTCGTTCGGATACTCGGTGAGCTCGGACGCATCGGTGGAAATCTGAATCAGCTTTCTCGTCGTGCGAATGCCGGAAAGCTGTTGGGGCATGATGCCGATCTTGCGGCCACGCTCGTCGGCATCGATGCATTGCGGGGCCGCGTGCGGGAGATCGTTGCATGATCATCCAGGCAACCCGCATCGCCCGCGAAGGCGGCGTTCACTATCTGGTGCGCCACCTGCTCGACAAGCCACACGAGAATGAACGGATCGAGGTATTGGCCGGCGACAGAGCCGCGCTTCACGATGCTCACGTCCTCGCTACCCTGAAAGGCTGCCGTTATGCCGTGCGGCATTTGTCGATTTCTCCGGAACGGGAAATGATGCCCGCGCAGCTATCCGCGTTTCTGAAATCCGTCGATACCGAATTCGGGATCGGCACGGAACGGCCGCGCCTCATTGTTCGTCACGTCAAGGACGGCCGTTCGCATTTCCATGTTGCCGTCGCGGAGGTCGATCCCCAAACCCTACGCGTGCTCGATTGCCGGAACGATTATCGGCGTCTCGAAGACCTGGCGCGTCGGTACGAGCAGGAACACGGCGAGACCGTTCAGCCGTCCCGTGCGGAACGACGTAAGCGGAAGGTCGAAGGATTTTCCGATGTTGCACGGAAACGGGCCGAACGAACCGCCCCTGAATTCGACCGCACGAAGCTACGGCGCGCAGCCGCTGAGGGACACTCCGCTTTTCGTCAGGAGCTCGACCGTCAGGGGCTTCGTCTCGCCGATGGCAACAAGGGGCCGATCCTGGTTTCCCCAACAGGTGCGTTCGTCGCCGCCGCCAATCGCACCGCCGGCATGAAGCGCGCCGAATTCCAGAAATTCCTGAACGAAGGACACGAAAATGAACACCAGACCAGAGCCGAGCGTCGCATCCCTGACCGTGCTGACGAGAATGGACAGCAACGTGATTCAGCTTCTCCCGCTCCTGTCGCTCCTGGAAGAGCCAGAAGGCCCAGACAGGATCGCGCAATTGCTGGAACTGCTCGGTCTTATTCTGGAATCCCAGAACCAGCAGACCGCCGCTCTCCAACGCCTCGCGGAAAAGGTCGATCGCATGCCGCGTCGATAGCGCGCTTCAGGGAAAGGCTGTTTCTGCACCGCCTGACGAGGCTCGATCTCGACGATCTTCTGCGGCGTGCGCTGGCATTTGCAGCCTCGATCCGTTCGATGCTCGAACCCGAGACCAGCCGCCTGGCGCGTCAGATCGCCGAGACGAGGAACCGACGGGAAGCATTCACGCCGGCGGAGCCGATCAACCCGCCAGGCCCGACGTATAGTTTCAAGAGGAGGATCACACCATGAAAGACCGAAATCCACAGCGGCGGAAACGCCGCACTTGCTACGATCGTGCCCGAAAACGCTGGCTCGATGCCCGCCGCGCACTGACCTCCAACCCCGCGGCATCCGCGGCACTGCAATTGCTCGGCATCTTTGGCTTTCTTGTCGGCAGGATGCCGCTTGCCGCCGATGCCAGCGCCACAGCGGTATATTGCCCCGCCCATGTCGCCGACATACGCTTGGCGCATTGAAGCTGCGCGGCGGCTTGGCGTGCCCGCCCGATATCTCGATATCGTGCTCACCCATGGCAAGGTGCCGTACCAGGTTCTCGCCGAGCATATCCGTCAGGGCGGAGCCACGCGGCGGGATGCACTCGATCAGCTACGCAAATCCGCCCCTGCCGAAGCCCTCGACTGGCTGGCGCACGTCGAGGAGCGACACCTCTGGTCGGAGTTGACGCGCTGTTTCCGCCCAGGTGCCAGCGAGGAGGACATTCATATCCTGATGCTCAGGGCTACGCTGGCATGGGTCGAGACTCGAAAGAAATCGGGGATTGGGCCTTCCGTGCCGACTGATACGGACCACGGATTAAACCCGCCGAAACGAGGTGAAGGCGAAGACCCTGATGACAATCCACAGCCGCCGACGCTTTAACTTTCTTCATCGAAGCTCAACTCTGACTCCTGGATTGCGCTGAGAATTGTTCTGAGCCAGCCTTCAGCACGAATAAACATAGAGGCCGATGTTGGAAAAGTTAACCTCTTGCCGCCATAGAAGAGCCGTGATTCGTTCAGTGCGAAGCGATTCTGAAATCTTGCAAGAACCAAAGCTAGGGGTAATTGATGGAAGCACGTAGCAAGACCGTCGAGGCATGGTTCTCAATGATCGAGCAGGGGCAGATAAGGCTCCCGCGCTTCCAACGTCATGAGGCTTGGCGCCCTAGCCAGATAGCGGGCTTGTTCGAGAACATCCTCAGGACGCCCGCGTTGCCGGTCGGCGTTCTGCTAGTCCTTGAGGTGGGAGACAAAGAATTGTTTCACTCCCGCCCCATCGTCGGTGCGCCCGCATCTACAGTCAGGCCCAACATGCATCTGCTTGACGGCCAGCAACGAATGACGGCGCTGTGGCGGTCCTTAACCAACGACTATGCCGATATCAAAGTTTTCGTCCGTCTCCTGAAAGAGAAGGAGGGAGCGGAAGACGACGATGCCACCGAGTCCGAGGATGTTGAGCGCCCTTTGGTCGAAATCGTCAAGCGGTGGGACAGGAAGGGAATAATGCAGCCAGTGTGGGCCGACGACGATGTGGCCTGCATAAAGCGTGGGCTTGCCCCATTGGCCATTCTCAGACCTGGTGGCGCGGGAGAGACCACCTTCAAGGCTTGGCGGGATAGCCTACGTATTGGGAATGTTTATACCGACGAAATTGGAGACCTAGCCAGTGACCTACGTAAACGGGTCCAAGGCTATACCCTGACATTTCTATCGTTACCAGTAGGAACGACGCGGGAGACTGCACTCGAGGTATTTATCAACATGAACACCTCAGCATCTCCACTGAAAGACTACGACATTGTTGTGGCGCAGGTCGAGGAAGCGTCTGGCATCTCGATGCATGAGCGCGTCGAAGACTTGCTACGTGCGATTCCTATTGGCAAGGACTATGGTCGGATCGAGAGCATTTTGCTGTCTATCGTGGCACTACTGTTGGACAAGCCGCCTATTAAGAAGACTTATCTGGAAGATGATTTCGCATCAGGCCTGATGAGGGTTTGGCAACAAGTGGTGGTCGGGGTCGAGCGAGGGCTTCAATTTCTCAGTGACGAGGCCCTCTTCGATGAAAAGTCGCTTCCCAGCGATGTGGCAGTTTATCTTACGTGTGCACTGTGGGCAGTGGCTGCCGAGTTGCGGCTGGACCAAGAAGGCAATGCTCGAAGCCTGATACGAAAGGTTCTTTGGCGTACCTGCTTTACGAACCGATATGGGAAGACCTCAGCAACACGCGCGTATATGGATTTCAAAGTGCTACGCGGTCTCGTGAATGGAAGCACCCCAGACGCTTTTTGCGAATTGTTCAACGAGGCCATCTATCGGCTTCCAGATATCGAAGAAATCAAGGTGGCGGGATGGCCAGGCAGGAAAGATCGTCTGCCACGCGCGATTCTAGCAACAACGCTTCGAAGGAAAGCAATAGACTTTGCTGATGGGGCACCAATTGGGAAGAACAATATTGCTGATAGAGAGTTCGATCACCTGTATTCTTGCAAGTATCTAAACGTTTCCAGAGATGAAGCACTTGCTAATAGAGCCTTAAATTGCGCTCTGATCACATCAGTAACCAACCGAAACAAGAGTGGCTCCCCACCTAGTACCTATATCGACAAGAGGGCCAAGGCCGCCAATCTCGGTGAAGAGGTGGTCCGTTGGCGTCTGGCAACTCATCTCATTCCTTAAGAACTGTTGGTTGCGGATAATTATGAGGCCTTCCTGAACGGCCGTGCACTTCTTGTTGAAGCCGATATGAAGGCATTGTGTAACGGGCAGGAACCCACATAGCTCTCCAGCGTCAGGGCACTCCGCATGCTGTTTCGATCAACATGACGCTTTTCAAGCCGCCACTGGCATCGTCGTTCGAGATGTTGTTTGTTCAAGCGGTCGGCAACGGTTTGCGAGCGGCGTGGCGGAAGCGCATAACGATGATCTCATCGTTGCTGATGCGATAGAACAGCACGTAAGGGTACGGTGTCAGGACCACACGTCGTAGGTCGCGACGGCTTGTGATCTGCCCCGCATTGGGATGGTCACAGACAAGCGAGAGGGAAGCGAGAATGCGAGAGCGTAGTCTCGCCGCACCTTGCGGAGAATGCATATGGACATGATCAAGCACGCCGTCGATTTGACGGAGCGCGGTCTGGGTATAACGCAGCTTCACAGACGATATTTCGAGAAGACAGCGTTTACGTCGGCATCCGTGGCGAAGTCGCCCCGTCCCGCTTCCGCATCGGCGTTATCAAGGTCGGCCTCTTCCTCAGCGGTAAGGCGATAGGCAACACCATCCTCTCCCGCCAAACGGAGGAGGATGAGGGCGAAGTCGTCTTGCGCCTCTGGGGGTAAGGAGCGAAGGCGCTCAATGGCATGTTCAAGCAGTTCCGTCATCATTCCAATATGCACGCGCTTGATCAAATTTGGAAGAGAACACCACTTCACCTTCAGGAGATAAGTGAGTTCTGAAAGCGTCCGACCCAGTATGATTTGCCGTATAGCCCGTTGACGCCCATCGGGTTCGACCGCTAAAAGAGGGCCACAAGATTGGTACACACAGCACCAATCTGGCGATCCAAGAACCTTGGTTTCTTAGGCGTTTGAGGGTGGTCGAGCGAGATTCCCACCCTCTCCGCCATAACCCCCTGTTCCTATTGACTTTTCCGACGTCTCTCGCGCCTGCCCTGGCAATGCGGCGAAAGTTCCGGGAGCAAGAATCGTCCGACCGAGGTTGACAAGAATTCGGTTTGTGTCAACTATTGGCGAGCGCTGGGCAGATGAGCCCGTGCAGCGCGAAATTACATGACATATTGATGGCAAGGGTGCCCACAGTGCGAACTGTCGGGCACTTTTTTGCTTTGGGGGGAGGTCATGGCAAAGGCGCTATACAGCATCGGTGTGCTGTTTTCGCAAAGCGGTCCGTATGGGGTGGTGTCGCGCTCGATGTTCAACGGCGCGATGCTCGCGTTCGACGAGATCCGGGCGTCCGGGGACTATCCCTTCGCCATAGAGCCGATCGTCGCCGATCCGGCCGGCGCCTTCGACCAGTATGCCCGGTCGAGCGCGGATCTCCTCGGCAGGAACGGCGTGCGCCACGTCGTCGGCTGCTACACCTCGTCGAGCCGCAAGGACGTCATCCCCCTTTTCGAGAAACACGACGCACTGCTCTGGTACCCCTCGCATTACGAGGGCTTCGAGAGCTCGTCGAACGTCGTCTATACTGGGGCGGCGCCCAACCAGCACATCATCCCGCTGATCGAGTTCCTGCTCATGCGCATGGGCAAGCGGGCCTATTGCATCGGCTCGAACTACATCTGGGCCTGGGAGAACAACCGCATCCTGCGCGAGGCCCTTTCAGCGGCCGGCGGATCGGTGCTGGCGGAGCGCTATGCCGCCGTCGGCGACACCGACCTGTCGAAGACGATCGCCTCGATCCTCGACGCCCGGCCGGACTTCGTCTTCAACACGCTGATCGGCACGAGCGCCTACAATTTCTTCCAGGATTTCCGCGCCGCCTGCAAGGCGCGCGGCATCGACCAGCCGGCGGAGATGCCGGTGGTGAGCTGCAGCCTGTCCGAGCCGGAGCTCGGCGAGATCGGGACGCTGGCCATGGACGGCCATATCAGTTCCAGCGTCTATTTCTCCTCGCTCGAGACGCCGGCCAACCAGCGTTTCGTCGCAGCCTACCGGGAGCGCTGGCCGGGCAGCCCGGCCGCCTCGGCGGATGCGGAAGCCTCCTATGTCGCGGTCAGGATGCTCGCAACCGCCATCGCCGCGGCCGGTTCCGACGACGTCGAGGCCGTCCGCCGGGTGCTGCCGAGCCTCTCGGTCGAGGCGCCGCAGGGAACCGTCAGCATCGACGGCGCCACCAATCACGCCTTCCTGACGCCCCGCATCGGCAGGTCGAGCGCAGCGGGCCGGTTCGAGATCCTGTGGGAGGCGGGCAAGCCGGTGCGGCCGGACCCCTATCTCGTGCAGACCACGCCGCGCTACGCGATGCGCAACGGCGCGCCGCACCTGAGGGCGGTCACATGAGCGAGCCGCGCATCATCCAGAACTTCATCGGCTACCGCGCGACCATCGCCACGGAGCAGCCGGCCGCCGTCGAGCAGCTCCAGGACATGCTGACGAAGCTCGGCATGTCCTTCGCCATGGCCGGTCTTTCCGACGGCAGGCTGCAGATCGAGCCGGGCGACAAGGACGTGCTGTTCATCGATTCGGACCTCAACGTGGCGGTCGAGACCGGCACGCTGGAGCCGAGCCGCTGCCTGCCGGTGATCGGCATCGTCGGCGTCGAGGCGCCGAGCCGGCTGCGCTCGCTGATGCAGCTCGGCGCGACGGCGACGCTGCGCAAGCCCGTGCACCGCGCCTCAGTCTATTCGGCGCTCTTCGTCGGCATCAACGAGTTCCGCCGCCGCCGGTATCTCGCCGACAGGCTGGAGGAGCAGGAACGGCGCCGGCTTCTGCGCAAGAGCGTCGTCAAGGCCGTGCTGATCGTGATGCGCCGCATGGGAAGCGACCATGCCGTCGCCTACGACCACCTGCGCCGGGAGAGCATGCGCGCGCGCCAGAGCATCGAGGAGTTCTGCGAAACGTTCATCCAGGCCCACGGTTCCGAGCTGGATGAGGCCGAAACGATCGCTGGGACAAGCAGGACCTACGCAAAAAAACGTTAACCGGAGGAGAGAACGAAATGACTGTAAGACTGTTACAGGCAACAATGCTGACGTGCGCCTTCGCCCTGTCTGGCGCGGCCCATGCCGCAGACCCGATCAAGATCGGCGTCCTTGAAGACCAGTCGGGCGACTTCGCCGCGGCGACGATCGGCAAGGTCCACGCGATTGAGCTCGCGGCCGAGGAGATCAACAATGCCGGCGGCATCGCCGGCCGGCCGATCGAGCTCGTCGTCTACGACACCCAGTCGGACAACAACCGCTACCAGGAATTCATGCGGCGCGTCCTGCAGCGCGACAAGGTGGACGTGGTCTTCGCCGGCTTCTCGTCGGCCTCGCGCGAGGCCTACCGGCCGATCGTCAACCAGTTCGACGGCCTCGCCTTCTACAACAACCAGTACGAGGGCGGCGTCTGCGACGCCAACATGATCGTCACCGGCGCCGTACCCGAGCAGCAGTTCTCCACGCTGATCCCCTGGATGATGGAGACCTACGGCAAGCGCGTCTACACGATCGCGGCCGACTACAATTTCGGCCAGATCTCGGCGGAATGGGTGCGCGACATCGTCAAGGAGAGCGGCGGCGAGATGGTCGGCGAGGAATTCATCCCGCTCGGCGTCTCCCAGTTCTCGCAGACGATCCAGAACATCCAGACCGCCAAGCCGGACTTCGTCGTCACGCTGCTCGTCGGCGCCGCGCAGGCGTCCTATTACGAGCAGGCGGCCTCGGCCAATCTCGGCCTGCCGATGGCGTCCTCCGTCAATGTCGGCCAGGGCTACGAGCACAAGCGCTTCACGCCGCCCAGCCTCGCCAACATGTACGTGACGACCAACTATATCGAGGAGGTCGACACGCCGGCGAGCAAGGCGTTCCTGGAAAAGTTCCATGCGAAGTACCCGAACGAGCCCTACGTCAACCAGGAGGCGGCGAATTCCTACATCGCCATGAACCTCTACAAGCAGATGGTGGAACGGGCCGGCGGCTCGACCAAGCGCGACGACCTGCGGGCGGAGCTCGCCAAGGGCGACGTCTGCTTCGACGGTCCGTCCGGCAATGTCTGCCTCGATCCGAAGAGCCAGCACATGTCGCACACCATCTTCCTGGCCAAGGTCGGCGACGATCACGCGATCTCCTTCCCGAAGGTCTGGGAGGACATCAAGCCCTACTGGCTGGGTGATGCCGGCTGCGACCTGACCCAGGCGGACCCGGACGAGCAGTACACGCCGTCCAACCCGCCGACCAAGCAGTAACCATCGACCATCCGGGCGGGTGCGGCCCACCGCATCCGCCCGGGCAGCAGCCTGTTTGCCCAATCGGAGCGCCTCATGGAATTTGTGACGGCAATCGTGTCGTCCGCCTATCAGTTCGGCGACGCATTCGCATTCCTGGTCCTTTCTGCCTGTGGCCTCGCCGTCATCTTCGGCATGATGGGCGTCATCAACCTCGCGCATGGCGAGTTCATCATGTGCGGGGCCTACATGACCGTCTTCGCGGTCAACTGGGGCCTGCCGCTGCCGCTGGCGATTGTCTGCGGCAGCCTCTTCGCCGGGCTCGTCGGCATGGTCATCGAGCGTCTCGTCGTGCGGCGGCTCTATTCGCGCCCGCTCGATTCGATCCTCGCGACCTGGGGCGTCAGCCTCATCGCCTCGCAGGGCACGCTGATCCTGTTCGGCCCGACCATGCGCGGCGTCGGCACGCCGCTCGGCAGCTTCACGGTGGGGGCGCTGTCCTTCTCCTATTACCGGCTGGTGCTGATGGCGACGGCGCTCGCGGTGCTGGCGCTGCTCTATCTCGTCTTCACCAAGACCCGCTTCGGCGTGCTGGCGCGCGCGACGATCCAGGCGCCGCACATGGCGAACGCGCTCGGCGTCGATACGGGCCGCATCTATGCCTATACGTTCGGCATCGGCGCCGCACTCGCGGGCCTGACCGGCGGCATCTACGCCCCCACCATGACGATGATCCCGACCATGGGCACCACCTTCATCATGGAGGCCTTCGTGACGGTGGTCGTCGGCGGAGCCGACGTGTTCCTGGGGACGGCGCCGGCGGCGGCACTCCTTGCCGTCGTCAAGGCCTCGCTCACCTCCTGGCAGGGCCAGCTCGCCGGCCAGATCGGCCTGCTGCTTGCGGTCATCGTCGTCATCCGCCTGCTGCCGAAGGGCATCACGGGCTTCATTCTGAAAGATCGGGCATAAGCAAAGATGATCGTGTCACGGTTCCTGAAACGGCTGGAAGGGCCGCAGACCATGGGCAAGGGGCCCTTGTTCTGGACCGCATTCGCGGTCGTCCTTGCCGCCGCGCTCGCCTATCCGCTGTTTGCCGACGGCTACGACGTCGGCAACAACATCTACTTCCTCAACTGGACCTTCATGGCGCTGGGCCTCAGCCTGATCTGGGGCTACGGCGGGTCGCTGTCCTTCGGCCAGACGGCGTTCTTCGGCGTCGCCGGCTACAGCTACGGCATCCTCACCATCAATTTCGGCACCGCCTACGGCTTCGGCCTGGTCTCGGTGGTGATCGCCATCGCGATTGCGGCGCTGTTTGCGGCGATCCTCGGCTATTTCCTGTTCTTCGGGCGCATCAGCGGCATCTTCCTCGGCATCGTCACGCTGTCGGTGACGCTGGCGCTCGAACGCTTCATGGCCCAGACCGCCGGCCCCGAATGGAAGGTCGGCGCCGCCCGCCTTAACGGCTTCAACGGCATGAGCGGCATGCCGGCGCTCACCCTGCCCTGGTTCGGCGGCGAGATCTCGCTCTATCCCGACATCGGCCTCTACTATCTCGTCCTCGGCCTGCTGGTCGTCGTCTATCTCGGCCTGCGCATCCTGGTGAACTCCCGCTTCGGCAACGTGCTGGTGGCGCTCCGGGAAAATCCGCAGCGGGCGGAGATGCTGGGCTACGACATCCGCAAGTACCAGCTCGCCACCTTCGTGATCGGCGCGGCGCTCGCCGGGCTCTCCGGCGTGCTCTACACGAGCTGGGGCCAGTACATCACGCCCTCCAGCATGGGCATCACGTCAGCGGCGCTGCCGATCATCTGGGTCGCCGTCGGCGGCCGCTCCGACCTCACCGCGACCCTGATCGGGACGCTGGTCGTGCTGTCGGTGTTCCAGGCGCTGACGATCTACGGCAGCCAGTATGCGCTCGTGGTGATGGGCCTGCTGCTGGTCGGCACGGTGCTGCTGGCGCCGCGCGGCCTCATCGCCAATGCCGGCCTCCTCGTCG
>Ga0206118_100673_pt1 | contig 13312 bp, 12 predicted proteins | sample 3A20Ametagenome_FD_177999 | JGI IMG/M metagenome (GOLD analysis project Ga0206118, IMG submission 177999) | Enriched microbial communities from leaf-cutter ant dump, University of Wisconsin, Madison, United States - 3A20A | ecosystem: Environmental > Terrestrial > Nest > Insects nest > Nest dump... | reverse complement strand
CATCCGCGGCGACGCCATCGCCGGCATCCTGATCCTGTTCATCAACCTGCTCGGCGGCCTGGCCGTGGGCGTGCTGCAGCACGGCATGCCGTTCGGCGACGCCGCCTCCACCTACACCCTGCTGTCCATCGGCGACGGCCTGGTGGCACAGCTGCCGGCGCTGCTGGTGTCCAGCGCGGTGGCGATGCTGGTCACCCGCGCCTCGCGCTCGCAGGACATGAGCGAGGCGATGATGGGGCAGGTGTTCGGCCAGTACCGGGCGCTGGCGATCGCCGCCGGCATCATCGGCCTGGTCGGGCTGGTGCCGGGCATGCCCAACCTCGCCTTCCTGACCCTGGCGGCCATCCTCGGCTTCCTCGCCTGGAAGCTGTGGAAGCGCGAACAGGCCGGCGGCGGCGCCAGACCACCAGCCGGCGACGCCACCGCCGCACCGGGCGAAATGACCGCCCTCGGCGTACCGGCGCCCGCGCCGACCGCCGAGCTGAGCTGGGACGAACTGCGCCCGGTCGACCCGCTGGGGCTGGAGGTGGGCTACCGGCTGATCCCGCTGGTGGACAAGGCGCAGGGCGGCGAGCTGATGGCGCGGATCAAGGGCGTGCGCCGCAAGCTCACCCAGGACGTCGGCTTCCTGATTCCACCGGTGCACATCCGCGACAACCTGGAACTTCCCGCCGCCGGCTATCGGCTGCTGGTGCACGGCGTGCCGGTGGCCAGCGCCGACATCCACCCCGACCGCGAGCTGGCGCTGGACCCCGGCAGCGCGATGGGGCAACTGGAAGGCATCCCCGGCAAGGACCCGGCGTTCGGGCTGGACGCCACCTGGATCCAGCCGCACCAGCGCGCCCATGCCGAATCGCTGGGCTACACCGTGGTCGACCCGGCCACCGTGGTCGCCACCCACCTGTCGCACCTGATCCGCGAGCACGCCCCGGAGCTGCTCGGCCACGAGGAAGTGCAGCAGCTGCTGGCGACGCTGGCCAAGAGCGCGCCGAAGCTGGCCGAGGACCTCACCCCGAAGGCGCTGCCGATCCCGGTGATCGCGCGCGTGCTGCAGAACCTGCTGATCGAGCACATCCCGATCCGCCAGCTGCGCAAGATCGCCGAGGCGCTGGTCGAGAACGCCCCGCTCAGCCAGGACCCGGCGGTGCTGACCGCCGCGGTGCGCAACGCGCTGGGCCGCTTCATCGTGCAGGAGATCGCCGGCATGTCGCCCGAGCTGCCGGTGTTCACCCTCAACCCGCAACTGGAACGGGTCTTGCAGGAATCAACGCAGGGCAACGGTGCCGCGCTGGAACCCGGTCTCGCCGAGCGCCTCCACCAGAGTCTTGCCGACTGCGTCGGCAAGCAGGAGGCGCGCAACGAGCCGGCCGTGGTGCTGGTACCGGGCCCGGTCCGCGCCGCGCTCGCGCGCATGGTCCGCCACAGCGTCCCCTCGCTGTCGGTGCTGGCCTACAGCGAGGTACCGGAAGACAAGCGCCTGAAACTGGTCGGCACGATCAGCTGAAGGCTCCTGGCAACCGGCACCGGCGACGGAAAACCGCCACTGCCACGAAGCACGTAAGGAGCACGCACCGCCATGCACGACACCGCCACAGCCCCCGCTCCTTCCCTGCCCCCCCATTCAGATTCCCGAGCCGCCAGCATGAAGATCAAACGTTTCGTCGCCGCCGACATGCGCACCGCCATGAACCTGGTGCGCAAGGAACATGGCCCCGATGCCGTGATCCTCTCCAACCGGCGCATCGAGGAAGGCGTCGAGATCGTGGCGGCCGCCCATTACGACGAGTCCGTGGTGCAGCGCGCCCTGGAAGCCGCGCGCCCGGCCCCGGCCGCCGCGCCCAAGCCACGCAGCGCCGCCGAAGCCATCATCGCCGCGGTCACCCGCCGCAGGGCCCCGGAAACCGAAGCCGAGCCGGTGGCTGCCACCACCTCGGCGGTGGCCGAACTGGCGCGCTCGGCGGTGGGCGCCACCGGCCGCTCCATCGACAGCAGCCTGGAACTGGCCCCGGGCAGCCGCTTCCCGGCCCAGCCGCGGCCGCAGCCGAAGGCCCCGGCCGCGACGGTGCCGGAGCAGGTGTTCGCCAACTTCCTCGGCAACGCCGAGGCCGCCACGGCCCTGCCGCCGCGGGAAACCGTCGCGGCGGCACCGGCGCCTGCGCCGGTCAACCGCGCCCGCTTCGTCATCGACCCGCCGCTGGAAGAGCCCGCACCCGCCCCGTTGGCCATCGCGCCGGGCCAGCCGGTCCAACCGGAATTGGCGCCGGTGCAGATGCCGGAGCCTGCCGCCCCGGCGCTGAGCGTGGTCGCCAGTGCCCCGCGCGACGACGAGCAGCTGACCCAGCTGCGCCAGGAAATGACCGGCATGCGCCAGCTGATCGAGCGCGAGATGCACCGCCTCAACGACGAGCGCCTGCGCGGCAACCCGGTGCGCGCCAGCGCCCTGGACCTGATGGACGAATACGGCTTCGACGCCGGCCTGGCCCGCGACGTGGCGATGCAGATCCCGGCCGACACCGACCCGGCCCGCGCCCGTGGCCTGATGCTGGGGCTGATCTCGAAGAAACTCCCGATCACCCCGGCCGACCCGATCGAGACCGGCGGCGTCATCGCCCTGGTCGGCCCCACCGGCGCCGGCAAGACCACCACCATCGCCAAGCTGGCCTCGCGCTTCGCCGAAACCCACGCCCCGCGCGACGTCGCCCTGGTCACCACCGACACCCAGCGCATCGGCGCGCGCGAGCAGCTGTACGGCTTCGGCCGCCAGCTCGGCATTGCCGTGCACGAGGCCCACAGCGGCACCAACCTGAACCAGTTGCTGGAGCGGCTGGCCGACTACAAACTGGTGCTGATCGACACCGCCGGCCTCGGCCAGCGCGACCGCGCCCTCACCGCCCAGCTGCAGTGGCTGCGCGCGGCCGGGCAGATCCGTACCCTGCTGGTGTTGCCGGCCAACACCGGCTTCCAGGACATGGACGAGGTGGTGCGCCGCTTCGGCGCGGCCAACCCGCAGGGGCTGGTGCTGACCAAGCTGGACGAGACCGGACGGCTGGGTTCGGCGCTTTCGGTGGCAGTGGATCACCATTTGCCGATCACGTGGGTGACGGATGGGCAGGATGTGCCGGAAGATCTGCACCGGGCCTCGGCGGCCAATCTGGTACTTCGCCTTGAAGATTTGCGCCGAGCGGCCGATATGCCATGCAGTACTCCGGAGTTGACCGATGCCGTCGCGTGAATACGCCAAACTGACCAACGCCTTCCCGCTGTCGGCCACCCGCCTGCAGCCGGCCGGGCCGGTACGCACCATCGCGGTGACCGGCGGCAAGGGCGGCGTGGGTAAGACCAACGTCTCGGCCAACCTGGCCGTGGCGCTGGCCGACATGGGCAAGCGCACTCTGCTGCTGGACGCCGACCTGGGCCTGGCCAACATCGACGTCATCCTCGGCCTGCAGCCGAAGAACACCCTGGCCGACCTGGTCGCCGGCCGCTGCACGCTGGAGGAAGTCATCATCGAGGGCCCCGGCGGCGTGCTGGTGGTGCCGGCCGCGTCCGGCCGCCGGCACATGGCCGAGCTGCAGCCGGCCGAGCACGTCGGCCTGGTCAACGTGTTCTCCGAGCTGGAACGCGACTTGGACGTGATGATCATCGACACCGCCGCCGGCATCACCGACAGCGTGTTGACCTTCTGCCAGGCCGCGCAGGACACCGTGGTGGTGGTCTGCGACGAACCAGCGTCCATCACCGACGCCTACGCGCTGATCAAGGTGCTTTCGCGCGAGCGCGGCGTGGACCGCATGCAGGTGGTGGCCAACATGGTGCGCGACCCCAACGAGGGCCGCGTGCTGTACGAGAAGCTGGTGCGGGTCTGCGACAAGTTCCTCGCCGACGTCTCGCTGAACTACCTGGGCTGCGTGCCGCAGGACGACTGGCTGCGGCTGTCGGTGCAGCGCCAGCAGCCGGTGGTCAAGCTGTACCCGGCCTCGCCGGCGGCGCAGGCCATCCAGGAGATCGCCCGCCGCACCGCGCGCTGGCAGGCGCCCACCGAGCCGCGCGGCGGCGTCGAGTTCTTCCTCGAGCGCATCCTGCAGCAGCGCGGGGTGGCCACATGAAACCCGCGGCCGCCGCCCACTACCGCGAAGTGCAGCGCGCCAGCGCCAACGACGTCATCGTCCGCCACTCGGACCTGGTGCGGCGCATCGCCCACCACCTGGCCGCGCGGCTGCCGGCCAGCGTCGAGATCGACGACCTGATCCAGGCCGGCATGATGGGCCTGATCGAGGCCTCGCGCAGCTACGACGCCGAACAGGGCGCCTCCTTCGAAACCTACGCCTCGATCCGCATCCGCGGCTCGATGATCGACGAGATCCGCCGCGGCGACTGGGTGCCGCGCTCGGTGCACCGCCGCGCCCGCGACGCCGCCGCCACCATCCGCCGGCTGGAGCAGGAAACCGGCCGCGCCGCCAGCGCCAGCGAAGTGGCCGAGGCGATGGAGATGCCGCTGCCGGACTACCTGCGGCTGATCGAGGACGCCGCGCGCGGCCAGGTGCTGAGCCTGGAATCGCGCATCGAGGACCAGGGCGAACTGGACACCCCGACCAGCGGCGGCCCGACCCCGCAGCAGATGCTCGAACGCAGCCAGTTCGGCGAGGAGCTGGGCAAGGCCATCGCCGTGCTGCCCGAACGCGAGCAGCTGGTGCTGTCGCTGTACTACGAGCAGGAACTGAACCTGAAGGAGATCGGCGCGGTGCTCGGCGTGAGCGAGTCGCGCGTCTGCCAGATCCACGGCCAGGCCATGCTGCGCCTGCGCGGCCGGCTGAAGATTTTCGAGGCGGCCGACGCCGGCCTCGACGAACCATGAAGAGGAACACCTTTTGAACAAGAACATGCGGATCCTGATCGTCGACGACTTCTCGACCATGCGGCGCATCGTCAAGAACCTGCTGGGCGACCTGGGCTTCACCAACACCGCCGAAGCCGAGGACGGTCACGCCGCACTGGCGCTGCTCAACAGCCAGCCGTTCGATTTCGTGGTCACCGACTGGAACATGCCGGTGATGACCGGCATCGAGCTGCTCAAGGCGATCCGCGCCGACGCCCGGCTCAAGACCCTGCCGGTGCTGATGGTCACCGCCGAGGCCAAGCGCGAGCAGATCATCGAGGCCGCGCAGAACGGCGTGAACGGCTACATCATCAAGCCGTTCACCGCGCAGACCCTGCAGGAGAAGCTGGGCAAGATCTTCGAGCGGCTGGGGGCCAGCGCCTGATGAACGCCTCCGCGGGCACCGCAAATGAAAGGGCCCTGCTGGCGCAACGCCTGCAGGACGCGCTGACGGCACTGGAAAGCGGCGACGAAACCGGCTGGCGCCGGGAAATTGACGCCCTTGCCGCGGCGCGCGAGAAACCGATGGTGGCCGGGCTCGGCCGGCTGGCGCGCGAGCTGGGCAAGGCGCTGGGCGAACTGCCGACGCTGCCGTCCGAGGCCGGCGAGCTGACCGATGCCTGCGCGCGCCTGGACCACGTGGTGGAGATGACCGAAAAGGCCACCCACCGCACCCTCGACCTGGCCGAGGAATGCCGCACCCTGACCGCGCACCTGCACGAAGGCGCGCTGCCGGCCGAGGAACAGCAGCAGGTGCTGGACCGCATCCGCCACAACCTGACCGAGATCGCCCTGACCCAGAGCTACCAGGACCTGACCGGGCAGATCATCCGCCGCGTGGTCGGCATCGTCCGCCGCGTGCACGAGGGCTTCGGCGCGCTCGGCCTGCCGCCGCCCGAAAACGAAAGCCGCGACGGCCTGGCCGGCCCCGCCGTCACCGGGCTGGACCGCCACGCCGTTTCCCAGAACGACGCCGACGACCTGCTCTCCGACCTGGGGCTGTGACGCCATGAGCGCCTTCGACGAGGACATCGCCGCCGACTTCATCCTCGAGGCCCAGGAAATCCTGGACCGCCTCGGCGAGCAGCTGGTGACGCTGGAGCAGGCGCCGCAGGACGGCGACCAGCTCAACGCGGTGTTCCGTGGCTTCCACACGCTCAAGGGCGGCGCCGGCTTCCTCGGCATCAACGCGATGGTCGAGCTGTGCCACGCCGCCGAGGAAACCCTGGGCATGGCGCGCTCGGGCAAGGCGGTATTGCAGGCGCACCACTTCGACGCCGCGCAGCAGTCGCTGGACTGGCTGCAGGCCATGCTCGACGCCGTTTCCGCCGGCACCGAACCGGAGCACGCGCCGCCGGCGCTGATCGCCCTGTTCGACGTCGACGCGGTCCCGGCCGCCGCCCCGGTGGCCGCCGCCGCGGCCGACGGCGACCTGATCGACGAAGACGAATTCGAGGCCCTGCTCGACCAGTTGCACGGCAGCGCCGCACCCGGCGCCAAACCGGCCGCCGCGGCAAAGCCCGCCAAGGGCGGCGACGACCTGATCAGCGAGGACGAATTCGAGGCCCTGCTCGACGAACTGCACGGCGGTGCCGCTCCCGGCGCCAAGCCGGTCGCGGCCGCCGCGCCGGCCGCCAAGGCCGGCGACGACCTGATCACAGAAGACGAATTCGAAGCCCTGCTCGACGAACTGCATGGCGGTGCCGCCCCCGGTGCCAAGCCGGTTGCAGCCACCGCCGCTGCGCCGGCCCCGGCGCCGCGCACGACGGCCACGCCCAAGCCCGCCGCCGCCCCGGGCAAGCCGGCCGTCGAGCCCGAGCACACCGTCCGCGTGGACACCAAGCGGCTGGACGCCATCGTCAACCTGATCGGCGAGCTGGTGCTGTCGCGCAACCGCCTCAAGACCCTGCGCATGCGCCTGAAGGACGAGGAGCTGGACCGCGCCGTCTCGGTGCTGGACATCGCCACCGCGCGCCTGCAATCGGCGGTGATGCGCACCCGCATGCAGCCGGTGGGCAAGGTGTTCTCGCGCTTCCCCAAGGTCGCCCGCGACGTCGCCCGCAACCTGAAGAAGGAAGTGGACCTGGAGCTGATCGGCGCCGAGACCGAGCTCGACCGCAACCTGGTCGAGGCACTGGCCGACCCGCTGGTGCATCTGGTGCGCAACGCCATCGACCACGGCATCGAGATGCCCGAGCTGCGCGAGGCGCAGGGCAAGCCGCGCAGCGGCCACGTGCGCCTGTCCGCGCACCAGGAAGGCGACTACGTCAGCATCGAGGTGCAGGACGACGGCGCCGGCATCGACCCCGAGCGGCTGCGCGCCAAGGCCCGCGAGAAGGGCCTGCTCGACCCCGAGGCCGCCGCCCGCCTGAGCAGCGAGGAATGCCTGCACCTGGTGTTCCTGCCCGGTTTCTCGACCAAGCAGGAGGTTACCGACATCTCCGGCCGCGGCGTCGGCATGGACGTGGTGCAGTCGCGCATCCGCGAACTGAGCGGGCAGATCCAGATCCAGTCCGAGCTCGGCCGCGGCAGCCGTTTCCTGATCCGCGTGCCGCTGACCCTGGCGATCCTGCCGACCCTGCTGGTGCAGGCCGGCGAGGACATCTACGCACTGCCGCTGGCGCGGGTGATGGAAGTGCTGCACGCCCCGCCCTCGTCGCTGGGCTGGTTCGACGGCCGCGCCGTGCTCGACCGCAAGTCGCACACCCTGCCGCTGCTGGACCTGCGCCAGTGGCTGGACGTGGAGCCGATGCAGGCCAGCCTGCTGACCATCGTCGTGCTGCAGATGGGCGAGGCCCGCTTCGGCCTGGTCGTGGACCAGGTGCGCGGCCGCGAGGAAGTGGTGATCAAGCCGCTGCCCAAGGCCCTGCGCGGGCTCAACGGCTATGCCGGCGCCACCCTGATCGGCGACGGCCGCATGGCGCTGATCCTCGACGTGGACGGCCTGCGCAGCCAGGACTGAGCGCCGGCCGGTTCAAGTCCCCCCTGCAGACGCCGATATTCCATCAATGGACAGACTCAGCATCATCGGACTTTTCCTTGCCCTGGCCTCGCTGGTCGGCGGCAGCATCCTCAAGGGCGCGGGCCTGTCCTCGCTGTGGTCGCCCGCCGCGTTCGTCATCGTCATCCTCGGCACCATCGCCGCGATCCTGCTGCACACCTCGCCGGCGATCTTCCGCCATGCCTTCCGCATCGTGCGCTGGGTGGTGCGGCCGCCGGCCAGCGACCGCCAGCTGCTGATCCGGCAGATCGTGGAATGGAGCAACATCGCCCGCCGCCAGGGCCTGCTGGGGCTGGAACCGCATGTGGAGCAGCAGGACGACCCGTTCGTGCGCAAGGGCCTGCAGCTGGTGGTCGACGGGGTCGAGCCGGACGCGATCCGGCGCATGCTGGAGATCGAGCTCAGCGGCCAGGAGCACCGCGACCTGGCCGCGGCCAAGGTATTCGAGGGCATGGGCATCTACGCGCCGACGCTGGGCATCATCGGCGCGGTGCTGGGCCTGATGGCGGTGATGAAGAACCTGGCCGACCCGAGCAAGCTCGGCCACGGCATCGCCGCCGCGTTCACCGCCACCATCTACGGCATCGCCTCGGCCAACCTGCTGTTCCTGCCGGTCTGCGCCAAGCTCAAGAGCGTGATCGCGCACAACAGCCGCGACCGCGAGATGATCATCGAGGGCCTGATCGCGATCGCCCAGGGCGAGAACCCGCGCAACATCGAAACCAGCCTGGCCGGCTTCCTGGGCTGAGGTTCGGATCATGGCCCGCCGCACCGCCCACGAAGAGCACGTCAACCACGAGGCATGGGCCATCCCCTATGCCGACCTGATGACGCTGCTGCTGGCGTTCTTCGTGGTCATGTACGCCATTTCCTCGCTCAACGAGGGCAAGTACCGGGTCATGGCCGACGCCCTGACCACCGCCTTCGGCGGCGCCCCGCGCACCATCACCCAGGTGCAGGTGGGCAACCAGCAGGTGCAGGGCGGCGGCCACGACAGCCCGTCGGTGATCCGCGCGCCGAGCATGACCGGCGGGGCGATGTCCGACCCCACCCGGCTGCCGTCGATGGCCTCGCAGATGACCCAGCCGGTGTCGTTGCGCGACCGCGAGCACCTGCAGCGCGCCGAACGCCAGCTCAGCCGCATCGCCGAGCGGCTGAACCTGTCGCTGGCACCGCTGGTGGACAAGGGCGTGATCAACGTGCGCCGCACCGAGCTGTGGATCGAGGTGGAGATCAACAGCGACATCCTGTTCCCGACCGGCTCGGCGACGCTGGAGGCCAGCGCCCGCCAGACCCTGGGCACGCTGGCCGACGTGCTGCGGGACGTGCCCAACGGCGTGCGCGTGGAAGGCCATACCGACAACGTGCCGATCGCCACCGCGCAGTACCCGTCCAACTGGGAGCTTTCGGCCACCCGCGCGGCCAGCGTGGTGCACCTGTTCGCCGACCACGGCGTGCAGCCGCAACGGCTGGCGATGATGGGCTACGGCGAATTCCGCCCGCGCGAAAGCAACGACCTGCCCGAAGGCCGCAACCGCAACCGGCGGGTGATGGTCATCATCCTGGCCGACTCGGCCGCCAGCGCCGACGCGCTGGCCGACGACGTGGTCGCCACCGCCGCCGAACAGGCCGCGGCGGCGACCGACAGCGCCACCCCGGCGCCCGCCCCCGAGGCGGGCCAGCCGGCCGCAACAAGAGGAGTGCACTGATGCGTATCTGGGCCATTGCCAACCAGAAGGGTGGCGTCGGCAAAACCACCACCACCCTGGCCCTGGGCCGCGGCCTGGCCGCGCTCGGCCAGCGCGTGCTGCTGGTCGACCTCGACCCGCACGCCTCGCTGACCCGCTCCTTCGGCGTGCCGCTGGACCCGCCGCCAAGCGGCGTGCTGGAACTGTTCGCCACCCCGCCGCAGGAAATCGCCGCGCTGGCCCGCCCCAGCGACATCCCCGGGCTGGACTACCTGTGCGCGCAGGCCGCGCTGGCCACGCTGGAACGGCGCAGCGCCAGCCAGCCCGGCCTCGGCCTGGCCCTGCAGCAGGCGCTGGCCCGCAACGGCGAACGCCACGACCACATCCTGCTCGACTGCGCCCCCACCCTGGGCCTGCTGATGATCAACGCGCTGGCCGCCGCCGACCGCCTGATCATCCCCACCCAGGCCGAGCCGCTGGCGCTGCACGGGCTGGATGGCATGGTGCGCACCGGCGAGATGGTCGAGCGCTCGCGCCAGCGGCCGCTGCCGATCTCGATCCTGCCGACCCTGTTCGACCGCCGCACCCGCGCCGGCAACGAAACCCTGAAGCAGATGCAGGACCGCTACGGCGCCCGCGTCTGGGAAGACGCCATCCCGGTGGACACCCGCATCAGCAACCCGGCCACCCTGACCGCGCCGGCCCAGGACGACGGCTACCCCGGCCGCGGCCTGGCCGCCTACCGTCACGCGCTGGACTGGCTGCGCGCCGAGGACGCCGCGCAACTGGAGAAAGCGGCATGAACGCGACCAACGTGCTCGACGACTATCTCGGCGAACTGCTGCTGGACATTGCCCCGGCCGCCCCCGCCCCCAGACCCGGCGTGGTCGCCGCGGTGGCGCCCACCGCCGTGGCCGAGGCCATGGCCGGGGAAACCGTGGTCGAAGCCAAGGCCGAGGCCGGCGAACCGCGGCAGGCCTCACCGACCGTCGTGGCCCTTGCTCCGCCCCCCGCGCCGGCACCGGCGGAACCCGCGGACACCGCCACTGCCCCCGCCATGCCTGCCCCCGTCATGGAATCGCCCATGCCCGCCGCCCCCTCCCCGGCTCCCGCCGTCGCCAAGGCCGCACCGGCGCCGCGCCCCGCGCCCGTCCCTGCTGCGCCCGCCCCGGCGCCGGAGGTCGCGGCCCCCGCCGTGGCCGGCAACAACGTCTGGGCCGCCCTGCAGGCGCAGGCCCGCGAGCCCGAACAACCGCGCCACCGCCGCGCCAACGAGCGCACCTCGCGCTGGCTGCGGCTGCGCTGCGGCGCGCAGGCCTACGCGCTGGAACTGCTCAAGGTGCAGGAAGTGGTGCTGCCGGTGCCGCTGCTGGGCCTGCGCGGCACCGGTCCCTCCATGCTCGGCATCATGAACCTGCGCGGCCAGGTGGTGCCGGTCATCGACCTCGGCCTGCACCTGGACCTGACCCCGGTCGTCGAGGACAGCCAGACCCGCATCGTGGTGCTGGAGGAGAACGGCGAAGTGCTCGGCCTGCGCGTCTCGGCGGTCGAGGACGTGACCAACCTGACCGAATCGCAGATCGAGCCGCCGGACACGGTGCGCATCTGCCGCATCTCCAACACCCTGTTCCGCGGCGTCGCCCGCCTCGGCCAACGGCCGATGATCCTGCTCGACGCCGGCCAGTTGCTGGCCTGCGAGCGCTGAACCCGCTTTCGTAGATGCGGGGCTTGCCCCGCATGTGCCCTTCCCGGCCAAGCCCCGTGCCGGGCAAGCCCGGCACCTACGTAAAGCGGCATCCCCCCATTCCGCGCACCCGTTCACGGAATCGCATCCCGGCCTTCACGCCGCTAAAGAACCCCGCCGGCTTGCCGCTATCTGGTCCAGTACCGTTTGTCCGGAGCAACGATGAGCACTGTGGCACTGGCCCAGGACCTCGGCATCGAGTCCACCAGCGAGTTGAAGCAACACCTGTCCGCGCACCTGGCGCAGGCCGGGGAACTGCGCGTGGATGCCGGCCAGGTCGGGCGCATCCACACTGCCGCCATCCAGGTGCTGTGCGCCTTCGTGCTGGCCCGCCGCCAGGCTGGCCACGGCACCGTCTTCGACAACGCGACCCCAACCCTCCGCGACGCCGCGCGCCTGCTCGGCGTCCTCCAGACCCTCGGTCTGGAAGCAACCCCTGACACAACGAAATCTGTGGAGAACGCTGTATGAGCGCACGTATCCTGGTGGTGGACGATTCGGCGTCGATGCGCCAGATGGTCTCTTTCGCCCTCACCTCGGCCGGCTATTCCGTGGAAGAAGCCGAAGACGGCGCCGTCGCCCTGGGCCGTGCCAAGGGTGCCAAGTTCAATGCCGTGGTCACCGACGTGAACATGCCGAACATGGACGGCATCTCGCTGATCCGCGAACTGCGCCAGCTGCCGGACTACAAGTTCACCCCGATGCTGATGCTGACCACCGAGTCGGCCGCCGACAAGAAGTCCGAAGGCAAGGCCGCCGGCGCCACCGGCTGGCTGGTCAAGCCGTTCAACCCCGAACAGCTGGTCGCCACCGTCCAGAAAGTCCTGGGCTGATCCCCCCGCCCCGCCTTCCCCACCCCTGACCCGGAACCCGCGCCGATGAGCATGGACCTGCAACGTTTCCACGCAACCTTCTTCGAGGAAAGCCGCGAAGGGCTGGATGCGATGGAAGCCGGCCTGCTGGAGATGGAGGGCGGGCAACAGGACCCGGAGGTCATCAACTCGGTGTTCCGCGCCGCGCACTCGATCAAGGGCGGCGCCGGCACCTTCGGCTTCGACACCATCGCCGGCGTCACCCACGTGCTGGAAACCCTGCTGGACGAGCTGCGCGCCGGCAAGCGCCCGCTGGAAGCCGCCGCGGTGGACGCGATGCTGGCCTCGGTGGACGTGCTGCGCGCGCTGCTGCGCGAGGCCGAGCACGGCCAGCCCGCTGACCCCGCCGCCGTCGCGGCGGTCAAGGCGCGCCTGGAGGCGGTGCTGTCCGGCACCGCCGCCGCGCCGGTGGTGGCCAAACAGGAAGAAACGGCAGAACCGGAAGGCTGGCAGATCGGCTTCGTGCCGGCGCCGTCGCTGTTCATGAGCGGCAACGACCCGCTGCGCATCATCCGCGAACTGGAAACCCTCGGCCCGCTGCAAGTCGATGCGCGCATGCAGCGCCTGCCCGGCTTCGAGCAGATGGACCCGCTGGAAGCCTACATCGCGTGGGACCTGGGCCTGACCGGGCGCATCCCGCGCAGCAAGATCGAAGACACCTTCGCATGGGTGGTCGATGACTGCGAGCTGGACATCCAGCCGATCCTCGCACCGCCCAGCCTGGCCACCAGCGCGCCCGCGCCGGTGCAGGAAGCGGTCGCGGAAGCGGCCCCGCGCCCGTCGGCGGCCGGCAATGCCCCGACCAATGCCGCCCACGAAGCCGAAAGCTCGATCCGCGTCAGCGTCGACAAGGTCGATGCGCTGATCAACCTGGTCGGCGAACTGGTCATCACCCAGGCCATGCTCAAGCAGGTTTCCGGCGGCCTCGACCCCAGCCACGCCGAGCGCCTGCTGGCCGGCCTGGACCTGCTCGAACGCAATACCCGCGACCTGCAGGAAGCGGTCATCGGCGTGCGCATGCTGCCGGTGGACGCCGTGTTCCGCCGCTTCCCGCGGCTGGTGCGCGACCTGTCCTCGCGCCTGGGCAAGCAGGTGCGGCTGCGCACCATCGGCGAAGGCACCGAGCTGGAC
>Ga0206118_100671_pt1 | contig 13409 bp, 10 predicted proteins | sample 3A20Ametagenome_FD_177999 | JGI IMG/M metagenome (GOLD analysis project Ga0206118, IMG submission 177999) | Enriched microbial communities from leaf-cutter ant dump, University of Wisconsin, Madison, United States - 3A20A | ecosystem: Environmental > Terrestrial > Nest > Insects nest > Nest dump... | reverse complement strand
GGTGGTGAAGAACGGCTCGAAGATGCGCGCCAGCACCGCCGCCTCCATGCCGGCGCCCTCGTCACCCAGGGCCAGCAGCAGATACCCATGCGCGTCCTCGCGCGCGCCCAGGGTGAACGTGCCGCCCCCGGGCATGGCGTGATCGGCGTTGGCGGCGATGTTGAGCACCATCAGTTCGAAGCGGGTACGGTCGAAATGGATTTCCGGCAGCGGCGCGGCCACCGAGATGCGAACCGCCACCGTCGGTGACAGCAGCTGGCGCAGCAGCGGTTCCAGGCTGGCGATCGCCTCCGCCGGGTCGAACCATTCGCGCGCCTCCTCGTCGGCGCGCGCGAATGCCAGCAGGCGCCGGGTGAGCACGGCGGCGCGGGTCGCGGCCGATTCCACGCCGGCGAGCGCGGCGCGCATGCGCGCCACGTCGTCCGTGCTCCTGCCCCGGTGCGCGTGGCCCTGGATGAGGCCCACCAGGTGGCCGAAGTCGTGCGCCACGCCGCTGGCCAGCCGCCCCATGGCCTCGGTTTTCTGCGCCTGGACCAGCTGCGCGTGGGTGCGTTCGCGCTCGGCCATCTCCGCCTGCAGCCGCGCGTTGGCCGCTTCCAGCGCCTGGCCGCGCGCGGTGGCCTCGCGCAGGCTGTCGCGCAGCGCGGCCGAGCTGCGGTCCAGCACCACCGACAGCATCAGGAAGATCGCCGCGCTGACCGCCAGGTCGGTCAGGCGCGCGGCCATGTCGCCCTGTGCGCCGATATCCACCGCGATGCCGAAGCCGAACGCGGCGAGCACGGCCGCATACATCAGCCACAGCGTGCCGCGCCCCAGCGTGAGCGCGGCGATCGCCATCCACACGCCCAGCACCGGCTGTTCGAAACGCTGGGCGGCGAAGCCGGTGGCGGCGTAGGCCAGCATCGCCGACGCGGCGAACCCGGTCAGCAGCAGGCGCGATGCGGCGACGAAGCGCCCGCCGCGCACCAGCCCGAAACTCAGCGCCGCCAGCGCGCTGACCGACAGCCCCACCAGCATCGAGGCGACCTCGCCGGGCCGCCAGGGCACGCCCGGCACCAGCGCACGCAGCAGCCACAGCAGCGGCGGCAGCACCGCCAGCAGCAGGGCGATCACCTGGATCACCGGCGCATTGCGGCGGTCCACCGGGTCGTCGATGGGAACCTCGCGCAGCCATCGCATGGCCGCCGACGGGGCATGGAGCAGACGAACGACGAAGGGCCGCGACATCGGGAATCCGGTTCTGCTGGGGGCAAGGGCACGATGCGCGAGGCGGCGCCCGCGGGCAAGTGCGGCGTGGCGGCGCCCTATACTGGCCCGCCCACGGCCCATCGCCGCCCATGAGCGCCTACTGCGACCTCGCGCCCGGCCACCCGGTCCACGCGCACTACCATGCCCACGAATACGGGTTTCCGCAGCGCGAGGAACGGGAACTGTTCGAGCGCCTGCTGCTGGAGATCAACCAGGCCGGCCTGAGCTGGGAAACCATCCTGCGCAAGCGCGAGGGCTTCCGCCGCGCCTACCACGGCTTCGACGTGGACACCGTGGCGGCCTACGGCGAGGCCGACATCGCCCGCCTGCTGGGCGACGCCGGCATCATCCGCAACCGGCTCAAGGTGCTGGCCGCCATCCACAACGCCGGGGTGATCCGTGGCCTGCGCGATTCGCACGGCGGTTTCGCGCAATGGCTGGACGCCCACCACCCGCGGCCCAGGGCCGACTGGGTGAAGTTGTTCAGGAAGACCTTCCGCTTCACCGGCGGCGAGATCACCGGCGAGTTCCTGATGAGCCTGGGCTACCTGCCCGGCGCGCACCGCGCCGACTGCCCGGTGATGGCCGAGATCGCCGCCCACGACCCGCCGTGGATGCGCGGCTGATCTCCGCCCCCGGAAAACACGAAGCCCGGCCTCGAGGGCCGGGCTTCGCGGCAAAGCTGGAACGCCGGCTCAGCGCGTACTGGCGATCTCCACCCCGTCCAGCCCCTGCGACAGGGTCTTGGCATCGCCGCCCTGCGAGAGCTTGATGCGCAGGCGCACCTCGTTCTGCGAATCGGCGTAGCGCAGCGCGTCGTCGTAGCTGATCTCGCCGGCCTGGTACAGCTCGAACAGGCTCTGGTCGAAGGTCTTCATGCCCAGCTGCACCGAATCCTTCATCACTTCCTTGAGCTTGTGGATCTCGCCGTCGCGGATGTAGTCCTGCACCAGCGGCGTGCCCAGCAGGATTTCCATCGCCACGCGGCGGCCCTTGCCGTCCGGGGTCGGCACCAACTGCTGCGCGACCACGCCCTTGAGGTTGAGCGAAAGGTCCATCAGCAGCTGGTTGCGGCGGTCTTCCGGGAAGAAGTTGATGATGCGGTCCATCGCCTGGTTGGCGTTGTTGGCGTGCAGCGTGGCCAGCACCAGGTGGCCGGTCTCGGCGAAGGCGATGGCGTGGTCCATGCCTTCGCGGGTGCGCACCTCGCCGATCATGATCACGTCCGGCGCCTGGCGCAGGGTGTTCTTCAGCGCCGCTTCCCAGCTCTCGGTATCGATGCCGACCTCGCGCTGGGTGATGATGCAGCCTTCGTGCTTGTGCACGAATTCGATCGGGTCCTCGATGGTGATGATGTGCCCGGTCGAGTTCTGGTTGCGGTAGCCGATCATCGCCGCCAGCGAGGTCGACTTGCCGGTGCCGGTGGCGCCGACGAACAGGATGATGCCGCGCTTGGTCATCGCCAGCGTCTTGATCACCGGCGGCAGGTTCAGTTCCTCCACCGTCGGGATGCGCGTCTCGATCCGGCGCAGCACCATGCCGACCTGGTTGCGCTGGTAGAAGCAGCTCACGCGGAAGCGGCCCACCCCGGACAGGCCGATGGCGAAGTTGCACTCGTGGGTCTTCTCGAACTCCTCGCGCTGCGCCGGCGTCATCACGTTGAGCACCATGTCGCGGCTCTGCTGCGGGGTCAGCGGCGTCTGCGTGATCGGGCTGATGCGTCCATGCACCTTCATCGACGGCGGCATGCCGGCGGTGATGAACAGGTCCGACGCCTTCTGGTGCGCCATCAGCTTGAGGAAGGAGGTGAAATCGATGGTGCTCATGATGGGCTCCTGTGGAACCATGATCTGCATGCCGGCGCCGTCCCCCTGGATGGCGGCGCTGCCGGTACGGACTGTACGCCTTCGCCGGTACGGCGGCGACGCGGCTTCCCGCGCCTCCGTCCGGTCTTATTCGAACAGGCGCCGGTCCTTGGCGTATTCGCGGGCCTGGTTGCGGGTGATCAGGCTGCGCTTGACCAGGTCCTGCAGGTTCTGGTCGAGCGTCTGCATGCCCACCTGCTGGCCGGTCTGGATGGCCGAGTACATCTGCGCCACCTTGTCCTCGCGGATCAGGTTGCGGATGGCCGGGGTGGCCACCATGATCTCGTGCGAGGCGATGCGGCCGCCGCCGACCTTCTTCAGCAACGCCTGCGAGATCACCGCGCGCAGCGACTCGGACAGCATCGAGCGCACCATCGGCTTCTCGCCGGCCGGGAACACGTCGATGATGCGGTCGATGGTCTTGGCCGCCGAGCTGGTGTGCAGGGTGCCGAACACCAGGTGGCCGGTTTCCGCGGCGGTCAGCGCCAGGCGGATGGTTTCCAGGTCGCGCAATTCGCCGACCAGGATGTAGTCCGGGTCCTCGCGCAGCGCCGAGCGCAGGGCCTCGTTGAAGCCGTGCGTGTCGCGGTGCACCTCGCGCTGGTTGATCAGGCACTTCTGCGGGGTGTGCACGAATTCGATCGGGTCCTCGACGGTGAGGATGTGGCCGTATTCGTTCTTGTTGATGTGGTCCACCATCGCCGCCAGCGTGGTCGACTTGCCCGAGCCGGTCGGGCCGGTGACCAGGATCAGCCCCTGCGGCTGTTCGATCAGCTGGCGGAACACCGGCGGGCAGCCCAGGTCTTCCAGGGTCAGCACTTCGGAGGGAATGGTGCGGAACACCGCGCCGGCGCCGCGGTTCTGGTTGAACGCGTTGACGCGGAAGCGCGCCAGCGAGGGAATCTCGAAGGAGAAGTCGACTTCGAGGAATTCCTCGTAATCGCGGCGCTGCTTGTCCGACATGATGTCGTACACCAGCGCGTGGACCTGCTTGTGGTCCAGGGCCGGGATGTTGATGCGGCGCACGTCGCCGTCGACGCGGATCATCGGCGGCAGGCCGGCGGACAGGTGCAGGTCCGAGGCCTTGTTCTTGACCGAGAACGCCAGAAGTTCAGCGATGTCCATGCGCTGCGTTTCCCCGAGGTTGCGGATGGCTGGAAGGTGTTTCCCCTGCCCCGCAGTATAGCCCTCCGGCGTAAGAGGTCGATGCGCATCCGCCGGTTGCAGGCAGCGCGTCACAACCGCGCCGGCGACGACCGGCGCGCGGCCCGGCAGCCGGACCGGCGGTACCCCGCGGCCATCCCCCGGGCCGTGCCTTCCTGCCGCCCCCCGCTCCGGCCGGGCTGGCTACACTGTCCCGACGGGCGCCGGTTCTCCGCCGGATGCCCGCCACACGCCACCCGATCGCGACCGAGGCCTGCATGAGCGGCAACCACCCCACGTCTTCCCTTCCCTCCGGCATCACCTTCATCGGCGGGGGCAACATGGCCCGCAGCCTGATCGCGGGCGTGACCCGGGCAGGCGTGCCCGCCGCTTCGATCGAGGTCGTGGAACCGCAGGTCGCCCTGCGCCAGACCCTGCAGCAGGAGCACGGCGTGCGCACGGCCAGTGCCATCGCCTCGGCGGCGCTGGACGGGCAGGTGGTGGTGCTGGCGGTCAAGCCGCAGGTGATGGCGGCCGTCTGCGCCGAGCTGGCGCCGCGGCTGACCGCCGGCACCCTGGTCGTGTCCATCGCCGCCGGTATTCCCCTGGCCGCCCTGCGCGGGTGGCTGGGGAGTGGCGCGGTGCTGGTCCGCGCCATGCCCAATACCCCGGCGCTGCTGGGCGCCGGCATGACCGGCCTGTACGCCGGCGCCGAGGTCGGCAGCGCCGGCCGGCAGACCGCCCAGGCCATCCTCGCCGGCGCCGGGCAGACCCGCTGGATCGACGAAGAGGCATTGATGGACGCGGTCACCGCGGTGTCCGGCAGCGGCCCGGCCTACGTGTTCGCGCTGGCCGAAGCGATGGAGGACGCCGCGCGCGCGCAGGGACTGCCGGACGAAGCGGCGCGGCAGATGGTGGTGCAGACGATCCTGGGCGCGGCGCGCATGCTCGCCGAGGGCGGACAGAGCGCGGGCGCCCTGCGCCAGGCGGTCACCTCGCCCAACGGCACGACCCAGGCCGCGCTGGAAACGCTGGCCGAGGGCGGCTTCCACGAACTGGTGGGCAAGGCCGTGGCCGCGGCCACGCGGCGCGGACGGGAACTGGCGCGCGCCGGCTGACGCCAGCCTCGCCCCGGGCGACAGCGCATCACACGCGCCAGCCACTCCGCCGCTTCGCTGGCGGCCGCGTCCGTTCAGTGGCCCGTGCCGCCGGCGTGTTCGCGCAGGTCCTGGCGCAGGATGCGGCGCACCTCGAGCACGGCTTCCGGCGTTTCCTGCACGCTGTGCCCGGAGACGATCACCTTCTCCGACAGCACGCCGTCCAGGTGCGCGCTCCAGTACGGCACCAGGCCGTCGTCGGAGTCGGCCAGCGGCCCCTCCGCCTTGCGCCTGGCGACGATCGAGTGGTACCTGACCTGCGGCGCCATCGGCAGCGCCGACGAGGCGCGGATGAAGGGGTCGGTCGCCTTGAGGTTGTCGATGCTGGTGTCGATGCGCGGCGCCTTCGGCTTGCCGCCGGGTTCGCCGGGCTCGCCGCCATCCTGCAGGGCCAGGAACACGTCCTCGAACTTGCCCAGGATGGTCAACGGCAGGCGCACCAGCCTGCCGATCAGCCGGCCCAGCCGGTCGCCGGCGATGTCGGTGCCGCGATGCGGCGAGGCGATGAAGATCGCACGCCCGACATCGGGCTGCGGCGAGAAACGCGCCAGCGGGCCAAGCCTGGCTTCCACCCTGCGCAGGCGCTCGCCGTGCAGGTTGAAGCGCTCCACCGCGCCGTTCCACAGCGTATCGCCCGATTCGCTGAGCATCAGCCGCGCGATCACCCCGCCCATGCTGTGGCCGATGAACACCATCTCGTGCGTCGCCGCCGCGGTGCGCTTCGGGTCGAAATGATCCAGCGTCCGGTTGAACGCATTGCTGATCGTGTAGCGGTTCAGCGCGATGGGCGCGTTGGTCGGGTAATAGACCGACCAGACCTGGTAGTGCCGGCGCATTTCCGGGTCGCCCATGATCTCGTTGACCAGGTTGACCCAGGCTTCCGGGCTGCTGGCCAGGCCGTGCAGCAGGAAGATGATGCGGCGGTCCGGGTCGTAGGGCTGCATCAGGTAGATATGCGGCTCGCGGATGCCTTCGCCGCGCCCGAACAGGGTGCGCAGCGACTCGGTGGCGAAGCCGGACTGCGCCATCCACAGGCCGTAGGCCGCGGTGAAATTGGCCGCCAGCGGCACCTGCTGCCCCTGCAGCTGGATGCTGGTGGTCGTATCCGGCGACCAGCCTTCCAGGAGGATGTCGCGCGTGGCCAGCACCTCGTCCAGGGTGTTTCCGCTGAAGCGCAGCAGCGCGGTGGCATTGATCGCCGGCATCTCGCTGAACACCGGCGAGGCGGCCCGGCTCTCGCCATCCACCGGAATCGCCAGCGCCGGCGCGTCCATCACCACCACCAGCTCGGCGCCGAAGCCGTCGCGGCGGTAGGTGCTGCGCAGGCCGGCGAAGCTCACCGCGGTGGCCGACACCAGTTGCCGCGGGATGCCGTCCAGCTGCAGGCGGTCGAAATCGGAGCGGATCGTCCAGCGGTCCAGCTGCACCGGGCTGCGGTAGTCGGCGCCCTCCAGCGCGCGGGCGCGGGTGTACTGGAACACGACCGAGGCGGTCTGCTCGGCCGCGTAGTTGTAATAGTCGCGCACCTGGGTGAGCCGGTCCTCCAGCGCGCGTTCGGCCGGCGTCCGCCCGCTGAAGAACAGGTAGGCGTAGGAATAGCGCGCGGTTTCCAGCCAGGCGTCGAGCGCGGCATCCGACAGCGGCGTCGTCTCGCCCACCTTGGCCTTGGGCGTCAGCGCCAGCGCCTGCTGCATCCACAGTTCCGCCAGCGTGGAAAGCCGCTGCTCGGTCTGCAGCCCGTCGATGCTGGCCACCGTCTGCCGGCAGGCGGGCAGGTCCTTGGCGCACTGCGCCGCCGTCAGGCCGATGACGCTCAACGATTCCTGCGACAGCGCGCTCAGGCGGCCGCTGTTGAGGATGTCGTCGCGCTTGAGCATCGCGTAGTCGGCCGGGGTGACCTGCTTGATCTTCACCATCGCGCAGCCGCTGGACAGCAGCAGCGTGGCGGCGAGCAGCGGAACCAGCCAGCGGCGCAGGCGTGCCTGCAGTCCCTGCCTCATGGAGCGCCTCCTTCGGGAATGCCGGGGACGCCTTCGCGGATCCGCCGGGAAAAATCGGCCGTGTCGCCCGCCTCGCGGGCACGCAGGGTGATGCGGCCGCGTTCGCGCAGCTCCGCGTAGGGCACGCCCGGGGCGAGCCCGCCCACGTCGGCGGCATATTCGGCCAGGTAACCGGAAAGCAGCAGCCGATGGTCCAGCGGCAGCGCCGGCACGATGCGGTGCATCAGTTCGTAGACGATGGTGGTGCAGTTGCTGGTCAGCGTGTTGTAGAACGCCGGCGCGCGCTCCAGGGCCTGCGCCTGCGCGACGTAGTAGCGCAGCAGCTGCCGCATCTCGTCCTGGTCCAGGCCGTGCAGCCGGTAGAGATAGACATCCTCGCCACGCACGCTGGTGCGCACCTGCACGATGTCGCGCTCGTCGGCGGCCACCAGCACCGCCTCGAACCTGCGGAAGAAACCGCCCAGCGCCGAGAACGATTCGCCGCGCTCCTTGCGGATCTCCAGCGAAAACACCAGCTGCCGGCCATCGGCGAAACCGAAGGACACCAGGGTGTGCGCGATCGCCGGCCCCATCCAGTAGGACAGGAGCAGGTCCACCGAACGCACCTGCGACAGGTCGTATTCGCGCCGCTCCCAGCGCACGTCGTAGTCGTCCTCGCCGCGCCAATGGAAATCGCGCACGTTGTCCAGCAGCAGGCGGTCGCCGTCGATGCGGGCATGCAGCGGCTGGGCGACGTCGTCGGCCCATTGCCGGTCCTGCCGCGGCTGGATCGTCGCCCACCAGCCGAGCAGCAGGACGAAACCCGCAGCGAACACGGCGAGCGAATGCCAGCGCCGCCGGCGCGCGAAACTGGCGCGCAGCGCCCAGACGCAGGGGACACACCAGGCCATGATCGCCACCACCCGGGCAACGGTATTGCCCGGGAACTGGAACCACAGCGCCAACCCGCCCCAGGCACCCATCGCCAGGCAGGCGAGCATCAGGACGGCGCCACCGATCCCGCGCAGCACCCGGCGCAGGGCGCCCTGCTCATCGGTGATCAAGCGCGCCCCCGTTTCCTGCCGGCCCTGGCAGCGCCCACAAGCCGCTGCTTCCATGCCGGTTCGTTGCACCGCCACCCGCCACCATCGCCATCGCTCCATTCCGTTGTGCCCTTTCGGCGGCGCAACGATAGCGTGCGGCCCGACAAAAGCCGAGTGAAGCGCGTGCGCATCGCGCAGCATGCGCTTGCACACGGGCATGCGCGCTGGTGCCTCGATGGGGAACGGCGGCAAAAGCCGCCGGAAGCGGTTCTGCTACCGCTCGCTATGCCCACGGGGTTTCCGCCATGAACGGCAGAAACAAAAAAACCGGCCATGGGGCCGGTTCTTTCTTCGCTTGGTGGGCGGTGCAGGGATCGAACCTGCGACCCTTGCCGTGTGAAGGCAATGCTCTACCGCTGAGCTAACCGCCCGTGTTGCGAGCCGCTCATTATAGGGGGAATCACGAAGACGTCAACGGATGGATGCAATTTTCTGCAGCCCCTTCCGCTGGCCGCCGCGGGCATGCCGATCGCAGCCTCCCTGCGGGCGCTTTCCGGGGCCTCCCGGCGCACCCGGAACCCTTACATGGTGTGGGTCGGCTTGTCGGACGTGGCGGTGCCGGCCAGCAGCGTCTCGATCCGGCCGCGGATCGCCTCGCCGTCGGCGCCATCGGCCAGCTGCACGCCGATGCCGGCCTGGCGGTTGCCCTGCGCGCCCAGCGGCGTGACCCAGACCACCTTGCCGGCCACCGGCAGGCGCTCGCTGGAATCGGGCAGGGTCAGCAGCAGGAACACCTCGTCGCCCAGGAAATAGCGCTTGGGCGTGGGCACGAACACGCCGCCGTTCTTCACGAACGGCATGTAGGCGCTGTACAGCGCGGCCCTGTCCTTGACCGCCAGGGAAAGGATGCCCTGGCGGGCGTTCGTCGCACTCATCGGATGTTCCCTCTGGATGGCACCTGGTTGGCCGCAGCCCAGCCCAGCAGCAGTTCCACCACGGCCAGGTCGGCGCGCACCGTGGTGCGCAGCAGGTCGCGCGTGCGGTTGGCGGCGTCGAACCAGGCGGCCAGCTTGTTCAATCGCTCCGGATCGGTCAAGCCATCCGTGGCCCGGCGCAGGGCCAGGTCGGCGGCGTGGCGCAGGCGCAGGTCGGCGTGTTCGTCGCCGCTCCAGCGCTGGGCCAGTTCCACCGCGCCGACGCGGCCGGCGGCGAGTCTGTCCAGTTCATCGGCCACCTGCCGGCGCAGCGCCATGCCCTCGCCCTGCAGCCAGCGGTCGGCCAGGCCGGGGTGGCCACGCGCGGCATCGAGCGCCTCGCGCGCCGCGCTTTCGCCATGCCCCTGGCGCTGCAGCCAGGCCAGCGCTTCCTCGCGCGGCGGCAGGCGGAACTCCAGCCGCTGGCAGCGGCTGCGGATGGTCTGCGGCAGGCGCGCCGGATCGGCGCTGACCAGCCACAGGTAACGGCCCGGCGCCGGTTCTTCCAGCGTCTTGAGCAACGCATTGCAGGCGGCACGGTTGATCGCATCGGCCGGATCGACGATCACCACCTGGGCCGCGCCGTACTGCGGCGTCAGCGCCAGCTTCTGCGAGATCTCGCGCACCTGCTCGATCACGATCTCGGTGCGCAGCTTGTCGCCGGTCTTGTTGGGGATGAAGGAGACCACCTGCAGGTCCGGATGGGTGCCGGCGGCGATCAGCTGGGCGTTGCGCTCGCGGCCCGCCGCGTCCATGCCGGTGCCCAGCACATGCCGGGCCAGCGCCATCGCCACGGCGCGCTTGCCCATGCCGGCCGGCCCGCACAACAGCAGACCATGGCCGAGGCGGCCGGCGTCCAGCGCCGCCACCGTCTGTTCGTAGGCGCGCTGCTGCCAGGGGGCGAAGCCGTCGTTCACTGCTGCACCTCCGCGCCGCGGTTCTCGCGCAGCTGGCGCAGGTAACGCGCGACGGCGGCGTTGTGCTCGGCATAGGTGGCTGAGAACACATGCGCGCCACTGCCATCGCCCACCGCGACGAAGTACAGCGCGTCGCCCGCGGCCGGCCGCGCCGCGGCAAGCAGCGCGTCCTTGCCGGGCATGGCGATCGGCGTGGGCGGCAGGCCGGCGCGCGTATAGGTGTTGTACGGCGTGTCGGTGGTCAGGTGGATCTTGCGGATGTTGCCGTCGTAGGCGCTGCCGATGCCGTAGATCACGGTCGGGTCGGTCTGCAGGCGCATGCCCAGCTTCAGCCGGCGCGCGAACACGCCGGCGATCTGCGGCCGCTCCGCGGCCAGGCCGGTTTCCTTCTCGACGATCGAGGCCAGCACCAGCAGTTCGTACGGCGAGGCCAGCGGCAGGTCGTCGCTGCGCGCGGCCCAGGCCGCGGCCAGTTCCTTTTCCATCGCCGCGTGCGCGCGCCTGAGCACGTCGATGTCGCTGTCGCCGCGCTGGTAGACGTAGGTTTCCGGCAGGAAGCGGCCTTCCGGGTGCTGGTCGGGGAAACCGAGGCGGCGCATCAGCTCGGCATCGTCCAGCGCGTCGGTCTCGTGCAGCAGCGGCTCGGCGCGGCGCAGCGCGGCGCGCAGCTGGCGGATGTTCCAGCCTTCGACGAGGGTCACGCGGTGCTGCAGCACCTTGCCCTGGCGCATGCGCAGCAGCAGTTCACGCGGGGTGAGTCCGGCGTCCAGCGCGTACTCGCCGGCCTTGATCCGGCCGGCGGCGTCGAGCTGGCGCGCCAGCAGTTGCCACTGGTAATTCTTGCCTTCGGCGATACCGGCCTGGCGCAGCTTGCCCAGCACGGTATTGAAGCCATCGCCACTGGCGACCACCACGCTCGGTTCGCTCGGCGCGAGGCGGACATCGGCGAACTGCACCTGCCGGTAGTAGAACCAGCCGCCCACGCCGGCGCCGATTCCGGCCAGCGTCAGCAGCAGCATCAGCACCACCAGAAGACAGCCGCGTTTGGCTCGCGCCATGGATTACCTCGAAGTCCGATCCTGCCGTGCAGGATACCGCGCACCGCCTCGCAGCCGCCAAAGGAGCGGCAACAAGGGAACCGCAGGAAGCGGTTCCCGACATCGCCTGCCGATGGCCCGAAGGGTTCCCGCCGGGGACGGCGGGAACAAAGGGAACCGTCAGGAGCGGTTCCTGGCATCGCCTGGGGGTTGCCGCCAGCGAAGGCGACAGCGGATCGATGCCTGCCCCGCTACAGCGCGCGCAGCAGGCCGCGCGCCTTGGCGCGGGTCTCGTCCAGCTCCCTGGCCGCATCGGAGTCGACCACGATGCCGGCGCCGGTGCGGAAACGCACCGTGTCGCCCTGCACTTCCGCGGTGCGGATCAGGATGTTCAGGTCCATGTCGCCGTCGCGGTTGAGCCAGCCGAAGGCACCGGTGTAGGCACCGCGCGCGGTCCGCTCCAGTTCGGCGATGATCTCCATGCAGCGCACCTTGGGGCAGCCGGTGATGGTGCCGCCCGGGAACGTCGCCGCGATCACCTGCCCCGGCGTCACCTCCGGCCGCAGCCGCGCGCGCACGTTGCTGACGATGTGATGCACGTGGGCATAGCTTTCGACCGTCATCAGTTCGTCCACCTCGACGCTGCCCGGCACCGCGATGCGCCCCAGGTCGTTGCGCTCCAGGTCGATCAGCATCACGTGCTCGGCGCGCTCCTTGGGGTGGCCCACGAGTTCGCGGATGCGGGCGGCATCGTCGTCGCCGTCGAAGCGCGGGCGCGTGCCGGCGATGGGCCGGGTCTGCACCACGTCGCCTTCCACCGAGACCAGCCGCTCGGGCGAGGAACTGACCACCGCGCGCCCGGCCGCATCGAACAGCCCGGCGAACGGCGCCGGGTTGGCCTGGCGCAGGCGCGCGTACAGCGCCGCCGGCGCCAGCGGCCGCTCGAAGCGGGCCTGCCAGCCGCGCGAGAGGTTGACCTGGAACACGTCGCCGGCATGCAGGTAATCGATGACGCGCCTCACGCCCTCGATGAAGCGCGCATCGGCGTCCTCGTCGATGGCCAGCGGCGGCTGCCATGCCGGCAACGCCGGCTGGTGGCGCAGCGCCTGCAGGTCCTCGTGGAGCTGCCCGGGCAGCCCGTCATGCCCGTCTTCGGCCACCGCCACGCAGCGTCCGCTCACGCGATCGCGCAGCACCGCCGCCGGGCAGCGCAGGGCCAGCGCCGCGGGCAGGCCGTCGGCACGGTGCGGCAGCCGCAGCACCGGTTCGATCTGTGCGGCCAGTTCGTAATCGAGCAGCAGCGCCCAGCCGCCACGGAACGGAACACCGGCATCGGCCGGGTCGCGCGCCAGGCGCAGCGCCTGCCAGTCGCGGTCCAGCGCGTCGAGGAAGCCGCCTTCGACCCGGCTGCCGTCACCGCGCCGCACCTGCCCATCGGCCTCCAGCCGCAACTGGCCGCCATCGGCGATCAGCAGCAGGTCCCAGCGGCCCTGGCGCCCGGCGGCGGTGGATTCAAGCAGCAGCGGATAACGCTGCGGAGCGAGCCGATGCAGCGCCAGCAGGTCGGTGTCGGCGTGCAGGGGGAAGAGGTGCATCGTCGCCCCAGGAGAGTCCAGGAGAGCCAGCCGTTCTCCCGGTGGGAGACAGTCCGGCAGGATTGCCGGGCTGCACGGCGAAGCCGCCCGGAGGGTGAGGCACAGGGATGTGCCGAATGCAGGTGCCCCGAAGGGGCGGATGAGGGCACGAACGGGACCCGCGATGTTCGAACCGCCTGGATCGCGTTGTCCCTCACCCCGCCCCCTCTCCCGCAGGGAGAGGGACCAACGGCATCAGACGCGCTTGAACACCAGCGTGCCGTTGGTGCCGCCGAAGCCGAAGCCGTTGGACATCACCACGTCGACCCTGGCCTGGCGCGCCTCGTTGGGCACGTAGTCCAGGTCGCAGCCTTCGCCCGGCTCATCCAGGTTGATGGTCGGCGGGATCACGTCGTCGCGCAGCGCCAGCACCGAGAAGATGGCTTCCACGCCGCCGGCGGCGCCGAGCAGG
>Ga0206118_100670_pt1 | contig 13435 bp, 8 predicted proteins | sample 3A20Ametagenome_FD_177999 | JGI IMG/M metagenome (GOLD analysis project Ga0206118, IMG submission 177999) | Enriched microbial communities from leaf-cutter ant dump, University of Wisconsin, Madison, United States - 3A20A | ecosystem: Environmental > Terrestrial > Nest > Insects nest > Nest dump... | reverse complement strand
TTTAGCTTTCAGCCTTCAGCTATCAGCCGCAGCGGCGGACCGCTTATTCATGGGCCGGTTGGTGATACGTCACCCGGTGTGCCCGACTTCTGATAGCTGATAGCTGACTGCTCATGGCTATTTCATAGTAATGCAGGAAAAAAGGATGCCCGGTTTCAATTTCTACGAAAAACCGGTTGTTTCCCGTAGAAATTGAAGGGCATCCCCAGGTGTATAGCAGGCTTATTCCACCCGCCTTCTCAATCTGTCTTACCAGCCAAGATTCTGTACGAAATTCGGTGTCTGGATAATCTGGTTATTCGGAATAGGGAAGAGGTAATGCTTTTGCAGGAAAGGTTTACCGTTCGCTTTCATGGCAGCCTCTGCCTTACCCGTCCGTACCAGGTCAGACCAGCGATCATGTTCAAATGCCAGCTCCAGTCTTCTTTCGTTCCAGATTTTCTGACGTACATCGGTCTGGTTAGAGGAAGTATAATCAGGCAGCTTGGCGCGGTTACGTACGATATTCAAAACAGATACCGCTTCTGATGTTTTGCCCAGCTCATTGGCCGATTCGGCCAGGATGAGGTATACTTCGCCCAGTCTCAGGTAACGCAGGTTCTTACCGTTATCAGCGCCACCCGGGTCTCTTGAATCGTACGCCTTCTCGTTGTACATGGGATTTTCTGCACCTGCGTTAACCACACGGCCGTCATACAGGGTTTCTCCCCTAAACATTATGGTAGCGTTCATCCTTACCGAGTCTTTCTCTGCCAGGAAAGCCTGCAGCAGGTTGTCTGAAGGCACGTTAAAGCCCCAACCCCAGCCACCGGTACCGCGGGCACCCTGCGTCTGGGAATACTGCTGAATTCCGTGGGCAATCGATTCTCCGCGGGCCTGGAACTCAAAGATAGATTCCGGGCCGTTCTCGCCCACTTCACGCCAGATACGGGCATAGTCAGATTCCAGGTTGTATTCTCCCGAACCAATCACCGTTTTGGCCATATCATAGGCTTCCTGGTATTTCCCCTGGTACAGGTATACTTTTGACAAAAGGGCCTGTGCCGCTCCTTTGGTGGCTCTTCCCAGATCTTTGGCCGCATACGCCGACTTAACGGGCAGCACATCCATAGCAGCCTTTAAATCAGCTTCAATATAGGCATATACCTCAGCGGTTGGTACCCGTTTTACCAGGTCACGATCCTGGATAGGAATATCGCCCCATCCGCGTACCAGGTAGAAATAATTCAGTGCGCGCAGGAAGCGGGCCTCCCCGATCAGCCGGTTCTTATAAGCCTGATCGGTCAATCCGAAATTCTCAATATAATCAATGGCCTGTGACGCCCTTCCGATAGATTTGTACCACCGGGTCCACATTGCCTGGAAAGATCCGGTACTACTGGTGTAGGTAAGATTATCCAGCACGTCCTTATCCGTACCCGTATCGGTCGGGGACGAGCCTTTATCTGCATTATCAGAAAGGATCTCTGTTATTCCGAGAAAAGAAAATGCATAATCCCATTCGGTAAACATCCCGTAAATACCGTTCACAAAAGCCTCCGGCTCATAAATAACCTGGCTGTCTTTGGCTTCTACTTTCTCGCGGGAGTCTACATCCAGGAAATCGTTTTCACAGGATACGATCCCGAGTGAAAATGCCGCAAGCAGTGATATATATAATTTGTTCTTTTTCATGATTTAAAAACATTAAAACTGTATGTTAAGGCCCAAAATAAAGTTCCTGGTGGTGGGGTAAGCCCCCAGCTCCACACCTGTTGTACCCGAAGGGTCACCGTCGCCCGCTATCTCAGGAGAGAAACCGGTATATTTTGTAAATATCAGCGGGTTCTGGGCAGTAGCATAAATTCTCAGGCTGGAAGTTCCGGAATACAGTTTTTTCAGGGTATATCCCAGCGTGATGTTGTTGATCCGGAAGAAAGCACCGGGCTCCAGATAATAGCTGGAAGCGTAAGAGTCGCGGTCAGCGCCGGGGTTCACCGTACTGGTTCCCGCTCCGTGCCAGCGTTTTTCATACATTTCCAGGGTCACGTTCTCACCACCGTCAATCCGGGTACCTTTCAGGCCGTTATAAATTTTATTTCCGCCTACGCCGTATCCGTAAATAGAGAGGTCGATATTTTTATAGTCGGCACTGATATTGATCCCGTAGGTATGCGTAGGCAGGTAAGAGCCCATGAAAACCTTATCTTTGTTGTCAATGACGCCATCGCCGTTCTGATCCGCGTATTTCAGGTAACCCGGCTTGGGTGATCCCACGGCAACGCCCTGCTTGATTTCCTCAGGCGTTTGCCATACACCGTTTGCTTCGTACATCCACCAGCCGTAAATCGGCTGACCTTCCCGCAGCTGCTTGGTGATTTGTCCGTTTCCTAAGCTACCTCCCGTCTGACCGTCATAGGCCGGCGTCACGTCTTTCACGGTATTTTTGTTATACGCATAATTCACGCCCACACTATAGTTCAGGCCGATGCCCGTGGTGCTGTTCCAGTTCAGGGCTGCTTCAATACCGTTGTTCAGCACTTTTGCGCCGTGCGCATAAAAGTTACCTTCATACGTAGACGTATATCCCGGTGTTACATACAGAATAGCATTGGTGTTCAGCTTGTGGTAGTAATCGAGTGACCCGCTCAATTTATGATTCAGGAACGCGAAGTCAAGCCCTGCGCCGGTCTCTTCGGTTACCTCCCACGACACATTCACGGCAGGGGTACCGTAAGCGGCTCCGAAAACCAGGTCCTGTCCGGGACCGAATACGTAGTTGTAGCTGCTGCTGCCCGGGTTGGTCAGGATCTGGCTTACGTTCAGCGGGATATCCTGGTTACCCAGCTTACCCCAGTTCAGGCGTACTTTCAGCAGGTCAAAAGGTGAATCCTGCATAAAGTCTTCGTTAGATACCGTCCAGGCAGCGCCCACCGACGGGAAAGTACCCCAGTATTGTTCATTGTTTTTGAAAACGCTTGATCCGTCACGACGTAAGGTGGCGGTCAGGTAATACCGGCTGTCAAAGTTGTACTGAACTCTTCCGAAGTAAGAAGCCAGCGCCCGGGGCGTATAATACGTCTGGTTAAGAATTTTCTGGTAAGCGCTGGAGCCCAGGTTGATGTTCCAGTATTGCTCCTGGTCGGGCACGTCGTACCCGGTACCGTTCATCCCGTTTCCTATGTTTACTTTCTCTCTCGACATCCCCACGGTAGCTTCCAGGTGATGCTTGTCAAACGACTTGTTAAAGGTCAGGAAGTTTTCCAGCACCCAACGGAACGTCTCTGAATTTCCTACATACAAACTGTTATTGGCATAGGCGGTAGTAGCAGGGTTAGCCGCTTTCAGAGCCAGGAATTCAGCCTCCGTACGGGTAGGGTCTGCGTTCAGCCAGTTGGTTTTGGTGTCGGTGAAGTTCCGTGACCGGGAGGCATAACGGGTGGCACCAAAACGGGAATTAAACTTCAGGTAGTCGGTGATTTTCACCTCCGCTTCCAATCCGCCCTGCAGTGTATTGGTGTTCTGCAGCTCATTCTGCATCATCAGGTCATATACCGGGTTACCGATAGAGTTCAGGTTACCGATGTTATCGCCCGCGTTACGTTCATAGGTGACAATACCTGTGGTGCGGTTAACGATGGAACGTCCGTAGCGGCCGTTGGCATACTGTACGGGCACCAGCGGTGACTGGCGGTACGCAGAGTTAAAGTTACCGTATGCTTTGGGGTTGGCTTCGGTGAAGGTCAGGTTGAGCGTCTGGTTGATTTTCAGCCTGCTGTTAAAAAAGCGGTAAGTATTGTTATTCCGCAGGGTATTCCGGTTATACGTTGCTCCCTTCAGGATACCTTCTTCAGCATAGTTGTTGTAGCTCAGGAAAAAGTCTACATTATCCGAGCCGCCGGAAAGGTTAAGCGAGTGGCTCATTTGCTTACCGTTCTGAAGCAGCTCATCGTACCAGTCGGTATTGTTGGGCTGGTTTTCAGCCAGGCGCCAGGTCTGGTTCAGCGAAGCCAGGTTCTCGTTGTAATAGGTGGTATATTGCCTGGCATCGGCCATTTTCACCCGGTTCAGCACACCTTTGGTCCCCATGTAACCGTCGTAAGAGATCTGGGTTTTCCCGGCCTTTCCTTTCTTGGTGGTAACAATAACCACCCCGTTAGCTGCTCTCAGACCATAAATAGAGGCAGAAGAGGCATCTTTCAGTATATCCATTGACTGGATGTCGTTCGGGTGGATATTGTTGATGTTATCTGCCGGCATACCGTCTACGATATACAGCGGATTCCGCCCGCCCAGGGCAGTACCCATACCGCGGATCAGCACGGTAGGCGACGAGCCCGGGGCTTCGTTGGCAATGATGGTGGCTCCCGCTACTTTTCCCTGGATCGACTGCATGGCCGAAGTAGCCGGCTGCTTCATGATCTCATCGGTTTTAATGTTAGAGATGGCCCCGGTAAGGTCGGCTTTCTTTTGTGTACCGTATCCTACCACCACTACCTCATCCAGTATACTCTGGTCATCCGCGAGCACTATATCAATCAGTGAGCGCCCGTTTACCGGAACCTCCTGGGTAACATACCCTACATAAGAAACCACCAGGATATCGTTTGATTCGGCCTAGAGGCTAAAGTTACCGTTCACATCGGCCATGGTACCGGTATTTTTTCCTTTCACGTTAATGGTGGCGCCAATGAGCGCTTCCCCTTTCGAATCTTTTACGGTTCCTTTTATTTCCGCCAGCTTAAAGTGCGCCGCCGCGGTAAGAGGCACACCCACCACACACATCACAACAAGCCCCATCAGTAAAAGTGGACTTAAGGCATTTCGATAATACCTTCTGAAACGTTGAACATTTTTCATATTGAATTGATTGATAAATTATTCATTAACCCTGTACACACAAATCCCTGACCCATAAGAAGAACAGCCCGGGGTATCCGGAAGAAATAAAGTATTTTGTGAGGATACCCGGCGGAATGACCGCACTAGGAGCCCGCCCCGTTCTCCATGACTCCACTATATTAAACGATACTCTTTTTTTGTTGTAGAATTACGCTTCAAAGGAATATCAAATGCCCGAAAAATCCAAATTAAACGGGCAAATATTGTTTTGTTTGGAGCCGGTAAAAACAGGGCTCCCTATTTCCCGGACCAGGGCCGAAAGAGTGTATATTAACATCCTTCATTTTCCAAATTAATTACTATCTTTGCACTTGAATGAGGCTTTTTGCATACATATTCAGCATATACATTCTGGCATTGTCTGTAGTGCCCTGCAGTGATGCATACAATGACTGCCAGAATGATACTGCCTATAAAGAATATTCACAGGCTCACAATCACCATGCAGACCACAATGATAATTGCAGCCCTTTCTGTACCTGCACTTGTTGCAGTACATCTGTAAATCTGAAATTCACATCTCATAAATTCCAGATCACAAAGCTCGTGGTGTCTTCACAAATCACTTACCCTGTTCGTGATTTTTCTTTCGTTTCCAATTATTACGGAAATATCTGGCAACCGCCAAAGATTAAGGCTTAATACATATCGGCTAATGTACTATCGGCGCGGGCATAATGCTATGCGTTAACCGCCGTATACGTCGTCATTCCGTACATTCACTATTCTCTTGTTCTAAACAGAAAGAGTTTTAATCCGTTCGTATTAATCCAATGAATTGTGTTAGACAGTATCATAAAATTCAGTATTAAAAACAAGTTAGTCATTGGTATAATGACCTTGTTACTCATCATTTGGGGAAGTTGGAGCGTTACCAGGCTACCCATTGACGCCGTGCCTGATATTACCAACAACCAGGTGCAGATTATTACCGTTTGTCCTGCACTGGCAGGACAGGAAGTAGAACAGCTGGTTACATTTCCCATTGAGCAAAGCATTGCCAATCTTCCTGATTTGGAAGAAACCCGAAGTATTTCAAGGTTTGGGCTTTCGGTTATTACTGTTGTTTTTGACGAGGATACAGATATCTATTTTGCCCGGCAGCTCGTCAATGAAAAGCTGAAAGAAGCAGAAGAAAACATACCGAAAGGCATCGGCACACCTATGCTGGCACCTGTAAGCACAGGATTGGGCGAAGTGTATCAATATATCCTGCATCCCCAAAAAGGAAGTGAAGGGAAATATAACGCCAAAGACCTGCGTACCATGCAGGATTGGATTGTAGCCCGGCAACTGAACGGAACAAAAGGCATAGCCGAAGTAAATAGTTTCGGGGGCGAGGTGAAACAATACGAAGTAGCCGTAAACCCGGACCGTTTAAAAGCGATGGGCGTAAGCATTACCGATATTTTCAATGCCCTTGAAAAGAACAATCAGAATACAGGCGGTGCATACATTGACAAGAAGCCCAATGCCTACTTCATTCGGGGCATTGGTTGGATTACTTCGTTGGAAGATGTTGCGAACATAGCCGTAAAAAATACAAACGGCAGCATTCCCATATTCATAAAAGACGTTGCCAATGTTCAGTTCGGCAATGCGGTTCGTTATGGGGCAATGACCTACAACGGCGAAGTTGATGCCGTTGGCGGTGTGGTAATGATGCTCAAAGGAACAAACAGTCACGAGGTGGTGCAACGCATCAAAGAAAAAATTCCCGACATCCAAAGATCATTGCCCGACGATGTTGTGATAGAACCCTATTTAGACCGTACCGATTTGGTAGGCCGGGCTATCCGTACCGTAGAAAAGAACCTGATTGAAGGAGCGCTGATAGTCATTTTTGTATTGGTGCTGTTTTTAGGGAATCTGAGGGCAGGGTTAATTGTCGCTTCTGCCATTCCCTTATCCATGCTGTTTGCATTGGGGCTTATGAATGTTTTCGGAGTAAGTGCCAACCTGATGAGCCTGGGAGCTATTGACTTCGGATTAATCGTGGACGGCGCAGTGATCATTGTAGAAGCCACATTGCACCATTTGGGTTTACGAAAGTCAATCCATAGATTAACACAACAGGAAATGGACGAAGAGGTGTTTGTTTCCGCTTCCAGAATCCGTAACAGCGCAGCGTTTGGCGAAATCATTATCCTGGTGGTTTATATTCCTATACTTACGCTGGCAGGCGTTGAGGGCAAAATGTTTACACCTATGGCTAAAACCGTTGGCTTTGCCATTTCAGGAGCATTGATCCTGTCCCTGACCTATATACCGATGATGTGTGCATTATTCCTGTCAAAAAATATTTCCCGCAGGAAAACCTTTTCGGATAAAATGATACACTTTCTGCAAGGCATTTATCAGGCCTTTTTGCAAAAAGCGATTACCGTAAAATATGCCATTGCCGGCAGTACCGTTTTACTTTTTACAATCAGTCTTTTTATCTTCAAAAATCTGGGAGGTGAGTTCATACCCCAATTGCAGGAGGGCGACTTTGCTTTTCATTGCATATTACCACAAGGCAGCTCACTGAGTCAGAGTATTGAAACATCCATGCAGGCTTCACGGATTATCAAAGAATTTGACGAGGTAAAAATGGTAGTAGGTAAAACGGGGTCAGCAGAAGTTCCAACAGACCCCATGCCTCCGGAAGCTACCGATTTAATGATCATCCTGAAACCGCAAAAAGAATGGAAAACCTCAAAAAGCTATACCCGGTTAGCCGATGAAATCAATGAAGCCTTAGAAGTTATTCCGGGCGTATTCTTTGAAAAAAACCAACCCATTCAGATGCGTTTCAATGAATTAATGACAGGCATAAGGCAGGATGTGGCAGTAAAGATTTTCGGGGAAGATTTAGACAGCCTTTCCGTTTATGCCGGCAAAGTGAGCCAGGTAATACAAAGTGTGGACGGTGTTACTGCACCGCAGGTAGAACGGATAAGCGGATTGCCTCAAATTCATGTGGAGTACAACAGAACAAGGCTTGCCAATTACGGCATCACCGTAGAAGATGTAAACCATATAGTAAGCGCCGCATTTGCAGGTAAAAGTGCAGGACAGGTTTTTGAAAATGAAAGACGCTTTGATCTGGTGGTTCGTTTAGACAGTGCTTACAGAACCGACATAGACGATGTCAGCAACTTAACCATACCGACCAGCACAGGCCATCAAATTCCGTTATCACAGGTAGCAGCAATCAACTACAAATTGGGAGCAGCACAAATCAGCCGTGAAGCAGGCAAACGAAAAATAGTTATCGGTTTCAATATATCGGGCAGGGATGTTCAAAGCGTGGTAGATGATATTCAGCAAAAATTGAACACACAAATAAAATTACCCGCAGGTTACTACTTTACTTATGGCGGACAGTTTGAGAATTTACAGAAAGCAGGCCGGCGGCTGATGATAGCCGTTCCGGCATCTTTGCTTCTTATTTTTTCACTTTTGTACTTTACCTTCCGTTCGCTCCGGCAGGCATGTCTGATTTTTACCGCAATCCCAATGAGTGCCATAGGTGGTGTGTTCGCTTTATGGCTTCGCAGTATGCCGTTCAGCATTTCCGCAGGTATCGGTTTCATTGCCTTATTTGGCGTAGCCGTATTAAACGGAATTGTGTTGATCGGAACTTTCAACCAATCAGAAAAAGACGGAGTTACCGACATTTTAAAACGGGTATCTGACGGGACAAAAGAACGATTAAGACCTGTACTCATGACGGCAACCGTAGCCAGTTTGGGCTTTTTACCTATGGCATTAAGCACAGGAGCAGGAGCAGAAGTACAAAAACCATTGGCAACAGTAGTCATTGGTGGCTTGATAACGGCTACATTCCTTACACTGTTTGTATTGCCGCTGCTCTACATCATATTCAATACAAAATCAATTTCAGGAAAACAGCAAAAATGAAATCAGTTATAACCCTACTGCTATGGCTACTTTCGGGGCCGGGCTTCAGCGCCAACGCCCAAACAAAAAAAGTTATTGGTATAGAAGACGCCATAAACATAGCCCTGCAAAACAATGGTAACATCAAGGCAAAAGACTTTGAAATAAAATCAGCCCGGAGCCTGAATAAAACATCGCGCGAATTGCCGAAGCTGGATGTTAATACACAGGCGGGTCAATACAACAGTATCAAATTTGACCAGTCTTTTCAGATTGTACAAACAATACCTTTCCCTACGCTGTTTGGTGCCAGAAAAGAACTTATAAATGCCGAAGTAAAAAGTAAAGAACTGCAAAGTGAGATAACCGTACTTGAATTAAAAAATCAGGTACGGACATCCTACTACCAAATTCAATACCTGCAACACAATCAAAAGCAATTACTGGATTTGAACAGCTTGTACCTTGATTTTATCAAAGTGGCGGAGCTGCGTTACAAAACAGGCGATACAAAAAAAGTTGAAATCAGTACAGCACAGGCCAAGCAGGGCGAGATCAATTTATTGCTGAAACAGAACGGAGTGTATTTACAAAACGCCCGTCAATACTTACAGGCCCTGATGAATACCGATGAACCGTTTGATGTAAGCAACGATGCCGAATTTCAGCCCTTGCAGATAAGCGTTCTGTCCGATAGCTCAGTCATAGCCGGCCACCCTGCTATAAAAGCGCTATATCAGGATGTTGTGATTGCAGAGCAGGCAAAAAAAGTAGAAAAAGCCCGGAGCTTACCCGATTTTACAGTGGGGTATGTCAATCAATCTTTGACAGGCTTTCAAACCGTAAACGGACAGGAGAAGTATTTTAACCGGGGCAACCGGTTCAGTTCGGTAAACATTGGCATTGCCATTCCTTTGACAGCCGGAGCAACCCAGGCAAGAATAAAATCCTGGGACTATCAAAAGCAAGCGGCACAGGCCGGCGCACAGCAACAGCAGATTTTGTTACAAACACAATTGCAAACCGCCATGCAGCAATATCAGCAGGATTTGCAGCAGTTCAAATATTATCAGCAACAAGCCCTGCCCCATGCAAACGATATCGTTTCAGCAGCACAGTCGGGTTATCGTACGGGTGACATCAGCTATGTAGAGTATCTCTATGCTTTGCAGACAGCTACAGATATACAGTTGAATTACCTGAAAAGCATTCAGCAGGTAAATCAGTCGGTAATCCATATTTATTCATTAATTAATCAGTAGATCGGTATGTATTTCAAAATAAAAAAATCAATAGCATTTGTATTGTTGCTGAATGTCCTGTTAAGCAGTTGTGGCAACAAGAACAGTCATTCACCTGATGAGGAAAAGCCCGGGGAGGCAGTAATTTCAAACGAAGCTAATCCCGAAGAAGCACCGCTAACCATTGCCACCCTTACGCAAGAACAGATAAAAGCGGTGGATATACAATTCGGCACAGTAGAAAGCAAAGAGCTCACAGCTACTATAAAAGCAAATGGGATGTTGCGGGTGCCAAACAATAACAAAGGCAATGCAACTTCACTGTATGGTGGAGTAATCAGGACCCTGAATGTTCAAATTGGCGATTATGTACGGAAAGGACAAGTGATAGCCACTATTGCCAATCCGCAGTTTATCCAGCTGCAGGAAGAATACCTGACCATTGGCAGCAGAATAACCTTTGCAGAGCAGGAAGTACAACGGCAACAGGAACTCAGCTCGGGCAATGCAGGTGCTTTGAAAAATTTACAGAATGCAACAGCAGAGCTCAATACACTTCGCACCCGGAAAGCATCGTTGCAGCAGCAAATACAACTAATGGGTATCGATCCAAATTCAGTATCAAACAACAACCTGAAATCAGCACTGGTAGTTACAAGCCCTTTGAACGGAACAATAAGCAACCTGTTTGCCAAGATAGGTAGCTATGCAGACGTTTCTTCACCTGTTGCCGAAATTGTAGATAACAGCTCATTGCATCTGGATTTACAGGTTTTTGAGAAAGATTTACCCATGATGAAAACCGGGCAGATTATACATTTTACATTGACTAACAATCCTGTTAATGAATATGATGCAAAGGTTTTTAGTATCGGCTCATCATTTGAAAACGACAGTAAAACAATTTCTGTTCATGCTTCCGTAACAGGGAATAAAACAGGATTGATTGACGGAATGAACATCACAGGTATTGTAAGCCTGAGCAATATTACCACGCCGGCAGTACCCAACGAGGCTATTGTAAATGCAGACGGGAAATACTACATCTTTATGGTAACCGATAAAAAGCCTGAAAAACATCACGGGGAAGCAGAAGACGGCCATCAGCACGGCAAAAAAGAAACCGATCACAAAGAAGAAGCCAGAGACAACGTAAACTTTGAAAAAGTCGAAGTGGTAAAAGGCGTTTCTACTATGGGCTATACCGCAGTAACTTTTATGCAGGATATTCCCGGCCATGCACAAATAGTAATAAAAGGAGCTTTCTTCATCAATGCCAGACTATCAAATACAGGCGGACATGAACACTAGAAACGAATATCTCCATCAAATATACCCATCACACCCCTCATCTCCCCTAAAAGAATACCTGCAGCACAGAAAGCATAAACCGGCAAGCCTTATCCGGTTATCTGTATATTTAAAATAAGGGGGCGTTGCTACAATTATACCTTTCCCAGGAGAGTAGTCATATAAACAGAAAGCACAAGCAATGCAAAACCGGTCAAAACGGCCAGGACATAGGTTCTCCTTTTCCCGGCGAAATCTTCACCGGTATCCGTGACAGGAATTGCAGATATACTTCGGAGAAGAGCATTTCCTATTACAATTACCGGCAGATAAATCACTGCTGCAGCAAGAACTATTTTTAACCCGGCGTTCGCCCCCAAAAGTACATTCATATCGGGTTTGAAAAACTTCCTGTAAAAATAAAGCGCCAGGCCCAGGAAGGTAAAATAGTAGATTCCGACAACATAGTAAAATTTTGTTTTATATCTTACTTTTTCATTTCCGGATAAATTCCCCATTTGCCTCTTTGTCCATAAATAGGAAAAGTCCCGTATATTCACCAGAATTTCTTTCATATTGTATAATTATTAACGTCCATCCCGACATACCCGTTCCCATTGACGTTTGCCGTTTGGTTCATCTGATCTCCCGGTCCCGGATATCTAAAAGCCAGTTCTTTATCCTAAAAACAAAACAAGCACAACCGCCGGAGTCTTTTTTACCGGGTTGTCTGCAAGTTATCGCTGAAATTTGAAGTACCCGAAAATAAAAACGCACCCAAAAATAAACACCAAACTCATAAAAAGGAACAGATAAGTGCTCAGAAGTTTCCTTCTGAACACTTTAGGGGTAATCTCATCCTTCAACGGCAGAGGATTCCTGATCAATAAATAATCAAATCCTTTTGCCAATAATAATGCAGGAGCCATATACATAATATAACTGACTATTTGAACTATAGCAGGGTATTGCCCGGTTTTTGCAATATACAGGAAAAGCCAATCCGGAATAAATATTCCTAATAACAAAAAGAATCCTAAATAGTAAAAGAACACTATCCCGATACAGTAAATCCAATATTGTAAATTACGGTTGTAAAAGGCCAATATATAAATGTAATCCCTTACATCTGTCAGAAACTTATTCATTCAATAACTAATTAATCACAAAAATCATAAATTGAAATTGGCTCATTATTCGCTTCATATATAACCATTCAGGTGATCTTAGATTTTAGGATGTAATGAAATTTTTCGTTAGTTATATAAATCAACGGGAATATGAGGTTATAATAAAAAACCACGAATAAATTAGAACTCAATAATGTTGTTTTAAAGAGAACACAATAACACGAAGACACTGTCACTTATAAGTTACGTTCCGGTAACAGGAGCAACTAATTTAACTCAAGAAGGGTTCATAATTATTCGCTAGTGATGCACCTGTGTCAAATTTGAATGTATAACCTAAACATTAAATTAAAAAATGATCTCCATAGCAAGAATCTTAAAAACCGGCCTGTTAACAAGCTACTTATTTGTCGTTACGGCTTGTACCAAAAACATACATATCACAAACTCAGCCGGTTCAATTTGTTCATTCACTTTTCCTAAGGAAGCAAAAATAACTAAGGTTGCCCAGGATGACCCATCCCGGGATTGGTTAATCAGCTTCCAGGAAAATAAGAAAATTTTTATATCTACTAATGATGTTAGTGGGAGTCCTTTAAATAGATATAAACAAGAAGAATACGGAGAAAATATCGTAGTAAAAATGGTTGCCAATGACTCACTAATCCTTTATGGCAGGAACAGTTCCGGAAACTGGAAAGAGATAAAACAAGACGGAATAGTTTATGGTTATATGAATATTCCGGATAATGAGGTTCTTAAATTTGAGAAGCTCATCATCCCGATATGTAACCATTAAAACATTATCGTTTACTACAAGGGAGTGCACTCTTCTTTACCCGGAAGCCCTAAAATAAAAACCTTTGCCATAATAAAGCCCCCGGCATTTCTTCCCGGAAAATCACTCCGCTTCGAATTTCATAAACAGGAAATCGAACGGATCAAGGTATTCGCCGTTCTTTTTGAGGGTATAATGCAGGTGCGGGCCCGTGACTTTCCCGGTGGCGC
>Ga0206118_100661_pt1 | contig 13629 bp, 10 predicted proteins | sample 3A20Ametagenome_FD_177999 | JGI IMG/M metagenome (GOLD analysis project Ga0206118, IMG submission 177999) | Enriched microbial communities from leaf-cutter ant dump, University of Wisconsin, Madison, United States - 3A20A | ecosystem: Environmental > Terrestrial > Nest > Insects nest > Nest dump... | reverse complement strand
GCCTGACCCCGATCGTGCTGCATGGCGCCGGCCCGCAGCTGGACGCCGAGCTGTCGGCGGCCGGCATCGAGAAGCAGACCGTGGACGGCCTGCGCGTGACCACGCCCGAGGCGCTGGCGATCGTGCGCAAGGTGTTCCAGCAGTCGAACCTGCAACTGGTCGAGGCGCTGCAGCAGAACGGTGCGCGCGCCACCTCGATCACCGGCGGCGTGTTCGAGGCCGAGTACCTCGACCAGAGCATCTACGGGCTGGTCGGCGAGGTGAAGCGGGTCAACCTCGCGCCGATCGAGGCCAGCCTGCGCGCCGGTTCGATCCCGGTCATCACCTCGCTGGGCGAGACGCCGAGCGGGCAGATCCTCAACGTCAACGCCGACTTCGCCGCCAACGAGCTGGTGCAGGAACTGCAGCCGTACAAGATCATCTTCCTCACCGGCACCGGCGGCCTGCTCGATGCCGACGGCAAGGTGATCGACTCGATCAACCTGTCCACCGAGTACGAGCACCTGATCCAGCAGCCGTGGCTGCATGGCGGCATGAAGGTCAAGATCGAGCAGATCAAGGACCTGCTGGATCGCTTGCCGGAAGAATCCTCGGTGTCGATCACCCGCCCGGCGGATCTGGCAAAGGAATTGTTCACCCACAAGGGTTCGGGCACGCTGGTGCGGCGCGGCGAGAAGGTGCTCAAGGCGACGGCGTGGGAGCAGCTGGACACCGCGCGGCTGAAGGCGCTGATCGAGTCCAGCTTCGGCCGCACGCTGGTGCCGGATTACTTCGAGAAGACGAAGCTGCTGCGCGCCTACGTCAGCGAGAACTACCGCACCGCGGTGATCCTCACCGACGAGGCCGAGGGGGTCTACCTGGACAAGTTCGCGGTGCTCGACGACGCGCAGGGCGAGGGCCTGGGCCGCGCGGTATGGAACGTGATGCTGGAGGAAACCCCGCAGCTGTTCTGGCGCTCGCGCAACGGCAATGCGGTCAACCATTTCTATTACGCCGAGTCCGATGGCTGCTACAAGCTCGACCACTGGAAGGTGTTCTGGTTCGGCGCCAATGACTTCGACAGCATCCGTGGCTACGTGAAGCACTGCGGCGAACGCCAGGCGAGCCTGCAGGGATGAATGCCCCGTCCGCCAATACCGCATGGCGCCAGGTGCCGGAACTGCGCGGCCGCCACGTCGTGCTGGAACCGCTGCAGGCGGCGCACGCGCCGGCCCTGCGGCAGGCGCTGGGCGACGGCGAACTGTCGCGCTGCTGGTACACCAACGTGCCGGCGCCGGATGTCGTGGAACAGCACGTCGCCGCGGCGCTGGAGGCGCAGGCGCAGGGCACGGCGCTGCCCTTCGTGGTCCGCGACGCCGCCGGCGCGGTGGTCGGCAGCACCCGTTTCTACGCACTGGACGCAGGCGTGCCACGGCTGAACATCGGCTACACCTGGTACCAGCGGCGGGTGCAGCGCACTGGCCTGAACACCGAGGCCAAGCTGCTGTTGCTGCGGCATGCGTTCGAGGCGATGGGCTGCATCGCCGTCGGCTTCGAGACCAGCTGGTTCAACCATGCCTCGCGCACCGCCATCGCCCGGCTCGGGGCGAAGCAGGACGGCGTGCTGCGCAACCACAAGCGCCACGCCGACGGCACGCCGCGCGATACCGTGGTGTTCTCCATCATCGACAGCGAGTGGCCGGCGGTCCGCAGCCACCTGCAACACCTTCTGGATTCGCACTCATGACCGAAAGAAAATTCACGCTGGGCATCGTCGGTGCCCGTGGCCATACCGGCGCCGAATTGATCCGGCTGGTGGCCGGGCATCCGCACGTCGAACTGGCCTTCGTGTCCTCGCGCGAGCTGGCCGGGCAGCGCGTGGCCGAGCACAGCGATGCCTACGCCGGCGAGCTGCGCTATGAAAACCTCGACGCCGACGCGGTGGCGGGCAAGGGCGCCGATGCGGTGATCCTGGCCCTGCCCAACGGCAAGGCCGAACCCTTCGTCGCCGCGCTGGACGCGGCCCGGCCGGACACGGTGATCGTCGACCTGTCCGCCGACTACCGCTTCGACAACGGCTGGTACTACGGCCTGCCGGAACTGACCCGTGATGCCTATGCCGGGCAGAAGCGCATCAGCAACCCCGGCTGCTATGCCACCGCCATGCAGCTGGCGATCGTGCCGCTGCTGTCGCAACTGGCCGGGCCGCCGGCCTGCTTCGGCGTGTCGGGGTATTCGGGGGCAGGCACCACGCCCTCGGACAAGAACAACCCGGAGCTGCTGCGTGACAACCTGATGCCGTATGCGCTGACCAACCACGTCCACGAGCGCGAGGTGTCCACCCGGCTCGGCGTGCAGGTCGAATTCATGCCGCACGTGGCCCCGCACTTCCGTGGCATCAGCATGACCGTGAACCTGTGGCTGCAGCAGCCGCTCAAGCGCGAGGAAGTGATGGCGCTGTACCGGCAGCGCTATGCCGGCGAGCCGCTGGTGGAGGTGGTGGACGAGGCACCGTGGGTCAGCCGCATCGCCGGCCGCCACGGCGTGCAGGTCGGCGGCTTCACGATGGCGCCGGGCAACAAGCGCGTGGTGATAGTGGCGACCATCGACAACCTGCTCAAGGGCGCGGCCACGCAGGCGCTGCAGAACCTCAACATCGCCCTCGGCCTGCCCGAGCTGACCGCCATTCCGCATTGAATCCGTAGGAGCGCACCTTGGTGCGCGATGAAGCTTTCCCGGGAATACCCATCGCGCACCAAGGTGCGCTCCTACGAGGCATTTTGGAGAACGACATGACCAACCTGCTGTGGCAGAAGCCCGGCGTCGCGGTGGACGCCAACATCCAGACCTTCCTCGCCGGCGACGACGTGATCCTCGACCGCGAGTTCTTCCTGCACGACATCGCCGCCAGCACCGCGCATGCGGAAGGGCTGCAGCATATCGGCATCCTCTCCGCCGACGAGCTGGCTGCGCTCAAGCGTGAGCTGGCGCTGCTGGCCGGCGATTTCCGCAGCGGCGTGTTCGTGCTCGACGAGCGCTACGAGGACTGCCATTCGGCGATCGAGGCGCGGCTGACCGAGCGCCTTGGCGACGCCGGTCGCAAGATCCACACCGGCCGCAGCCGCAACGACCAGATCCTGGTCGCCACCCGCCTGTGGCTGAAGGAGAAGCTGGCGCGCGTGGCCGGAATCAGCCGCGAAGTGGCGAAGGTGGCGCTGGACCGTGCCGCCGCCGAGCACGCCCAGCCGTTGCCCGGCTACACCCACATCCAGCGTGCCGTGGTGTCCTCGGCCGGCATGTGGTGGGCCGGCTGGGCCGAAGCCTTCATCGACAACGCCGTGCGCGCGGCCGACACCCGCCGGCTGATCGACTGCAACCCGCTGGGCACCGCCGCCGGCTACGGCGTAAACCTGCCGCTGGACCGCGAACACACCACGCGCGCGCTGGAGTTCGCGCGCATGCAGGTATCGCCGGTCTACGCCCAGCTCTCGCGCGGCAAGTTCGAGCTGGCGGCGCTGGAAGCGCTCGGCGGGGCGACCCTGGACCTGCGCCGCATCGCCTGGGACCTGTCGCTGTTCACCACCGGCGAGTTCGCCTTCGTGGCGCTGCCGGCGCAGTACACCACCGGCAGTTCGATCATGCCGAACAAGCGCAACCCGGATGTGATCGAACTGATGCGCGCCACCCACGCCAGCGTGGCCGCCGCGCGCACCGAGATCGAGCAGCTGCTGTCGCTGCCGTCGGGCTACCACCGCGACCTGCAGGCGTCCAAGGGCGCGATCTTCCACGGCTTCGGCCGCGGCCTGGCCGCGCTGGAACTGCTGCCGGCGCTACTGTCCAACCTCGACTGGCGCGACGACAACATCCGCGCCGCGATCGACTCGGGCATGTACGCCACCGACGTGGCGGTGGAAGCGGCGGTGGCCGGCGTGCCGTTCCGCGATGCCTACAAGGCCGCCGCCGCCGCGGCGGACACGGCCGGGCAGGGGCGCACGCCGGAAGGCAGCCTCGCCGCGCGGGTGTCGCCGGGCGCGGCCGCCGACCTGCGGCTGGAAGAACTGCAGGCACGCTGGGTGGCGCTGCAACCGTAGGTGCGGGACTTGCCCCGCACGGAGGCCTTCACACAATGCCCCATGCGGGGCAAGCCCCGCATCCACGAGACGTAGGTCGGGGCTACGTCCCCGACATCTGCAATACCACGCGTCGGGGGCGTAGCCCCGACCTACGTTGGTTGGAAACGAAAGCATCGCCCAAATGTATTGCGCGGCAGTGCAACATCGACGCTGGCGCTTCATGCGACGGAGAACGAAGTGAAGCTGTATCTGGTCATGGCCATGCGCAAGCCGGCGTTCGACACGTCGGTCATCGCCCCGCACAAGGCCTTCCTCGACGACCTGCGCGAACGCGGGCTGCTGCACCTGACCGGCGGTTTCGCCGATGGCAGCGGTGGCGCCTACGTGCTGCGCGACGTCGCCGACATGGACGTAGCGCGGGCCATCGTCGCGACCGACCCGCTGGCCGTCCACGGTTGCTCGGACCTGACCGTGCACGAATGGAACACCCGCTGAGCCCATGAACGAGGCCGCCCCTTCGCCCTTCGCCGAACAGACGCTGCCGCCGTGGCGGCGCGCGGTGCTGAAGATCGGCAGCAGCCTGCTGGCCGCCGATGGTGGCGGCCTGAGCCCGCGCTTCGCGCTGGGGCTGGCGCAGTTCGTCTCGGCCAACCTGCTGGCGGGCAGGGAAGTGGTGATCGTGTCCTCCGGCGCGGTCGCGGCCGGCCGCGCCATCCTGCCGAAGGCAGCCGAAGCCGGTGCCGCCATCGCCGCGCGGCAGGCGCTGGCCGCGCTCGGGCAGGCGCAGCTGATCGCGCTGTGGCAGCGCTTCTTCGAGCGCCCGGTGGCGCAGGTGCTGCTGACCCACGATGACCTGCGCAACCGCCGCCGTTACCTCAACGCGCGCGCCACCCTCAACGAATTGCTGGCGCTTGGCGCATTGCCGGTGGTCAACGAGAACGACACCGTTTCCGTCGATGAACTCAAGCTCGGCGACAACGACAACCTCGCCGCCATCGTCGCCGCGCTGGTCGATGCCGATGCGCTGTTCATCGCCACCGACATCGATGGCCTCTACACCGCCGACCCGCGCCGCGATCCGCAGGCGCGGCCGATCAACGAAGTGGTCGAACTGACCGCCGAGGTGCTGGCGATGGCCGGTGGCAGCGGCAGCACAGTCGGCACCGGCGGCATGCACACCAAGTTGCAGGCCGCGGCCAAGGCCGGCGCGGCCGGCATCGACACCTACCTGTTCAACGGCCGCAGCGGCGAGGTGGTGCGTGCGCTGGCGCAGGGCCGGCTGCGCGGCACCCGCCTGCATGCCGGGCGCTCGCGCATCGCCGCGCGCAAGTACTGGCTGCGGCACGCGCCGCTCGAGCCGGGGGCGATCGTGGTCGATGGCGGCGCCGCGCGCGCGCTGCGCGAGAAGGGCGCCTCGCTGCTGCCCGGCGGCATCGCCGCGGTGCAGGGCGAGTTCCGCCGCGGCGACATGGTCGAAGTGCGCGACGGCGAGTGCTGCATCGCGCACGGCATCAGCCAGTACTCGGCGGTGGACGTGCGGCGCATCGCCGGCAGCCATTCGCGCACCATCGAGGCCACCCTCGGCTACAACTATGGCGAGAACGTGATCCACCGCGACGACCTCGTCCTGCTGTCGTAGGAGCGACGCCAGTCGCGACGGGGCTTTGCCGGGAAGGCTCCATCGCGACTCGCATCGCTCCTACAGGGACGAAACTTCCTGCATGCGAGCCGCAACCATGACCGACATCAAGACCCTTGCCCTGCAATGCCGCGACGCCGCCCGGCAGCTCGGCCAGCTTTCCTCCACAGCGCGTTCGGCCCTGCTGCAATCGATGGCGGCGGCGCTGGAAGCCGATGCCGCGGCGATCCTCGCCGCCAACGCCCGCGACTTGCAGGCCGCCCGCGACAAGGGCGTGGGCAGCGCGATGCTCGACCGGCTGGCGCTGGACCCGCCGCGCCTGGCCGGCATCGCCAACGCATTGCGCGAGGTCGCCGCGTTGCCCGATCCGGTCGGCGAGGTCACCCGCGACTACCTGCGGCCCAACGGCATCCGCGTGCAGAAGGTACGCGTGCCGCTGGGGGTGATCGCGATGATCTACGAGGCGCGGCCCAACGTGACCGCCGATGCCGCCGCGCTGTGCATCAAGGCCGGCAACGGCGTGATCCTGCGCGGCGGTTCGGAGGCGATCCATTCCAATACCGCGATCGCCGCCAGCCTGAAGCGCGCGCTGCGCGAGGCGGGCCTTGCCGATGCCGCGCTGACCCTGGTCGAGGACCTGCGCCGCGAGACGATGCTGGAACTGCTGCAACTGAACGACGTCATCGACCTGGCGATACCGCGCGGTGGCGAGGGCCTGATCCGCTTCGTCGCCGAGCACGCGCGGGTGCCGGTCATCAAGCACTACAAGGGCGTGTGCCACCTGTACGTCGACGACAGCGCCGATACGCAACTGGCGCTGGGTTTGCTAATCGACGGCAAGGTGTCGCGCCCGGCCGCCTGCAATTCGCTGGAAACCCTGCTGGTGCATACGGACATCGCGCCGCGCTTCCTGCCGCTGGCGGCCGAGGCGTTGCGCGCACGCGGCGTCGAGCTGCGCGGCGATGCCGCGACGCAGGCCCTGGTGCCCGGCGTATCGGCGGCGAGCGAGGACGACTATGCCGCCGAATACCTGGACCTGATCCTCGCCATCCGCGTGGTCGACTCGCTCGATGGCGCCATCGCCCACATCCAGCGCCACACCTCCGACCACACCGAGGTCATCGCCACCGGCAACCCGGCCCATGCCGAGGCCTTCGTGCATGCGCTGCGCTCGGCGGTGGTGATGGTCAACGCCTCCTCGCGCTTCTCCGACGGCGGCGAGCTGGGGCTGGGCGCGGAGATCGGCATCTCCACCACGCGCCTGCATTCCTACGGCCCGATGGGGCTGGAGGCGCTCACCGTGGAGCGTTTCGTGGTGCGCGGCGAGGGGCAGGTGCGGGGGTGAGTGCCAGGAACGAGTGAAGAGGAACGAGGAACGAGAGAAAGCAAAAGCGGGGATTGCTGCTTTTGCCTTGGCCTTTACTCGTTCCTCGTTCCTCTTCACTCGTTCCTAGTTCCTAGTTCCACCGGTCTTCCAACTGCTGCGGCCTGCATGCGAACCACGCCGCGACCAGCAGCACCAGCGAGCACAGCATCAGGAACGCGAACGACCCCGCCCAGCCGCCGCCGGCTTCGTGCAGCCAGCCGAACAGCAGCGGCCCGAGGCTGGCCAGGCTGTAGCCCACGCCCTGCATGAAGCCGGACAGCGCCGCCGAGCCGCTCGGGGTGCGGGTGCGCAGGTTGATCAGGGTCAGGCCCAGCGGGAAGGTGGACGGGCCCAGCCCGGCAATGGTCACCCACAGCCACGGCGCGGCCATCGGCGCCCACAGCAGGCCGGCGAAGGCGACCGCGTTCAGGCCGAACACCAGCACCGCGATCGGGAACGGGTTGCGCATGCGCACCGCCAGCGCCGGCACCAGCAGCGAGGGCAGCAGGCCGATGGCCGAATACAGCGCCACCATCACCCCGCCGAAGGCCTCGCTGGCGCCGGCTTCCACCATCACCTTGGGCAGCCAGGTGAACAGCGAATAGGTGCCCAGCGAGGTCATGCCGAACATCAGCGCCATGCCCCAGCCGAGCGGGGTCTTCCAGACCCGGCCGGCGGCATGCGGGCCGTCGGCAGCGGCGGCGGCCTGCGCACGCGGCGCATGCCGCGCCAGCAGCAGCCACGGCAGCAGCGCGGCGGTGGACAGCAGCGCCCACATGCCCAGCGAGATGCGCCAGTCGAAGCGGTCGGCCACCGGCACCGCCAGCAGCGCCGGCAGCATGGTGCCGGCCTGCAGCACGGTGATGTAGAGCGTGCTCAGGGTGCCGACGCGGTCGGCGAAGTAGCGCTTGACCAGCGGCGGCACCACCACGTTGCCGATGCCCATGCCGGCCAGCGCCACCGCCGAGCCGACCAGCAGCATGCCGATGCCGCCGGCGCTGGCGCGCAGCAGCAGCCCGGCGGTGGCCAGCAGCATGGTCAGCACCGCGGTGCGCTCCAGCCCGATCGCGCGGATCAGCCGCGGCGTGATCAGGCCGAACAGGGCGAAGGCGGCGGTGGGCATCATGCCCAGCACGCCGGTCATGGTGCTGCCGAACTCGAAGGTCTGGCCCAGCCGGTCCAGCAGCGGCGTCAGCGAGGTGACCGCGCTGCGCAGGTTGGCGGCCAGCAGCACGACGGCGACGAAGGCCAGCAGCCGGCCCTTGAGCAGGGGAGCATGCGGGCCGCGGGCGGGAGAGTGGGGCATGGCGGAACTCCGGCGCGGGCAGCCGCAGGGGGCGGCGCCCGCGAAAACAGGGGAACCGCGGGGAGCGATTCCCGGCATCGCCCGCCGCTGGCCTGGAAGCGGCGGCGTGGCGACAAAAACAAAAGCCGGCCCGAGGCCGGCTTTTGTCGATCTTGGTCGGGGAGACAGGATTCGAACCTGCGACCTCTACGTCCCGAACGTAGCGCTCTACCAGACTGAGCTACACCCCGAAGGAGCCGCCTATGATAACGGCGGCATTGGCGCGGCGCAACAGATTTCACTCCGCCGCGGGCATCGGCCCGGCGTGGTGCGGGTCAGCCCAGCTTCTCGGCCAGCACCCGGCGGATTTCCGATTCGACCATGCCCTTCATCGCCGACAGCAGGAAGCCCAGCTCGGCCTTCACCCGCACCGCGCCGGGCAGCATCTCGATCGCGCCCTCGACCCCGGCACGGGCGAAATGCAGGTTCCGGCCCTCCCAGCGGGTGCTGACCTCGAAGCGCTCCTGCAGCTTGCGCGCGACCTCGGCGATGGCCGCGTGCGCGCGTTCGTCGGACAGGGAATGGGCATGGCGGATGTCGATGCTGGACATGGGGCAGGGACTCGCGGGACCGCGTGGGGATGGTGCGGCATTGTGCGGACATGCGCGACACAGTCCAAGCCCCGCGGCCAGCTTCTGCATGTCCCGTGGACCTGCTAGTCTGCCGCCGGTGCGCACACTGCAAGTCCATTTCGGCAACCGCCAGCAGCCAGATCAAGCCCTTGGTCCGGGCATGCAGCGCATCGTGCGGGACGCCAGCGGGCAGGTGCGGCTGGGCGACGACAGCGTCGGCCCGCTGCTGCTGGCGCGCTTCTGCACCGATGAACGCGGCCTGTGGCTGCAGGTCGCCAGCGGCGTGCGCGGCATCCACGTCAACGGCCGCCCGGTGCGGCGCATGGCGCTGCTGCGCGCCGGCGACTCGGTGCATGCCGATGGCGTGGAGATGCTGCTGCGCGGCCACTGCGAGCCGGCCACGCAACCGCCGCAGGCGCCCGAGGCGATCACCGGAAACGGCGAAGACCAGCGCGTGCTGCTGCGCGGCGTCGGCGGCCAGCACCACGGCCGCGCCCATGCGCTGAACCGGCCGCGCACCATCGGCCGCGATGCGGCGGCGGACATCGTCATCGACGACCCTGTGTTCCCCGAGCGGCAGGCGCGTTTCGAATGCCACGGCGAGCGGGTGCTGCTGCGCGACCTCGGCTCGCCCGACGGTTGCCGGGTCAACGGCGTCGCCGTCCGTCACTGCTGGCTGCGCGCGGGCGACCAGGTGGTGTTCGAGGGCAACCAGCGCTTCGTATTGGAGGTGCCGCTGGGCGCCGCCCCGACCTACCTGCCGGCCGTCGCCGAAGAGGCCGCGCCGGCCGCCGAAACCCGGCCGGCGCCGGTGGCGCGGCCACGGCAGCGGCGCTGGCCGTGGCTGCTGCTCAGCGCCCTGCTGATGGGCGTGCTGATCAGTGCATTGCTGCTGTTCGGCGCACGCTGAGCGCACGCCGCCGGGCATTCACTCGCCGCGCAGGCGGCACATCCGCGGTGTGGCCCGGCCCATCGGCATCTTCAGCTTGCCGATGGCTTCGATGCGGGCCTCGGCGATGCGGTCGGCGGCGCGCTGCGGCGAGATCGCGTCCTGCTCGGAGCGGTCGAAGATCCGTTCGAGGTTGTGGTAGATGCTGCGGATCAGGCGCATGGCGCGCTCGCGGTTGTAGCCGTCGATCTCCAGCGACACGTTCATCACGCCGCCGGCGTTGACCACGTAGTCCGGCGCCCACAGCACCCCGCGCTTGAACAGTTCGTCGCCCACCGCGTGGCTGGCCAGCTGGTTGTTGGCGGTGCCGCAGATGACCCTGGCCTTGAGCCGGTCCAGCGTTTCCATGCCGATCACGCCTTCCATCGCGCAGGGCGCGAACACGTCGGCGGCGACATCGTAGATGGCCTCGGGCGCGACCGCCTCGCAGCCGTATTCGCCGACCGCGCGTTCCACCAGCGCCGGGTCGAGGTCGGTCACGTGCAGCTTGGCGCCGCGCTCGCGCAGCAGCTTCACCAGCTCCATGCCGATGTGGCCCAGGCCCTGCACGGCGATGGAAACCTTGCCGATTTCCTCGTGGCCGAACTTGCGGTTGACCGAGGCCATCAGCGCCTGCAATGCGCCGTAGGCGGTGAACGGGGCCGGGTCGCCGGAGCCGCCGTGGACCTGGTGCACGCCGGTGACGTAGCCGGTCTCCAGGTAGATGTGCTCCATGTCGTTGACGTCGGTGCCGACGTCCTCGGCGGTGATGTAGCGCCCGCCCAGCGCCTCGACCTGGCGGCCGAAGGCGCGGAACAGCACCTCGCTCTTGGCGGCCTTCGGGTCGCCGATGATCACCGCCTTGCCGCCGCCCACGTTCAACCCGGCCAGCGCGTTCTTGTAGGTCATGGTGCGGCTCAGCCGCAGCACGTCGCGCAGCGCGTCGTCGCTGTTGGCGTAGGGGCGCATGCGCACGCCGCCCAGGGCCGGGCCGAGGGTGGTGTCGTGGATGGCGATGATCGCCTTCAGGCCGGCATCGCGGTTGTGGCAGAACACGACCTGCTCGTGGCCGGAAGTTTCGAGGGTGTCGAAAAGCATGGATGCTCCGATGGGCGCTGCTGCGACAACGTCCGTGATCCTGCGGGTAAATGGTGGGCCGTAAAACAAAAAATGCGACTTCGTCCTTGGGGTGACGGGTCGCGGGCGGCCATTCTAATGCATTCGGCGGCCGGCGGTTGTCGAGGCCGCCGATGGCGCGTGGGAGCACCGCGGGAGGCACCGGTCACGCTGCGCTGCAACCTGACCTGCCGGGCACGCGGCCCTATCATCGGTTTCAACGGAAACAGGATGTCGCACGCCCCATGAGTACCCCCGCCCCCCACCTCCCGCAGCCGCCGTCCACCGCCCTGGACGAGGCCCGCTCGCCGCTGCGCTTCGTCACCGCCGCCAGCCTGTTCGACGGCCATGACGCGGCCATCAACATCATGCGCCGGCTGATCCAGTCGCAGGGCGCGGAGGTGATCCACCTGGGCCACAACCGCTCGGTGGAGGACGTGGTGCGCGCGGCCTTGCAGGAGGATGCCGACGCCATCGCGCTGTCGTCCTACCAGGGCGGTCACGTCGAGTATTTCAAGTACATGGTGGACATGCTGCGCGAGCGCGGCGCTGGCCATATCCGCGTATTCGGCGGCGGCGGCGGCACCATCACCCCGGAGGAAATCCGCGAGCTGCAGGACTACGGCGTCGAGCGCATCTACCACCCCAACGACGGCATGAAGATGGGGCTGGTGGAGATGATCGAGGACGTGGTGAAGCGCGCCGGCGGCGCGCGGGAACAGGGAGCGGGGAACAGGGAACAGGATGTTTTGGCCAAACCCGGCATTGACGACGAAATTGGTATTGGCCGGATGCTTTCGGCCATCGAGGACGGTGCTTATGGCGATGCCGAGCTTGAGAAGCTCCGCAGGCAATGGGCCAGGGTGGACGGCCATTCCCCGTTCCCTGTTCCCCATTCCCGGCGCGCTCCTGTCATCGGCATCACCGGCACCGGTGGCGCCGGCAAGTCCAGCGTCACCGACGAATTGCTCAACCGCTTCCTCGCCAGTTTCCCGCAGATGCGCATCGCGGTGGTGTCGGTCGATCCCACCCGCCGCCGCACCGGCGGCGCGCTGCTGGGCGACCGCATCCGCATGAACTCGCTGCGCAGCCCGCGCGTCTATATGCGCTCGATGGCCACCCGCCGCCAGCATGCGGCGGTCAATACCGTGCTGCGCGACTGCATCGGCTTCCTCACGTCGCTGGATTTCGACCTGGTGATCGTCGAGACGGCCGGCATCGGCCAGAGCGATTCGGAGATCGTGGATCTGGTCGATTTCCCGATGTATGTGATGACCAGCGACTTCGGCGCGCCGAGCCAGCTGGAAAAGATCGACATGCTCGACTACGCCGAGCTGGTGGTGCTCAACAAGTTCGACAAGCGCGGCGCCGAGGACGCGCTGCGCGACGTGCGCAAGCAGTGGAAGCGCAACCGCGTCGCCTTCCAGATGAAGGACGAGGACGTGCCGGTCTACCCGACCATCGCCTCGCAGTTCAACGACCCGGGCATCAGCTGGATGTTCGCCAACCTGTGCCGGTTGTTGCGCGAGAAGCGGGGAACGGGGAACGGGGACGCGGGAATGGAAGGGGGCTGCGATTGGGTGCCGTCCATCGACACCACGCTCAAGGAGCCGCGCGCCACCGTACTGATTCCCGGCAGCCGCGTGCGCTACCTGGCCGAGATCGCCGAGCAGGGCAGGGCGATCAACGCCCGCATCGAATCGCAGGCGGAAGTCGCCGAGCGCGCGCAGGGCTGCTGGCAGGCGTTGAAGGAGCTGGGCGACGACAGGTTGCCGCAGGCGCTGGAGCTGTATGCGGCCGATGCTTTGCTCCCCTCTCCCGCCGGGGCGACACCGCACGGCTTGCGCGCCACTGGCGCGCGTGCGATGGAGCGCCCGTCCTGCGAGGACGGGCCGGGGCGCGGAGCGGGGGCCGGGGGAGAGGGTTCGGCTGCCGACCATCTTGCGGCCTCGCACCCTCACCCCAACCCCTCTCCCGAAGGGAGAGGGGCTCAGGCAGCGGTTGACCGCTCGCTGCTGACCCTGCGCCAGCGTTACAACGACGCGGTGCAATCGCTGGATTCCGAAGCGCTGCGCCTGCTGCGCGAATGGCCGGCGCGGCTGAAGTCGATCACCGACGAGGTCAACGAATACCAGGTGCGTGGCAAGGCCATCCGCGTCGAGAACTACCGCGAATCGCTCAGCCACCAGCAGATCCCGAAGATCGCCGCGCCCACCTACCGCAGCTGGGGCGAACTGCTGGTGTTCCTGCAGAAGGAGAACCTGCCCGGCGCGTACCCATACACCGGCGGCGTCTACCCGTATCGCCGCAGCGGCGAAGACCCGATCCGCATGTTCGCCGGCGAAGGCACGCCCGAGCGCACCAACCGCCGCTTCCATTACCTGAGCGTCGGCCAGCCGGCCGCGCGCCTGTCCACCGCGTTCGACAGCGTCACCCTGTACGGCGAAGACCCGGCGCCGCGCCCGGACATCTACGGCAAGATCGGCAACTCCGGCGTCAACATCCCCACGCTGGACGACATGAAGAAGCTGTACTCCGGCTTCGACCTGTGCGCGCCGACCACCTCGGTGTCGATGACCATCAACGGCCCGGCGCCGATGATCCTGGCGAT
>Ga0206118_100660_pt1 | contig 13654 bp, 10 predicted proteins | sample 3A20Ametagenome_FD_177999 | JGI IMG/M metagenome (GOLD analysis project Ga0206118, IMG submission 177999) | Enriched microbial communities from leaf-cutter ant dump, University of Wisconsin, Madison, United States - 3A20A | ecosystem: Environmental > Terrestrial > Nest > Insects nest > Nest dump... | reverse complement strand
CCTGTTCCAGTGCCTCGCGCTGATTCCGGGTACTTCGCGGTCGGCCAGCACCATTGTGGGCGGTATGACCCAACAGTTGACCCGGAAGGCCGCAGCAGAATTTTCTTTCTTCCTGGCTATCCCCATGATGCTCGGCGCTACCGTGCTGAAGCTCAAAAAATACCTGGATTCGGGCCTTACCCTGAGCAGCAAAGAGATCAACCTCCTGGTCATTGGTAACGTAGTGGGCTTTGTGGTGGCCATACTGGCCATTAAATTCTTTATTGAAATCGTATCCAAACACGGGTTCCGGGCTTTCGGATGGTACCGGATCGTGGTAGGCGGAGTGATCATTGCCATGATTCTCAGCGGTAAAAGTCTGCAAATTATCTGATGATCGAAGAATTTCAGGCCGGAGAGGTTTTACTGATCGACAAACCCTATACATGGACCAGCTTTGACGTGGTCAATAAGATCCGTTACGCCTTTAAACCTCATAAGATCAAAGTGGGCCATGCCGGCACGCTCGACCCCCTGGCCACCGGCCTGCTGGTCATTTGTGTGGGTAAAAAGACCAAAGAAATAGACCTTTACCAGGCACAGATCAAAGAATATACGGGGAAAATCCGGGTGGGCAGCACCACGCCCTCTTTTGACCTGGAGACCAAGCCTGACGCCGAATATCCTACCGGACACATTACACCGGAAATGATCGAAGCCGCGCGCCGCTCCTTTCTGGGAACCATACACCAGGTACCTCCTGTTTATTCTGCTATAAAAGTAGACGGAAAACGGGCGTATGAGTCGGCCAGGCAGGGCAAAGACCTGGAGCTGAAATCAAGGGAGGTCCAGATCGAAGCGTTTGACCTTGACCTCTCGGCCTTTCCCGAAATCGGCTTCCGGGTGGTGTGCTCAAAAGGCACGTATATCCGTAGTCTGGCCCGTGACCTCGGAACGGCCCTCAACAGCGGAGCGCACCTGACCGCCCTGCGGCGGGAAAGGATAGGCGACTTTCGTGTTTCGGAGGCCCTTACCGTAGACCAGGCTGTAGAACAAATCAAGAGTAACCTATGAAAATCTACCATAATCTTTCCGAATTCAAACCCAAAGGGAACGCCATTGTTACGACGGGAACTTTCGACGGGGTGCACATCGGGCACCGCAAGATCTTATCGCGGCTGATGGAAAAAGCGAAGGAGGTGAACGGTGAATCGGTGCTGCTGACCTTCTGGCCGCACCCCAAGCTGGTGCTTTCACCCGATAGCCATACCCGTGTAACGCGTATCCTGACCACTCTTGAAGAAAAAATCGAATTGCTGGAAGAGCTGGGCCTTGACCACCTGGTCATCCTGCCCTTTACCCGTGAATTTTCAGAGCTCAGCTGTGAGCAGTATATAGAAGACGTGCTGATCAGCGGCTTCGGCACCAAAGCCATGGTGATCGGTTATGACCACCGTTTCGGCAGGAACCGCGAGGGCGGCATCGACTACCTTATCCAGCATTCGGAACGCTTTAAAATTGAGATCGAGGAGATCAGCCGCCAGGAGATCGACAACATCACCATCAGCTCTACCAAGATCAGGAAGGCCCTGGAAGAAGGAGATATTCAAACCGCCAATGAGCTGCTGGGAAGAAGGTATGACTTCTCCGGTACGGTGGTCAAGGGACGGCAGCTGGGCCGGCAGATCGGTTTCCCGACCGCCAATGTAAAAACACCGAACGAGTTCAAGCTGATCCCTAAAAACGGGGTGTATGCAGTAGAAACCTGGGTGAGAGGCATTAAGTACGGTGGCGTGATGAATATTGGCGTACGCCCTACCGTAGAAGGAAAAGGAATTACCCAGGAAGTGTATATCTTTGATTTTTCTGACGACATTTACGGCGAAAGCGTTAAAGTGGAGATTGTGGATTTTATCCGCGATGAGCAGAAATTCGACAGCATAGACGAGCTGATCCGCCAGATCAGGGCAGACGTGGAAACCTCTGCGAAACTACTGAAATCATGAATAAGAAGACGTTTGTCATCCTTTCAGCAGCCTGCATCCTGGTGCTGTGGTGCTTTCAGAATGTCATTACCGTAAATGTGCCCTGGTGGGACGATTTTCACGGGATCATCCTGCCCGTGTATGATCTTTTTACGGAAAAGTCTTTTATCGGAAAATTCCTGAACTTTGTTTCGCTGAACAACGAGCACCGGGTGGTCAACGACCGTATTTTTACCCTGCTCATCTACCTGGTGACCGGCAAATTTGAGCTGAAAGCCCTGGCGCTGCTGGGCTTTGTTAACCTGATCGGCATTTTCCTGGTGGTGGTCAGGGTACTCCGGATCCAGAAAGTACAATGGACAGCCCTGCTGCCGGTACTGTTCCTGGTCTTCCACGCCCAGTATTATGAGGGCCTGCAATCGCTGATGGTACCCTTTCAGAACTTTTCGGTGATCCTCTACATGCTGCTGAGCCTGTACTTCCTGGTTTTCCGGAAAAGCTTTGTCGCCGGCTTCGTTTTTGCGCTGGCCGCCATTTTCTCGCACGGCAACGGCATACTGGTGTTTATCCTGGGCGCTCTGGTGCTGCTTATCCGCCGGGAATACAGGCAAACCGCTCTCTGGACGTTGCTCTCAGTATTCACCGTATTCATTTACTTCCTGGGATACTCGAAGCCCGAATGGGCCAATGAGGCTGTAATTTCGCCCTGGAAAAACCCTGTGGCCGCCATTCGTTACGGCTTTGAATTCTTAGGCGCCTATTCGCTGAACCTGGTAGAAATATCAACGGGCCTGGCCAATTCTTCCCTGAAACAGCTGTTGCCCCAGCTGACCGGCCTGGCCGTGGTGCTGCTATGGCTGTACCTGGTGCTCAAAAAATATCCCTTGCAGAAAAGCAGCCTGCAAAAGCTTAAGGATAACCCCGCAGACCAGTTTTTGCTGGGCATGGCCGCCTTCTTCCTGGCCACCGGTATTATGATGGGGCTCACCCGCACGGGTTTCCCGGTGCTCAGCCGCTATACCATCAACTCTTCGTTTTTCCTGGTAGCGCTCTGGGGCTTTTACGTGACCAATTATTCGGAAAAAGGCAGCCGGCTGGTGACCCTGCTGACTTTCGGCGGGGCGCTGCTCTCGTATTACAATGCCACCGCCAAAGGGATTTATTTCCGGGATAACTGCATCACCGACGCCATTAATTACCGGGTCAACGGCACCTGGGTCAACGGGTACAGCGATTCCAGCCATGTGGCAAGGGTAAACCCGCTCCTGAAAGAGCCCCTGGCCGCCGGCGCCTATGTATTCCCTTCCTCAGAACTGGATAATTTCAACGGGTGGAGCGCCGAAACCAGTCGTGAAAAGGCAGATTTCAGCATTGTAGGCGACTACCTGATCATTTCCGGAACGGCGGATACGGAAACGTTTTTCACCCTCGAATCAGACAGGCACCAGTTCATATTTCCCGTCAGCAAAATACGCGCTAATCCCAAAGATTTCCTGCTTCACCGCACCTATTATTCGGATCTTTACCGCGCGGTTTTCCCTATCCATATCGTGCCGGCAGAGCATTACCGGATCTATAAAATAACCCGCCGGGGAAACGGGTTTAAAAAACTCTATCTTCAGCGGGTTCTGACGCCGGCGAAACTGATCGTCTACCGTAAGGATGTGCCTGCGGAACAGGAGAGATAGGTTGAGGGAACCCACCCTTCCTGTATTGCACTGAGCTTTTATGCGTTTCTTACGTAGCTGCCCAGCACTTTGATGTAGCTGCCGTGCTTTTTCAGGATCTTCTGGAAATTTTCATCCTTGTAATAGCCCAGGAATTCCATAAAAAACCAGAAATTGAAATCTTCGCTGCCCTTGTACGGCCGGCTTTCAATTTTGGTCAGGTTGATGTTTCCCTTGCGGAAATCCTGCAGGAAACGGGCCAGTGATCCGGCCTCATCTGTTTTGGGCAGCCGGGCCACAATGGTGGTCTTGTCGTTTCCTGAGGGCTGGTTTTCATAATTCTTGCTGATAATAATAAACCGTGTGCGGTTATTGCTGTTATCTTCTATATTATGAAATAAAACGGGAAGGCGGAACAGCTTGGCGGCAATCTCACTGCAGATGGCGGCGGCTTCCGGGTCTCCTGCCGCCAGCTTGGCCGCCTTAGAGGTAGACTCCACCTGGATCTCCTCGGGGTTATGCTGCTCAAAGTATTTGTTCAGGAAACCGCGGCATTGCCGGAAAGCAATGTCTTTGGAATAGATCCGTTTGATCCGGGCCGGGTTTTCGGCTTCGGTGGCCAGGGTAAAATGCACCGATATTTTCAGTTCGGCCGCGATAGAAACATCGGCCATGCTCAGCAGATCAATGGTTTCGTAAACAATTCCCTCCTGGTTATTTTCGATAGGGATGACCCCGAAACGGGCACGCCCCGTTTCCACCGCTTCAAATACCGAGCGGATGGTGGGCAGGGTCATGTATTCTGACATGGCACCGAAGCGGCTCTCGGCTGCCTGGTGGGTAAAGCTACCCTCCGGCCCCAGGTATGCCACCCTCTCCGGGAGCTCGATATTGCGGGCCGCCGCAAAAATTTCCAGGAAAATGGCTTCAATGGCAGAAGGGGTGAGCGGGCCTTTCGACAGGCCCACCATCTTTTCCACGATCCACTTTTCCCGTTCGGGCCGGTAAATGGCGCCCTTGGTCTCCCGTTTGATCTCCCCTACTTTCTGTACCCAGCGCATCCGCTCATTGAGCAATACGATCAGCTTTTCATCAATGAGGTCAATTTCCTTTCTTACGTTCTCTAAAGTCACTTTTCTATCTGGTTATTCATCCACAATCTCTACTTCTTTCTCTTCCAGGATATCCTGCTCAATAATCAGGTTATCGATAATGAAGACCTGCCTTTCGGGGGTGTTTTTCCCCATATAATAGCTCAGGATCTTAGGTATGGCCGATTCCTTCTCCAGGATCACAGGATCCAGCTTGATGTCTTTCGAAATAAAACCTTCAAACTCGTGGGGCGAGATTTCTCCCAGTCCCTTGAAGCGGGTGATCTCGGGTTTTCCGCCCAGCTTGCTGATAGCGTTGAGCTTCTCTTCTTCTGAATAGCAATAAATGGTTTCCTTTTTATTCCTCACCCGGAAAAGCGGGGTCTGAAGAATAAAGAGGTGTCCTTCCCGGACCAGCTCAGGGAAAAACTGCAAAAAGAACGTCAGCAAAAGCAGCCGGATATGCGATCCGTCCACGTCAGCATCCGTAGCAATAATGATCTGGTTATACCGGAGGGTCTCGATACCGTTTTCAATATCAAGGGCGTGCTGAAGAAGGTTAAATTCCTCGTTCTCGTATACCACCTTTTTGCTTAACCCGTAGCAGTTCAGGGGTTTCCCTCTCAGGCTGAACACGGCCTGGGTTTCGGGGTTACGCGCCTTGGTAATGGAGCCACTGGCCGAGTCGCCCTCGGTAATGAACAGCATGGTATCCTGCTTGCCTTCAAACTTTTCGTCGTTCAGGTGATACCGGCAGTCGCGTAGCTTGCGGTTATGCAGGTTGGCTTTTTTGGCCCTTTCGTTGGCAATTTTCTTCACCCCGGCCAGCTCTTTTCTTTCCCGCTCCGACTGCTCGATCCGCCGTTTCAGGGCGTCTTTCACTTCCGGGTTCATATGCAGGAAGTTATCCAGCTTTTCTTTTACGAAATCGTTCACAAAAGACCGCACGGTGGGCGCGTTTTCATCCAGGCTGATGTTATTGGAACCCAGCTTGGTTTTGGTTTGCGACTCAAAAACCGGCTCCTGGATCCGCACCGCAATGGCCCCGATGATCGACTGCCGCACATCTTCTGAAGCATAGTCTTTCCCGTAATGATCACGCACGGTTTTGACCACGGCTTCCTTAAAAGCAGAGAGGTGGGTACCGCCCTGGGTGGTATTTTGTCCGTTCACAAAAGAATAATACTCCTCGCCGTACTGGTTGCCGTGGGTGAGCGCCATCTCAATATCCTCTCCTTTGAGATGGATGATCGGGTAGCGCAGCGAGGCCTCGTCGGTTTTACGGAGCAGGAGGTCGAGCAACCCGTTAGCCGAATAAAACTTTTTCTTGTTCAGGTACAGCGACAGCCCGGAATTCAGGTAACAATAATTCCAGATCATGTTTTCCACGTATTGCCCGATAAAGTGGTAATTTTTGAAAACGGTATTGTCGGGTTCAAAAACCACGAGGGTACCGTTTTTGGCCTCTGTAGGCTCAACCGGGCTTTCCGACTTCAGCTCTCCCCTTTCAAAAACCGCCGATTTCTGCTCGCCGTCGCGTATAGCCGTAACACTGAAATAAGATGACAGTGCATTTACCGCCTTGGTACCTACCCCGTTCAGTCCCACAGCCTTCTGAAAAGCCTTGGAGTCGTATTTGGCCCCTGTATTGATCTTGGAGACCACATCCACTACCTTACCGAGGGGAATGCCGCGCCCGTAATCGCGTACCAATACTTTTCCTTCATCAATCGAAACCTCAATTGACTTCCCGAAGCCCATTGCATATTCATCAATACAGTTGTCCAGCACCTCTTTGAGCAATACGTAAATCCCGTCATCCGGAGCCGACCCGTCGCCCAGCTTACCGATATACATCCCCGGGCGCAGCCGGATATGTTCTTTCCAATCCAATGAACGAATACTGCTCTCGTCGTAATTATTCTCAGCCATAGTAAATATTAAACCACCAATTCAAACGTTTACAAAAAATAAGACGAAAGGGCCATCTGCTGCCGGCAACCTGCCTGAGGGCACCGGCCGGCCCGGCCGCTTTTACACACCTCAATTATCTTTTAAATGCAAAGTTCTCATTTATTCAGTTTCTTCTTGTATTTTTGTAGTTTCTTAGTCAAAGGGAAAACGCATCAAATGAAATTGTTCAAAGTTAGGAAGACAAATTTAATTGTTAAGATAGTTTTAATTTTATTATTGAATCTATCGCTGGAGAAGGCGGTAACTGCGCAGGAAAAGGAAAAAGAAACCAAGGCCACGACTCAGAAAACCGCAGAACCGACCCAGAAAAATGTTCCCGCCAACAACCGTACCACCACACGGGAAGGCCGGCTGCCTGCCGGCGTCACCACGGAAGCACGTGCTATAGCCCTCACACCCGAAGAAACGGTGGCGGTACAGGCGGAAGAGACCAACCGCCTTGCCAGGGAAGCCGAAATAGCGGCTGACGAAGCCCGGGCCGCCATCATCAGGAGAACGTTCGGGAGCTCACTGTTTGCCAACTCCAAATTTGATCTTACCCAGGCCATTAATATTGCCACTCCCAATAACTATGTGCTGGGCCCCGGCGATGAGCTGGAAGTGGTAGTTTACGGATTTTCCCAGAATATTCAGAAAGCCAGGATAAATGCCGACGGCTACGTTGTGCTTGAAAAAAGCGGGGTCGTGTCAGTGGCTAACCTCGACATGGACACGGCTACCGAAAAGATAAAAGCGGCTCTTTCCAAAACCTATGCCGGCATCAAAACGGGAAACACCTTTGTACGGGTGTCCCTTACCGGCTTCAGAACCATCAAAGTAAAAGTGACCGGAGAGGTGGTTGCACCGGGTACCTATACGCTTACCTCGTTCAGCAACCTGATGGCGGCGCTGCACGTTTCAGGCGGGCCCAATGACATCGGTACCTACCGCGACATCGTACTGATAAGAGGCAACCGGGAGATTGCTCATTTTGACATTTATGAATTTATTGTAAAAGGATATGCCTCCGGCGACAGGCTGCTGCAGGATCAGGATGTGGTGCAGGTAGGGCCGTTTATCTCCCGCGTGGCGGTTTCCGGTTTCACAAAACGTACCGGCCTTTTTGAAGTGAAGCCGGGAGAAAAGCTCAGCGATCTCCTGAAATTTGCCGGTGGCTTTAACCAGTACGCCTACTCCGATATTGTGAAGATCTACCGGAACACCTCCAGCGAACGCCGGATTGTTAACGTCAATAAGCCTGATTTCCCCAATGAAAATGTATACATGGGTGACTCATTGGTCGTAGAGAAAGTACTTGACCGGATAGAGAACGTGGTGACCATCACCGGTGCCGTTTTCCGGCCGGGTGAGTATTCGCTCGACTCCAATCCTACACTGACCAAGCTGGTCACTTCTGCTGCCGGGCTGAAAGAAGAATCTCTCCAGGGCCGGATCAACATCAACCGCACCAACAACGACCTTTCCATTTCCAATATATCTGTTAACTACAACGATATCCTGGAAGGCCGGGCCGAAGATCTTAAGCTGAAACGGCTCGACGAGGTCATCGTTCCCAGCATTTACGAGCTCACGGAACAGTCGGTTATCCGTATCCAGGGGGCCATCAATCACGAAGATGCCAAAGAAGGCATTGAGCTGCCCTATGTAAAAGACATGACCGTACAGGACGTGATTGTACGGGTGGGCGGACTGACCGAAGCGGCCTCGCTTTCCCGCATTGAGATCGTGAGGAGAAAGAGGAATATTGATCCGAAACAATCGGATGCACAGATCGCCGAGATCATCCAGTTCAATATGCGGCCTGACCTCAGCCTGGTGGATTCACGCGAGAGCATTTACCTTCTGCCGTTTGACGAGATCATTGTCAGAACCTCTCCCAACTACGAAAAGCAAACCCTGGTAAAAATATCGGGAGAAGTGATGTTCCCCGGCCCTTACGGACTGGAATACAAAGACGAAAGGATATCGCGGCTTATTGAGCGGGCAGGCGGACTGACCGACCTGGCGTATATGAATGGCGCCACGCTGCTGCGGAAAACGCTTCTGAGCGAACGCCAGCGGAAAAAACGGGAAGAAACCCTGACCAACCTGAATATCGGCAACAAAATAAAAACCACCGAGGGACTGGATGTAACCACTGCCCCCCTGACCACTACCACAACGACCACGGAAGGTGAGGTGGCTGATTCGTATATCAACGAAGACATCCCGATAGACCTCAAGAAGATCCTGGCCAACCCGAACGACATCACGTATGATCTTATCCTTCAGGACGGTGACGAGATCGTTATTCCCAAAAGGCTGGAAACCGTGCGGATAGAAGGGGAAATCCTTTATCCTACCACCGTAAAATATAACTCCGGTAAGAGCTTCCTCGACTACATTTCGGCTTCGGGAGGGTTCACTAAAAAATCGGCTAAGGGAAGCGCCTACGTAAGGTATCCTAACGGTAATGTAGACCGTACCCGTAAGTTCATGTTCATGCGTTTTCACCCGAAAGTAGAGCCGGGCAGCGAGATTGTTATTCCTCCGAAAACCGAAACCACCACGGAGCAATTCAACAAACTTTCCGGTACCATAACGACTATCAGTGCTACACTGGGTACTATTGTAACCATTATCGGTTTAATCAGGCTTACAAAATAGTATGGACAACACAGAACGAATTTCGACCAAAGAGTTTTTAAAGTCAACCTTTAATTACTTCCAGTTTCTGGGCAGTAACTGGCAACTCCTGCTGATTGTGCTGGTGGCCGGTAACCTGTATGACATGGCTAAAAACAATTACTTTACCACCACCAAGTCATATGGGGCCGCCATTGAATTCAATATAGACCTGGAGGGCAATGCCAACAGCCAGTTTGGCGGACTTGCCACGGCATTTATGGGCAATGCGGCCAACAACAGCGGGCTGATGGACATCACCAATTTCCCGATGGTGATCATGTCAAGAACCGTTTTTGAAAATGCGTTGATGACCGAAACAGAGCTTTTCGGGAAAAAAGACCTGTTTGTTAACTTCTTCATTGACAGCAGCGACATCAAAACCAAAGAATGGGGCGGCAATTTCTTCAAAGCACCCTCTTCTTACGCCCAGGTGAAATTTGAGAAAAAGAAGCCGGCCGATCTCACACCTTTTGAAAACCAGGTGATGGGAGAGATCGTGATGAAGCTGGAAGGAGATACCCACATGGAAAAACAACAGGGAACTTCTATCTACAACCTCTCTGCCAAGCTGACCAACGAGCTCCTGGCCAAAGCCTGGGTGGAAATCCTGCTTTCGGCCACGGAAGATTTTTATACGGAAATGAAGACCCGGAAAACCCGGAAGCTGATTACTATCCAGCAAAGACGGGTAGACAGCCTCAGCGTGCTGTTACGGGGGAACGACACCCGCCTGGCCCGGGCTACCTTTGAGCAACCCGATGTGGTTAACCCGCTGGCGGGGATGACCCAGACCAAGCTCACCCGCGACAATACCTATTTGTCTAACCTGTACTTTACCAGCCTGAACAGCCTGGATAACCTGAATAACCTGCTGGTAGAGCAGACCCAGTTTTTCCAGATCTTAACACCGGTAAAGCTGCCCCTGGTTGCTGATTTCCGAACGGGGATAAGTGTCCGGCTGACAGGGCTTATCCTGCTTATAGCCACCATCTTCTTCATTTCGATCCGGAAATCTTACCTGGACATCATGTCTGAATAAATCCATCTATGAATTCCAGAGTCAGAGTAATTACCAATAAAAAAACTATTTCAGAGTATATCGCTGAGATCTGGGACTATAATGAGTTGTTCTGGATCCTGGCCAAGCGCGATATTATTGTCAAATATAAGCAGGCTGTGCTGGGCGTGGGCTGGGCGGCCATACGCCCCCTCATTACCACCCTGGTGATGGCCCTGGCTTTCGGAAGGCTGGGCCGGCTGGGGATGAACACCTCTATTCCCTACATGCTGATCGTATCGGTCGGGGTAACGGTATGGCTGTATTTTTCGCAAAGCCTCACCACCATCAGCACCAGCCTGGTACTGAATTCCAACCTGGTCACCAAAGTTTATTTCCCGCGGCTGATCATCCCGCTGTCTTCCATATTCATAGGACTGGTAGATGTGGTGGTGTCTCTTGCGGTATTTGCCGGCCTGTGCATATTTTACCAGTTCCTGCCCGACTGGAAGATCATCTTTATCCCGCTTATCCTGATCCTGACTTTCCTGGCATCTTTCGGGGTGGGGCTGATTGCCGCCGTGCTGAACGTGAAATACCGTGATATAGGGCAGCTGATTTCTTTTGTGGTACAGTTCGGTACCTTTCTTTCACCCGTAGCTTACCTGACTGACGCCTATAAGGATGCCTCTAACGGCGACCTCCTTTATAACCTGGCCCTGCTGAACCCCGTTACCGGGTGTATTGATGCCATGCGATGGGCCATGCTGGGCGACTTTGCCCCCTTTAACTGGTACAGTTTTATCCCGCTGGTTGTATTTATTCTTGTTACTTTCTTTTATTCCATCTGGTTCTTCAGAAAGCATGAAGATACATTTGTAGATCACATCTGACCTTCTATGACCGTACTCAGTGTTGAAAATATTTCCAAGAAGTATATCCTGAACAGCAAAGGGAAATCGAACGATGACCTCCGGGATACCATCACCGGCTGGTCGAAAAAGCTGCTTAACCCGGGTAGTCCCGACCAGGTAAAACAGGATTTCTGGGCGCTGAAAGATATTTATTTTGAAGTAAAGCAAGGCGACAGGCTGGGCCTGGTAGGTGCCAACGGTGCCGGTAAGTCGACCCTGCTGAAAATATTGAGCCAGATCACCGAGCCCACCACCGGGAGCATCAAGATCAGGGGGCGTATGGCCAGCCTGCTGGAAGTAGGTACCGGTTTTCACCCCGAGCTGACCGGCCGCGAGAACATTTTCCTGAACGGGGCCATACTGGGAATGAAAAAATCGGAGATCAACCGGCACTTTGATGCGATTGTGGATTTTGCAGGCATTGAAAAATTTATTGATACGCCGGTAAAAAGGTATTCCTCAGGGATGTATGTACGCCTGGGTTTTGCCATTGCCGCTCACCTCGAACCGGAAATCCTGGTAGTGGATGAGGTATTGGCCGTGGGCGATGCCGACTTCCAGAAGAAGAGTAAAGACGTCTCTAACAGCGGCAGGACCCTGTTATTTGTTTCACATAACCTGACGGCCGTTCAGGGGCTTTGCAACAAAGGCGTTTACCTGCGTTCAGGTGAGCTCATCAAAAACGGCCCGATAGACGAAGTGATCACCGAATACGTTAAAAACGTTTCCAAATTTCAGCTGGAGCAGGTCTGGACCGATCCGAACCCGGCACCCGGAAACGATTTTGTCAAAATAAAGAGCATCCGGCTGGTGCCTGACGAAAGCCATACCCGTCCTAACCTCGATACCTCCACCCCGCTTCGCCTGGAGCTGGAATACTGGAATTTTGTAGACAATGCCGAACTGAATGTCAGCGTATTTCTCTACAGCATGACCGGGGAGTGCATTTTTAATATTGGCGATGAGGCCCAGATTTACGGAAAGGGTATTATAAAGTCGGTTTGCAAGATCCCCGGTGATTTCCTGAACGACGGTTCCTATTATATTTCCGTGATGATCGTACGCGACCGCCTGGCGCCGGTGTATTTTTTTGAAGATGCCATTGCTTTTGACATCATTGACTACCGCGAAGGTACCGAATGGGTGGGCAAGTGGCCGGGCGCTATCCGCCCGAAAATGATACAGGTGAAATCCTGGCAAACCGAATTATCCTGATAAATTATGCCTGACAGAATAAATGTAACCAAGTCATTTCTTCCCCCGCGGCAGGAATACGAACAGATGCTGGCAAGGATCTGGGATTCGGAATGGCTGACCAATAACGGTCCGCTGCTGGTAGAGCTGGAACAAAAGCTGCAGCAAAAGCTGGATCTGCCTTACCTGGCCATTACCGGTAACGGAACCATCGCCATTCAGCTGGCCATAAAGGCGCTTAACCTGTCGGGCGAGATCATTACCACCCCGTTTTCTTATTGCGCTACCACCACTTCTATTCTGTGGGAAAACCTGAAGCCTGTTTTCGTGGATATTAATCGCGAAGACCTGAACATCAATGCCGACCTGGTAGAAAACGTTATCACTGAAAAAACCACCGCCATACTGGCCACCCACGTATACGGTAATCCGTGCAACGTGGAAAAGCTGGAAGCCATAGGAAAAAAATACGGTCTGAAGATCATTTATGACGCCGCCCACGCTTTCGGTGTGGAATACAAAGGCCGCTCGCTGCTGGCCTATGGCGACGTTTCTACTTGCAGCTTCCATGCCACCAAGGTCTTTCACACGGTAGAAGGCGGGTGCGTGGTATGCCATGATCCTGAACTTTACGGAACCATCCGGCTGATGCGCAGCTTCGGGCATGTTCAGGACGAGTATTTCCTGCCGGGTGTAAACGGTAAAAACTCCGAGTTTCATGCAGCCATGGGGCTGGTTAACCTGGGCCACCTGGATGCCATTATTGCCGGCCGGAAACAGGTTTTTGCCCTCTATGACGAAATGCTGAACTGGGACAGGCTGCATAAGCCTACCGAAAAAGCCAGCGACCTGGTTTATAACTACGCCTATTACCCGGTGGTTTTACCCGATGTAGCCACCACGTTACAGGTACTTGAAGCGCTTAAACAGGAAAATATATACCCCAGAAGGTATTTTTATCCTACCCTTAATACGTTAAAGTATGTACCGGTGCAGTACGACTGCCCGGTGAGTGAAGACATTTCACCCCGGGTGATCTCTTTGCCGCTCTACCCCGACCTGGATCATGCGATTGTGAGGAAAATAGCCCGTATTATCAACGAACATATCTGAACCGGCTTGCGGGAAAAGAAGGAAATATTGTTTGTGAGTCATGATGCCAACCGTGCGGGGGCACAGATTTTCC
>Ga0206118_100655_pt1 | contig 13776 bp, 10 predicted proteins | sample 3A20Ametagenome_FD_177999 | JGI IMG/M metagenome (GOLD analysis project Ga0206118, IMG submission 177999) | Enriched microbial communities from leaf-cutter ant dump, University of Wisconsin, Madison, United States - 3A20A | ecosystem: Environmental > Terrestrial > Nest > Insects nest > Nest dump... | reverse complement strand
GAGCAGCAGGAGAACGGTCGTGACGATCTCCACGACGAGCTGGGTGATGGCAAGATCCGGCGCCGAGAGCCAGACGAAGGTGATGCAGGTGGTGATGCCCGCCCCGCCGAGCAGGACGAGCGCGGCAAGCCGGTGGTACTTCGCCTGATAGGCCGCCCCGAGCGCGCAGAAGGCGCCGATGCACCAGACCACCGCGAAGATCGGGTCGACCCCGTCGAGGACCGGCGGCTTGGGGGTGAAGCCGGCGATATAGAGCGGGATCACCCCGGCAAGCAGCCCGGCCGCCGTGACGAGGCGGAGCTGCGGCTGGAGGCTGCGGGTGCCGAGGCGGCTTTCCAGCCAGCGGGCCCATTTCCATGAGACGGTCACCAGAACGCGCTCGAAGATGCGCTGGCCGACGAGATGGCGGAAGAGCGGCGGCCCGTCGTCGCAGCGCGCGAGGTAATCCTTGAGGAAAGCATAGAGCGCGGCCCCGCCGATCAGCGCGATCACGCTCATGACGAGCGGCGTGTTGACGCCGTGCCAGATGGCGAGGCTGTACTCGGGCGTGCGCGGCCCGAGCACCGACAGGACGGCCGAATGCAGGAACGGCCCGATCGACAGGCTCGGCACGATGCCGACAACCAGGCAGGCGAAGACCAGGAATTCGACCGGGAAACGCATCCAGTGCGGCGGCTCGTGCGGCTTCGGCTTCGGCAGGCCGGTCGGCGGCGGGCCGAAGAAGACGACGTGGATGAAGCGGATCGAATAGGCGACGGAGAAGGCGCCGGCAAGCGTGGCCACATAGGGCAGGATACGGTCCAGCACCGAATCGGCATGGGTCTCCACCGCCTCGGCGAAGAACATCTCCTTGGAGATGAAGCCGTTGAGCAGCGGCACGCCGGCCATGGCCGCGCTCGCCACCATGGCGAGCGTGCCGGTGATCGGCAGGTAGCGGAAGAGGCCGCTCAATCGCCGCATGTCGCGCGTGCCTGTCTCGTGGTCGATGATGCCGGCGGCCATGAAGAGCGAGGCCTTGAAGGTGGCGTGGTTCATCATATGGAAGATCGCCGCGACGGCCGCCAGCGGGCTGCCGAGGCTGAGCAGCGTCGTGATGAGGCCGAGATGACTGATCGTCGAATAGGCGAGCAGGCCCTTCAGGTCCTGCTGGAACATGGCGAAATAGGCGCCGAGCAGCAGGGTGCAGGTGCCGGCGATGCCGACCAGCATGAACCATTCGTAGGTGCCCGACAGCGCCGGCCAGAGCCGCACCAGCAGGAAGACGCCGGCCTTCACCATGGTCGCCGAATGGAGATAGGCCGAAACCGGCGTCGGCGCGGCCATGGCGTTGGGCAGCCAGAAATGAAAGGGCACCTGCGCGCTCTTGGTCAGCGCGCCGATGAGGATGAGGACGAGCGCCGTGAGATAGAGCGGATGGGCCTTGATCGTGTCGCCGGAGGCCAGGATGACGTCGAGATCGTAGCTGCCGGCGATATGGCCGAGCACCAGGAGGCCGGCGAGCAGGCAGAAGCCGCCGATGCCGGTGATCGTCAGCGCCATGCGCGCGCCGTCGCGCGCCGCCGCATTGTTGTGCCAGTAGCTGATGAGCAGGAACGAGAAGATGCTGGTCAGCTCCCAGAACACCGAGAGCAGGATGACGTTGCCCGAAAGGACGATGCCGAGCATCGAGCCCATGAAGGCGAGCAGGAAGGAGAAGAAGCGCGGGACCGGATCCTCCTCCGCCATGTAGTAGCGGGCATAGAGCACGACGAGGCAGCCGATGCCGGTCACGAGCATGGCGAAGAGCCAGGCGAAGCCGTCCATGCGCAGGGTGACGTTCAGCCCGAGCTGCGGCAGCCACTGGAGATCGAGCCGCACCACGCCGCCGCCGCGCACAGCGGGATAGAGCATGGCCGTCAGCACGAGGCCGGCAAGCGTCACCGCGCCGGCTATGCGGGCGGCGAGAACGCGGGAATCCGTGCGCAGGAGGATGGTCGCGGCAAGGCTTCCCGCGAAGGGAAGGCACACCAGCAGCACCAGAATCGCTTCACCTGTCATCGTTGGGTCGATCGCTTTCGAACGTCAGAACTTCTCTCATCCGGCGGGCCGGCATCGGAAAAGGCTGCGCGCGACCGAAAGGGCGGCGCAGCCGTCAGGCGGCTATCCACGCCGGAGGCGCTCGCGCGCCCGCCGTTGCCGGACGGCGCACATCGATCCTGCCGACGGAAACCGGAACGGTCGCGGCACCGGCTTTCGCCAGGAGGGCAGGAGCCGTTACGGACGGCTCCAGGATACCGGCAGGGCCGGGTGGCGGCGCCTCGCCGGCGATCCGTGTGCGGCATTGCGGGCCTTCGAGCCCTGCCGGCTGGCCCGCCACCTTTTGTGCGCCGCAGCGAAACGCCTTTGCCGGAAGGCCGGCGGCAATGGAAACCGAGGGCGATGCCGCCAGCAGGAGAAGACAGGCCAAGCCGGTGCAAAGAAGGCAAAACGCCCGACGGATCGGTCGATACTGTCGCCTCGATGCTGCCAAACGCCTTGCCTCTCGCTCTACCGTTCGCGGTGAATATTCTCTCATGCGGACAATACGTTGGCCGGACAAGCACTGTCCACCCGCAGCGGCGAAACTTTTCCGGATTTCGGCCATTTCACCGCGGCAGGGCAGGATTTGCGGAAAGGAGAGGAAGGTGGGCGCTCCTGTCGCACCCCGTCTGCTTGAAGGCCCTGCGCTTTGGGCGCATCCTGACGGCGCGAATCGCATGATGCAGACCTGCTCCGCCCGAGGACATCGCCCGGAGCGCACGGTGCACCGACTATATCCGGACAGCCGGTCGAGTGTTCCCGGCCGCCCGGCGCGTTCCGTGCCCGGTCCTGCCCGAGAAACCCGCAGCGAACCGGCACGGCTTCACTTCACCTTGAACGAGGACAGACCATGACGGATGCGCGAAGGGAATGGATCAGCAAGCGGGCCTATGCGCTGTGGGAAGCAGCCGGCCGCATGCACGGGCACGACGGCGAGCATTGGGAGCAGGCCGTGCGCGAGCGCGAGGAGTTCGAGCGCGTGGCGCTCACCACGGAGCCGATGCCGGCGAAGGCGAAGAAGCCGCTGATCGACATCTCCGGCACGATAAAGTCCGGCAAGAAGGCAGCCGCGAAGGCCGTGGCGAAGGCGAAACCGTCCAAGGGGGCGGCCGACGGCAAGCCCGCCTGACGGGGTCGGCCCTGCGGCATTCGGGACCCTTGGAGACACGGGAAAAACGCTCTATCTGAGCGGCATTGCGTTTTCGACGGGGGTTTGGGTGCGCGCGATCTATATGGCCGCTGGCCTTGCGATGACGGCGCTCGGCATTGTCGGCGCCTTCCTGCCGCTGCTGCCGACGACGCCCTTCCTGCTCGTCGCCGTCTGGTGCTTCTCGCGCTCCTCGCCGCGCCTGGAGCATTGGCTGCTCAACCATCGCACGCTCGGCCCGCCGTTGACGAACTGGCGGCGGGAAGGCGCGATCGCCGCGCGCACGAAGGCCGTCGCGATCGGCCTCATCGCCGCAAGCTACGGCTTCTTCTGGTATCGCGTCCAGCCTTCGCCGCTCCTCGCCGTCGTCGTGGGGCTCGTCCTATCGTCGAGCGCACTCTTCATCCTCACCCGCCCCCTGCCCCGGAACAGCGCGCGGTAGCCTCAGCCTTCGTCGGCAAGGGTGGCGGCCAGCAGGCGCACGAAGGCCTCCCCCGCCTCTTCGAGCGGGCCGCTGTTGTCGATGGCGACCGTATCGGCGGCGATCGCGCTCTCCGGCACAATCCGGCCGAGGCGCCGCGCGACCGCCTCGCCGCTCTCCCGGCCGCGGGCGGCAAGGCGCCTAGCAAGGATATCGGGCCTTGCGGTGATCAGCACGACCTTCAGCCGCGGATAGGCCGCGGCGAAATCCGCAAGGGCCGAGCGGCTGCCGTTGGCAACCAGCGTCATGCCGCCCGCCAGCCGGTCCAGCGTCTCGCGCGGAATGCCGTAGCGAAGGCCGTGCGCCTCCCAGGAGACGGCGAAGGCGCCTTCGGCCGCGCGCCTGCGGAACCCTTCCGCGTCGATCGCCTCGTGCGCCTCGCCGCCCGCATCGGCCGGGCGGGTGATGACGCGGCGCACGAAGGCGACGCGGCTTTCCCCGGCCAGACGCCGGGCGGCATAGGCCATGACGCTGTCCTTGCCCGCCCCGCTCGGCCCGACAACGACGACCATGGCGCCGCTCATGCGACCCGCCGGCCCTGCCGCCAGACGGAGCGCACGACCGGGACGCCGGAGGGACGGCGCACGCGCACGATATCGGCGCGCAGGCCCGGGGCGATGGCGCCGCGATCGTCGAGCCCGACCGTGCGGGCGGGCGTCGCGGAAACCATGGCGACCGCCGCCGGCAGGTCGATGCCCTCCACCTCGTCGGCAAGGATGAAGGGGGCGTGCATCAGGCTGAAGGGCACGTAGTCGGACGAGAGCACGTCCAGCACGCCCATGCCGGCAAGGTCCCGCGCGGCGATATTGCCGGAATGCGACCTGCCGCGCACGATGTTCGGCGCGCCCATCAGCACGCTCATGCCGGCCCCGTGCGAGGCCTTCGCCGCCTCGATGCTGGTGGGGAATTCGGCGAGGCGGATACCGTAGCCGACGGCTTCCTCGACATGGCCGAGCGTCGCGTCGTCATGGCTGGCGACGGAGATGCCGCGGGCGGCGCAGGAGGCGGCAATGGCCTGGCGGTGCGGCCCGGCATAGCGGGCCGAAAGCGCCTGCTGGCGCTGGCAGAAGGCGGCGAATTCCTCGTCCGTCAGGCCGCGCTTCTTCTTGTGGTAGAGCGTGTACTGCTCCATGGTCTGGAACTGGCGCTGGCCCGGCGCATGGTCCATCAGCGAGACGAGGCGCACCAGCGGATCGTCCTCAAATTCCCCGTAATGGTCGAGCACGTTGTCCGTCGAGACCTCGCAGCGCAGGTGGATGAGGTGCTGGGCGCGCAGGCGGCCATCGTCCTGCGCCGCGGCGATGGCATCGGCCATGGCGCGCATCTCGCCCTTCTCGAAGCCGGCCTCCCCGTCCGAGCCCATGCGCAGACAGTCGAAGACGGTGGTGATGCCGGAGGTGACGACCTGCGCGTCATGCGACTGGATCGCCGCCGTCTTGTCCCAGCGCACGCCGGGGCGCGGCGAATAGTGGGCTTCGAGATGATCGGTGTGCAGCTCCACGAGGCCGGGAAGGAGGAAATCCCCCTCCATGTCCTCTCCGGCGGCGGAGGGGCCTTCGCCAATCTCGGCGACGAGGCCGTCGCGCAGCACCAGCGTGCCGTCGAGGATGCTATCCTTGAGGACGATGCGGGCATTGGACAGAACGGTTTCGCGGGTCATGTCATGCAGTCTTTCTATCGGCGGCTTCCCCGAGCGGGAAAAGCGAATGGACGGTGAAATCGGCGCCGCGCGCGGGTTCGCGGAAAAGCGCAAGCCCCGTGATCGGCAACGGCCGGCCGTGGAAGGCGGCGAAGCGGTCGAGAAGGACGCCCTCCACGGCATCGCGCCGTCCGGCCACGACGCGCCCCGTCAGCGTCATGTGGAAGCGGAACTCGTCGAAGACGTAGGGATAGCCCCATTGCATGAGGTTCTGGCGTTCCGCGGCGGCCAGCGCCTCGGGCTTTCGCCGGGCGATATCCGCCGGGGTGAGCGGCGCGCGGAACCGCTCGAAGCGGCGCACGACCTCGCCCGCGAAATCCTGCAGCGCATCGCAGGGATCGCCCGGCACCAGTGCGAAGAAGGCGCCGAGCCGGCCGACCACGGCGCGCGGGATATCGAAGGGCTCGGCCCCGGCGGCGAAACGGCCGATCTCGCTTATCAGTTCGGCCTCGCTGCGGCCTTCGGCAAGCGCGAACGGCGCCTTGAGCGTAGCATGGAAGCCGTAGCGGCGCGGATCGGCTGTCAGGCCGGTAAGCTCCTCCGCGTCGAAACCGGCTATTGCCGGCTGGGCGACAGGCGCACCGGTGAACGCGTCGCGCCCCAGCCATGCCGCACCTGCAAGCGTCAGCGGATCGCTTGCGGGCGGAGTGAAATAGAGGGCGTAACGCACGAGACTCGTTCCTATGGAGGCGAGCCGCATAGTGACGGGATTCGCGAGGCAGCGCCATGCCGTCACGGGATTTTAGAGCCGAAAAGGGCATCCGATTGCCCGACTGGACGATCGCCTCAGTGCCCGGTGCCGTCCGGCGTGACGCTCTGGCTGTCGCCCCCGGTTCCCGATTGCGGCGTGGGATCGCGGTCGGTGGGCGCGGCCTGGCTGTCGCCGGCCGCGTCCTGCGTCGGCGTATCGCTCGTGGTCGAGGAGGTCTGGGACGTATCGACCGGGCTGGAGGGGTCGGCCTTCTCGCCCCAGATCGCGACGGCGCCCCAGACGAGGAAGACGAGAACGAGGCTGATGCCCAGCACCCGGAGCACGGGCCGGCCGAGGCCGCCCTGACGGGCTTCCCGCCCGGCATATTCCTTGCGGTCCGGATCGTGGGTGCGGGTCAGCGGATCGCCGCGTTCGTCCTGTTGGTGGGTCATGGCTGGCACTCCCTGTCTGTCGTTCAGGGAGGAACCGGCCGGACCGGCGAAAGTTCCTTACGCCTCGCCCGGCCCGTCGAGCCCCAGCGCCTCGGCAAGCCGGCGCTGGCGCAGGAGCAGGTGAGTGAGCGCCGCGACATCGCCCTTTGCCGGCTGGTGCGTCATGCCCTCCTCCACCGCCTCCACGACGGCCTCCAGCGTATCGGCGATCTCGCGGGAGACATCGTGCAGCTCGGCAAAGCGCGGATCGACGGCGGCGGCCGCGAGCGCCGCGATGGTGACGGCGCCGATGCCGGCCGGCACCTTCGCGCCGCCGTCGACATGGCCTTCCGGCAGGTCGCCCTTGAGGTTGACGACGCGGCGGTGGTGGATGACGTCGACGATCTGGTCGACGGCCTGGCAGGCGCCCGCCACGCGCGAGAGATGGTCCGTATCCGCCGCCGCATGGGGCAGCAGCTCCAGCTTGCCGGGATGGCACTCGGCAAGCTTCAGATAAGGCAGCATCGGGCCGCTCAGGGTGCCGCTCGTCGCATTCTTGAAAAGATCGGCGTCGATGGCGGCGTGGCGCACCTGTCCGCTCGCCAGCGCCCTGTCGAGCGCGGCGGTATCCACCACCTCGCCGCGGTCGTAATTGACGACGACCGCGCCGCGGTTCATCGCCGAAAGCACCACCTCGCCGACAAGGCCGGCATTGGCGTAGCGCCGCGTCTCCTCCTCCAGCCGGCCGAGGCCGACATGGGCGGAGAGGACGTCCGCTCCGCTCGCCGCCGCCACGGGCGTCTCGGCAAAGGCAAAACCTTCCGCCTCGATCCATTGCCGGTGGCGCGGGCGCGCATAGACAGCGACTTCCATGCCGAAGGCGCGGCCGAGCTTTGCGACCTCCCGGCCGATATTGCCGTAGCCGAGCACCGCGAGGCGCCGGCCCTCCAGCTTGGCCGTGGGATAGAGCTTCAGGTCGCGGCCGGTATCGAAGTCGCCGGCGGCGACGCGGTCGTGCAGGAGGCCGACCGGCAGGTCCGGCAGCACCTTGAGGATCGCCTTCATCGCCATCTGCGCCGTCGCGCGGCTGTTGATGCCGGGCGTGTTCATCAGCGGCGCCGCACCGCCCTCGCCGTTACCGCCGCCCCAGGAGGCCGAGCCCATATTGCCGGTACCAGCGCCGATGCGCACGCCGCCGAGCGGGAAGATCGCCTGCTTGGGAATGAAGGTCGCCGCCGCGATCAGCGCGTCGTAGCGTCCGTCCGCCGTCTCCGCGATGATCTCCGTCTCGGCGCTGATGTCCGGCTGGTAGAAGAAGTGGATGCCCGGCGGCAGCGCCTCGCGCTTGTAGCCGCCCTCGTGGAAGGTGCCGCCGCGCGCCTCGATATGGGCGCGCACCTCGCCGGCATCCGGCCGGCCTTCCGCATCGAAGCGCAGGCCGACGAGATCGGCGATCAGTACCTTGTAGGCGCGTTCGGGATCGTCGCGCCGCGCCTCGTCCCGCAAAGCCGCCTGCCGTTCCGCCATGGGCCCCTCCCTCTTGCTTTCCGTTTCGTAGGCGAGTTTTCGAGGGCGGGCAAGCCGCGGGCAAAAGCGACACGGAAGGTCAAATCCGGCCTATTGCCCGCCTCCGTCGGCGCCGTCATAAAAGCGGGAAAGAGGAGTAGCCATGTCCCGCGCCTTCACCGTCATCGAAAACGAATGGATCACGCTTGCCGACGGCACGCGGCTTGCCGCCCGCATCTGGATGCCCGAGGGCGCGGCGGCGGACCCCGTGCCGGCCGTCCTCGAGTTCCTGCCCTACCGCAAGCGCGACGGAACGAGCCCACGGGACGAATCGACCTATCCCGTCTTCGCCACCGCCGGTATTGCCGGGGTACGCGTCGACATCCGCGGCTCGGGCGAATCGGACGGCATCATCGACGGCGAATATACGCCGCTGGAGCTTGCGAACGCCTGCGAGCTCATCGCCTGGATCGCCGCCCAGCCCTGGTCGAACGGATCGGTCGGCATGATGGGCATCTCCTGGGGTGGGTTCAACTGCCTGCAGGTAGCAGCGCTCAAACCGCCGGCGCTGAAGGCCGTCATCTCCATCGCCTCCACCGTCGACCGCTACAATGACGACATCCACTACAAGAACGGCACGCACCTTTCCGCCCAGCTCTCCTGGGCCGCGACCATGCTCGCCTACCAGTCCCGCTCGCCCGATCCCGAAATCGTCGGCGAGCGCTGGAAGGCGATGTGGCTGGAACGGCTGGAGAAGGAACCCTTCTTCCTGGAGGAATGGCTGCAGCACCAGCGCCGCGACGCCTTCTGGAAGCACGGCTCGATCTGCGAGGATTTTGCCGGCTTCCCGGTGCCGGCCCTCGTCATCGCCGGCTGGGCGGACGGTTATCGCAGCACGCCGCTGAAGGCCGTCGAAGGGCTCGGCGACAGGGCCAAGGCCCTCATCGGCCCGTGGATCCACAAGTACCCGCATTTCGCCTGGCCGAAGCCGCGCATGGATTTCCATGCCGAGGCCATCGCCTGGTGGAACCGCTGGCTGCGCGGCGAGGCGAACGGCGCAGAAAAGACCCCGCAGGTGCGCGCCTATATCCAGGATGCCGCCCGCCCGGCACTCCGCCGCGAGGCCGACCCCGGCTTCTGGATCGCCAAGGACCGCTGGGAGACGCCGGAGATGGCGACCTTCTACGTCGAGCCATACGGCGCGCTTGCGCCCGGCATGCCGATCGCCGGTGCCGCCGGCCACGACCGCTACCTGAAATCGCCGCTCGATACCGGCACCATGGCGGGCGAATGGTTCACCCTGAAGCCGGATGCCGAAATGGCGCTCGACCAGCGGGCGGACGATGCCGGCTCCCTGGTGATCGAAACCGCGCCGCTTGCGGAGGCGCAGGATTTCCTCGGCCAGCCGGTGCTGGAGCTCGACGTCGCGACGGAGGCGGATATCGCCAATCTCTGCGCCCGCCTCGTCGATATCCATCCGGACGGCACGGCGACGCGCGTGACCTTCGGCGTTCTCAATCTCGCCCACCGCGACGGCAATGCCGAGCCGAAGGCGATGCCCCGCGGGAAGAAAGTGCGCATCCGCCTCGTGCTCGATGCCATGGGCTACCGCTTCCGCGCCGGCCACCGCATACGCCTGTCGCTTTCCACGTCCTACTGGCCGATGGTGCTGCCGCCGCCGGTCGATGCCGGCGTGACTGTCGACCTCGCCTCGCTCGGTCTTGCCCTGCCGAAGCTCGGCGCACACCGCGTCGTCGCCCTTCCCGAGCCGGAAAATCCCGATCCGCTGCCGGAATATACTGAGCTTGCCCCCGCCGAGACGGCGCGCGGCGTGGAACGCGACCTGACGAACGGCCTCACCGAATATTCGATCTACGAGGATACCGGCCTATACGAACATCCCGGCACGGGGCTCGCCACGCGGCAGGTGCGCGACGAACTCTGGTCGATTGCCGAAAACGACCCGCTCTCGATGACCGGCACCGCCGTCTGGACCTGCGACATGCAGCGCCCCGGCTGGTTCGTGCGCACGGTCTCGACGGCGACCATCGCCTGCACCGCGACGGACTGGCTGGTCTCCGCCCATATCCGCGCCTATGAGGGCGAGACGCCGATCTTCGAGAAGCGGTTCGAAAAGACGGTCCCGCGCGATTTCATGTAAGGCGTTGTCAATGGAAATCGCGGGACCTGACGCGGATCGCCTCCGTGTGGCCCGCCCCTTCCAGCCCTTCCTCGCCGCGCCGGCCGATGGTGGCGAAATCGGCGGAAAGGTCGACGATCTGCCGCGCGACGATATGCACGACCTCGCCCTCCCGCTGGACATGGCCCTTCACGCCGATCATCGGCGCACCCATCACGATGGGGCGATGGGCAAGAAAAATCTTGCGCCAGACGACGAGGTTGGCGATGCCGGTCTCGTCCTCGATGGTCACGAAGATGACGCCCTTGGCCGAGCCCGGCCGCTGGCGCACCAGCACGATGCCGGCCGTCTCGACCGTCTGCCCGTCCTTCAGCCGCACCGCCTCGGTGCAGGAAAGGAAGCGGCGGCGCGTCAGGCTCTCGCGCAGGAAGCTTGCCGGATGGGCGCGCAGCGTCAGGCCGACATGGCCGTAATCCTCCACCACCTCGCCGCCCGCCGCCATGGGGCGCAGGATCACGGCAGGCTCGGCCAGTTCCGGCACGCTTTCCGCCTCCCGTTCGGCAGCCGCGGCGAAGAGCGGCAGCGGCTCGTCGCGAAGGCCGCGGATCGCCCAAAGCGCGGCGCGGCGGGAAAGGCCCATCGACGGCAGGAAGGCGTCCGCCTCGGCAAGGCGCACCAGCGTCCCGGCCGGAAGACGCGAGCGGCGCCAGAAATCGTCGATGGAGGCGAAAGGCTCGTCCGCCCGCCGGCCGATAAATTCGCCCGCCTCCTTGTTGCTCAGCCCCTTCACCAGCCGCAGCCCGAGCCGGACGGCAAAGCGCCCCGCCTCCCCCGCCGGCTCCAGCGTGCAGTCCCACCGGCTCCGGTTGACGCAGACCGGCCGCACCTCCACCCCATGCTCGCGCGCATCGCGCACGATCTGCGCGGGAGCGTAGAATCCCATCGGCTGTGAATTGAGGAGGGCCGCGCAAAAAACCTCCGGGTGATGGCACTTCACGTAAGCCGAGGCATAGGCGACGATGGCGAAGCTGTAGGCATGGCTTTCCGGAAAGCCGTAGGAGCCGAAGCCTTCGAGCTGGCGGCACATGCGCTCGGCGAATTCGCGGGCGTAACCCTTCCCGACCATGCCCTCCAGCAATTCATCGCGGAACTTGTCCACGCCGCCCGTCTGCTTGAACGTGGCCATGGCGCGGCGTAGCTGGTCGGCACGACCGGGCTCGAAGCCAGCGCATTCAATCGCGACCTGCATCGCCTGTTCCTGAAACAGGGGTACGCCGAGCGTCCGCTTCAGGACTTTTTCAAATTCGGGCTTGGGATATTCGACATCCTCCAGCCCCTGCCGCCGCTTCAGATAGGGGTGCACCATGTCGCCCTGGATCGGCCCCGGCCGCACGATCGCCACCTGGATGACGATGTCGTAGAATTCCTTTGGCTTGAGGCGCGGCAGCATGGACATCTGCGCGCGGCTCTCGATCTGGAAGGTGCCGATCGTGTCGGCCTTCGAGATCATATCGTATGTCGCTTCGTCTCCCGGCGGAATGGAGGCGAGCGTATAGGTCTTGCCCTTGTGTTCCTTCAGGAAATCGAAGGCGCGGCGCATGCAGGTGAGCATGCCGAGCGCCAGCACGTCGACCTTCATGAAGTTCAGGGTTTCGATGTCGTCCTTGTCCCATTCGATCACCTGCCGGCCGTCCATGGCGGCAGGCTCGATGGGCACGAGATCGTCCAGCCGGTCGCGCGTCAGCACGAAGCCGCCCGGATGCTGCGACAGATGACGCGGCGTGCCGATCAGCTGGCGGGCCAATTCGAAAAGCAGTTTTATGCGCCGGTCGTCCACATTGAGCCCGGCCGATCCGGCATGGCTTTGCGGAATGTCGTTGGACCAGCCCCAGACCTGCGAGGAGAGCGATTTCAGCACGTCCTCCGGCATGCCGAGCGCCCGCCCGACATCGCGCATGGCCGCCCGCGAACGGTAGCGGATGACGGTGGCGCACAGCGCCGAGCGGTCCGTGCCGTAGGTATCGTAGATCCACTGGATCACCTCCTCGCGGCGCTCGTGCTCGAAATCCACGTCGATGTCGGGCGGCTCGCCGCGCTGCTCCGAGACGAAGCGTTCGAAGAGGAGGCTGCGGTTCTCCATCGGATCGATCGCCGTGATCTCGAGAACAAAGCAGACGGCGCTGTTCGCCGCCGATCCCCGGCCCTGGCAGAGGATCGGGACAGACAGGGTGCGGGCATGGCGGACGATGGCGTTCACGGTGAGAAAATACGGCGCGTATTTCATCTTCTCGATGAGCCGCAGCTCGTAATTCAGCTTTCCGCGCACCTCCTCCGGCACGCCGGCGGGATAGCGCCTGGCCGCCCCCTCCCATGTATATTTCTCCAGCGCCTCCTGCGGGGTGAGGTGCGCATATTCCCGCTCCTCCGGATACTGGTACTTCAACTCGTCCAGCGAGAACCGGCAGCGCTCCACGATCTCCAGCGTGCGGGCGAGCGCCTCGGGGTAGCGCGCGAAGAGGCGGTGCATCTCTTGCGGCGGCTTCAGGTAGCGGTCGGCATGGCGCTCGCGCAGGAAGCCGGCCTCGTCGATGGTGACGTTGTGGCGGATGCAGGTGACGACGTCCTGCAGCATGCGCCGGGCGGGCTCGTGGTAGAGCACGTCGTTGGTGACGACCGTGGGCACGCGGTATCGCGCGGCAAGGCCGGAGAGGTCGTGGAGGCGGAGCTGGTCGTTCGGCCGGCGGCGGAGCGTGAGGGCGAGATAGCAGCGGCCGGGAAATGTTTCCGAGAGACGGCGCAAGTGGAAGGCGGCCGTCTCGTCCGCCTCATCGGGCACCAGCACGGCCAGCAGGCCCTCGTTCCATTCCACCACATCCTGCCAGTCGAGATGGCACTTGCCCTTGCCGGCCTTCTTCTTGCCGATGGTCAGCAGGCGGCAGAGGCGGGCATAGGCCTCTCGGTCGGTCGGGTAGACGAGCAACGACATGCCGTCGAGAAGGTCCAGCCGGCAGCCGACGATGAGGCGCACCCCCGTTTCCCTTGCCGCCCGGAAAGCCTGCACGACGCCGGCAAGGCTGTTGCGGTCGGTGACGGCGAGGGCATCGATGCCGAGTTCCCTGGCGGTCGCGAAAAACTCCGCGCAACTGCTCGCCCCGCGCAGGAACGAGAAATGGGAGGTGACCTGGAGCTCGGCATAGCACGGCGGCTTCATGCGAAAATCCCGTGCAGGAACCAGCGGCCGGTGCCGCTCAGGGCTTCCGCCTCGCTGCCCGAGCGGAAGAGCCAGAAGCGCTCGCCCGCCTCGTCCTCGACCTGGAAGTAGTCGCGCACGGCGGCAAGCTCGGCGTCGCGCTTCCACCATTCGCCGAAGATGCGCTCCGGCCCGTCGGCGCGCGTCACCCGCCGCCGCACGCCGCGCCAGGTGAAGAAGGCCGGCGGGTGGTCGGGCACGAGCGCCATGACCTCGATCTCCTCCGGCCGAGCGAGCAGGCGGGCGGGGCGCGGCCAGCCTTCCGGCCACGTCGACCCGTTATCCGGCGCCAGCGGGGCAATGCGGCGAAGGGAGCGCTCCGGCACGTCGCTTTCGACGGGCATGATGCGATAGAGCCGGCGCGCGCCGATGC
>Ga0206118_100650_pt1 | contig 13897 bp, 8 predicted proteins | sample 3A20Ametagenome_FD_177999 | JGI IMG/M metagenome (GOLD analysis project Ga0206118, IMG submission 177999) | Enriched microbial communities from leaf-cutter ant dump, University of Wisconsin, Madison, United States - 3A20A | ecosystem: Environmental > Terrestrial > Nest > Insects nest > Nest dump... | reverse complement strand
AAGTCGCTGGCGCGGGAAATGGCCAGCCGCGGCATCAGCGTCAACGTCGTCGCCCCGGGCGTGATCGAAGGCCGGATGGCGGCCGATGCGTTCCCGCCGGAACTGATCAGGCAGGCCGTGCCCGCCGCGCGCGCGGGCCGGCCGGAGGAAGTGGCGGCCCTGGTCGCCTTCCTGTGCGGCGACGACGCCGGCTACATCAACGGCCAGGTGATCGGCGTCAACGGTGGCATGGGCTGAGGCACCGGGGAGCGGGAACCGGTTCCTGTTGCCTAGTTGCCGCCTTCGTCGATGACCGGCGGATGCGCGCGGATCGTGCGGTGCACCTGCCGCACGTGGCCATGGCGCAGCGCCAGCCGCACGATGTGCACGGTGATGCGGGTCAGGTCGCGCAGCGGGCGGAAATGGCTGGGGCGGAAGCATTCGTCGCTGCCGGCGGCGCGGTAGCGCGATTCGATCGGCACCGACACGCAGCGCGTGCCCAGCTGCCGCGCGGCCGAGATCAGCACCTGCGCCTCGAATACGAAATCCTCGCCGGGCACCTCGCGCAGCGCGATCACCTCGGCCGGGTAGAAGCGCTGCCCGCTCTGGCTGTCGGCGACCTGGTAATGCGTGCCCCAGGCCACGCCCCAGTCGCCGAATTCGTTGGCCAGCCGCCGCAGCAGCGGCTGCGAGGCGCGCTTGCGCAGGCGCGCGCCGATGATGATGCAGCCGGGGTGGCGGTTGGCGCTGGCCAGCAGCCGCGGCAGGTCGGAAGCTGCGTGCTGGCCGTCGCCGTCCAGGGTCAGCACGCCGCGCAGGCCGCGCCGCACCGCTTCGGCGAACCCGCTGCGCAGCGCCTGGCCCTTGCCGCTGCGCCGCGCGTGGCGCAGCACGGTAACCGGCAGGTCGGCGATGCAGTCGGCGGTGCCGTCGTCGGAACCGTCGTCGACCACGATCACGTGCGGGAAGAACGCGAGCGCGCCGCTCACCACCTCGCGGATGCGCAGCGCTTCGTTGAGCGCCGGGATCACCACCGCCACGTCGTCCGGGCGCAGCATGCGCGGCTCAGCCATGGCCGATGTCGATCCGCAGCCACTGGTCCGCGCCGGCCGGCAGCAGTACCTGCCCGCGTTCCAGCGCCAGCGCTTCCAGCAGCGGCAGCGCCGGTTGCATGGCATTGCCGGCCAGCAGCCGCGACAGCGGCCCGGCAGCGTCGCCACGGTCCATGCCGGCGTGCTGCGCCAGTTCCATGCGCAGCACCGGCAGGCCGGGGCAGGGCACGCGCGACAGCACCAGGGCGACGCCGAGCAGGCCTTCGCTGGGCGCCATTTCGGCGAGCGGCCCGCAGGCCGGTCCGTCGTAGGCGACCAGCAGCACCGCCTCGCTGCCGGCGGCCAGCTGCGCCATCGCTTCGATCAGGCCCTGCGCGAAGCTGCCGTGGCCGGCGCTGATCGCGGTGGCCGGCGCGTGCGCGCCGGTGCCGATGGTCCAGTAGCCGGCGGCGGCGTTGTGCACCGAGTTGTGGAAACGGGTGGGCGACACCGCGCGCGGGTCGCTGGCCAGCGTCGCGCACATGTAGTCGGTGATCGACATCTCGCCGTGGGTGGAGGCGAACACCGACGGCAGCGCGGTGGGCTCGCGTCCGGCCGCCTCGCAGGCGGCCAGCGCGGCTTCCAGCGCCACCGCCACCGTGGCCGGCGCGCGGCGGCGCTCGTTGGCCGCCAGCAGAGCGGGCGCCGGGCGCGCCGGCGCCTGCGCGGGGCGCTGGCCCGCGCGCGCCCACGCGCAGGCCGCGTCCCAGTCCGGCAGGCCGCTGCCCCAGAAACCGATGCCTTCGACGATCGCTTCGCGCATGTGCTTCATTCCACCTTGCCGAATACCAGCGAGCAGTTGTTGCCGCCGAAGCCGAAGGAGTTGTTCATCGCGTGACCGATGTCCGCCCGCGCGTTGTCGAACCGGATCTGCGGGCCGCAGGCCGGATCGGGAACCGTGCTGTTGAGCGTGCCCGGCAGCAGCCCGTCGGACAAGGCCAGCAGCGCGAACACCGATTCGACGATGCCGGCCGCGCCCAGGGTATGGCCGGTCCAGCCCTTGGTCGAACTGGCGTGCAGCGACGGCGGGAACAGCGCGGCCACCGCGGCGGCCTCGATGCTGTCGTTGGCCGGGGTGGAGGTGCCGTGCAGGTTGAGGTAGCCCAGCTGCGCCGGCTCGAGCCCGGCGCTGCGCAGCGCCTGCTCCATCGCCAGGCGCGCGCCCAGCCCCTGCGGATGCGGCGCCGACATGTGGTGGGCGTCGCTGGATTCGCCGTAGCCACGCAGCTGCAGCGCGGTGGCGGGGCCGGCACCGGCGCGTTCCAGCACCGCGTAGCCGCCGGCCTCGCCCAGCGACAGCCCGCTGCGGCGCGCGTCGAACGGCTGGCAGGGCGCGCTGGCGACCAGCTGCAGCGAGTGGAAGCCGAACAGCACGCTGCCGCACAGCGTATCGACGCCGCCGACCAGGGCGGCATCGGCGAAACCGGCGTGGATCAGCCGCGCGGCCTGCGCGAATACCTTGGCGCTGGACGAACAGGCGGTGGCCACGGTCACGCAGGGGCCCTGCAGGCCGGTGGTGGCCTGGACGAAATCGCCCAGCGCGTGCGGCGTGTGGATGCGCGGGCGCTGCAGCTCCGGCGGGAAATGCGCCATGCCCTCGGCATCGGTGGACAGGCGCGCATAGGCCTCCTCGGTGGCGCCGATGGCGGAGGTAGAGGTGCCCATCACCACCGCCACGCGGCGGGCGCCATGGCGGGCGACGACGCCGGCCAGCGCATCGGTCAGGCCGTCCTGCTGCAGCGCCAGCCATGCCAGCGCGTTGTTGCGGCAGGCGAAACCGGCCAGCGCCGGCGGCAGCGCCACGTCCTCCACGCCCTCGACCCGGCCGATCCAGCAGTCCAGCGGGTCGCTGCCGAAATCGTTGCGGCGCAGTCCGCTGCGGCCCTGCGCCAGCGCCTGGCGCTGCGCATCCAGCCCCGCGCCCAGCGCCGTGGTGGCGCTGTACGCGAGCAGGTTCAGCGGGGGCAGGCGCGGTGGCGAGGCTTCAGTCACGCGGTCTTCCGGGGCTTGGACGGGGCGCGAGTATATCGGGGTGCCCTCCGCCGCACGGTGTCCTGCGTGGACCGATGCCGGCGTGTTTCTTGATGAACATGAATGAAGTGCTGGCGAAGAAACCGCCAGTTCTGTAGGGGAATGCCTTTCACCAGCGTCGGGTTTCCGACACAATCTCCTGCATTCCCAAGCAGGGCAAAGCCCGCGGGCATGCAAGCCTACGTTTATAAAAGCCAACGCAAGCAGGACACCTACGTCTACCTTGCCAAGCGCGACGACTTCGACGCGATCCCGGCCACGCTCGGCGCCGCCCTGGCGCCGTTCGCATTCGTGCTGGAAGTGGCCCTGACCCCGGAACGGCGGCTGGCGCAGGCCGACGCCGCGCTGGTGCGCGCCAACCTGGCCGCGCATGGCTTCCATCTGCAGCTGCCGCCGCAGCCCCTGGCGCCGGTGAAGATCGCCCGCATCGACGGCCGCGATGACTGACGCCCTGCGTAACCGTGCCCTCGGCGCGCTGGCGGCAGGCGCGCTGCTCGCGCTCGTCGCCGGCTTCGGCGGCGTGGCGGCCGCCCTCTGCGGCCTGCTCGCGCAGCCGGCGTTCGCGCTGGGCGTGTCGTGGTGGCGGCGCACGCGTGCGGCCGCGCCGTTGTCCGCGCTGCCGCGGCAGGACCTGCCCGGCCTGCTCGCCATCTGGGCCGGCGGCCCGCTGCTGCTGGCGCTGCTGGTGTCTTGGCCGCTGGCGGCGCTGCACGACAGCGGCAGCCTGCAGGCGGTGCTGGCGTTGTGCGTGGCGGTGAGCATCGCGGTGGCCGCGCTGTGGCGCACCTGGCCGCTGTGGCAGGCGCTGGAACGCGAAGGCGGCGCGCTGCGCGCGCAGGGGCAGGCGCTGTCCGCGCGCGCCATGGATTCCTGGCACGGCATCGGCGCGGCGCTGGTGCTGTGCCTGCTGTGCGCGGCGGTGGTCGTCCCGGCCTGGCCCGGCCTGCTCGGCGACGGCCTGCGCTGGCCGCTGGCGATCGCCACCGCCCTGCTTTCGCCGCTGCTGCATGCCGCGCTGCAGGTCCTGCCCGCGGCGCCGGCCGCGCCGGTCGCGGCGGCGCCGGCCTTCGATCCGTTCGCCGAGGCACAGGCCGAACCGGCGCCACTGGAGCCGCTGGCACAGCACGAGCTGGTGCCGCAGCTGTACGAGGCCGCGCGCGTGGGGCGCGTCGACCGCGCGCTGCAGCTGCTCGATGCCGGCGCCGATCCGCATGCGCCGCCGCCCGCCGACTGGCGCGACCAGCGCAGCCTGGCGGTGCTGGCCGCGGTCCTGCCCGACCTGCGCCTGCTGCGCGCGCTGATCGCCCGTGGCGTGGACGTGAACCTGGCCCACCGCGGCATGACCCCGCTGCTGGCCGCGACCCGCGACAGCTGGCACGGCCGTCCCGAGGCGGTGATGACCCTGCTGGCCAACGGCGCCGATCCGCGCGCCACCGACGCCGACGGCAACACCCCGCTGCACCATGCCGCGCGCAGTTCCGACCCCGGCGTGGCCGCGCTGCTGCGCGATGCGGCGGCCGAGATCGACGCGCTCAACCAGGAAGGCCTCAGCCCGCTGGCGGTGGCCTGCCAGGCCGGCAACTGGCGCCTGGCGCGGTTCCTGCTCGAGCGCGGCGCCAAGGTCGAGCCGGCCGACGGCGTGCCCGTGCTCATTCCCGCCGCCGCCACCGAGGACGACGACGCGGCCGGCGTGCAGCTGCTGCTCAAGCACAAGGCACGGCTGGACGCGCGCGACCGCCGCCGCCGCAGCGCGCTGCACGAAGCCGCCGCGGCCGGGCATGGCGACATCGTCGAGGCCCTGCTCGCCGCCGGCGCCAACGTCGAACCGCGCGACGCCGCCGGCCGCACGCCGTGGCTGGACGCGGCCGCGCATGGCCATGCCGGCGTGCTCGAACGCCTGCTCGCGCACAAGCCCGACGTCGCCGCGGTCGACGGCGAGGGCTGCAATGCCGTGCTGCTGGCCTGCCGCGCGGAGAACGTGACCGCGGCGCTGGTGCGGCGCCTGCTGGACCTGGGCATCGCCGCCGATGTCGCCGCCGCCGATGGCCGCCGCGCCATCGACCACGCGGCCGCGGCCGGGCGCTGGAGCATCGTCTCGCTGCTCGACCCGGCCTATCCGCTGCCGGCCGCGGTCAGCGACGCGCTGGCCGGCGGCGACGCCGGGCAGGGCGCCGCCGCGCCGCAGCTCAACGACCGCGCGCCGCTGGCGCTGCTGCGCGAGGCGCTGGTCTGCGGCAATACCGAGGGCATGGCGCCGCTGGCGCGGCTGTGCGCGGCGCAGGAGCTGGGCGCGCTGCTGCACGAGGTGGAACTGGCGCTGCAGCCGCGCGTGGTGGACTGGCTGCTGGCGCAGGGCGCCGATGCCGAGGTGGCGGACGCCTGCGGCGATACGCCGATGTTCGCGCTGCTGGCGCGCGGCGTGGATGCCATCCCGACGCTGCAGGTGCTGCTGCGGCACGGCGTGTCGCCGGCCGGCCGCGGCGGGCTGGGGCGCCTGCTGGCCGCCTGCGCGCAGCACGACCAGGGCTCGCGCGGCACCGAACAGTTCGCGCTGGAGCTGCTCGAACGCGGCGCCGACCCGTTCGGCGCCTCGCCGGCCGGCGATCCGCCGCTGGCGCTGGCGGTACGCCTGGGCTGGCTGAAGGTGCAGCACTGGCTGCTGGCGCACGGCGCGGACCGCGAGGCGCGCGACAGCCACGGCATGACCGCGCTGCACCTGGCCACCGCGCTGGCGCGCGAGGCCTCGCTGAAACTGCTGGTGATGCAGGGCGCCTCGCCGGATGCGCGCGCCGCCGACGGGCAGACGCCGCTCGGCGTGGCCCTGTCCAGCGGCCGCCGCGACCTGGCCGACTGGCTGGACTGGCGCGGCTGGCCGCTGCCCCTGCGCCCGCTGCGCGAGGCCGACGTGCCCGCCGCGGCGATGGCCGGCGACGCCGACGCGGTGCGCCGCCTGATCGAACTGGGGCTGCCGGTGGACGCGGTCGACGCGCAGGGCTGCACCGGCCTGCTGCGCGCGGCCGGCGGCGGCCATGTCGCCACCGTGGACCTGCTGCTGGCGCGCGGCGCCGACCCGCAGCACGCGGCCGCCAGCGGCGCCACGCCGTTGTCGGCGGCGGTGAGCATGCGCCAGGCCGCCATCGTCACCGCCCTGCTCGACGCCGGCGCGCGCATCGACCACCGCCTGCCCGGCGGCGTCACCGTGCTGATGCTGGCCGCGGCGCTGGGCCTGCCGGACATCGTCGCCAGGCTGCTGACCGCCGGCGCCGACGTGCATGCCGGCGACGACCAGCAACTGGCGCCGCTGCACTGCGCCGCGCTCTACGGCTTCACCGCGCGCGACCGCCCGCGCCTGCTGGCGCTGCTGGACACCCTGCTGCTGGCCGGCGCCGAAGCCGACCAGCCCTCGGCTGGCACCGTCACCCCGCTGCTGCTGCTGCTGGGCGCGCGCGCCGAACCGGGCACCGCCTGCGACGAGCACGTGGTGCTGGCGGCGGTCGAGCGCCTGCTCGACGAGGACGTGGCGCTGGACGTGCGCGACCCGCGCGGCTTCGGCCCGCTGCACCTGGCCGCGCTGCACGGCCTGCCGCTGCTGGTGCAGCGCCTGCTGCGCGCCGGCGCCGACCCCGACCTGCGCGACGCGCTGGGCCGCAGCCCGCGCGAGATCGCGGTCATGCGCGGCTTCATCGACGTGGCCGGCGAGTTCGAACCGGCGGTGCCGGGCGTCTCCTCCATGGCCCGTTTCCTGCGCGACCGCGGCTGAGCACGCCGCACGCGCCTGCGGTGAATGGCGGGCGCCACGCAGGAGCGGCTTCAGGCGCTACAGGGCGTTCCCGGCAAGGCCTTTCGCGGCTGAAGCCGCTCCTACGGGGATGCGGCATGGCTGTGGGGAATGGTTGCGGTGGATGTTCTCGACAGCACTGCGCTGCAACCTAACATCCCCGCCTGACGTAGGAGCGGCTTCAGCCGCGATGGGGCGTTCCCGATAAAGCCCGTTCGCGGCGGACGCCGCTCCCGCGGAAAACGGCGGGTGTGCTACTCGCCGGCCGCCGGTTTTTCGGCTACCGCGTCGGCATCGCCGACATCGGCCTCGAACAGGTGCATCAGGTCGGTGCGGGCGTCGCGCGAGGTCTGCATCACCGCCGCCTCGTCGTCGTAGACCAGGTGCTGGGCCTTGAGCAGCTTTTCGTCGTGCTCGCGGAAACGGCGCACGTGCTCGCGCGCGGTGTGCTCGGCCATGCCCAGCGCGGTGAGCACGCGCTCGCTGATCTCCAGGCTGGAACCGAACACCTCGCGGAACGGCTCGGCCGACATGTCCATCAGCTTCCACGCGTGCTGGCGGTTGCGCGCGCGCGCCAGCACGCGTGCCTGCGGGTACAGGCGCCGCACCAGCCGCACCGCGCGCAGGTTGGTGTCCGGGTCGTCCATGGCCATCACGAACACGCGGATCTGGTCGCCGCCGGCCGCGCGCAGCAGGTCCGGCCGGGTGGGGTCGCCGTAGTAGAGGTGGTTGCCGAAGCGGCGCAGGTCTTCCACCGTGTCCGGGTCGGCTTCCAGCGCCACGAACGGAATGCGCTGCGCGGTCAGCAGGCGCGCGACGATCTGGCCGAAGCGGCCCATGCCGGCGATCAGCACCTGCGGGTGCTGGGCCTGGGCATCGTTCAGGTTGTCCGGCGCGCGTTCCGGGCCCCGGCTCGGGGCCTGCGACCGCAGCAGGTACTTGAGGCCGATCATCAACAGCGGGGTCAGCGCCATCGACAGGCTGACGATGGCCACCAGGCGGTCGTGGTTGATGCGGCCCAGCAGGCCGGCGCGCTCGGCCTCGTTGAACACCACGAAGGCGAACTCGCCGCCCAGCCACAGCACGCTGCCGAGCATCAGCGCGCTGCGCAGCGGCATGCGCGCGGCCAGGCCGATCAGCACCAGCAGGCCGAACTTGACCGCGAGCAGCAGGCCGACGCCGATGGCGATCACGGTCGGCTCGGCGGCGATGCGCGCCAGGTCGATGCTCATTCCCACCGCGATGAAGAACAGCCCCAGCAGCAGGCCCTTGAACGGCTCGATCTGCGATTCGATCTCGTGGCGGAACTCGGAATCGGCCAGCAGCACGCCGGCCAGGAACGCACCCAGGCTCGGGCTCAGCCCGGCCTGCTGCATCAGCCAGGCGGTGCCCAGCACCACCAGCAGTGCGCTGGCGGTGAACACCTCCGGCATGCGCGTGCGCGCGACCATGCCGAACAGGCAGCGCAGCACCGGCCGCCCGAGCAGGATCACCACGGCCAGCGCGCCGACCGCGGTGGCCACGTTCTGCCAGGTCAGGGTCTCGTTGCGGATGCCGCCCAGCAGCGGGATCGCCGCCAGCAGCGGGATGGCGACCAGGTCCTGGAACAGCAGGATGGCGAAGCCGAAGCGGCCGTAGTCGCTGTTGAGCGCCTTGTGCTCGGACAGCAGCTGCAGGCCGATCGCGGTGGAGGACAGCGCCAGCGCGGTGCCGATCACCAGCGCGCTCTTCCAGTGGAAGTGGTACAGCAGCAACAGCCCGCCGAGCACGCCGGCGGCGAGCAGCACCTGCGCCGTGCCGCCGCCGAACACCGGGCGCCGCATCACCATCAGCCGCGCCGGCGACAGCTCCAGCCCGATCAGGAACAGCAGCATCACCACGCCGATCTCGGCCGCGTTGAGGATGCGGTCGGCGTCCTGCACGAAGGCCAGCACGTGCGGGCCCAGCACCACGCCGGCGGCGAGATAGCCCAGCACCGCGCCCAGGCCGAAACGCTTGAACACCGGCACGGCGATCACCGCCGCCAGCAGCAGCACCAGGGCCAGTTCCAGACCGCCGCCATGCATCGGGATCACGCTCGAGGAAAGTGAGGGGGAACGACAGCGCGACGGCCGGGCGGGCGCAGGCGCGTGCCTGTGCGGAAGAGTAGCGCGCGCGCGCCGGCTTGGAAAATTCCACGGCATGGCGCTTGACCCTGCCGCACGACGGTCGCAGACTCGCGCAGCCGCCGGCCCATGCCGCGCGGCGATCCCTTCGGAGTCCCACCCATGCCCAGCGACAGTAGCAGTCGATCTCGTTCGACGCCGGTGACGGCGAACGCCTGAGGGGTGGTTCGCCGTTGCCGGCGTTGCGCCCGCAACCCGGCAGCCGACCCGGTCGGCAAGGCGAAACACGATGAACCAGAAGCAACTCCTGCGTCCGGCCGCGGACGCCAGCGCCCTGAGCGCGCCCCTGGCGGAATTCAACACCGCCGACGCGGTGGTCTACCTCAACCAGCTCGAACAGGCCGACGCCGGCACCGTGCTGGCCGCGCTGCCGCTGCCGCGCGCGGTCAAGCTGCTGGAAGCGCCGGAGCTGCAGCGCGCCGGCGAACTGGTCGCGGCGATGCCGCCGGCCCGCGCCGCCGCGCTGCTCGGGCTGATGGCCGACGACCGCGCCACCGACATCGTGCACGAACTGGACGAGGACGAGCGCGCGCGGCTGATCCCGCTGCTCGAGCCGGAGGCGCGCCGCTCGATCCAGCTGCTGCTTGGCTACCCGCCCAACACCGCCGGCGCGCTGATGACCACCGAGTTCGTCAGCGTCCCCGCCGACTGGAGCGTCGCCCGGACCCTGCAGCACATCCGCGAGGTCGAGCGCAGCCGCGAGACGGTCTACGCGATCTACGTGCTCGACCCGCAGACCCGGCAGCTGCGCCAGGTGGTGACCATGCGCCGGCTGATCACCGGCGCGCCGGAGGACTCCATCCTCGACGTGGCCCAGGTCAACCCGCCGGTCAGCGTCGGCCCGCAGCTGGACCAGGAAGAGGTGGCGCAGCTGATCCGCCGCCACGACCTGCTGGCGATCCCGGTGGTGGACGCGCAGCAGCGCATGCTCGGCATCGTCACCGTGGACGACATCCTCGACGCGCTGATCGACGAATCCACCGAGGACGTGCACAAGTTCGGCGGCGTCGAGGCGCTGGACCGGCCCTACATGCAGATCGGCTTCCTCGACATGATCCGCAAGCGCGCCGGCTGGCTGAGCGTGCTGTTCCTGGGCGAGATGCTCACCGCCAGCGCCATGCAGCACTACGAGGACGAACTGGCGCGCGCGGTGGTGCTGACCCTGTTCATCCCGCTGATCATGAGTTCGGGCGGCAACTCCGGCTCGCAGGCGACCTCGCTGCTGATCCGCTCGCTCGCCCTGCACGAGCTGCGCCTGCGCGACTGGTGGAAGGTGGCCCTGCGCGAGGTGCCCACCGGCGTGGTGCTGGGCGGCATCCTCGGCCTGCTGGCCGTCGTGCGCATCACCGTCTGGCAGCTGGCCGGCCTGCACGACTACGGCCCGCACTGGAAGCTGCTGGCGGCCACCATCGGCGCGGCGCTGGTGGGCATCGTCACTTTCGGTTCGCTGTCCGGCTCGATGCTGCCGTTCGTGCTCAAGCGGCTGGGCTTCGACCCGGCCAGCGCCTCGGCGCCGTTCGTGGCGACCCTGGTGGACGTGACCGGCCTGGTCATCTACTTCAGCATCGCCGCGATGATCCTGGGCGGGACGCTGTTGTAGCGTCGGGCAATGCCGCGGCAGGATGTCGGGCAGGAAAAACGCCGATTGCCCGCTGCTAGGCTGCACTCCTGCATCCAGGGAGGAATGGAATGGCCGGCACGGGCTCCGGAAAGAGGGTGGGCATGGTCGAGGATCTGCAGGCAATGGAAGGGGCGGTGGTCCGTCGGGCCTGGCATGACGGGCGCTGGTGGTTCGTCGTGGTCGACGTGGTCGCCGCGCTGACCGGCTCACCGAACCCGGATGGCTACCTGCGCGATCTACGTCGTCGCGATGCGGAACTGTCCGCGGGCTGGGGGACGCTGGTCAGGCCCCTGCGCGTCATCACCCCAGGCGGCCCGCAGCGTCTGAACTGCGCGACGCTGGAGGGTGTCCTGCGCCTGGTCCAGTCGATTCCATCGGCCAGGGCGGAGCCGTTCAAGCGCTGGCTTGCGAAGGTGGGCAACGAACGCGCCGAGCAACTGCAGGCGGCGGATTTCAGCGTGCTGTCCGAAAGCCAGAAGCGCCTTCTGCTGCGTGGACAGATAGCTGGGCACAACAAGGATCTCGCAGCGGCCGCGCGACAGGCCGGGGTGGAAAGCCCGCTGGACTATGCGGTGTTCCAGGACCATGGGTACAAAGGACTCTATGGCGGATTGGGGGCCAAGGATCTGCACGCGCGCAAGGGCCTGAAGAAGAGCCAGAAGATCCTGGACCACATGGGCAGCACGGAGCTGGCCGCCAATCTGTTCCGCGCCACGCAGACCGAGGAGAAGCTCACCCGTGAACGAGTCAAGGGCAAGGACGGCGCGAACCGGACGCATCTCGAGGTAGGGCGGAAGGTGCGCAGGACGATCGAGGAACTGGGCGGAACGTTGCCTGAGAACCTGCCCAAGCCGGAAAAAAGCATCCAGCAGCTGCAGAAGGAGGCCAGGCCGGGAAAACTGGGCAAGGAGGACAAGTGAGTGATCGGGCCTCTTCCGGATCAAGCAGTTGCGCAAAGGGGGGGGGCAATTTGCCCCCCCCCTTCCACGATTCCGGCAGGTGAGATCCCGCCGCCATGGATCGAGCACTACAGGGATGCTCCGCATGCGGAAGCGTGCCTGCACGCTCTTCATCCTTTCCCTCCATGCCCCGCCTTGATCCGGCGCACCCCACATCCTGCCCTCGCCGTGTACCTTTGATCGTGTTCCCGTTGTCGGCGTCGCGATGAGCACCTATCACCTGCAGACCGTGTTCCGCCCCCGCTCCGTGGCCGTGGTCGGCGGCAGCCCGCGCGAACGCTCGGCCGGGCGCGCGGTGGTGCGCAACCTGCGCGCCGGCGGTTTCGCCGGGCAGATCGGCTGGGTCAACCCGCGCCATGCGCAGATCGACGGCATGCGCACGGTCAAGCGGCTCAAGGACCTGCCGTGGGTCCCGGACCTGGTGGTGATCACCACGCCGGCGCCGATGGTGCCGCAGGTGGTGGCCGCGGCCGCCGGGCTGGGCGTGGCCGCGGCCATCATCCTCACCGCCGGGCTCGGCTACGGCCCCGGCTCGCTGGCCGCGCAGGTGGAGGCGGCGGCGCGGCCCAGGGGCATGCGCATCCTCGGCCCGCACTGCCTGGGCGTGATCGCGCCGCATGCGCGGCTCAACGCCTCCATCGCCGCGCACACGCCGCAGGCCGGCGACCTCGCGCTGATCTCCGAATCCAGCGCGATAGCGGCGGCGCTGGTGGAGTGGGGCGTGGCGCGCTCGATCGGTTTCTCCGCGGTGGTGTCGCTGGGCGACGCGCTGGACGTGGATTTCGGCGACCTGCTCGACTACTTCGCCGCCGATTACCGCACCCGCGCGATCCTGCTCTATGTCGACCAGATCAGCGACGCGCGCAAGTTCATGTCCGCCGCGCGCGCGGCCGCGCGCGCCAAGCCGGTGGTGGTGGTCAAGTCCGGGCGCCAGCCGCGCGGCGCCGAGGCGCGCGCGCCCACCCATTCGCAGGCGCTGGCCGCGTCCGACGCGGTGTACGGCGCGGCCTTCAACCGTGCCGGCCTGCTGCGGGTGAACGCGCTGGACGAACTGTTCACCGCCGCCGAGACCCTGGGCCGGCTGGGCACGTTTCCCGGCCACAGGCTGGCGATCCTCAGCAACGGCGGCGGCATCGGCCGGCTGGCGGTGGACCAGCTGCAGGCGCTGGGCGGCACGCTGGCGGCGCTGTCGCCGGCCACCGTGGCGCACCTGGACCAGGTGCTGCCGCAGGGCTGGTCGCGCGACAACCCGGTGGACATCGTGGTCGATGCCGGCGGCGAGCGCTACGCCGCCGCGGTGGAAGCGCTGCTGGCCGACGAGGCCAACGACGCGCTGCTGGTGGTCAACGTGCCCACCGCGTTCACTTCTTCGGCCGACGCGGCGCAGGCGCTGACCCGCACGCTCGGCCTGCGCCCGCGGCAGCTGCGCGACAAGCCGGTGTTCGCGGTGTGGCTGGGCAACGACGAACAGGCCACGGCCACGCTCAATACCGCGCGGGTGCCGACCTACCCCAGCGAGGCCGAGGCGGTGCGCGGCTTCCAGCACCTGGTGCGCTACCGCCAGGCGCAGGCGGCGCTGATGGAAACGCCGCCGAGCCTGCCCGCCGATTTCGTGGTGGACGCCGCGGCCGCGCGCGCGCTGGTGACGACGGCGCTGGCGGACGGCCAGCAATGGCTGGACCCGGTGGCCACGCACGCGCTGCTGCAGGCCTACGGCATTCCGTCGCTGGCGGTGATGGTCGCGCGCGACGCGCACGAGGCGATGGACCTGGCGCAGCCGCTGCTGGAGCGGGGCGCCACGGTCGCGGTGAAGGTGTTCTCGCCGGACATCCCGCACAAGTCCGATGTCGACGGCGTGCGCCTGAACCTGGGCACGCTGCCGGCGGTGCAGATGGCGGCCACCTCGATCCTGCAGCGCGCGCGCGAGCTGCGCCCGCAGGCGCGCATCGAAGGCGTGCTGGTGCAGCCGACGCTGGCGCGGCCCAAGGCGCGCGAGCTGATCGCCGGCATCGCCGACGACCCGGTGTTCGGCCCGGTGCTGGTGTTCGGCCGCGGCGGCACCGCGGTGGAAGTGATCGACGACAAGACCCTGGCGCTGCCGCCGCTGGACCTGCGCCTGGCGCACGAGGTGATCGGTCGCACCCGCGTCTCGCGCATCCTCAAGGCCTATGGCGACGTGCCGGCCGCCGACGAGCGCGCGGTGGCGCTGGTGCTGGTCAAGCTGGCGCAGCTGGCCGCCGACATCCCCGAGATCCGCAGCCTGGACCTCAATC
>Ga0206118_100647_pt1 | contig 13976 bp, 15 predicted proteins | sample 3A20Ametagenome_FD_177999 | JGI IMG/M metagenome (GOLD analysis project Ga0206118, IMG submission 177999) | Enriched microbial communities from leaf-cutter ant dump, University of Wisconsin, Madison, United States - 3A20A | ecosystem: Environmental > Terrestrial > Nest > Insects nest > Nest dump... | reverse complement strand
TCGTTGATGCGCAGGCATTCCGCCGCCATCTGCTCGTCGGTGCAGAAGACATGCGCATCGTCCTGCGTGAAGCCGCGCACGCGCATCAGCCCGTGCAGCGCGCCGGAAGGCTCGTAGCGATGGACGTTGCCGAATTCCGCAAGGCGGACAGGCAGTTCGCGGTAGGACTTCAGGCCGTGCTTGAAGATCTGCACGTGACCCGGGCAGTTCATCGGCTTCAATGCGAAGACGCGCTCGTCGTCCGTCTCGTCGCCGGCGACCGTCACCTTGAACATGTTGTCGCGGTACCAGCCCCAGTGACCAGAAGTCTCCCAGAGCGACTTGTCGAGCACCTGTGGCGCGTTCACCTCCTCATAGGTGCCGGAGAGGCGGCGGCGCATATAGGCGACGAGCGTCTGGAACATGCGCCAGCCCTTGCCATGCCAGAAGACGACGCCCGGCCCTTCCTCCTGGAAGTGGAAGAGGTCCATCTCGCGGCCGAGCCGGCGATGGTCGCGCTTCTCCGCCTCGGCGAGGATGTTGAGATAGGTGTCGAGCTCCTCCTGCGTGCGCCAGGCGGTGCCGTAGATGCGGGTCAGCATCGGGTTGTTCGAGTCGCCGCGCCAATAGGCGCCCGCGACCTTCATCAGCTTGAAGGCCGTGCCGATCTGGCCGGTCGCGGCCATGTGCGGGCCGCGACACAGGTCGAACCAGTCGCCCTGGTAGTAGATTTTCAGGTCCTGCCCCTCGGGGATCGCATCGACCAGCTCGACCTTGTACTTCTCGCCCTTCGACGCGAAGACCTCCTTGGCCTTGTCGCGCGACCAGACCTCCTTGGTGAAGGGCTTGTTGCGGCTCACGATCTCCTTCATGCGCTTCTCGATCTTCGGCAGATCGTCGGGCGTGAAGGGTTCGTCCTTGGCGAAGTCGTAGTAGAAGCCGTTGTCGATGACGGGGCCGATGGTCACCTGCGTCCCCGGCCACAGCTCCTGCACGGCCTCGGCCATCACATGGGCGGCGTCGTGGCGGATGAGCTCCAGCGCGCGGGCGTCGTCGCGGGTGACGATCTCGATCCGGCCCGCCGTCACGGGGTCGGAGAGATCGTGCAGCTCGCCGTCGAGGGCGATCGCCACCGCCTTCTTGGCGAGCGACCTGGAGATGGCCTCGGCGACGTCGCGGCCGGTCGAGCCCGCGGGGTAATCGCGGACGGAACCGTCGGGAAAAGTCAGGGAAACGGGTGCAGACATGAAGGATCTCCTATCCAGTCCCGCCAACGAATGCGGGTGGTTCTAAAAAATGGGACAGGCAATGCCTTGCCTGCCGGCGCGCGTGATACTGCCATTCGGGCGGCGAGTAAAGCTAGGCTGGCCCGTGCGGCAGCCGCCACAGCCGCCACGGCGCCCACCAGGCGAAGCGCGCGTCGAGCCGTTCCGGCACGGGATCAAAGCCGTGCGTGCCGCCGGGGCCGCAGCGGGCGACGCGGAAGAGCGTCATGAAGCCGCCGCGCCAGAGGCCGTGGCGGGCGACCGCCTCGTAGCCGTATTCCGAGCAGGTCGGCAGGTGGCGGCAGGAATTCCCGATGAAGCCGGAGAGCGTGAGCTGATAGAGGCGGATGAGGCCCATGCCGAGAAGACGGCCGGGCGTCCTGCGGAAGGGTCCGCGCCAGTTGCGACCGCGAGCATGTTCATGCGCTGCGCACATGGGATGTCCTAGACCGCCTTTTCCAACCGCCGCGCCTCGATCTGGCCGATAGCGTCGACCACGGCGTCGAAGGTGAGCATGGTGGAGGCGTGGCGGGCCTTGTAGTCCCTGACGGGCTTCAGGAAGCGCATGTCGGCGAATCGCCCGGTCGGCCCCTCGCCGTCGGCCTTCAGCATGGCCAGCATGTCCTCGCGGGCCCGGCGCAGCTCTTCGACCGTCGCGCCGACGACGTTGCGCGCCATGATCGAGGAGGAGGCCTGGCCGAGCGCGCAGGCCTTCACCTCGTGGGCGAAGTCGCTGACGACGTCGCCGTCGAGCTTCAGCCAGACCCTGACCCGCGAGCCGCAGAGCTTGGAATGCGCGCCCGCCTCGGCGTCGGCGTCGGCAAGCTCGCCGATCAGCGGGATATTGCCGGCGAAGTCGAGGATACGGCTGTTATAAATATCGTCCATCATGGCCCCGTGATCCGCGATTTTTGCGGGTTGTTCAATGATCCGAGGAGATTATTCCGATCGTGTCGGGAAAAAAGCATGCGCTGTCGCCTTGAACCTCTTTCGCTGCCCGCGGCCCATACTATATGATATCTCGTGTTGGGGTGAGCGTTTTGCAATGCGGGACGCCACCTGTTGTTTGGGAAACCGTGCCGGAAGGTCGAGCGATCGACCCGAAAGCCCCGGAGCCCGCCAACGGAACCCAAGCCTGCAGGGTTAGGCGAATGGCCAAGTGGCGAGTCCGATAAGCACGTCTGGTAAACCTGCAGAGAGGTCAATGGGTCCATGGACGCCATAGTCACGAATTTTCCGCGCCTCGACGACGAAGCCGGCCGCCCTTCCCAGAAGGAGGCGGAGGATGCGGTGCGCGTGCTTCTGCGCTGGGCGGGCGACGACCCGGCGCGCGAGGGGCTCGTCGACACGCCGGCGCGCGTCGCCAAGGCCTATCGCGAGCTCTTCTCCGGCTACGACCTCGCCGCCGAGGACGTGCTCGGCCGCACCTTCGAGGAGGTGGCCGGCTACGACGACATGGTGCTGGTGAAGGACATCCCCTTCTTCTCGCACTGCGAGCACCACATGGTGCCGATCATCGGCAAGGCGCATGTCGCCTACCTGCCGAACGGCCGCGTTCTCGGCCTGTCAAAGATCGCCCGCGTGGTAGAGATCTTCGGCCGCCGCCTGCAGACGCAGGAGACGATGACGGCGCAGATCGCGCGGTCCATCGACGAGACGCTGAACCCGCGCGGCGTCGCCGTGATGATCGAGGCCGAGCACATGTGCATGGCGATGCGCGGAATCCAGAAACAGGGCTCGACAACGCTCACCACCACCTTTACCGGTGCCTTCAAGACCGAACCGGCCGAGCAGGTCCGGTTCATGACGATGATCCGGAGCTAGGCCGAGACGGCTCCGGCAGCGGACCCGAACACCATGCCGATCACCTTTCCCCCGCCGCCGAAGGACAAGGCCGAACTGGAGACGGGCGCGGCCTTCACGCCGCGCTTCGACGCCGACGGCCTGGTGACGGCCGTGGTGACGGACGCCAAGGACGGCGAGCTCCTCATGGTCGCGCATATGAACGCCGAGGCGCTAGCGCTCACCGTCGAGACCGGCATCGCCCATTACTGGAGCCGCTCGCGCAAGGCGCTGTGGAAGAAGGGCGAGACCTCCGGCAATCTCCAGACGGTCGAGGAGCTGCGCACGGATTGCGACCAGGACGCCGTCTGGCTGAAGGTCTCCGTCGCCGGCCACGACGCCACCTGCCACACCGGCCGCCGCTCCTGCTTCTACCGCACGGTCTCCGCCGGCCCCGAGGGCGCGCGGCTCCAGATCACCGGTGCGGCGCCGCAGTTCGATCCGGTCGAGATCTACGGCAAATCTTAACCCTGCCGCGACGAACCGTCCGATTCCGGCACGGATTCATCAAATCGCAACGGGTCGGGGCGTCTAGTGGCAGCATGGCAGACATTTCCCTGCCATGCGGATCAGGACATGGAACCCCATCGCTCGCGTGCGTCACGACCGGTTTCAACTGCCGCCCCTGAAGGGGAAACGATCCCGCGGGTGCATGCCCTCCGAACGAGAAGAGACGCACGGGACGGTCGCGCGGGATGCGCGGGCGATGTTCCCCCCGTCACCCACGCGGCCGCCCTTCGGGGTTATCATCGGTCGTTGGATGCGGCGGAGGAACCGTTTGTCGCGGTGCGAATTCCTCTTTTCGATGGAGGTCCGGCATGCTGAACTGGAATTTCAATCGTAGTCTCGTAACGGCGGATGCATCCGACCCCGGCGGCCCTTCCATGAACGACATGTCCAACATCCCCGCTCCTGCCCCGCAACCGCCACGCAAGGCGAAGATCGCGCTCGCCCTCGGCGGGGGTGCGGCGCGCGGCTGGGCCCATATCGGCGTGCTGCGCGCGCTGGAGGAGGAAGGCGTCGAGGTCAGCATGATCGCCGGCACCTCGATCGGCGCGCTGGTCGGCGGCTGCTATCTTGCCGGCAAGCTCGACGAGCTGGAGACCTTCGCCCGTTCGCTCACCATGCGCCGCATCGCCAGCCTGCTCGACTTCACCATCCGCGGCTCCGGCCTGTTCGGCGGCATGCGGCTGACGAAGCGCATGCAGGAGCATCTTGAGAACCTGTCGATCGAGGAGCTCGACCGTCCCTTCGTCGCGGTGGCGACCGAGGTCAACAGCGGCCACGAGGTCTGGATCAACAGCGGCGCGCTGATCACCGCCATCCGCGCCTCCTATGCGCTGCCCGGCATCTTCGAGCCGATCCGCTGCAACAACCGCACGCTGGTCGACGGCGCGCTCGTCAATCCGGTGCCGGTCTCGGTCTGTCGCGCGCATGAGGAACAGCTCGTCGTCGCCGTCAACCTCAACTACGATCTCTACGGCCGCTCCGCCGTGATCAAGCACAATGCCAGCCCCCAGAAGATCGAGGAGAGCCGGCAAGAGGACAGCGCCGCCCGGCTCGGCCTCACCAGCGTCATGGTGCAGTCCTTCAACATCATCCAGGATCGCATCTCGCGCGCAAGGCTCGCCGGCGATCCGCCGGACCTGTCGCTGCACCCGAAGCTGTCGGATATCGGCCTGTCGGAATTCCACCGCGCGGGCGAGGCCATCGATCGCGGCTACCTGGAGGCCAAGGCGCGGATCTTCGAGATCCAGCGCATGCAGGAAGTCGTGCTGCTGCGCTAAAGCAATTTTAGCATCTGCGTAAAGAAAGGCGCGGGCGGAACGGTGGGAGCCGTTCCGCCCCAATCCCCTGGAACGCTCAGCCGGCGATATAGGCCTTGATGGCGTCCGCTTCCCGCTGGATCGCCCGGATGTGCGACTTGACCACGTCGCCGATCGAGACGATGCCGACGAGGCGGCCGTCCTTCTCGACGGGGATGTGGCGGGCGCGCAGGTTGCTCATCATCTCCATCAGCTCGTCGACGGTCTGCGCCTCGCCGCAGCGATGGACGTTGCCCCACATGATGGAGGAGATCGGCTTGTCGAGGCATTCCGCCCCGTTGCGGGCGACGGCGGCGACGATGTCGCGCTCGGTCACGATACCGGCGATGCGGTCGTTGCGGTCGACGATAACGATGGCGCCTATGTGGTTCTCGTGAAGATAGACGGCAGCCTGCCTGACGGTGAGCTGCGGGCCGCCGGTCACGACGTTGCGGCCTTTTTCATCCAGTATCGTCTTTACATACATGCGTACCTCCCGTGTGCATCATGACGCAGAGAGGCGGGACAGCCCGTGCAGGGATGCCCTGCCATATCGACGGCCGCCCTTTCCTCCGGGAGAATGAGACCGCCGCCCCGGGGGCATGTGCGAACCGGGACAAGGCGCATGGTGCGCCACGAAAATGGCGAATGCAAGAGCGCCTACGGACTATCGTTAATCGCGCCGGTCCTCGGCCGGAACGTCGAAGAACGGGAAGCAGAGGAAGCCGAACAGGAAGCCGCCGATATGCGCCTCCCAGGCGATGGCGCCGCCGGCGACGTTGCCGAAGAGCTGGCCGAAGCCGATCAGGAAATTGGTGAGGAACCAGATGCCGGAGAAGACGAGGACCGAGCGGTTCGACAGCGCCTCGCGGATCGAAAGACGCCGGTTGAGATGGGCGAACTGCCGGCTGATGCGCCCGCTCGGCGAGAAGACGAAGCGCGCCGCCGCCCCCATCAGCCCGGAGACGACGCCCGACGCCCCGACGACGACGATCATCGCCCCCCAGTGCATGGCCGAATGCAGCGCGACGGCCGCGGCCGCCGACAGGCACCAGAAGACGAGGAAGCGCGGCGGGCCGATCCGGCGCACCACCGGCGCCCCGAAGGCCACCATCCAGAAGGCGTTGAAGACGAGGTGCTCCCAGCTTCCGTGCAGCAGCGAATAGGTGACCGGGCTCCACAGCCAGGCGAGGTCCTGCTCGGCGAAGGGTATCGTGTAGCGTGCCGGGATGAAGGCGGCATGAAGCAGCACGAACTCGTCGGCGGAGGCGGAGAGCACGTGAGCGCGCAGCGCATGGATGAGCGTCAGGAGCCCGAGGACCGCCACCAGGCTGCCCGGCAGGTTGAAGGCGGGCTCGTATTTGCGGGCCGTTTCCAGGCCTTCCCGCTCGTTTGCCCCGCTGTCGCTCATCGGCCGATCCATCAAATCCAGAAAACACGAATCGCGCTTATACAAAGAAAAGAAAGGCCGTGCAGCTTTCGCCGACGGCCGGTGCCCCCAATCCCCGGGACCACAGTGATCATGCTGAACCGTTCCTTGCGGAAGGACGCCTTCCTGTGCCACGGCGGGCGGCGGCCGGCAACGCAAACACATCCTTAACCTTAACGGGGAACTGGCACGAAACTCGCTCCTTGACCGCAAGAGACCGTTTCCGGCGCCGTTCCTGTGCCGGAACGGCACGGAAAGGCATGGAAGAGCGGAATGCGGACGAAGACGGCCGAGGCCCTGTACGACTACTGGACGCGGCGGCGCGGCGACCGCCCCGTGCCGCTGCGCCGCGACATCGAGCCGGCCGATCTCGCGCGCATCCTGCCCGATCTCTTCATCCTGGAGCACGGCGCCGCCGCCGATCCGCGCTTCCGGCTGGCGGGCACGCGCCTTTGCGCGCAGTTCGGCCGCGAGCTGAAGGGCGGCCGCTTCGACGCCCTCTTCCCGCCGGACCAGCGCGACCGAATCGCCCGCACCGTCGAGAACGTCATGGCCCATCGTACGCCGGCCATCCTGCTCGTCGAGGCGGTCGACGGCGCGCTGGAGACGACGGAGATCGAGATCGTCCTCCTGCCGCTCGCCACGACCGGCAGGCTCGCCGACCGGATCATCGGTGCCTTCGCCCCCCTGCCCGGCCAGCCGCAGCCGCTGTCGGCCTTCCGCTACATGACGCTTTCCGCCGTCTCGGCCATCGACACGGAGCGCGCCGGCAGCGCGCTCGGCCAGCGCCCCGCCGTCTCCATGCCCGCCTCGGTCATGCGCGTGCGGCCGGCGGCCGATTTCCTCGGCCAGAAGATGAGCCGCGTCCTGCACCTGCGCGTCTTCGAGGGCGGCCGCGGCCAAAGCGGCGACACCTGATACCGGCCGAAGGCAAGCCTTTGTTAACCCCGAAGGGCTAAGGGTTGGAGAGACCCCAGACCAGTCAGGCCGCGCGACCATGTACTCATTCCAGCAAGCATCGCCCGCCGCCAGGAAGCCGCAGCCCGAGCAGCGCAGCTTCCAGCGCGTCTCGGTGAACCTCTCCGGCCGGCTGATGGTGGCCAGTCACGACGAATACGACTGCACCGTCCTCGATATGTCGCCGGGCGACGCCGCGTTCGCCTGCCGGGCACGCCCGCGCACCGGCGAGCGCATCATCGCCTATGTCGATCATCTCGGCCGCATCGAGGGAACCGTCGCGACCCTGAACGACACGGGCTTCACGATCGTGCTGAACGCCACGGACCGCAAGCGCGAAAAGCTCGCCGCCCAGCTCACCTGGATCGCCAACAAGCACGAGCTCGGCCTGCCCGAGGACCGGCGCCACAACCGCCTCACCCCGCGCAACACCTCGACCGACCTGACGCTCGACGACGGGCGGCGCTACACCTGCCGCATCATCGACCTTTCGCTCTCGGGGGCTGCCGTCGACATCGACGTGCGGCCGGCACTCGGCACGCCGGTGCAGCTCGGCCACATGCGCGGCCGCGTGGTGCGCCATTTCCAGGAGGGCGTCGCCATCGAGTTCTCCTCCGTGCAATCCAAGGAAGCGCTGACCGCCTTCCTCTAGGCGCCCCATCCGCTCCGGCAGAAACCAAGGCCCCGCAAGGGGCCTTTTTCGTTGCCGCGGATCGATGGCGCCGCCACAAAAAAATCGAAAAAATTTTTGCCGCTCCCGCGCCGCAAGCCCGGCCGGACGCATCGTGCAAGCATTTCCCTTGCGCGACGCGGGAGGGACCGCGGCCGGGAAATGCACCGTCATCGTGGGCGACGGGATGGCGATGTTCTCGGAATTTTTGGAAAAATCCTTTTACTTCATATGGATACGCGGATCGCCGGTCAGGAATTCCGTTCAAATTTTAGTCGAATTCTCCTTAAATACAGATCAAACAAGCATCAAAATTTATTCTTGATTTATATTTATTCGACCCGGATTTGTACTTAATTCTACTTCGCAACTTCGCCGAAGCTCAAAACATCTGTGTCATTGTCGGACCATCAAACGGGGACAAGACAATGACAAAAACGATCAAGGCAGGGACGCTCGGCTTCATTCTTTCTCTGGCCGCGGCACAGGCGGCGATGGCCCTTCCGGCCAATATCCCGGTCGCAGGCGCGACGAACCAGCCCATCGGCCACTACGAGTTCTGCCGGCAATATGCCGCGGAGTGCCAGCCGATCGAAGGGCGCGACAGCGGCCCGCTGGTGCTGACGCAGGCGAACTGGAAGAAGATCCTCCAGGTCAACTACGACGTGAACGCCGCGATCGAGCCGCTCACCGACATGGAGATCTACGGCGTCGAGGAGCGCTGGGCCTATCCGCGCTCGGTCGGCGACTGCGAGGACTACGTTCTCCTGAAGCGCAAGATGCTGATGAAGGCCGGGATATCGCCCGCCAATCTCCTCATCACCGTCGTCCTGCAGCCGAACGGCGAAGGCCACGCGGTGCTGACGGTCCGGACCGATCGCGGCGACTTCGTGCTCGACAACATGCGCAACAAGGTGCTGCTCTGGTCGGAGACGGAATACCGCTTCCTCAAGCGCCAGTCGTCGCAGCACGCCGGCAAGTGGGTGAAGCTCCAGGACGGCCGCGCCGACGCCGTCGGCAGCGTTCGCTGACGCCGTAACGAAGAGATTGCCCGGCGCAAACGCCGGGCGACGCAAAAGGGCCCGGTCAGTCCCCCAATCCCCGTCCCCGACCATGGCCCTGCGGCCGGTTCCGCTGTCCCCGGAACCGGCCGCTCCCCTTTCGGGGCGGCATTCACCGAAAATTAACCCTGTTCGCAGACGCTCGGCCCGAGCGGCAGCCAGGCCGCGCGACGTCAGCAAGCGAGGGACCATGACCGCGGCGGCCGGCAACAGCGAGCACGCTCCCCTGATCTCCAATCGCCTGCTGGCGCGACTCACCGTCGGCATCGCCGTGCTGGCGGGCCTCTCCGTCGCCATCAGCCTCGGCGGCCGGCAGCTCGGCGAACGCATCGCGCTCGCCGGCCACACCGAGAGCACGGAGACCTTCGACATCGTCGTCGGCCAGGACCGCGTCCGCCTGCCCGCCAATGCCATCCGCTTCGAGGAGCAGCGCCGGCACGGCGCCGCCGAACGCGTCGACCTCTACCTCACCTGGCCCGGGATGCAGGGCTATTCCAATGCCGAGCGCGCGCTCTTCAACGATGTGGCGCATGCCGAGACCCTGATTTTCCTGCATCTTTCGCAAAGCACCATGTCGCGGGACATGTCCGGCCGGCTGGAGCCGATCTATCGCCAGCTCTTCGAGGGGCGGCCGCAGCCGGGCCCGGCCGGGCTGCTGCGGCACCGGCTCAAGGCGAATTCCGGCTACGGCGAGGAGGTCTTTTTCACCGCGCCGCTTGCGGACGGCTCCGACTATGCCGTGCGCTGCATGATCCCCGCCGACGACGCGCAATCGACCGGCGCCGATTGCCAGCGCGACATCCATGTCGGCCGCGATCTTTCCGTGCTCTACCGCTTTTCGAGCAGACTTTTGCCGCAGTGGCAGTCCATGGAGGCGCGTGTGCGCGCCTTTCTCGACGAGCGGCTCGCGGGACAGACCCGAACCGATAAAAGACGACGGACCGCGCAAACGAACAATTCATCATAAACCGATTGGTAACGCTGTTGCGGCTAACGTGCCCCGGACGGTCGTTCCGGGAGGCGACGACCGAACATCATGTGCAATTCGAGACTGAAGAGTAACCCTGTGTCCCGTTCCGTATTCCTCGACGTTCTCCCCCGCACCCTGAAGGCAGTCGCCGGCATGGCCAGGGGGTTGGCGATGGCCGGAATGATCGTCACCGTCGCCTTTTCGGCGCCGGCCCTGGCCAATCCGAAATATGCCGGCATCGTCGTCGACGCCAAGACGGGCAAGGTGCTCTACAGCGACAGCGCCGACGAATTGCGCTATCCGGCCTCCCTCACCAAGATGATGACGCTCTACCTGACCTTCGAGGCGCTGGAGGCGGGCAAGATCAAGCTCGGCTCACGCGTTCCCGTCTCGAAGAACGCGGCGAAGGAGCCGCCGTCCAAGCTCGGCGTCGGCGCCGGCAACTCGCTCACCGTCGAGCAGGCGATCCAGGCGCTGGTGACGCGCTCGGCCAACGATGTCGCCACCGCACTCGGCGAATTCCTCGGCGGCTCGGAAGACCGCTTCGCCCGCATCATGACGCAGAAGGCCCGCGCGCTCGGCATGACCCGCACGGTCTACCGCAACGCCCACGGCCTGCCCAACACCGCGCAGGTGACGACGGCGCGCGACCAGGCCCGCCTCGGCATTGCGCTACGCCAGCACTTTCCGCAATATTACCCCTATTTCTCCACCCGCAGCTTCCGCTTCGGCAAGCAGGTGATCGGCAACCACAACCGCCTGCTCGGCAACGTGCGCGGCGTCGACGGCATCAAGACCGGCTTCACCCGCGCCTCCGGCTACAACCTCGTGACCTCGGCGGTGGCCGACGGCCGCAGCGTGGTCGGCGTCGTCATGGGCGGCACCTCCGGCGCCTCCCGCGACCAGCAGATGCGCAAGCTCGTCGCCGCCTACCTGCCGAAGGCTTCTACCCGCGGCAGCGGCAACCTCGTGGCCGAGACCCGGGTCGCGCCCACGCTGACGGCCGAGGCCGCCACCCAGGCGGTCGCGGCGTCCGCCTTCTCCCTGCCGGAAAACGGCCCGATCCCGACCTATCGCTACGAGGGCGGCCGCCTTGAGACGGCCTATGCCGGCGGCTCGGCGGAAGTGGTCGGCAAGCGGGCGCTCGCCGCCTCGCTGAAGGAGCAGCGCAGCATCGCCATTCCCGAGCCGGCCCCGGAATACATGCCCGAGCAGGGCGACGCCGGCGAGAGCGTCGATGCGCTCACCACCTCCTCGACGACGCTCGCCGAGACCGCGGCCGTGCCCTCCGGCTGGGTCATCCAGATCGGCGCGACGCCGGACCGCGCCCAGGCCGAGGACCTGCTCGCCAAGGCGAGCAACCAGGGCGGCAAGGCGCTCTCCGGCGCAAAACCCTTCACGGTCGCCCATGCCGGGCTGATCCGTGCCCGCTTCGGCGGCTTCGACAGCCAGGATCGCGCGACGGCGGCCTGCAAGAGCTTGAAGCGCCAGGGCTTCGGCTGCTGGGCGAGCCGGCAGTAAGACAACAGGCCCTGCCCCCGTCACGGCCGCCGGACCGGTCCCGCGTACCGGCGGCAACGGGAGCAAGGCAGGCGCAGGCCGCGTAAAGGTCTGACGCCATCCTCGATTTGGTATTGCGTACGAGGCAGATCATGGCGACGAAAGAGACCCTGTCCGATATCGGAACCGCGCCCGAGGGCGGGAAACGCAGATCGCTCAAGGGAACGCTGCACCCGCTGCACGAGGCGGCGATGCGCATCGCCGACCTCGGCCTCGGCCGCTCGCGCGGCCGCACGAAGGATCTCGTCGGCATGCTGCTCGCCCACGGCGCTCGCGCCTGGCGCACCAGCCAGCCGGAGACGGGCATCCACCTCCACGTCGCCGCCGAGGGCCGGCGCTATCCGGTGAGAATGAAGCTTCGTTAAAGCAGGCCGAGTTCGGCGAGCTCGCGGCGCAGTTCCATCGGCAGGTCGGCCGCGCCCTCGCCCAGGCTCTTCAGGTCGCGCGGGGCATCCTCTTCCTTCAGGTAGCGCCAGCCCTGGAAGGCGCGGCGCGGCTGGAACTCGGTCTCGATCACTTCCGGGCCGAGCATCAGCCGGCAGCGCGAGATGCCGTCGGCATCCGTAAAGCTCTCGATGTCGAGAAGGCACTGGCGCGCCTGCACCTGCCCCTTGATCACCCAGTAGAGCGAGCCGCCGTCGACGAGCTCCCGCTCGCGTTTCGGGATCATCCGGGTGACATGGGTCGAATGCGGCTCCAGCCCGGCGGCCATCGCCACCAGCGAGCGTTCCGACACCCAGTCGCGCAGGTCCTCGATGGAATCCGCGCCGACACAGAGTTTGATGAGATGAAGGGCCATGGCCCCTTTCAACGCCCTTGCGGCGGCCGGGTCAAGAGGCGGCCGCGCAGGTGCGTCAACATTCCACCACGTTGACGGCAAGGCCGCCGGTGGAGGTCTCCTTGTATTTCTCGTTCATGTCGACGCCGGTCTGGCGCATCGTCTCGATACAGGCGTCGAGCGGCACGAAATGGATGCCGTCGCCCTTGATGGCGAGCGAGGCGGCCGTCACCGCCTTGACGGCGCCGAGCGCGTTGCGCTCGATGCAGGGCACCTGGACGAGGCCGGCGATGGGGTCGCAGGTCATGCCGAGGTGGTGTTCGAGCGCGATCTCCGCGGCGTTCTCCACCTGCTCCGGCGTGCCGCCCATGACGGCGGCGAGGCCGGCGGCCGCCATCGCGGAGGCCGAGCCCACCTCGCCCTGGCAGCCGACCTCGGCACCGGAGATCGACGCGTTGTGCTTGATGATGCCGCCGACCGCGGCGGCCGTCAGCAGGTAGTCGCGGATGCCCTCGTCGTCGGCGTCCTCGTGGAAATGCAGGTAATAGCGGATCGTCGCCGGCACGACGCCGGCCGCCCCGTTGGTCGGCGAGGTGACGACGCGGCCGCCGGCCGCATTCTCCTCGTTGACGGCCATGGCGTAGACGCTGAGCCAGTCGTTGGCGAGCAGCGGATTGACCTTGTTGGAGCGCCATTCCTCCTGCAGCTTGTCGTGGATCGACTTCGCCCGGCGGCGCACCTTCAGCCCGCCGGGCATGATGCCCTCGTTGCGCAGGCCCCGGTCGATGCAGTTGCGCATCGCCCCCCAGATGCGGTCGAGCCCGGCGTCGAGCTCTTCCCGCGACATCGCCGCCTCCTCGTTCGCCCGCTTCATCTGGGCGATGGTGAGGCCGGAGCGCTCCGCCATCTCCAGCATCTGTTTCGCCGTCGCGAAGGGGAACGGCACCTTCTTGCCCGGCGCCCGCGCCTTGTCGGCGCGCATCGCCTCCAGCTCGGTGTCCGTCACGACGAAGCCGCCGCCGACGGAATAGTAGATGCGCTTGAGCAGCAGCCGGTCGTCGCGGTCGTAGGCGGAGAAGTTCATGCCGTTGGCGTGGCCGGGCAGCGGGTTCTTCTTGTCGAAGATCAGGTCGGTCTTCGGCTGGAAGGCGTAGCCCGGATGGCCGGGCGGGGTGATGCGGCCCGTGCGCTCGACCCCGGCGACGATCTCGTCCATGCGGTCGGGGTCGACGCTGTCCGGCCGCTCGCCCATCAGGCCGAGGACGACGGCGCGGTCCGAGCCGTGGCCGACGCCGGTATAGGCGAGCGAGCCGTGCAGGCTCATGCGGATCGCGCTCACCTGCGCGCCGGCGGGCCGCGGCCAGTCGGAGGACAGGATCAGGTCGAGGAAGCGGTTGGCAGCCGACATCGGGCCCATCGTATGCGAACTCGAAGGGCCGATCCCGATCTTGAAGACATCGAACACCGAAAGAAACATTCCCGCACTTCTCCTGCCTGCGAAGGCCCCCGGGGCCTTTGTCCGTGAAGCTACGTTATCATGCGCCGCGGACAAGGCGATCTCCCGACATCGGGTTTTACCAGCGCGACATTCCGCCCCGCCGGAATCGAAACGGCGCGCCCGGGAGAGGCGCGCCGTTCGACAAGACACTCACTGTCAGGT
>Ga0206118_100645_pt1 | contig 14072 bp, 10 predicted proteins | sample 3A20Ametagenome_FD_177999 | JGI IMG/M metagenome (GOLD analysis project Ga0206118, IMG submission 177999) | Enriched microbial communities from leaf-cutter ant dump, University of Wisconsin, Madison, United States - 3A20A | ecosystem: Environmental > Terrestrial > Nest > Insects nest > Nest dump... | reverse complement strand
AGCTCTCGGTGAGACGCTTCGCCTCGGCGAGCTTGCCGGCGAGATCGGGATGGGCCTTCAGCACGCCGAGCCGCTCCGCCTCGCCCGCCGCGCGGAACTGGAAGGCGAGGGCTGCGTGCAGGCCCGCGGCCGTATCGTTAGCCGGCGAAAGTTCCGCCTGGAAGGCGCGCCGGGCGATCCAGTCGGAATGCTCGAAGACGCCGCCGAAACGGGCGACGAAGTCCTCTTCCGACAGCCGCGAGGGACGCTGTGCCCCCGGCGCAGGCGGATGCGCCTTCGCCCAGTGGGCGGCGATGTCGATGCGCCGGGCGAGCCAGACCTTCTCGTGGCCCTTCACGTAATCGAGGAAACGGGCGAGTGCGGCCGCCCGGCCGGGCCGGCCGACGAGACGGCAATGCAGGCCGACGCTCATCATCTTCGGGCTGCCGGCGGCACCCTCCGCATAGAGCACGTCGAACGTATCCTTGAGATAGGCGAAGAACTGGTCGCCGGAATTGAAGCCCTGCGCGGTGGCGAAGCGCATGTCGTTGGCGTCGAGCGTGTAGGGGATGACGAGCTGCCGGCGGCCGGCATGCTCGTGCCAGTAGGGCAGGTCGTCTGCATAGCTGTCGGAGACATAGGCGAAGCCGCCCGCCTCCGTCACGAGGTCGACGGTGTTGACCGAACAGCGGCCGGTGTACCAGCCGCGCGGCCGCTCGCCGGTGACGAGCGTGTGCAGGCGGATCGCCTCGGCGATGGCGGCCGCCTCCTCCGCGCGGTCCATGTCCTTGTGCTCCACCCATTTCAGCCCGTGCGAGGCGATCTCCCAGCCCGCCTCGCGCATGGCCGCCACCTGCGCCGGGGAGCGCTGGAGCGCCGTCGCCACGCCGTAGACCGTCACCGGCACGTTGCGCTCGGTGAAGAGGCGGTGAAGCCGCCAGAAGCCGGCGCGGGCGCCGTAGTCGTAGATCGATTCCATGTTCCAGTGGCGCTGGCCGGTCCAGGCGGCGGCGCCGACGATCTCCGACAGGAAGGCCTCGGAGGCCTTGTCGCCGTGCAGCACGCAGTTCTCGCCGCCCTCCTCGTAATTGACGACGAATTGCACGGCGATCCGCGCGCCGCCCGGCCAGACGGCATCGGGCGGGGTCTGGCCATATCCGTGGAGATCGCGCGGATAGCGCATGGTTTCATCCTCCCTTTTGACGATGGCGAAATTTCTAGCCACGATTCGCGCGCGCCATTCCCCGCGAAAATTTTGAAAGTCTCGAAGGATCATCCCGCTTTCCCGAGGCAATGGCTTGGCGGATAGTGGAGGCAGGAATGCTGCGTTCTGGAGGAGAGACCATGCAGGCTCACACGCAATCGGGCGGTCGGCTGACGACCCATGTGCTGGACACGGCGCGCGGGGAGCCGGCGCGGGGCCTGCGCATCGAACTCTTCCGCATCGAGGGCGAGGCAGCCCGGCCCGTCAAGACCGTCAAGACCAACGACGACGGGCGCTGCGACGAGCCGCTGCTGTCGGGGGCGGCGATGGAACGCGGCGTCTACGAGCTGCGTTTCCATGCAGGCGACTATCTCGGCCGGGCCGAAGGCGAAGGGCCGCTCTTCCTCGACGTGATCCCGCTGCGCTTCGGCATCGCCGACCCGCTCGCGCACTACCATGTGCCGCTGCTGCTGTCGCCCTACAGCTATTCGACCTACCGGGGGAGTTGAGCCATGGCCGCCCAGATCCGCAACACCGTCCGTTTCCTCCTCAACCACGCGCCGGTGACGCTCGCCGACGTGACGCCGGCCGACACGCTGCTCGATTTCCTGCGCCTTTCCCGCCGGCTCACCGGCACCAAGGAAGGCTGCGCGGAGGGCGACTGCGGCGCCTGCACCGTGCTCGTCGGCCGGCTCCTCGACGGGCGGCTGAAATACGAATCGGTCAATGCCTGCATCCGTTTCCTCGCCTCGCTCGACGGCTGTCACGTGGTGACGGTCGAAGCGCTGGCGAGCCCCGGCGGGCCGCTGCATCCGGTGCAGCAGGCGATGGTCGACCATCACGGCTCGCAATGCGGCTTCTGCACGCCAGGCTTCGTCATGTCGCTCTACGGTCTCTGGATGGAGAAGCCGAGGCCCGCCGTCGCCGAGATCGAGAAGGCGCTGCAGGGCAATCTCTGTCGCTGCACGGGCTATGCCGCGATCATCCGCGCCGCCGAGGCGATCTCCTCCATCGGCGAGCGCGACCGCGATCCGCTGGTCGCCGAACGCGCGGCCATCACGGAGACGCTCTCGGCGCTGAAGGACGGCTGCCGCGTGGTGGTGGAAGGGGACGGCGGGCGCGTCATCCTGCCCGGCTCGCTCGACGATTTCGCCGAACTCTATGCCGCCGAGCCGAAGGCCACCATCGTCGCCGGCTCGACCGACGTCGGCCTGTGGGTGACGAAGTTCATGCGCGACATCTCGCCGGTCGTCCATATCGGCCATCTCGACGAGCTGCGGCGCATCACCGTCGACGAGAACGGCGTCACGCTCGGCGCGGGCGTGAGCTATACCGAGGCGCTGCCGGTCGTCACCCGGCATTTCCCGGCGCTCACCGAACTGTGGAACCGCATCGGCGGCGAGCAGGTGCGCAACATGGGCACCGTCGGCGGCAACATCGCCAACGGCTCGCCGATCGGCGACACGCCGCCGGCTCTCATCGCGCTTTCCGCCACGCTGACCTTGCGCCGGGGCGACGAGCGCCGCACGATCCCGCTCGAATCCTTCTTCATCGAATACGGCAGGCAGGACCGCCGGCCGGGCGAGTTCGTGGAGGCTGTCACCATTCCCCATGCCGATCCGGCCGACCGCATCGCCGTCTACAAGATCTCCAAGCGGCTGGAGGAGGACATCTCCGCCGTCTGCGGCGCGTTGCGCATCCGCGTCGACGCGGCGGGCACGATCACGCAAGCGGCAATCGCCTTCGGCGGCATGGCCGGCACGCCGAAGCGGGCGGCGAATGCCGAGGCCGCCCTTGTCGGCAAGGCTTTCGAGGCGCAGAGTTTCGAGACGGCGGCCGCGGCGCTCGCCACGGACTACACGCCGCTCACCGACTGGCGCGCCTCGGCCGCATACCGGCTCATGGTGGCGCAGAACCTCGTCCGCCGCTTCCATCTGGAGCAGGACGGAAGCGAGCCGGTGCGGCTCCGCCGCACGGCCGCGGTCTGAGAGGAGAAGACGATGAACGTCATGCAACCCATCGAGCGCATCCAGGGCGGCGTCCACGAGAAGGAGCGCCACGAATCCGGCCACAAGCACGTCACCGGCACCGCCGAATATATCGACGACATGCCGGAGCCCGCCGGCCTGCTGCACGCCTATCTCGGCCTTTCGCAGCGCGCGCATGCGAAAATCCTCGGCATCGACTTCTCCGCCGTCGAGGCGAGCCCCGGCGTCGTCGGCATCCTGACGGCGACGGACATTCCCGGCGTAAACGACGTCAGCCCCGCCCACCAGCACGACGACCCGGTCTTCGCCACCGACCGCGTCGAGTTCCACGGCCAGCCGGTCTTCGCCGTCATCGCCGGGACGCGCGAGGCGGCGCGCCGGGCGGCGGCGAAGGTGAAGATCGACTACGAGGACCTGCCGCATGCCATCGACATCGCGGAGGCGGAGGAGGCCGGCTATCCCCTCGTCATCACGCCGATGACCTTGCTGCGCGGCGACATCGACGCCGGCTTTTCGCGCGCGAAGCACATTCTCGAAGCCGAGATGCGCATCGGCGGGCAGGATCATTTCTACCTCGAAGGGCAGATCTCGCTCGCCATCCCCGGCGAGGACGACGAGGTGACGGTCTGGTGCTCGACACAGCATCCGAGCGAGACGCAGCACATGGTCGGCCAGGTGCTCGGCGTCGCCTCGCATGCCGTCACCGTCAACGTGCGGCGCATGGGCGGCGGCTTCGGCGGCAAGGAGACGCAGGCGAACCTGTTCGCCGCCGTCGCGGCGATCGCTGCCAAGAAATACGGCCGGGCGATAAAAATCCGCCCCGACCGCGACGACGACATGACGGCGACCGGCAAGCGCCACGATTTCCGCGTCGCCTACAAGGTCGGCTTCGACGGCGACGGGCGGATCGAGGCGGTGGACGCCACCTTCGCGGCGCGCTGCGGCTTCTCCGCCGATCTCTCCGGCCCCGTCACCGACCGGGCGCTGTTCCATGCCGACAATTGCTATTTCTATCCGGACGTCAGGCTGCGCTCGGCGCCGCAGAAGACCAACACCGTCTCCAACACCGCCTTCCGCGGCTTCGGCGGGCCGCAGGGCATGGTCGGCGCGGAGCGGATCATCGAGGACGTCGCCTATACGCTCGGCAAGGACCCGCTGGAAATCCGCCGGCTGAATTTCTACGGCGGCGAGGGGCGCAACCTCACGCCCTATCACCAGACCGTCGAGGACAACGTCATCGGCCGCATCATCGACGAGCTGGAAGCCTCGGCCGATTACCAGGCGCGCCGGAGCGCCATCCTCACCTTCAACGAAAAGAGCCGCGTCATCCGCAAGGGGATCGCGCTCACGCCGGTGAAATTCGGCATCTCCTTCACCAAGACCGAGTTCAACCAGGCCGGCGCGCTGGTGCTGCTCTATGCCGACGGCTCGATCCAGCTCAATCACGGCGGCACCGAGATGGGCCAGGGCCTCTATACCAAGGTGGCGCAGGTGGTGGCCGACGAGTTCCAGGTCGACCTTTCGCGCATCCGCGTGACGGCGACCTCGACGGGCAAGGTGCCGAACACCTCGGCCACCGCCGCCTCCTCCGGCTCCGACCTCAACGGCATGGCCGCGGCCGACGCCTGCCGGCAGATCAAGGCGCGGCTCATCGCCTTCGCCGCGGAGCGCCACGGCGTACCGGAAAGCGAGGTGGAATTCGAGCCGAACACGGTGCGCATCGGCACGGAACGGATGGCCTTTCCCGACTTCGTCGCCTCGGCCTATGCGGCGCGCGTCCAGCTTTCGGCGGCAGGGTTCTACAAGACGCCGAAGATCCACTGGGACCGGGCCGCCGGGCGCGGACGGCCGTTCTTCTACTATGCCTACGGCGCCGCCTGCTCGGAGGTCTCCGTCGACACGCTGACGGGCGAATACCAGGTCGACCGCACCGACATCCTGCACGACGTCGGCCGCTCGCTGAACCCGGCGCTCGACATCGGCCAGGTCGAGGGCGCCTTCGTGCAGGGCATGGGCTGGCTGACGACCGAGGAACTGTGGTGGGACGCCAAGGGGCGGCTGAGGACCCACGCGCCCTCCACCTACAAGATCCCGGTCGCCTCCGACCGGCCGCGCGTCTTCAACGTCAGGCTCGCCGAATGGTCGGTCAACCGCGAGGAGACGATCCGCCGCTCCAAGGCGGTGGGCGAGCCGCCCTTCGTGCTCGGCATCGCGGTGCTGGAGGCGATCTCCATGGCGGCGGCGAGCGTGGCCGGCTACGCCGTGCCGCCGCGCCTCGACGCGCCGGCCACACCCGAGCGCGTGCTGATGGCGATCGAGCGGCTGAAGGCGGCGAGGGGATAGGCCATGCCCATGCGCGAGGACATCCGCGATTTCCTGCGCCGGGAGCGGGCTTCGATCCTCGTCGAGGTGACGGGGGCGGCCGGTTCCACGCCGCGCGACACGGACGCCTGGATGCTGGTCGCGGAAGGGTCGATCTTCTCCACCATCGGCGGCGGGCAGCTCGAATACATGGCGATCGACGAGGCGCGCCGGGCGCTGCGCTCCGGCCGCGACGCCCGGCCGATGGACGTGCCGCTCGGGCCGGAGATCGGCCAGTGCTGCGGCGGCCGGGTGGGCCTCGCCTTCGCCACCGTCGACGCGGCGCTCGCCGAACGGCTCGTCGCCCGCGCGGACCGGGAGATGGCGGAGCGGCCGCATGTCTACGTCTTCGGCGCCGGCCATGTCGGCGATGCGCTCGCCATGGCGCTGTCGCTGGCACCGCTGCGCGTCGTGCTGGTGGACACGCGCGAGGCGGAGCTCGTCGCCTCCGCCGTGCCGGGCATCGAGACCTGCCTGACGGCCATGCCCGAGGCGGTGGTGCGCGCGGCACCGGCCGGCAGCAGCTTCGTCATCCTCACCCACGACCATGCGCTCGACTTCCTGATCGCCGCCGAGGCGCTGAAGCGGGCCGACGCCGCCTATGTCGGCATGATCGGCTCGAAGACCAAGCGCGCCACCTTCCGCAACTGGCTGACGCGCGAGATCGGCCGGCCGGAAACCTTCGAGCGCCTCACCTGCCCGATCGGCGGCGCGGCGCTGAAGGACAAGCGGCCGAGCGTGATCGCGGCTCTTGCCGCCGCGGAGGTGCTGACGGCCGCCCTGAGATGGGTCAGGACCGGCGAGACCGTCAGTCGCTGACCGTCTCGCCGGCGAGCATGCGGCCGATCAGCCGCTGACAGCGCTCGGCCATGAAATCGATGATGAGGCGCACCTTCGGGTCCTGGAAGCGCTTGTGCGGATAGATCGCCGCGAGCTGCACGGGTGCCGGCGGCGTGTCTTGGAGAATCGGCACCAGCGCGCCGCTGTCGACATGGTGCTTCACCTCGAAGAGCGGCTTGTTGATGATGCCGTGGCCGGCGAGCGCCCAGCCCGTCAGCACGTCGCCGTCGTCGCTGTCATAGGGGCCGGCGATCTCGAACTTGCGCGGGCCGCCGGGCATCTGCAGCGTCCAGTAATATTCCTTCGAGCCCGGATAGCGCAGCAGCAGGCAGTCGTGCCTGTCCTCGATCAGCGCGTCCGCGGTCGCCGGCACGCCGCGCCGTTCGAGATAGGCGGGAGCGGCGCAGACCACCCGCTCGCAATTGAGGATGCCGCGCATGCGGAGATTCGAATCCTCCAGCACGCCGAGCTTGAAGGCGACGTCGACGCCCTCGCTGAGGATGTCGATATTGTGGTCCGACAGGCGCAGCCGGACCTCGATGTCGGGATAGTTGTCGTGGAATTCCGGCACCCCGGAGGCGATCAGCCGGCGGCCGATGCCGAGCGGCGCGGTGATGCGGAGCGATCCCTTCGGGTTGCGCGAGAGATCGGCGATCGCCCCTTCCGCCTCGTTCACCGCCTCGATGATCTTCACCGCGCCGTCGTAGAAGACGCGGCCGTGCTCGGTCGGCGAGAGCTTGCGCGTGGTGCGGTTGAACAGGCGCACGCCGAGATGGCGCTCCAGCTCCTTGATGCGATTGCTGGCGACGGCCGGCGTCACCCGCTGGTCGCGGCCCGCCGCCGACAGGGTTCCGAGTTCGACCACGCGGACGAAGACGCGCACATTATCGAGATAGGACATCGCCTTTTGTATCACATCGGGCGGCCCGGCACAGAGGGGAACGATCTTCTAGTTTTTTTTGAAAGTGTTGGTGGTGGACAAGGATTTCCGCGACAATCGCGCGATGGCAGAAACCTTGCGAAGATTGGGAGGTCTCCATGTACGAATACGCCATCGCCTGGGACTGGCTGACGTTCGCCGTCCGCTGGCTGCACGTCATCACCGCCATCGCCTGGATCGGCTCGTCCTTCTACTTCGTCGCGCTCGACCTCGGGCTGAAGAAGCATGCGGGCCTGCCGCCCGGCGCTCACGGCGAGGAATGGCAGGTGCATGGCGGCGGCTTCTACCATATCCAGAAATACCTGGTGGCGCCGGCCAACATGCCCGAGCACCTCGTCTGGTTCAAATGGGAGAGCTACGTCACCTGGCTCTCCGGCTTCGGCATGCTCTGTCTCGTCTATTATGCCGGCGCCGACCTCTATCTCATCGACCCCAACGTGCTGGACGTGTCGAAGACCACGGCGATCCTCATCTCGCTCGGCTCGCTCGCGCTCGGCTGGGTGCTCTACGACCTCCTCTGCAAGTCGCCCTTCGGCAACGACAACACGCGGCTGATGGTGGCGCTCTACTTCATCCTCGTGGTGATCGCCTGGGGCTATACGCAGCTCTTCACCGGGCGCGCCGCCTTCCTGCATCTCGGCGCCTTCACGGCGACGATCATGTCGGCCAACGTCTTCTTCATCATCATCCCGAACCAGAAGATCGTCGTCGCCGACCTCATCGCCGGCCGCACGCCGGACGCCAAATACGGCCGCATCGCCAAGCAGCGCTCCACCCACAACAACTACCTGACGCTGCCCGTGCTGTTCCTGATGCTGTCGAACCACTATCCGCTGGCCTTCGCCACCGAGTTCAACTGGGTGATCGCCTCGCTGGTCTTCCTGATGGGCGTCACCATCCGGCATTATTTCAACACCCGCCATGCCGGCACCGGCAACCCGACCTGGACCTGGCTTGCCACCGCGCTCCTCTTCGTCGCCATCATGTGGCTTTCCACCGTGCCGAAGGTGCTGACGGGGGAAACCGAGGTCGGCGCGGCGCAGCAACCGTTCCTGACGGCGGAAGCCTTCCCGCAGGTGCGCGACACCGTGCTCGGGCGCTGCGCGATGTGCCATGCGCAGGAGCCGGGCTGGGAGGGCATCGTCGTGCCGCCCAAGGGCGTGACGCTGGAGAGCGACCGCGACATCGCCGCCCACGCCCGCGAGATCTACCTGCAGGCGGGCCGCAGCCACGCCATGCCGCCCGCCAACGTGACCGCCATTTCCGACGCGGAACGCCGCCTCATCGTCGCCTGGTACGAGGCCGCCGTGACCGAGGGAGAGACCCGATGAACGAATGCCTGATCCGCGGCCGCCTGCTCACCTTCCTCGACGAGCCGAAGGGCATCGACGACACCGCCGCCTGGCGCTACGAGGAGGACGGCGCCGTGCTGGTGCGCGACGGCAAGGTGGTCGAGAGCGGCGCGCATGACGCGGTCCGCGTGCTCGCCGGCCCCGGCGTGACGGTGGCCGACCACCGGCCGCACCTCATCCTGCCCGGCCTCATCGACACGCACCTGCATTTCCCGCAGACGCAGGCGATCGCCTCCTACGGCGCCCAGCTCCTCGAATGGCTGAACACCTATATCTTCGTCGAGGAGCAGAAGTTCCGCGATCCCGCCCATGCCGCCTTCGTGGCGGAACGCTTCTTCGACGAGCTCGTCGCCAACGGCACGACGACGGCCGTCGCCTATTGCTCGGTGCATCCGGAAAGCGTCGACGCCTATTTCTCGGCGGCCGAGGCGCGCGGCATGCGCATGGTCGGCGGCAAGGTGATGATGGACCGCAACGCGCCGGACGCGCTCACCGACACGCCGCAGCGCGGCTATGACGAGACGAAGCGGCTGATCGCCAGGTGGCACGGACGCGGACGCGCGCATTACGCGATCAGCCCGCGCTTCGCCATCACCTCGACGCCGGAGCAACTGGAGATGGCCGGGGCGCTCGTCGCCGAGCATCCGCAATGCCATGTCCAGACGCATCTTTCGGAGAACCTGGACGAGATCGCCTTCGCCACCTCGCTCTATCCTGAGGCAAAGGACTATACCGACATCTACGCCCGCTACGGCCTCATGACGGAGAAGATGCTGCTCGGCCACTGCATCCATCTCTCCGACCGGGAGATCTCGGTGCTGTCCGGGACGGGCGCGGTCGCCGTCTTCTGCCCGACCTCCAACCTCTTCCTCGGCTCCGGCCTGTTCGACCGCGACCGTTTCGAGCGGGCGGGTGCGCGCTGGTCGGTGGCGACCGATGTCGGTGCGGGCACGAGCTTCTCCATGCTGGAGACGATGGACGAAGCCTACAAGGTGCTGCATCTGAGGGGCCAGCGGCTGACGCCCTTCAATTCCTTCTACCGCATGACGCTCGGCAATGCCCGCGCGCTCGGGCTGGAGAAGCATATCGGCTCGCTGCATGCCGGCGCCGATGCCGACATCGTCGTGCTCGATTCGCGGGCGAAGCCGGCGATGGATTTTCGCATGCGGACGGCCACGACGCTGGCGGAAGAGCTGTTCATCCTGCAGACGATGGGCGACGACCGCTCGGTGGCGGAAGTCTATGTCGCCGGCCGGGCGATGAAGGGCAAGCCCGGCAAGGCGCCGGCGCGGGTGCTGGAGACGGCCTGAGGGGCCATTATGGCCACCGCCCGCCCATCGCCTTCGTCAACCCCTCCGCCGCGGCCCGCACGATCGGGCCGACGGCGGCGATCCTGTCGTCCGGCAGGCGCACCGCCGGCCCCGACACGGAAATGCCGGCGATGGCCTCGCCATATTCGTCGAAGACCGGGACGGCCACGCAGCGCATGCCGAGCGTGTGCTCCTCGTCGTCGATCGACCAGCCGCGGGCGCGGATGGCGGCGATGTCGGAGAGAAGCGCCGGCAGCGTGTCGCGGGTCATCGCGGTGAAGCGCTCCAACGACCGGCCGGAGAGAAGTGCGGTGATGCGCCCGTCCTCCCAGGTCGAGAGGATCGCCTTGCCGATGCCCGAGGCGTGGATCGGCCCGCGCCGGCCGGGGCGGAAGAAGGCGCGCATCGGCGCGTGGCTCTCCGCCTGCGCCAGGAAGACGACGTCGCCCGCCTCCTCGATGGCGATATTGGCCGTCTCGCCGCACTCCTCCATCAGGCTTTTCAGGAAGGGGCGGCTCACCGTGCCGAGCTTGCGGAAGCGCAGATAGGCCGTGCCGATCTCGAAGGCCTTCACGCCGATCGTCCAGGCGCCGGTCTCCGCGTCATGCGCCACCATGCCGTGGGCGGCAAGCGAGGTGAGGAGGCGATGGACGGTGGACGGCGCCATGCCCGATTCGTCGGCAAGCCAGGTGAGCGCCGCCCCGTCCGCCCGCGCCACGAGGCCGAGCAGCCTCAGGCTGCGGTCGAGCACCTGCACCGCGGCGGGAGCCGCATTCTCCCCGGCCTTGCGGCCCGGCCGACCTCTCGTCTTCTCCTGCATGTCCGTCCCCTTCGTCCGATCCGTCATGACATAGCCGGGCCGCGGCGATTGTTCCAGTTTCGTTGAAAATGTTTATTTCCGCATGATGGGATCGATTTCCATTTTTTCATTGCGTGGTTTCGCCGATGCGCTACGCTTCCTCTCGAAAGACGACGGAGGAAAGCCAATGGCGAAGATGCGTGCTGTCGATGCGGCGGTGCTGGTTCTGGAGAGGGAGGGCGTCGATTGCGCCTTCGGGGTTCCGGGGGCGGCGATCAATCCCCTCTATTCCGCGCTGCGGGCGCGGGGTTCCATCCGCCATATCCTCGCCCGTCATGTCGAGGGCGCGAGCCACATGGCGGAGGGCTATACGCGGGCGAAGGCCGGCAATATCGGGGTGTGCATCGGCACCTCGGGGCCGGCCGGCACCGACATGATCACCGGCCTCTATTCGGCCTCGGCCGATTCGATCCCGATCCTCTGCATCACCGGCCAGGCGCCGCGCGCACGGCTCGACAAGGAGGATTTCCAGGCGGTCGACATTGCCAAGATCGCTGCCCCCGTCACCAAATGGGCCGTCACCGTCATGGAGCCGGCGCTGGTGCCCTTCGTCTTCCAGAAGGCGTTCCACACCATGCGCTCCGGCCGGCCCGGCCCGGTGCTGATCGACCTGCCGGTCGACGTCCAGCTCGCCGAGATCGAGTTCGACATCGACACCTACGCCCCGCTTGCACCCTACCGGCCGGCCGCGACCCGGGCGCAGGCGGAGAAGGCGCTTTCCATGCTGAACGCGGCCGAGCGGCCGCTGATCGTCGCCGGCGGCGGCATCGTCAATGCCGATGCCGCCGACCTGCTCACCGAATTCGCCGAGATCACCGGCGTGCCTGTCGTGCCGACGCTGATGGGCTGGGGAACGATCCCCGACGACCATCCGCTGATGGCCGGCATGTGCGGGCTGCAGACCGCGCACCGCTACGGCAACGCCACGCTGCTTGCCGCCGACTTCGTGCTCGGCATCGGCAATCGCTGGGCGAACCGCCACACCGGCAACGTCGCGACCTATACGAAGGACCGCAGCTTCGTCCATGTCGATATCGAGCCGACGCAGATCGGCCGCGTCTTCGCGCCCGATTTCGGCATTGTCTCGGATGCGGGGGCGGCGCTGAAGCTGTTCCTCGACGTCGCGACGGAGTGGAAGACGGCCGGAAAGCTGCGCGACTGGGCGGGCTGGGCGGAGGAATGCCGTGAGCGCAAGCGCACGATGCTGCGCAAGACCCATTACGACCAGGTGCCGCTGAAGCCCCAGCGCGTCTACGAGGAGATGAACAGGGCGTTTAGCCGCGACACCTGCTACGTCTCGACCATCGGGCTTTCCCAGATCGCCGCCGCGCAGTTCCTGCATGTCTACAAGACGCGCAACTGGATCAATTGCGGCCAGGCCGGCCCGCTCGGCTGGACGCTGCCGGCCGCGCTCGGCGTGCGCGCGGCCGATCCGGACCGGCCGATCGTGGCACTTTCCGGCGACTATGACTTCCAGTTCATGATCGAGGAGCTGGCCGTCGGCGCGCAGCACGGGCTGCCCTACCTGCATGTGGTCGTGAACAATTCCTATCTCGGCCTCATCCGCCAGGCGCAGCGCGGCTTCGACATGGATTTCGAGGTGAGCCTCGCCTTCGACAACGTCAACGCCGCCGGCGACGCGGAAAAAGGCTACGGCGTCGACCATGTCGCCGTCGCCGAAGGGCTCGGCTGCAAGGCGATCCGGGTGCGGCGGCCGGAGGAGTTCGAGGAGGCCTTTGCCCGCGCCGAGGCGCTGATGGCGGAGCACAGGGTGCCGGTCGTCCTCGAATGCATCCTGGAACGCGTCACCAACATCGCCATGGGCGCCGACATCGATGCGGTCGTGGAATTCGAGGATCTCGCCGAGCGCGGCGAGGACGCCCCCACCGCCACGCTCGCGCTGATCGACTGAGGAGGAAGACCCATGCCGAAATTCGCGGCCAATCTCACCATGCTCTTCACCGAGGCCCCGTTCCTCGACCGTTTCGCGCTCGCGGCAAAGGCCGGCTTCGAGGGAGTGGAATATCTCTTCCCCTACGATTTCGACAAGGCGGCGCTGCGTGCCGCCCTCGACGGGAGCGGCCTGCTTCAGGTGCTGCACAACCTGCCGGCCGGCGACTGGGCGGCGGGCGAGCGCGGCATCGCCGTCCTCCCGGACCGGATCGACGAATTCCGCCGCGGCGTCGCGCAGGCGATCGACTATGCGACGACGCTCGGCTGCCAGCAGGTCAACTGCCTTGCCGGCATCATGCCGGCGGGCGTGGCGGAGGAGGCGCTGCGCACCACCTTCGTTGCCAACCTCACCTATGCGGCGGGCGAGCTCGGCCGGCACGGCATCCGCCTCTTGATCGAGCCGATCAACCGCTTCGACATTCCCGGCTTCTACCTCGACACGGTGGAGAAGGCTGCGTCGATCCTCGACGAGGTGGGCAGCGACAACCTCTTCATCCAGTACGACCTCTACCACCAGCAGCGCACCGGCGGCGAGCTGATCGGCACCTTCGAGCGGCACCGGGAGAAGATCGCCCATGTCCAGCTCGCCGACAATCCCGGCCGGTACGAGCCGGGCACGGGCGAGATCGCCTGGCCCTTCGTCTTCGCCACACTCGACGCGCTCGGCTACGACGGCTGGATCGGCTGCGAATACAAACCGCGCACGACGACGCAGGAAGGCCTCGGCTGGCTGGCCGCGGCCGGCCGGCCGGCGAGAAGCGCAGACATCCTCAGGATCAGGAGCTAGGACCATGGCAACAATCGGATTCATCGGCCTCGGCATCATGGGCACGCCGATGGCGCGCCATCTGCAGGACGCCGGCCACACCGTCGTCACCTCGAAATTCACCGTGCCGCCGCGCCAGGAGCTCATTGACAACGGCCTTGAGGTCGTCGAGACGCCGAGGCTGCTTGCCGAGACCGTCGACACGATCATCCTGATGCTGCCGGACACGCCGGAGGTGAAGGACGTGCTGTTCAGCGAGAACGGCGTCGCCGAGGGGCTAGCCCCCGGCAAGCTCGTTATCGACATGAGCTCGATCTCGCCGATCGAGACGAAGGAGTTCGCGAAAAGGGTCCGGGCGACCGGCGCCGACTATGTCGACGCGCCCGTCTCCGGCGGCGAGGTCGGGGCGCGGAACGCCACGCTGTCGATCATGGCGGGCGGCTCACAGGAAAGCTTCGACCGGGCGCTGCCGCTGTTTCAGCTGATGGGCAAGAACATCACGCTGGTCGGCGACTGCGGC
>Ga0206118_100644_pt1 | contig 14096 bp, 9 predicted proteins | sample 3A20Ametagenome_FD_177999 | JGI IMG/M metagenome (GOLD analysis project Ga0206118, IMG submission 177999) | Enriched microbial communities from leaf-cutter ant dump, University of Wisconsin, Madison, United States - 3A20A | ecosystem: Environmental > Terrestrial > Nest > Insects nest > Nest dump... | reverse complement strand
CAGCTGCGCCGATGGTAGTGTGGCTCAAGCCATGCGAGAGTAGGTCATCGCCAGGGTTTTTACCCCCAAACCCCCGCTGCTCACGCAGCGGGGGTTTGCTTTTGCGCAAAACAAAATCCCTCCCGCCTCTGCCCATCCCGGGCACCGCCCAGCCCCGGGGTCGTTAGGCGCTGTCAGGCATCCCGCACGCCGCAACAGCGCGGTGTCCGCCTTGGGCGGGGCCTCGAAGAGTTGGGCGTTGGGCGTGGTGTCACTGCGCTTCGACGTCGCAGATGGCGCTCCAGCTATGGTTCTCGCTCCAACCTGGTACTCGAGCCAGGAGGGGGCAGAAATCCCTCCTGTCTGCAGGCGCGCACCGACAGAGAGGCGCGCCATCGGTGGATCTGGCCGCTGGGCCGCCGCAGCCTCCCGCAGGCGATGCAGGGGAAAGCGTCGCCTGCCCTGATCTTGCCCGCCGCGGGCCGATACAGCGAGCCGCCCTCCCTCGACGAAGGCTGGCGCAACCCACGCAGGCCGCCAACACAGGGTTCTTTGGGGGAGATCAACGCGATCGCACTGAAGATCAGCGTCGCCGTGCCCGCTGCTGCGCGGCCATGGCCCACCGGGCGGCGAGGTGGGGCGCGGTGATACAGACCGCCTGATCCGTCACCGTCGTCACCGCGCGCTCCAGCAGCTGGATGTCCGCCTCGTGCTGACGCGCCACGTGCGGGTCCTCGAAGAAAATCGCACGCTGGCAGCGGCCTTCCAGTACCCGGTCGGCGATCTGCGCGTCACCGCCCAGCGGGCCGCTCTGGAAGCGCTGGATCCACGGCTGGTCGCGCGGCCAGCCGCGGCTCCAGGCCAGTTCGTTCAAGTGCTGCCCCGTCGTTCCCGTACCGATGCGTTCCCCGAACCGCGACAGCACGTCGAAATGCTCGGCAGCGAAGGCCAGCATCTGCGGCTTGCGGGCGTCGTGGGCGATCAGCGCCAGCGTCTGGTTGCCGACGTCGTGCAGGTCGTCCGCGCCCGGATCGGTCGGCAGCCCGGCATGGATGCGCTCCATCTCGACCCAGTCGCGGGCGCTGGCTACCGTAGAGATGAAGGGCTTGTCGTGGATGACGCACTGGCGCTTCAGCGCAATGGCTTCGGGGAATACCGAGGACGGATCCACCGGGTCGATCAGGTAGATCGCGCCGTCCAGCGTGCGCTCCGGCGTGCCCATGCCGACGACTTCGGCGACCAGCTTCATCAGCCCGCCTTCGCGGCCGTTCGGGTAGCGTCTCAGGCCGGGCAGGCTTCCTGGCGGCAACGCGGCGGTGATGGCGTCGTGGGTGCGGCCCACGGCGTGCAGTTCCACGCCAAGCTCGCGCAGGCCACCGGCACTGGCATGGAGCCAGCGGAACAGGGCGGCGTCGGCGCGTTCGTGGTGCAGGCGGTTGGCGGCCAGGCCGATGCGCATTGGGGTCTCGCTGGGTTTTGGGGTTTGAGTGTAAATCCTGGGGAAGTATTCCTTTCTCTCCGCCGGGAGAAGATGCCGAAGAGAAGATGAAAGGTTAACGGGGGCGCCGATGGTTGCCCGTCATGGACTTCGTTCGTGCCTCACCCCAACCCCTCTCCCAAGTGGAAGAGGGGCTCCGTTCCCCGGTCAGTGCAGCAGCAGCTTGATGATGCTGGCCGCGGCGTCGCGGCCTTCGGCTACCGCCGTGACCACCAGGTCCGCGCCGCGCACCGCGTCGCCGCCGGCGAACAGCCGGGGGTTGTGCGTCTGGTAGGGCAGGCGACCGGCGCCGCCGGCGACGATGCGGCCGTTGCCGGTTGCTTCGACACCCTGCGACGCCAGCCAGTCCGGCAGCGTCGGCGAGAAGCCGAAGGCGATGATCACCACGTCCGCCTCCAGCAGCGATTCGCTGCCTTCGATCGGTTCGGCGTTGCGGCGGCCGTTGGCGTCGGGTTCGCCCAGGCGCGTCTCCACCACGGTCACGCCGATCACTTCATCGTCGGCACCGGCTTCGATGGCCAGCGGCTGGCGGTTGAACAGGAAGCGCACGCCTTCCTCGCGGGCGTTGGCCACCTCGCGCGCGGAGCCGGGCATGTTGGCCTCGTCGCGGCGGTAGGCGCAGGTCACGCGGGCCGCGCCCAGGCGGATCGCGCTGCGCACGCAGTCCATGCCGGTGTCGCCGCCGCCCAGCACCACCACGCGCTTGCCGGTGAGGTCGGGCAGGGCGATCTGGTCTTCCCAGCCGGCGATGGGCCGGCCCTGCGGGTCGTCGCCGCCGACGATGCGGCTGTTCTGCACCAGGAACGGCAGCGCCGGCAGCACGTTCTTCAGGTCTTGGCCGATCAGGCCGCCATCGGTATAGCGGTAGGCGCCGGTGCCCAGGAACACCGCGTCGTAATCGGCCTGCAGCTGCTCGACGGTGATGTCGCGGCCGATCTCCACGCCCAGCTGGAACTGCACGCCCATGCCTTCGAGGATCTCGCGGCGACGCTCGATGACGCGCTTGTCCAGCTTGAAGCTGGGAATGCCGAACTGCAGCAGGCCGCCGATCTGTTCGTAGCGGTCGAACACCACCGCCTGGATGCCGGCGCGCGCCAGGCGGTCGGCGCAGGCCAGCCCGGCCGGGCCGGCGCCGACGATGGCCACGCGCCTGCCCGTCGGCTGCACGGCCTGCAGGTCCGGCTTCCAGCCAGTAGCCAATGCGGTATCGACGATGTACTTCTCCACCGCGCCGATGGTCACCGCGCCGAATTCCTCCAGCGTGCAGCTGCCTTCGCACAGGCGGTCCTGCGGGCAGACGCGGCCGCAGACTTCCGGCAGCGGGTTGGTCGAATGGCACAGCGTCGCCGCTTCGTGGATGCGGTCTTCCTGCACCAGCTGCAGCCACTGCGGGATGGCGTTGTGCACCGGGCATTTCCAGCTGCAGTAAGGGTTGCCGCAATCCAGGCAGCGGCCGGCCTGGTACTGCGCGTCGGCCTTGTCGAATTTTCCGTACAGCTCGCCCCAGTCGCCGGACGTGCGCAGTTCCACCGGAATGCGCTGCGGCATGGTGCGGGGGAGGTCGAGGAACTGGAAGGCTTGCTTGCGGCTCATGGGGGGCTCGTTGCGTCTGGGGGGCTCCCTTCTCCCGCTCGCGGGAGAAGGTGCCCCGAAAGGGGCGGATGAGGGGCTTTGCCTTGAAAGCGCCCTCACCCCGGCCCTCTCCCGCAGGCGGGAGAGGGGGAGAAGCGTCATGCAGCGTTGCGCAACGCGGCGGCCAGCGATTCGATGCTGGCGGCCTTGGGTTTCACCAGCCAGAACTTGCCGACGTAGTCGCGGAACTCGTCCAGGATCTGCTGCGCCCAGATGCTGCCGGTGAGCTCGCGGTGGCGGCCGATCAGGCTGTGCAGGTGCTGGCGGTAGTTCTCGAAGCCCTCGGCCGAGATGCGGTGGATGTCGATCAGCTCGTGGTTGTAGCGGTCCACGAAATCGCGGTCGATATCCAGCACGTAGGCCAGGCCGCCGGTGAAGCCGGCGCCGAAGTTCAGGCCAACCTTGCCGAGCACGGCGACGATGCCGTCGGTCATGTACTCGCAGCAGTGGTCGCCGGCGCCTTCGATCACCGCCAGCGCGCCGGAATTGCGCACGCCGAAGCGCTCGCCGGCGCGGCCGGCAGCGAACAGCTCGCCGCCGGTGGCGCCGTACAGGCAGGTGTTGCCGACGATGGCGGTGTTGCGCGCCTCGAAGCGCGCGCCGCGTGGCGGCCGCACCACCAGCCGGCCGCCGGCCATGCCCTTGCCGACGTAGTCGTTGGCTTCGCCTTCCACTTCCAGGTTCAGGCCATCGACGTTGAACGCGCCGAAGCTCTGCCCGGCGGTGCCGCGGAAGCGCAGGTTCAAGGGCGCTTCGGCCATGCCGTGGTTGCCGTGCGCGCGGGCGATGGCGCCGGCCAGGCGCGTGCCCACTGAGCGGTCGGTGTTGTGGATCAGGAAGCGGTGCTCGCCGCCGCGCTTGTGGGCGATGGCATCGGACAGCAGGCCGTCCATCTGCGTGGCCAGGCTGTCCGGCGACTGGTACAGGCGCTGCGCCGCGCAGTGCGCGCCCTCGTAGCGGGCCGGCGCGAGCAGGCGCGACAGGTCGACCCTGACGCCTTCGCGTGGCGAAACCTCCAGCTGCTCCAGCAGGTCGGTGCGGCCGACGATCTCGTCCAGCGAACGCGCGCCCAGGAACGACAACCACTGCCGCACTTCCTCGGCCAGCAGGCGGAAGAAATTCTCCACGCGTTCGGGCAGGCCGGTGAAATAGCCCTCGCGCAGGCGCTCGTCCTGGGTGGCCACGCCGGTGGCGCAGTTGTTGAGGTGGCAGATGCGCAGGTACTTGCAGCCGAGCACGATCATCGGGCCGGTGCCGAAGCCGAAGCTGTCCGCGCCCAGCAGCGCCGCCTTGACCACGTCCAGCCCGGTCTTCAGGCCGCCGTCGGTCTGCAGGAGGGTGCGGCCGCGCAGGTCGTTGCCGACCAGCGCCTGGTGCGATTCGGCCACGCCCAGTTCCCACGGCACGCCGGCATAGCGGATCGAGCTGATCGGCGAGGCGCCGGTGCCGCCGTCGTGGCCGGACACGGTGATCAGGTCGGCCCCGGCCTTGACCACGCCGGCGGCGATGGTGCCCACGCCCGCGTGCGACACCAGCTTCACCGACACCAGCGCGTCCGGGTTGACCTGCTTGAGGTCGTAGATCAGCTGCGCCAGGTCCTCGATGGAATAGATGTCGTGGTGCGGTGGCGGCGAGATCAGGCCGATGCCCGGCTTGGCGTAGCGCAGCCGCGCGATCAGTTCGTTGACCTTGTGGCCCGGCAGCTGGCCGCCCTCGCCGGGCTTGGCGCCCTGCGCCACCTTGATCTGCAGCACCTCGGCGTTGACCAGGTATTCGGCGGTGACGCCGAAACGGCCGGAGGCCACCTGCTTGATCTTGCTGCGCCTGTCGGTGCCGTAGCGCACCGGGTCCTCGCCGCCTTCGCCGGAATTGGAACGGCCACCGAGGCGGTTCATGGCGATGGCCAGCGCCTCATGCGCTTCGGGCGACAGCGCGCCGAGCGAGATGGCGGCGGTGTCGAAACGCTTGAACAGCGCTTCGGCCGGTTCCACCTCGTCCAGCGGCACCGGCGTGGCGGCGGGCCTGAGCTGCAGCAGGTCGCGCAGCGCCGAGGGCGGGCGCGAATGCACCGCTTCGGTGTACCGGCGCCAGTCCTCGGCGCTGCCGGTGCGCGCGGCGCGCTGCAGGGTCAGCACCACGTCCGGGTTGTACATGTGGTACTCGCCGCCGTGCACGTACTTGAGCAGGCCGCCGACCTCGGCCGGCGCCAGGTCGTTCCACGCGCGCGCGGCGAGCTCGCGCGCTTCGGTGTCCAGGCGCGCCAGGCCGACGCCGCCGATGCGCGCGGTGGCATCGGGGAAGCACAGCCGCACCACGTCCGGGTCCAGGCCGACGATCTCGAACAGCTGCGCGCCGCGGTAGCTGGCCACGGTGCAGATGCCCATCTTGGAGATGATCTTGCTCAGCCCCTTGTAGATGCCCTTGCGGTAGCTGCGGCCGATCTGCGAGACCTCGCCGCCCTTCTTCAGCAGCAGGATGCCGCGTCGGCCCATGTCGAACAGGGTCTGGTAGGCCAGGTACGGATACACCGCGGTGGCGCCGAAGCCGAGCAGGCAGGCCATGTGGTGCGCGTCGCGCGCGGTGCCGGTCTCGATGATCAGGTTGACGTCGCAGCGCAGGCCACGCGTCGACAGGTGGTGGTGCACCGCGCTGGTGGCCAGCAGCGCATGCACCATCGGCCGCTCGGGCACCGGGTAGCGGTCGGACAGCAGCAGCATCACCACGCCGTCGCGCGCGGCCTGCTCGCACTGCGCGCAGATGCGCTCGATGCCGGCCTTCAATCCTTCCTCGACGCTGTAGGACAGGTCGATCAGGCGGTTGCGTTCGACGTACTGCTCCATCTTCAGCAGCTGGCGCAGCTTGCGCTGGCTGAGCACCGGCGAATTGAGGATGACGTGGTTCACCGTCTCCGGGCCGGCATGGAAGATGTTGGTCTCCTTGCCGAGCTGGGTGGTCAGCGACATCGCGCAGTCTTCGCGCAGCGGGTCGATCGGCGGGTTGGTGACCTGCGCGAACGCCTGGCGGAAGTAGTCGTACAGCGGGCGGGTATGGCGGCTGAGCACGGCGATGGGGGTGTCGTCGCCCATCGAGCCGGTGGCTTCCTGGCCGGTCTCGGCCAGCGGCCGCAGCACCTGCTCCACTTCCTCGGAGGTGAGCTGGAACAGCTTGTGGTAGCTGCGCAGCGTGGCTTCGTCGAATGGTTCCTCGGCCAGCGAGGGGTCGATCAGCTCGGTCTGCAGGTAGGTCACGCCCTGGTGCAGCCACTGCTTGTACGGCGCGCGCGCGCGGTTGATGCGGTCGATGGCATCCGAGTCGAGCAGGTCGCCGCGCCTGAGGTCGATGGCCATCATCTGGCCCGGGCCCAGCTTGCCCTTCTGCACCACGCGCTCGGTGGGCACTTCCCACACGCCGGCCTCGGAGGCGACCAGGAAATGGCGGTCGGAGGTCAGCATCCAGCGCGCCGGACGCAGGCCGTTGCGGTCCAGGGTGCAGGCCGCATAGCGGCCATCGCAGGCGACGATGCCGGCCGGGCCGTCCCACGGCTCGCTGTTCAGGCCGTAGAACTCATAGAACGCGGCCAGGTCGGCGTCCTTGAACTCCAGCGACTGCGTCGCCGGCGGCACCAGGATGCGCAGCGCCTGGATCAGCTCCATGCCGCCGGCCACCATCAGCTCGAGCATGTTGTCCATGCTCTGCGAGTCCGAGCCGTGCATCGAGATCACCGGGTCGAACTCGGCGATGTCGAACTTCGGCGTCTTCCACACCTTGCTGCGCGCCTGCGCCCAGTGGCGGTTGCCTTCGATGGTGTTGATCTCGCCGTTGTGGGCGAGCAGGCGGAACGGATGCGCCAGCGGCCAGCGCGGCATCGTGTTGGTGGAAAAGCGCTGGTGGAACACCACCACGCTGGAGGCCAGCTCGTGGCGCTGCAGGTCGGGGTAGAACGTGCCCAGCTTGTCCGGCAGCACCATGCCCTTGTAGCTGATGGCGTCGGCGCTGAGCGTGGTGACGTAGTAGTCGGCGACGTCGCGCAGCGCCTGCTCGCTGCGGCGCCGCGCCAGGAACAGCGCCAGCGCGAACTGCGCGGCGCTCTGGGCGGGATCGGCATCGACGAACACCTGCTCGATCCGCGGCAGGGTGGCGCGCGCCAGTTCGCCGCAGACGCCCGCGTCGGTGGGCACCACGCGCCAGCCGCGCGGCTGGCAGCCGGCATCGCGCAGGCGCGCGTCGAGTTCGTCGCGGCAGCGCTGCGCGGCATCTGCGTCGTGCGGCAGGAACACCACGCCGGCGGCGAAGTTGGGCCCGATGCGGATGCCGGCCTCTTCGGCCAGCCGGCGCAGGAACACGGTGGGGCGCCGCAGCAGCAGCCCGCAGCCATCGCCAGTGAGGCCGTCGGCGGCGACGCCGCCGCGGTGGGTCATGCGCGAGAGCGCGGCGATGGCGGTATCGACGAGCAGGCGGGAGGGCTGGTCGTCCAGCTGCGCGACCATGCCGAAACCGCAGGCGTCGCGTTCGTCTTGCGGGTCGTAGAGCCCCTGGCGGTTGCGGAGGGTCATCTGTGCCTCGTGGTGCGCGGGTGAGCGGCGACACCTCTCCCTCGTCCACCGCGTCACGCCATGCACGGCCGTGTTGCTGGCGCGTGCACGGCATGCCCGTCACTGGAGCGCAGCGTTGAGGCCACCGGATGCGCTCGACTAGATCACAGTTGTTGCGGTGCCGCAACGCATGGTTGCGGCAGCAACCAAAGCCTTGCGGCGCAAGGCTTTGGACGGGTTTGCGTCAGCCGCAGCGCACGCCGCTGACCAGGTTCTTGTCGTCCACTTCGATGTTCAGGCGCTCGCCCAGGAACTCCATGGTGATGGGCTGGTTGGGCTTGAGCATGCGCACCTTGGCGGCGCCGGCATCCTGCCTGGCCTGCTCGGCGAGTTCCTCGGTATACGGCTGGCCGACCAGGCCTTCGACCTGGCTGGCGTCGCAGGTGCCGACCGGCGGCGGGGTGGCGGCGGCGGCCTGGTCGGGCGTGGCGGCGGCATCGGCGGCCTGCTTGGCCTGGTCCATGGCCTGCTCCTGCTCCTCGGGGGCGGGTCCGTTGCAGGCGCCCAGGGCGAGCGCGAGCGAAAGCGTGGCGATCAGGGCGGTGGGGCGGCGCAGGGCGCGCGGCATCGTCGGGATTCGCATCGGAACTCCAGTGCGTTGAGGGACGCTGCAAGCATATCGCCTGGTTTCCGGTGTGTACCGTCGCAGCGCGTCATCCGGCCGCGCGCGTCAGCGCGGTTTCAGCCGCAGCGCAGCGCGGTGATGCCGTTGTTGCGGCCGACTTCGATGGTCAGCCGGTCGCCACCGGACGTGGCGCTCGCCGGCGTGACCGGCACCGGCGCATCGCCGCGCACGGTCTGCACCTGCAGGCTGTCGCTGTCCACGCGCGCGCGCTCCACCGTGGCGGGCGAGGCGGCCAGGCCGGTCGCGCCGATCACCTTGTCGGTATGGCATTGGCCGGAGATGACGCCGTCGATGGGCTGGACGCTGGCGACGGGCGCGCTGCTGCAGGCGGTGGCGGCCAGCGCGATGGCGGCGGTGGTGACCAGGTTGCGGTACATGGCGGACTCCACGACGAGGGGCGACGCGCCGAGCCTGCCGCCGCCGCCGTGTGCGGGCGATGAAAGCCGCGCGACGCAGACGCGGTCCCCGTCGATAATGCGCGCATCGCCGCGCGTGGAATGGATCGATGACGCAACAGGAAGGCTGCAGGGTCGTGGTACTGGGCGGCTACGGGCACTTCGGCGCGCGCATCGTGCGTGCGCTGGCCGCCACGCCGGGCATCGCCGTCATTGCCGCCGGGCGCCACCCGCAACGGGCCGCGGCCAACCTGCCCGGCGTGGACATGGCGCGGGTCGAATGCCGGCGGCTGGACGTGGACGATCCCGACTTCGCCCGCGAACTGCGCGCGACCGGTGCCGACCTGGTCATCCACACCGCCGGCCCGTTCCAGGGTCAGGGCTACGACGTCGCGCGCGCCTGCCTGCAGGCCGGCATGCACTACATCGACCTGGCCGACGGCCGCGATTTCGTGCGCGATTTCCCGACGCGGCTGGATGCCCTTGCGCGCGACTGCGGACGCAGCGCGATCAGCGGCGCAAGCACCCTGCCGGCGCTGTCCAGCGCGGTGGTCGACGCGCTGCGCGACCGCTTCGACATGCTGCAGTCCATCGACATCGTGATCGCGCCGGCGCAGGCCACACCGCTGGGCATGGCCACGGTGCGCGCGGTGCTGTCGTACTGCGGCCAGCCGTTCGAATGCTGGATCGATGGGCGCTGGCAGCGCGTCGTCGGCTGGGCCGATCCGCGGCCGGTGAGTTTCGCGCGCATCGCCCCGCGCCTGGCCTCGCCCTGCGACGTGCCCGACCACGACCTGCTGGTGCAGCGTTATCCGGGCGTGTCGACGGTGCGCTTCCGCGCCGCGCTGGAATTGCCCGTGCTGTCGCGCGGCCTGGCCGCCCTGGCCTGGCTGCGCCGCCGCGGCCTGCCGCTGCCGATGGCGAGGCTGGCCGGCGCCTTCGCCCGTGCCGGGCGCGGGTTCGACCGCTTCGGCACCGACCTGGGCGGCATGCGCGTGACCCTGCGCGGCCAGCGCGGTGGCGTCGCCCACCGGGTGCACTGGGACCTCACCGCGCCGATGCTGCACGGGCCGGAAATTCCCACCTTCGCCGCGGTGCTGCTGGCGCGGCGCCTGGCGCGCGGCGAACCGCTGCCGGTGGGCGCGCAGGCGTGCATGGGCCTGCTGGACCTGGCCGCGTTCGAGCAGGAATTCGCCCGCTGGCGGATCGACAGCCAGGTGTCCTGAGGCAGCGCCGGAACCTGAAGCGTTCAGGCTTACACAGGCCGGCATGCCCTTCGGGCTATTGACTACAAATGTAGTCATCCCTACCGTGGCGACAAATGTAGTCACGGAGTCGACCATGCGCCGCAAGACCATCGGGGACCAGGAACTGGCCCTGCTGCAGTACCTCGGAGAGAACCAGCCGGCCAGCGTCGGCGAAGTGGCCGCCGGCTTCGGCGAGGCGCGCGGGCTGGCCCGGTCCACCGTGCTGACCATGATGGAACGCCTGCGCAGCAAGGGTTACCTGCAGCGCGCGCAGCACGGGGGCGTGTACCGCTACCAGACCACCGCCGAACAGCAGGACGTGGTGAACAGCGCGGTCGGCAGCTTCGTCGAGAAGACCCTGCAGGGTTCGATCTCGCCGTTCGTGGCGTGGATGTCGGAGAAGGCCGAGGTCAGCGACAACGAGCTGGCCGAACTGGAAGCGCTGGTCAGCAGGCTGCAGTCGCAGCGCCGGGAGGATTGAGCCATGGAGACCGTTCTCGAACTGCTCGGCAACCGCCTGCTCGCCACCAGCGTGCAGACCGTGCTGCTGACCGCGCTGGTATGGCTGCTGTGCCGCAGCGTGCGGCGCCTGCCGGCCGCCACCCAGTGCGGCCTGTGGTGGCTGGTGGCGCTGCAGGCGGTGCTGGGCCTGCTGTGGGCCGCGCCGTTGGAACTGCCGGTGCTGCCGGCGCCGGAAGCATTGCAGGTGGTGCCGCAGGCCGCCGCGGCCACGCCGGCGGCGGCCACCGCGCCGCTGGTGGTGATGACGCCGCTGCCGCTGGAAAGCGGCTGGTCGTGGCTGCACGTGGCGATGGCGCTGTGGCTGGCCGGCGTGGCGGTGATGGCGCTGCGCACCGCGCTGGCGTGGCGCGCCAGCCGCGCGCTGCTGCGCACGGCGCGCCCCTGCGACGACCGGCGCCTGGATGCCGCGCTGCAACTGGCGGCCGAAGCGCACGGCCTGCGCCGCGCGCCGCGGCTGATGCTCAGCGCGGCCATCGACTCGCCGCAGCTTGTCGGGCCGTGGCGCCCGGTGCTGCTGCTGCCGGCGCGCAACCTGCGGCGCATGGGCGACGACGACCTGGACATGGCCCTGACCCATGAGCTGGTGCACCTGCAGCGCGGCGACCTGTGGTGGGGCCTGCTGCCGGCGTTGGCCCAGCACCTGTTTTTCTTCCACCCGCTGGTGCACCTGGCGGCCCGCGAATACGCCATTGCCCGCGAAGCGGCGGTCGATGCCGCCGTCGTCGCCGGCGACCGCCATTGCCGCCAGCACTACGGACGCCTGCTGCTGCAGCTGGGCGTCGCCCCCCGGCCCGGCGCCGGTCTCGCCAGCGCCTCGCCCACCTTCCTCAGCCTCAAGCGGAGACTGCTCATGCTGCAGAACACTTCTTCCTTCCCGCGCGTGGGCGCGGGCCTGATCGTCGCCGCGGTGGCCCTGGTCGGCGTGCTGCCGATGCGCCTGGTCGCCATGCCGGTACCGCCGGCTCCGCCGCCGCCGCCGCCGGCACCCGCGGCGCCGGCCGTACCCGCCGTACCAGCCGCGCCCGCCGCGCCGGTGGCCGGCCACTCGGTGGTGCGCACCGTGATCTCGGCCAAGGGTGCGGCGCCGGCGCTGCCGGCTCCGCCCGCCCCGCCGCCGGCCGTTCCCGCGGCACCTGCGGCCCCGCCTGCGCCTCCCGCGCCGCCGATCTCGACCAGCGGCGTGATCCATCTTTCGCAGAGCCCGAGCAGCAACGGCTACGTGCTGCTGAAGGACGACCACAACATCATGAACGGCTCCACCGCCGACCTGCAGCAGGCGCGCCGGCTGGACGACGGCAACGGCGTGCTGCTGCTGCGCCGCGACGGCCGTGCCTACGTGGTGCGCGACGCCGGCATGCTGTCGCGCTTCGAACAGCTCTTCGCCGAAACCATGCGTCTGGGCGAGGAACAGGGCCGGCTTGGCGAGCGCCAGGGCAGGCTGGGCGAACGCCAGGGCGAGATCGGCGGGCGCATGGGCGAAATCGGTGCGCGCATCGGCGAACTGGCCGCCCGCCAGGCCCAACTCGCCCTGGCCACGCATGGCAAGGCCAATGACGCGCTGATGCGGGAACAGATGGAAGCCGCGCGCCGCGAGGCGGAGAAGGTCCGCGCCGAGATGGATTCGCCGGCCATGCGCGAGGAGATGCGGGAACTGGCGCGCCGGCAGTCGGAACTGGGCAAGCTGCAGGCCGAGCTGGGCCGCCAGCAGGCTGACGCCAGCGTGCGTGCCCAGCGCGAGGCCGAGCGCCTGATCCAGGAAGCGATCCGCGACGGTCTGGCGCAGCCGGTCCGCGGTTGAGGGGCATTGCCGGCGGGGTCCGCTCCCGCCGGCGCTTCATTGGCAATGCGCGTGCGGGGCAAGGCCCGCATCTACATCCGCAGGCGCCGGGGCTTTCCCGGTAATGCCCTGCGGGGCAGGCCGCGCGTCTAAGGGGCCAGGGCGGATGCCCGCTCCTCGGCTTCGGCCTGCACCAGGCGCAGGAACAGCTGCGCCAGCGTCACCACGTCCTGGTGGTTGTGCTCGCCGACGCGGCGCAGGTTGCGCGCGCTGCCGCCGCGCAGGTAGTCCAGCCAGGCGCCCGGCGCTTCGGAGCCGGGCAGGTCGTCCTCGCGCTGGATGCGCAGCAGCTGGCGCTCGATGGTCGCCAGCCGGCAGTTCTCCCAGGTGCCGCGGTAGCGGCGGCGCGTCGGGAACAGCAGGTCCACGTGGTCCAGCGCGGAAATCGGATCGCCGCGCCGCGCCAGCCGGTAGCGCGTCTTCAGCAGCGGCGCGTCGTAGCAGCGGCCGTTGTAGCTGGACAGCACCGTGGTCGGCGCCAGCCAGGCGGCGAATGCTTCCAGCATCGCGCTCTCCGCACCCATCGTGGACATCAGCAGCTGGCGCACGCGCAACCCTTCGCCGCGCGCCGCGTCGCGGTGCCAGTCGGCCGCGCCGATCATGAAGGCGCGGGTGCCGGTGCCGCCGGCCAGGCCGGTGGTCTCGGTGTCGAAGAACAGCAGGTCCCGTGGCTGCACTGCATCGTCCGGGCGCCGGCTGAACGCCAGCGACAGCGGCTGCGCGGGAATCGGCTGCGGCAGGAAGGCTTCGACCAGGTGCAGGCCGGGTGCGATCTCGGTGCCGGGAAGCGCGCGGTCGACCGGCCCGCTGCGGTCGTTGCGCGCTACGGGTGCGATTGCGCGGTTGCGGGTGGCGAGCAGGCGGCGCAAGGCGTGCACGTCCTGCGGCCGGCCCGGGGAGCGGGAGGCCGGTGCGGGCGCCGGCGTGACGGGCCTGTGCCGGATCTGCTCGACCCAGCCAAAGACCGAGTCCTCGCGTGCGGACGATGCCGGCAGCGCTTCGCCGTGCGGTGGTGCTTCGTGCGCTGGTGCTTGTCGTAGGAGCGGCTTCAGCCGCGAAACCGATGAACCTGCCGAAGCCGGCGAAGCGCCGGAGGCCACCGGAGGAACGGGCATCGCCTCGGCTTCCGACGGTGTCGGTTTCGCGGCTGATGGCTCAAGGCCACCCGGAGCCGCTCCTGCGACGGCGGTCGCGGCCTCCGCATGCCCGGCCTGCCTGCGCAGCGCCTTGAGCTTGTCCAGGCTGAGGCTCATGGCAGCAGGTGGAGAGCCACGTCCGCTTCATCGACCATGACCGCCGGCACCTGGTCGCAGCGCTCGGCCGACAGCAGCGACAGCACCTTCAGCGCCAGCGAGCGTGGCGTTTCGCCCTGGCCCTGTTCCTGCGCGGCCAGCACCGGGCCGACGCAGGCCGGGCAGCCGGCGCTGCAGTCGCAGCGCTCCACCAGTTCGAGCGCGCGCTGCACCAGTTCGCCCTGGCGCAGCCACAGCGGCTCGCTCAGGCCCACGCCGCCGGGGAAGTTGTCGTACAGGTACACGGTGGGCACGAAGCTCTGCATCAGCTCCACCGCGCCCTCGCCGGCCTCGTTGCCGCGCAGCTGGCCGCGGCCGCTCTGGTCGGCCACCGCGAACCAGGCGCCGTCGCCGTTGCCCACCGCCTTCTGCAGGTCGCGTGCGTCGGCCATCACCGCCACGGTGGCGACGATGTGCAGCGCATACGCCGCGCCGAGGAAACCGTCCAGCGCATCCTGCTTCTGCGCGAAGCTGCGC
>Ga0206118_100643_pt1 | contig 14125 bp, 12 predicted proteins | sample 3A20Ametagenome_FD_177999 | JGI IMG/M metagenome (GOLD analysis project Ga0206118, IMG submission 177999) | Enriched microbial communities from leaf-cutter ant dump, University of Wisconsin, Madison, United States - 3A20A | ecosystem: Environmental > Terrestrial > Nest > Insects nest > Nest dump... | reverse complement strand
CGGAAACCGTCCCCCGACAGCCTTCCTGATGAAGACCGGACCGTCTAACCGTCCGATTCGTCTTTTTTTGCGGCAGGCAGGCCGGAGGCCTCGTCGGCGGCGCCGGCGCGGCGCGCCCGCGCCTGCTGCTTGCGCCGCTGCAGGTTCTCGCGCAGCGTCCTGGCGAGCCGCTCGGCACGCAGCTCCGCCTCGCTCCTCACCCTGCCGCCCGTCTTGCCGTCGCCTTCGTCCATACGCCTCTCATAGCGAAAATCGACCGGCGAAAAAACGGCCTGCCCGCAGATTTGTTGCGATAATCGCGCCGTGGCCGCTTGCACTGGCCGATGACCTGTGGCAATAGGCCCTCGCTCACGCGAAAGCACCCGTTGCTTCGCCGGATGCTGCTATAGCTCAGGGGTAGAGCACTCCCTTGGTAAGGGAGAGGCCGAGAGTTCAAATCTCTCTAGCAGCACCATTTTTCTCCCAAGAATTCTGGATTTTCAGGCGTTTTCGGCCATCGGCCTCACTTCAATCCACCTATAAATCCACCTTTCTGCGCTCGCTTGAGGCGTCATCAGACTTCCGTGCTTGCACCTTTTCGCCATCACCGATTCTCGAGGTGCGCGGCAAGTCGAAGGCGTGCCCTTGGTTTCATACCATTTCAGGTAGACGCCCAAGCCAGCCGTGGCAAGACTGAGGGAAATCATAGCGGGTATCCGAAGGATCATGAGTGGGGATACGACGTGCTTGCGAACTGGTGGCTCACAGGTGCCGTTGACAAGCAGACGAATAGCGTCGTTGTCTGCGCATATGATCGCGGCGTCTCTATACCCTTCAGTTTGCCGCTTTGGGAGCATTGGGGTATGCTCCAATCATACGCGCAAAAAATACTGCGCCGCTTGAAACTTTCGTCGTCGCTGGATCATTCTACAAACGATGGCGTGGCGTTAAGGCTCGCTATGAAAATAGCGAAAACGGCAACTCAGCTACCACAGCATGGCAAAGGCCTGCACACAATGGTTGAAGTTGCTGAACGAGCACGATATGGGCGGCTTCGTATTTTGAGCCGCTATGGTGAATACGTGTGGGAGACAGGTAAGCGACCGAGAAGCGTGAACCACCAGCACCCCTTGCTTGGTACCTTGGTCGAGTGGCATCTTGAGCTCTAGGTGAAAAAAATGTCCAACCTAATTGAAATTGCGAGAGAGTTCAGTCGCTACCCGGGGCCACGCTATCGTCAGCATGGCGATTTTAGCGGAGAGCAATTTCGCGAAGAGTTGCTCATCCCCGCACTTCGGCGCGCTATCGCTGGAAATGACCTGCTAACCGTGGTGCTGGACGATGTTGCTGGATATGGCTCTTCGTTCTTGGAGGAAGCCTTTGGCGGGCTACTGCGGAGCGGCTTCAGAAAAGCGGAACTCGACAGGCACTTGCGTATTATTGCTCGCACGCCGCGATTCCAACACCATGCGCTACGTGCACAATCCTATATCACTGATGAAGCTTCGCGTTCGATTGCCAAGGCACACTGAGGTTGCCGCGTGTCGGTACTTTACCCTGCATTAATCGGCGCGCTCGTTGGCTCAGGTATCACATTTTTCTTCAATATGTGGAAGTTCCACCGCGATGAGCATTCATCGCGGTCCGATGAGTTGTGCAAGGCGATAACCGACGCCGCGCTGCTTGCGCTCGAATAACACCGCCCCCAATTGGTCCTCACGAACACGTATGTCGTACCAGCAAGGAATGTCCTCGCCAGCGAGGGTGAGGGCTCCTCCGAAGCCATCGCCAGCGGTATTGTGCCCGTCAATGAACGAGAGAGAATTGAAACGCACGTGGTCGGGCGTGCCTGCCGGAGGCAAGTCGCCCTCGTACAGCGCGTTTCCCCAAACATCGGCCGGGATTGCCTCACGTAGATCACCGGCAACCATGGTTCTCCTGCCAGTGCTCGGCAATGTGTTGCCGGCCAGAAGAGCTATTAACTCCTTGGTATTGGCGTCGTCCAGTTGATCCCGCCCACGGACATGGGCTATCCACCTATGAGCCTCGAAAAGGGTGATATTGCTTTTCATCCTTCTACCAGCCTCTTTCCATTCCCTGCCTGTTCGTTCTCCACAAGCCGGAGCAGCTTCCCGGTTTTCCCGGTGACGTGATCCGCCCACCGTTCAAGGAGTTTGCGCCGCTGCTCAAGGTAATCGGTGCGGCGATAGGCGCGCTCGACCTGTCCGCCGACGACATGGCCCAGCGTTGTCTCTGCAACTTCATATGCAACGTCAGTGGTTTCAGCGATCCAATCACGCAGGCTGGAGCGGAAGCCATGCGGACGAGCTGCCATCTCTCGGCGCTCCATGAGCCGCGACATGGTAGCATCCGAAATCACGCCCTTACGAATGCTCGGGAAGAGATATCCATCACGGGCATGTGGCCTAGCGGCGGCAATGACGGCCAGCGCCTCCGGCACCAACGGCACGCGGAAATCCGGCGTCTTGTCCTTGCGGCCCTTCTGCGCCTCGCCGGGGATCGTCCACACGTCGCCGTCAATCTGGTCTTCTCGGATGAAGCGTAGCGGGCCGGAGCGAACGCCGGTCAGGATCAGCAACCGCAAAGCTAGGTGCGTGATGGTCGGCTCGGCAAGGGACGCATAGAAGGCCGGGACCTCCGCCCACGGCAACGCCGGTATGTTTCCGCCCTTGTGCCGTTGCTTGCCAAGAAGGGCGCGGGCCTTGTCGGTGGCCTGGAGGTCAACGTCGAGGCCCAGGGCGGCAGCGTGGCGCATGCAGATGGCAAGGCGGTTGAGGGCTTTCTTAGCGGTCTCGGCTTTGGCGTGCCAGATGGGGGCGAGCGTATCGCGAATATCGGTCTGGTCGATTTCCGCCACCGGCACCTTTCCGAGTCGCGGCAAGACGTGAAGCTCCAGCGGCGTGAACCAGCGGCCGGCCTTGCCATCGCCCTTCAACTCGGCTTTACGGCTCTCGAAAGCGTCGTCGGCAATCTCGCGCAGGATATGGAGCTTCTTTGCAGCTTCGCGCCGTTGACGCTCCCTCTCTTTGATAGGATCCACATTCGCGCGAACGGAAGCGCGCCATTTGTCTGACGCCTCGCGAGCCTCCTTCAAGGAGACGTCGGAGAGGGAGCCAAGGCCCATTTCCCGGCGTCGGCCGTGGATGGTGACACGAAGCACCCATTGCGCTCCGCCGTCTTCTCGCTTTACCAGCCATAGACCGCCGCCATCGGCATGCTTGCCGGGAGGAAGCCCGACGATGCCCCTAGCGCTTAGCCGATTGGTTGCTCGCATTCGTTACAGCCCCGTTTTGCATCCCCCTGCCAATCCACCTTTCGGCGTGAGATTGAGTGAGAAGGGATGAAGATACACGATCCTGAACGAAACACGAACAGGGCGGCGGGTCAATGGGTGTGATAAATGTTGAGAGGGCGTGAATTACTCTGATATTACAATCGGATGCCCTCTAGCAGCACCATTCAACCGCCTGATTTTCCGCCGTTTCAACCGCGCCGAAGCGCGGAACCGTCTCCGGGCCGCACGGCGGTCACACTTCATGCCATTTGCCGACGTCGACGAATGTCTTCAGCAGCAGGCGGTGGATCGTGCCGCGCTGCTGCGGCGTGATGCGCGTCAGCATGGTCTCCTGATAGCTGGTGAATATGGGCTTGAGGCTTTCCAGGGCTTCGGCGCCGCGCGGCGTCATCGTCAGCAGCTTCTTGCGCGTGTCGTCATTGTCCACCGTCGTCTGGATCAGGCCGCCGTCGAGAAGGCGCTTCACGGCGCGCCCGATCGAGTTCTTGGGACGGCCGTTGATGACGCTGATGTCGGTCGCCGTCAGTTGCCCGCAGCGCCACAGGCTCAGGATCACGTTGCAGTCGTCGCGGTTGAGGCCGAACTGCCTCTCGATCGTCGCAATGCTGTTCAGCGACCAGTAGTTGGCCCAGAGGCAGATCGCCATGGCTTCCGCAAATTCGTGATCGCGGCAAAGTGCGGCCGCGTCGACGCTGAAGTCCGTCAAAACTCTATCTTCCACAGATCCTCTCAATCGTCCCGACATGAGACCCGCCTCACCGCGGGCCGCCTCTGTCTCGTTTTTTCGCATTGAATAAATTACAATATCTTCAGTTTCACGCCGCCCGACGATACTGCGCGCCGCCGTGTTCTATATTGCCATTTTCCTCCCCGATAAAGTTTTTCATCGCGCGCCGGCCTTCTTTTCGGAAGCCGCGAAATCGCGGTTGACAAGCGCCGGGAGATACAAGATAGTTCCAAATGGAATTAAATAAAGGGGAGCGAGCCAACCGGAGCCGTCGTCGCACCAACGTGCCGGCGCACCCGTTCGCATGGCCGCAGCATAGATGTCCGCATACGTTGTCATTGTCCTATACAGTGGCGCGCTGGCTATACTTGTCCTGCGCGCTGCCCAGCTCCGGCGCGTCTGGCGGCAAGGCCGGCCGGCGCCTTTCGACTGGTCGTCCGTCGCCAGGCTGATGCGCCGGTATCTGGGCGATGTCCATGATCGCGTCGTGCGGGAGCCGGCCGCGGCCCGGATGCACGCCTGCACGGCGGGCAGCTTCCTCGCCCTCATCCCGGTCACGGCGCTTCACGCGGTGCTCGTCGCATCGGGCGCCTCGCGGCTGGTGACGCTGCCGCTCGCCGCCGCCGGCCTCCTGCTGGTCCTCGGCCTCCTTCTCGGCGTGCGGCTCCAGCAGGCGCGCCGGTCGCCCCGTCCGCCGCGGCTCTCTGCCGGGCAATACGGTTCGCTGCGCCTGCTGTTCGTCCTCTCCGCCCTTTTCTTTGCCGCCGCCTGTCTCGTCGGCGCGGCCGGCAACGCCTGGGTCGACGGAAGCCTGGCCGCCGTGCTGACGCTCACCGGCGTCGCGGGCCTCTGGCGCCTGGCCGACACGGTCGGCACGGGGCCGATGCGCCATGCCTTCGCCGGCGCCGTGCATCTCGTCAACCATCCGCGGCCCGCCCGTTTCGAAGCCCCCTCCACGGACCTGCGGCCGATCGCGCTGGATAGCGCTGATCTCGGCGTGGAAACCGCCTCCGACTTCTCCTGGAAGCGGCTCGCGGCCTTCGACGCTTGCGTCCAGTGCGGGCGCTGCGAGCAGGTCTGTCCCGCCTTCGCGGCCGGTCTTCCGCTCAACCCGAAGAAGCTCGTCGCCGATCTTTCGGCAAGCATCCGCATGCCGGAGCGACGGCCGGGCTACCGCGGCAGCCCGCATCCCGGCATGGACGCAAGCTACCGCTCGACCCTCTCGCTGCAGGCCCTGGTGGGCGAGGCGGAGGCGGCCCTCCATCCCGATACCCTCTGGTCGTGCACGACCTGTCGCGCCTGCGTCGAGGAATGCCCGATGCTGATCGAGCATGTGGACGCGATCGTCGACATGCGCCGCCACCAGACCCTCGAACACGGCGCCGTGCCGGAAAAGGCCGGTGAAGCCCTGGCCAACCTGCGCATGACGGACAATCTTGCCGGCGCCCATCCGCAAAGCCGGCTGGATTTCGCGACCGATCTCAAGGTCCCGCTCCTCGGCGAGGTCAAACGCGCCGACACGCTGCTCTGGCTGTCGGAGGCGGCCTTCGACACGCGGGGGCAGCGGGTGCTGCGCGCCTTCATCCGCCTGCTGCAACAGGCGGAGGTGGACTTCGCCGTGCTCGGCCGCGAGGAATGCGACAGCGGCGATCTGGCGCGCCGGCTCGGCGACGAGGCGACGTTCCAGTCCCTCGCCCGCGGCAACATCGAGACCCTGAAGCGCTATTCGTTCCGGCAGATCGTCACCATCGATCCGCACGCGCTGCACTGTCTGCGCAACGAGTATCCGGCCTTCGGCGGCCATTTCACGGTGCGCCACCACACCGATCTCCTGAACGAGCTTATCACCGGCGGACGCCTCGCGGTGAGCGGGCTCGCCGAAATCGACGTCACCTATCACGATCCCTGCTACCTCGGCCGCTACAACGGCGAGTTCGACGCGCCGCGCCAGGTGCTGCGGAAGATCGGCGCCAATCTGGTCGAGATGGAGTTCAACCGCTCGCGTTCGCGCTGCTGCGGCGGCGGCGGCGGCGGCGCCTATGCGACGATCGAGAGCGAGCGCCGCATTCCCGACATGCGCGTCGATCAGGCCCGGCAGACCGGCGCCGCCACGCTCGCCGTCGCCTGCCCGGGCTGCACGCAGATGCTGGAGGGCGTGCCCGGCAACAGGCCGCAGGTCCGCGACATCGCCGAGCTGGTCCTCGAAGCCGCGGGAGGTCGCCCGTAATGCGCCGGCGCATCGACCGCAGCACCAGACCCACCGCGACGGACGGCCGCCCGCGTTCGAGCAACGCCGACAGGCCCGCCGCCTCCACCGGGGCGACGCAGGAGGAGAAGCTCGCCCGCACGAGAGTGCGCCGCGTCAGCGAGACGCCCGAGGAAGCGGCCCCGGCCCGGCTTCGCCGGGTGAACGCACCGGCGGCACAGGCGCCCGAACGCCGGCATCCGAGGCCGGCCTCTGCCGATCCGGCACCCGTCCGCGTGGACAACCCGGCGCGCCATCTGCTCGTCGTCTCCTTCCTCCGCGAGGCCTGGCCGAATGCGGAAGCCGAGCTGACCCGGCTCGCCGCAGGACTGGCCGGCGAAGACGGGGCCGTCGTGCTGTGCCGCATCGGCCATGCCGATCGCGATGCGCGGAAGGCGGGCGCGGACCGGCTCGCGGTGCTGGACGAGCCGGACACGCTCGGCCGCCGGGCGCAGCTGCTGGCGCTCTGCCGCCGCTTCGAGCCGCAGCGCATCATCCTGGCCGACGATCCGGCGGGCGCCGAGCTGGCCCGTTTCCTCGCCGCATCGCTGGGCGTCCGTCCGGCGATCGGCGTGTCGCAGCTTCGCGGCGACGAGATCCTGGTGCCCGCCGCCGACGGGCGGAGCGAATATCACAGGCCCCTCGCCCCGGTCATGACCGTACGGCCGGTCGCCTGCCGCAACCTCGCCCCTTCCCGGACGGGCGAGGCGCGGACGATCGAGCCGCCGGCGGCGGAGCCCGCCGAACGGCGGCTGACCGACGACGGCCTGCTGGACACCGACGTCTCCCTGCTTCCGATCCGGGAAGCCGAATTCATCCTCGGCGCCGGCGACGGCGTGCGCGACTTCGACGGCTTTCGCGAGACGGCCAGGGCGCTCTCGGCCACCATCGGCGCCAGCCGGGTGGTCTGCGACGCCGGCCTCCTGCCCCGGCACCGGCAGATCGGCGCATCGGGCCATATCGCGCGGGCGCAGTGCTATATCGCCATGGGGATTTCCGGCGCCCCGCAGCATCTGGAGGGCATCCGCGACTGCGCCCACGTGATCGCGGTCAACACCGATCCGCATGCGGCGATGATGCAGCGCGCCGACCTCGCGATCATCGCCGACGCGCAGCAGGTCATCCCCGCCCTGACGGCGGCCGCGAGGGCGCGCCATGGATAGGAAATCCCTCGTCCTTCTCCTGTCGAGCGGCCGCCACCCGGTCAGCGGGCGCGCGCGGGCGGCCGATTGCGACGCGCGGGCCGTGCGCCTGGCGCTGGACCTCTGGCAGCAGGGATGCACGGTCACGGCCCTGCATGCCGGCCGGCCCGACGATGCCGCCCTTGCCGACTATCTCGGCATGGGCCTGCCGGAGATCACGGTGCTCGGACCGCTCGACGATATGGAGGATGCGGTACCGGTGCTCGCCGAGGCCGCGGCCGGCCGCGCGCCCGCGCTGGTCCTGTGCGGACAGAGGGCCGAAACCGGCGAGGGCAGCGGGATGGTGCCCTACCTCGTCGCCGAGGCGCTCGGCCTGCCGGTCGTCGCCGACGTGGCGGGGGTGCGGCTCGACGGGCCGGGCCTCAAGGTGCTGCGGGCCGAGCCGGCCGGCCGGCGCCGGCAATATTCGCTCGACGGCGGCGGCGTGCTGGCCGTCGGCGCGTTCGCCCCTCCGCCGCTGCCTTTCGCCTATGGCCGCATGCGCCGCGGCTCGGTCGTCCTGCAGGCCATGCAGGCCCCGCCCGACCGCGAGCGCGCGCAATGGACGCTGCAGCCCGCACGCATGCGCCCGAACCGGCTCGACGCCGCCAATGCGGGAACGGACTCCGGAGGCAATCAAGCCCTCGCCGGCCTGACGCCGGACCAGGCGGCGGAGCGGATCATGCAATTCCTCGCCGAGATCAAGGTGCTGAACGATGCGGCACCCGAACGGCGCGCAGAATAAACAAAGGAACGGACTGCCCGATGTCGAACTACAAAGCCCTTCTGAAACCCTTCACCATCAAGAACGTCACGTTCCGCAACCGGATCATGTCGACCTCGCATGCGCCGGGCTATGCCGAGGACGGGATGCCGGGAGAGCGCTACCAGCTCTATCATCTCGAAAAGGCGCGCGGCGGCATCGGCCTGACGATGTTCGGCGGCTCCTCCTCCGTCGCCCTCGATTCGCCGCTGTCCTTCAATCAGATCTCCGTCGCCGAAGACCGCGTCATGCCGTATCTGCGTCAATTCGCCGATCGCGTGCACGCCGAGGGGGCGGCGATCATGTGCCAGATCACCCATATCGGCCGCCGCGGCGCCTGGGACAGCGCCAACTGGCTGCCGCTCATCAACCCGAGCTCCACCCGCGAGCCGATGCACCGCCACTATGCCAAGGAGATGGAGGATTTCGACTTCAGGAGGGTGCTCGCCAACTTCGCCTCCGCCGCCCTGCGCCTGAAGGAGGCGGGCCTCGACGGCTGCGAGATCATCGCCGCGGCCCACCACCTGATCGATTCCTTCATCTCGCCCGTGCTCAACCAGAGGACCGACAAGTACGGCGGCAGCCTGGAAAACCGCATGCGCTTCGGCATGGAGGTCCTGGAGACCGTCCGCGCGGCGGTCGGGGACGACTACGTCGTCGGCCTGCGCATCGCCGGCGACGAGCTGCAGCGCGGCGGCCTCACGCAGGCGGAATGTCTCGAGGTCATCACCGGCTACTGCAATTCCGGCCTGATCGATTTCATCAACGTGTACCAGGCGCATGGCGACGACTTCCGCGGGCTGAACGCGATGATCCCCGATCTCAGCTTCAGCTCGGCGGCCTTCCTGCACCTGGCGAGCGCGGTGAAGGCCGAGGTCGACATACCCGTGTTCCACGGCTCGGCGGTCCGCGACCTCGCCACCGCCAACCGCGCCGTCGAGGAGGGCCATGTCGACATGATCGCGATGACGCGCGCGCACATCGCCGACCCCCATCTGGTGCGCAAGCTGATGGAGGGGCGCGAGGACGACATCCGCCAGTGCGTCGGCGCCAACTACTGCATCGACCGCGGCGGCAGCGGCAAGGATGCGCTGTGCATCCAGAACGTCGTGACGTCGCGCGAGCAGACGCTGAGCCATGACGTCAAGCGCAGCGAGAAGCCCCGCAAGGTGGTGATCGTCGGCGCCGGACCCGCCGGCCTCGAAGCCGCGCGCACGGCGGCACATGCGGGCCATAGCGTGGTCCTGTTCGAGGCGGACGAGCGGCCGGGCGGACAGTTGCGCCTGGCGACCGCCGTCGACTGGCGCGCCGGCATGGGCGGCATCGTGCGCTGGCTCGACATGCAGGTGTCGAAGCTCGGCGTCGATCGGCGCTACGGCACCCGCGCGACGAAGCAGGCGGTGCTGGCGGAGGCCCCCGACGTCGTCATCGTCGCCACCGGCGGCGCCCCCACGGTGCCCGCGGTGCCGGGGATCGAGAGGGCCGTCAGCGCCCGCGACATCCTGTCGGGCAAGGTGCCCGCCGGCAGGAACGTGCTGTTGTACGACGTGACCGGCAACCATGCCGGCATGACGGTGGCCGACTACATCACCCAGCGCGGCGGCGTCGTCGAAGTGGCCACCCCGGACCAGATGGTCGGCGAGGAGATCGGCCGCACCGCGCGGGTTTCCTTCATGAAGCGGCTCTACGACCGCAACACGGTCATGTCGCCCAGCCACGACCTGATGGAGATCTACATGGACGGCAACGCGCTGATCGCGGTATTGCGCGAGATCCACAGCGACCGCGAGGAGGAGCGTGAGGTCGACCAGGTCGTCTACGAGGCCGGCACGCAGCCCTCGGCCGGGCTCTATTTCGAGCTGAAGCCCCTGTCGCGCAACAACGGCGAGATCGACCAGCGGGCCTTCATCGCGCTCGAACCCCAGACCCTCGCGGACAACCCCGAAGGCAGCTTCACGCTCTACCGCATCGGCGACGCGGTGCTGAGCCGCAACGTGCACGCCTCGATGTACGAGGCGACGCGCCTCGTCCGCCCGATGTGACGCCCGGCCCGAGATTCTCACAAAGGACCAGATTGGCAACCATGACGAAGCCCATCGTAACACTGGAAAAGATGAGTAAGCAGTACGGCACCCATGTCGTCCTGCCGGAAATCGATCTCACCGTCGGCGAGGGCGAGGTGCTCGCCATCATCGGCCCCAGCGGCTCGGGAAAGTCGACGCTGCTGCGCTGCCTGAACTACATCGAGCATCCCACCAGCGGCGTCATCACGGTGGCGAACACCCGCGTGGAGGTCGGCCGGGACGACAGCACGCGCCGCATCCGGGAGCTTCGCAAGAACCTCGGCATGGTGTTCCAGTCCTTCAACCTGTTCCCGCACATGTCGGTGCTGCGCAACATCACGCTGCCGCAGGTCCGCGTGCTCGGCAGCTCGGAGAAGGAGGCCGAGGAGGCCGCCCGCAGGCTTCTCGATCGCGTCGGCCTCGCGGACAAGGCCGACCAGTATCCCGCGCGCTGCTCGGGCGGCCAGCAGCAGCGCATCGCCATCGCGCGCGCGCTCGCGCTCGGGCCGAAGGTCATGCTGTTCGACGAGCCGACATCCGCGCTCGACCCGGAACTGGGCGTGGAGGTCCTGGGCGTCATGCGCGAGCTCGCCGAGACGGGGATGACGATGATCGTCGTCACCCACGAGATGAGCTTTGCCGAGAACGTCTCGGACCGCGTCGTGGTCATGGCCGACGGCAGGATCATCGAGCAGGGCAACAGCCGGGACATCATCCGCTCGCCGCAGACCGAGCGCGGCCGGCGCTTCCTGAGGGCGGTGAACGAGCGATGACGCGGGATTATCTTCTTCTCATCCTGAGCGGCATCCCGATGACGGTCGCCGTCACCGTCGTCGCGCTCGCCGCGGGAATGCTGCTCGGCTTCCCGATCATGCTGATGCGCAACGCGCCCTGGGCGCCGTTGCGGCTGATGACGACGGTGTTCATCGCCATCGTGCGCTCGGTTCCGCCGGTCGTGTGGGTGTTCCTGGTCTTCTTCGGCGTCGGGGCCGATCTCGTCGATCTCAATCCCTTCACCGCGGCGATCATCAGCTTCGGCCTGATCAGCGCCGTCAACATGGCCGAGATCTACCGGGGCGGGCTGGTGGCGATCGCCGCGGGGCAGCACGAGGCCGCCATGGCGCTCAACCTGTCGCGCTGGCACCATTTCCGCGACGTCACGGTGCCGCAGATGTTCATCGTCTCGCTGCCGGCCATCGCCACCTATTCGGTCGGCCTTCTGAAGGACACCGCGATCGCCTCGACGATCGGGCTGCAGGACCTCACGTTCCAGGGACGGTACGTCACCGAGATGACCTACAAGGGCCTGGAAGCCCTCAGCGTCGTCGGCGCCGCCTATATCCTGCTGAGCCTTCCGATCGCATGGCTGTCGCGCAACCTGGGTGAACTCCTCAAGCGGAGGATCGCGCGATGATGAAGCTCTGGATGAACACCGAATGGGAGATGATCCGCTCCTGGCTGCCGCAGCTCTGGGACGGCCTGGTCCTCAATCTCCAGCTCACTTTGATCACCCTGCTTCTCGGCATTCCGCTCGGGCTCCTGTGGGCGGTGACCGTGCGGGCGCGGAACAGGCCGGTCCGATACGCCACGCTGTTCCTCGTCGAGATCGGCCGGGGGGCGCCGGCCCTCGTCCTCCTGCAGTTCATGTATTCCGGGCTGCCGCAGGGCGGGCTGGTGCTGAGCTCGATGACGTCGGCCATCGTCGCCCTCGTCTGGAGCACCGGCGCCTATACGTCGGAGATCATACGCGGCGGACTGGAATCGGTCCCGCAGGGCCAGCGCGAGGCGAGCGAGGCGCTCAACCTCTCCGTCGGCGACACGTTCCGCTACGTCATCCTTCCGCAGGGCTTCTGGGTCGCCGTGCCGGCCCTGATGGGCTTCGCCATCCTGGTGTTCCAGGGCACCTCGCTGTGCTTCGCCATCGGGCTGCCGGAGATCCTGGCCCAGGCGAACGACATCGGCGCCACCACCTTCCGCTATTTCCCGGCCTACACGATCACGGGGATCGCGTTCGCGGGAATCTGCATACCAGCCTCCATTCTCGTCGGCTGGCTAGAGCACAAGGTCGCAACGCGTTTGCGCTCTTGAAAAATCCAACCAAGCAAAGGGAACATGAAATGAGGAAATTCATCACTTTGAGTCTCGTGGCAACGGCCGTGTGCGCAACCTTTGCCGTCGGCGCGGCCGAGGCCTGCACGCCGTCGCGGGAATTCACCACCATGAAGCCGGGCGTGCTGACGATCGCCGCGCAGACCTATCGCCCCTATTCGATCACCCAGCCGGACGGATCGGTGACGGGCGTCGACGGCGAGATCCTCAAGGAGATCGCGAAGCGCGAATGCCTGACGATCGAGACCATTTCCGTCGATGCCGCGGCGGCCCTGAACTACGTGCAGACCGGCAAGGCGGACATCACCGTCGGCGACTGGTATCGCACCAAGGCGCGCTCGGAAGTGCTGAACATGTCCGATCCGCTCTATGTCGACCAGATGGGCATCGTCAGCAAGGACGGCACGACCAAGCTCTCCGACCTCGAAGGCGCGATGGTCGGCACCGTGCAGAGCAACCTGTGGGTTCCCGACCTGAAGAAGCTCTACGGCAGCAACCTCAAGCTCTATCCGGTTCTCGCCCAGGTGCAGCAGGACCTGAAGAACGGCCGCATCGAAGCCTTCGTCGAGAGCTATTCGATCGCGGTGCTGTCGGAGGAAGCCGGCGAGCTCGAGGGCTTCAAGGCGGCGGTCGCCGAGGCGGACGAACGCGTCAGTTCCTCCAAGCTGCCCGGCCAGGGCGCGTTTCCCCTGAACAAGGAGAACACGTCGCTGCTGGAAGTGGTCAACGCCAACATCGCCGAGCTCCATGCCAACGGCTTCATCAAGGAGACGCTGGTGAAGTTCGGCCTGGACGCCTCCGCGGCCGAAGCCGGCGAGCCGCGCTGGCTCGAATGATCGCCACGGTGCGGAGGCCATCCTCCGCACCGTCCTCCCGAGAACCGGGCGTCGTCCCAACCGTCGAGCCTTGCCATGCCTTCTCCCAATACCGACACGACCTACGATGTCGCCGTCATCGGCGCCGGCATCATCGGCGCCTCCGCCGCCCAGCATCTCGTCGCGGCGGGCTACAGGACGATCCTCCTGGAACGCGACGATTTCGGCTCGGCCACGTCGAGCCGCACCTCGCGCCTGCAACATTGCGGCCTCAGCTACTTCTCTCCGGCGTCAAGCTCGATCGGCGCGTTCATCCTCAATCCCCTCTTCGGCTTCAAGTCCCTGGAGCTCGCCCGCAGGGCGATGAAGGGACGGGCGGAATTCGTGCGCTCCTGCCCCGAGCGCGTCGAGAAGGTGCCGTTCTACGTGCCGCTCACCGACGAGAACACCATCAGCGCCACCAAGGCGCGGCTGGCTTTCCGCATCCTGTCGGCCTTCGACGACGGCATTCCGCTGGAGCTGCGCGTCTATACGGCCGACGAGGCGAAACGGTTGCCGGTCTTCCGGGGGCTTGCCGGACTGGAGAGGATCCGTGGCGCCATCAGCTTCACCGAATATCAGTTCAAATGGCCGGAGCGCATCGTCGTCGACACGGTGGTCAAGGCCGTCGACCAGGGCCTGACGGCGTGCAACTACACCGAGGTCGTCGGCATGGAACGCGTCGGCGACGCCTGGCGGATCACCGGCCGGACGAAGGACGGCCGGACGACGACGATACAGGCGCGCGCGGTCGCCAACACCGCCGGCGTCTGGGTCGACGACATCACCCGGATGGCGAGGCCCGCCGCACCGCGGCTCAACACGGGCGCGAAGGGCGCCAACATCGTGCTGAAACTGCCCGACCACCTCAAGGGGATCGGCTTCGAC
>Ga0206118_100641_pt1 | contig 14145 bp, 12 predicted proteins | sample 3A20Ametagenome_FD_177999 | JGI IMG/M metagenome (GOLD analysis project Ga0206118, IMG submission 177999) | Enriched microbial communities from leaf-cutter ant dump, University of Wisconsin, Madison, United States - 3A20A | ecosystem: Environmental > Terrestrial > Nest > Insects nest > Nest dump... | reverse complement strand
TGTAAACACCTTGAAATTAAGAGGAGGTTACGGAGTTTTGGGAAATGACCAAATCGGAAACTTTAAATTTGCAAGTTATATGGTAGGTAACAGTAATTATACCTATGGAGATAATGTAATTATTCCCGGTGTGCGTCCGAATACTTTAGAAAATCCTGACCTTCACTGGGAAGAAACCGCACAGCTAAACTTTGCCGCCGATTTAAAACTGTTCACCAATTTCAATCTGACAGTGGACTGGTATAAAAAGAAAACCACCGGAATCCTGAGACCTGTTTTAATACCGGGTTATGTTGGAGTTACGGATGCTCCTGTTGCCAACATCGGTGATATGGAAAACCGGGGTGTAGAAGTGTCATTAGGATATAAAAAGAACTGGGAAGATTTCGGTATTTCCGTAAACAGTAATTTCGGTTATCTGAAAAATGAAGTAACCAAGCTGGAAGACGGAAGAGAATATATCAATGGTCCCGGATTTCAGTCGATGGGTCCTGTTTCAAGAATTCAGGTTGGTGAATCTTATGGCTCTTTTTATGGTTTCCTGAATGATGGTATCTTCCAGAATCAGGCAGAAATTGACGCTTACAAAAATGCGAACGGAGCACTTATTATTCCGGGAGCAAGACCGGGAGATTTCAAATGGATCGATACGAACGGCGATGGTGTAATAGATGATAAAGATAAAGTAAATCTTGGAAACTCCGTACCGAAATGGACGTATGGTGTAACAGTGAATTTAAATTACAAGAATTTTGATTTAATGGTATTCGCACAAGGTCAGGCTGGAAATAAGCTGTTTCAGGGACTCAGAAGGTTAGATATGCTTTACGCAAACTATCAGACTGCCATACTCGACCGCTGGACAGGAGAAGGAACTTCCAATACCGTTCCTATTCTCAGTACAAACGATAGCAATGGTAACTTCTCAAAAATGTCCAATTATTATCTTCAGAAAGGAGATTACTTGAGAATTAAATTGTTACAGGTAGGGTATTCACTTCCTGAAAATGTTACTAAAAGTATAGGAGCAAATAAGATCAGATTATATGTTACCGGGGAAAATGTATTTACGTTTACAAAATATACAGGGTATGATCCGGAAATTGCTGCGGGAGATGATTTCGGTATCGACAGAGCTTATTATCCGCAAGCCAGAACTTTCCTCTTTGGAGCAAATATTCAATTTTAAAAATTATTAGAAATGAAAAATAAATATTTAAATAAAGCAGTTATACTTACACTTGTACTGGGAGTTTCTTTCGGATCGGTCGGGTGTAATGACGATAATTTAGAAGATGTAAAAAATAGTGGAGCATTCGATACCAGCAATTATTTCAAAAACGAAGAACAGTGCTTTTCCGCATTAGTTGGAGTATATGATGTACTGAGAAAATATTCCGGAGGATTCGAGAATATGGTAACTTTCTTCAATGCAGGATCAGATGATTTCTATTCCGGAGGAGGTAGTTCAACAGACGGAGCGGGAATTCAGGGAATGTCCAATTATACGATTAATTCCAACACAATGCCGGGAAGCTATTGGAACGATTACTATCAGGGAATAGCAAGAGCGAATCTGCTTCTTGAAAAAATTCCAGGAGCATCAATGGACGATAATGTCAGAAACCGTTTTATATCGGAAGCCAAAACACTCAGAGCACTTTATTATTTTGAATTGCTTCGGGTTTTCGGAAATATACCGTTAATTTTGGAACCTGTAAAAGCGAGTGACGATTATTATAATATTCCTCAGGCAAATCCGGCAGATGTTTACGCTCAGATAGAAGCTGACCTGAATGAGGCTATTCCTAACCTGCCGATTATGGCAACAGGAGCGGAAAGAGGCAGAATCACGCAAGGAACCGCAAGAGCTATTCTTGGAAAAGTGTATTTGTATGACAAGAAAAATGATCTGGCAGCAGCACAGTTCAATCAGGTAAACGGGACTCCCGGGCAAACCAGCCAGTACGGTTACAAACTTGTAAGTGATTATGCAAGCTTATGGGAAGTGGACAACAAATTTACATCAGAATCTATATTGGAAGTAATGCACACGAATAAAGGAAACTCCGATTGGGGATTCTGGGGAGCAGGACAAGATGAAGGAAATTCCATAAATATTATGGTAGGTCCGAGATCATACAGCAAAAAAAGTGATGATGCACCGGATTTAGTTTCCGGATGGGCATTTAATGTAGCCACTGACGATTTATTCAATTTTATGCAAGGCGATCCGCGTCTTAATCCAACCATTCTGAATATTAAACAGTTAAAAGCGGATAATAAAGCAGATTATTCACCGGCATATCTGGATACAGGATATTTCCTGAACAAATATCTTCCGACAAAAGCTGATATATCTCCATACCCGGGTTCTATGGAACTCAATTTCCGCCAGAACTATATCGTCATTCGTTTGGCTGATACCTATCTTATGGAGGCTGAAGCGTTGGGTGGTACCGGTTCAAGAGCTCAGGCATTATTAGATGCGGTAAGAGCAAGAGTAGGACTTTCCTCAGTTCCTGTTTCTATGCAGGCGATCAAAAATGAAAGAAGAAGGGAGCTGGCAGGAGAAGGACATCGCTGGTTCGATTTGGTAAGATGGGGTGATGCTCCTGCTGTATTGGGTTCACGGGGATTTGTTGCCGGAAAAAATGAAATTATGCCAATACCTTTTAATGAGCTTACCAATACTGCAATAAAACAAAATCCAGGTTATAACTAAAATTAGAAAAATGAAGAATCATATTACAAAAACAATACTTTTAGGGATTGCCTTAGCAATAGTATCTCCTATCGCTTGTACTCCCGACAGAGCAGACGGAGACGGTAACGGATTAACACCGACAGCTGGTGATGCTTCTTTCACTGTTACCAAAACATCAGAAAATCATTACAGACTGACAGCATCAAATAATAATTATATCTTCTCTAAATGGGATTTAGGTGATGGATCAGGTTTGGCTAAAGGTCCAAATACTTACGACATATTCCTGCCTGATGAGGGAACATATAATGTTGTCCATCAGATTATTGGTCAGGGAGGCGCTGTTGCCGGAACTGCCAGCCAGACAATAGAAGTTGCGGCTTCCGATCCTGCCGCTGGAAATTTAATTCAGGGAGGAAAATTTGCAGATGCCGATGATGTATCGAAATGGACACTCAATTTTCCGAATCCTTCCGGAACTGCATTATGGACTTTTTCCAGCGGAAAAGCTACTTTTGTAGCCAGTGGCTGGGACAGAAATGTAATGTACCAAAAAGTGGACGTAGAAGCAGGACGTACTTATAAAGCAGATGCCGTAGTAAGCTCTACATCCGGAGTTGCAGATTCCTGGTTTGAGATTTATGTAGGATATACCGTTCCAACTCCCAACACTGATTATACGGGAGACGGTTCGGATTCTTCCTGGCTAAGAGCTATTAATACTTGGGCAGGAAGTGGTAAAGATCCTTTTTCAGGAAAAATATCAATTGTGGGTTCGGTGAATTCCAATAATCCTGAAGGTACTTTTAAAGCTACTCAGACAGGTACAGTCTATTTTGCAATCAGAACCGGAGGGAATGATATGAAAGACGGAATCTCAATTACCAATGTAGAATTTAGAGGAGTAAACTAATCTCTTCATTTCAATATTTTTAATATGGGGAATGCAGATCGTTCCCCATATTTTATAAAATAAAACTCCATAAAATAGTTATTGATATTCAGGTGTATTTCGGTAAAATGAAAATTATTGAAAAAATAAAATTTATGAAAAACAGAATTTTGGATCAAAAGAAAATTAAGAATACTTTATTGTCAGGACTGGCTATCCTTTCCCTGAGTTTTTGCTCCGGCAGCACTCCAGGTGGAAACCCCGACCCGGCACCGAATCCGCCGACACCACCTACTGTAAGCTATGGACTTGCAAATGTATGGCTCACTAAAGCGGACGGAAGCGTAAAACTTCAGAAACAGAACGATCTTAATTTCAACAATACTGCAAATTTATTCTCAAATATTGATGTAGATGCAGCAACAGCTTATCAGAGTATAGACGGTTTTGGATATACGCTGACAGGCGGAAGTGTGCAGGTGCTCAATCAGCTTTCAGAAGCTAAAAGAGATGCACTTTTGCAGGAACTTTTCGGAAATTCGGAGAATTCAATCGGAGTGAGCTATCTTCGTCTTAGTATTGGTGCTTCCGATCTGAACAGTGAAGTTTTTTCCTATGATGATATGCCGGCAGGACAAACCGACATCAACCTTGAGCATTTCAGCTTGGAAAAAGATCAGGCACTCATCAATATGCTGAAAAAAATCCTGACGATTAATCCGAATATTCAAGTTATAGCCACACCTTGGTCTGCACCGGTTTGGATGAAAGATAACGGAAGCTCGATAGGAGGTAGCCTGAAACCTGAATATTACGGGATTTACGCACAGTATTTTGTAAAATATATTCAGGCAATGAAAGCGCAGGGAATTACCGTTCACGCAATTACACCGCAAAACGAGCCCTTACATCCGGGAAACAATCCGAGCTTATATATGACGGCGGAACAGCAAAGAGATTTTATTAAAAACAATCTGGGACCTGCTTTTCAGGCTGCCGGTATTTCCACAAAAATTATTGTATACGATCACAATCTGGATAATATAGCTTATCCGACTACCATTCTTTCAGATCCGGCAGCAGCTGCATTTGTGGATGGTTCTGCATTTCATTTGTACAACGGAAATATCTCATCAATGGGAGCGCTTCACTATGCTTTTCCCAACAAAAATTTATATTTCACCGAACAATATACTCCTTCAAACGGAGATTTCGGAGGTGATCTGAAATGGCATATCAAAAACGTAATCATAGGGTCGATGAGAAACTGGAGCAAAAACGCTCTGGAATGGAATCTTGCCAATGATGCGAACTTTAATCCTCATACAGTTGGCGGATGTACGACCTGCAAAGGTGCGATTACCGTAAATTCCAATGATACATTCGAAAGAAATGTGGCGTATTATATCATTGCTCACGTTTCCAAATTCGTTCCTTACAACTCAGTGAGAATTAATTCCTCACAACTGGCAAATGTAAGTACCGCTGCTTTCAGCACTTCTAATAAAATTGTTCTTTTGGTACTGAATGACGGCAACGAAAATCAGAATTTCAATATTAAATATAAAGGAAATTGGGCAGCGGCAGCACTTCCTGCAAATTCCGTAGCTACTTATATTTTTGATAAATAGATTATGAAAAAACTCCTGTTCACCATGTTCGTATTTTCCTTTGTTAATGGATTTTCCCAGAAATCCATTGATCAGAAAGTTTCCGGACTGATGTCGAAGATGACTTTGGAAGAAAAAATCGGCCAGCTCAATCAATACAGCGGTTTTGAATATGCAACAGGTCCGCAGAATAACAATTCCGCAATGATTCTGGAGCAGATCAGGACAGGGAAAGTAGGATCAATGCTCAATATTACAGGAGTTGATGAAACCCGTAATTTCCAGAAGCTCGCCCTGCAATCACGATTGAAAATCCCATTGTTATTTGCTCAGGATGTTATTCACGGATTCAGAACCACTTTTCCGATCAATTTAGGACAATCCGCGAGCTGGGATCTGGAAATGATCGAAAAATCCGAGCGTATAGCCGCAACGGAAGCCTCCGCTTACGGAATTAACTGGACTTTCGCGCCAATGGTTGATATTTCCAGAGATCCGCGATGGGGCAGGGTAATGGAAGGTTCCGGCGAGGATACTTTTCTCGGAAGCAAAATCGGTGCGGCAAGAGTAAAAGGTTTTCAGGGAAAAGGTCTCGGAAATATTGATGCCATTATGGCTTGTGCAAAACATTTTGCAGCTTACGGAGCTACAATCGGCGGAAGAGATTACAATTCCGTGGATATGAGCAAAAGAATGCTTAATGAAATTTATCTGCCTCCGTTTTTAGCTGCGAAGGAAGCCGGAGTCGCGACATTTATGAACTCCTTTAACGATATCAACGGGATTCCTGCTTCAGCAAATTCTTATATTTTAAGAGACCTTTTAAAAGGAAAATGGAATTTCAGCGGATTCGTAGTTTCCGATTGGGGAAGCATCGGGGAAATGATTAATCACGGTTATGTGAAAGATGCGGAAGAAGCTACAATGAAAGCCATTATTGCCGGATCAGATATGGATATGGAAAGCCGCAGCTATATCGAAAATCTCCCGAAGCTGGTAAAGGAAGGAAAAGTAGACATCAGATTTGTGGATGATGCGGTAAGAAGAATCCTGACTAAAAAATTTGAGCTTGGTCTTTTTGATGATCCTTTCAGGTTTATGGATGAAAAAAGGCAGAAAGCTCAGGAAAATAATATTGAAAACCGGAAGTTCGGAAGAGAATTCGGGGCAAAAAGCATTGTTCTGCTGAAGAACGAAAACCAAATCCTCCCTTTATCAAAATCTACGAAAACCGTCGCTTTGATCGGACCTTTCGGGAAAGAAGCTGTTCCGATGCACGGTTTCTGGTCAATCGCTTTTAAGGATGATGCTTCACGAATTATCACCCAATATGACGGAATTAAAAATATGCTGGATAAAAATTCGGCTTTATTGTATGCGAAAGGCTGTAATATCAATGATCAGGACAAATCAATGTTTGCCGAAGCCATTGAAACTGCAAAAAAAGCGGATGTCGTTATTATGACTCTCGGTGAAGCCCACGATATGAGCGGTGAAGCCAAAAGCCGCAGCAATATTCAGTTTCCCGGAGTTCAGGAAGAGCTTTTAAAAGAAATTGTAAAAACAGGAAAGCCGGTTATTCTGATGATTAACGCCGGTCGTCCCCTGGTTTTTGATTGGGCAGCAGATCATATTCCGGCAATTCTTTACACTTGGTGGCTGGGAACAGAAGCCGGAAATTCAATTGCGGATATTCTTTTTGGAAATGTAAATCCGGGTGCTAAAATTACGATGAGCTTCCCGAGGACGGAAGGTCAGATTCCGGTTTATTACAACCATTTCAATACGGGAAGACCTGCGAAAAATGATACCGACAGAAATTATGTTTCTGCCTACATCGATCTGGATAACGATCCGAAGTTTCCTTTTGGTTTCGGATTGAGCTATACTTCTTTCAATTACTCCGATTTTAATCTGAGTTCGGAAAACCTGAAAGGGAATCAGACTTTAAAAATTTCCGTAAAAGTTTCAAATACGGGAAATTTCGACGGGGAAGAAGTGGTGCAGCTGTACATCCGTGACTTGGTGGGAAAAGTAGTTCGTCCGGTGAAAGAGCTGAAAGGTTTTGAAAAAATATTTCTTAAAAAAGGTGAAGCAAAAATTGTGAATTTCAATATTACTACGGAAGATCTGAAATTTTATGATGATGATTTGAATGATGACTGGGAGTCCGGTGAATTTGATATTATGGTAGGAACCAATTCCAGAGATGTTCAGACGAAAAGAGTAGTGTGGAATAAATAAAATATCAATAGGAACGGGCTTTAGCCCGTTTATAAAAAGACAGATACAAAAGGCTTTAGCCAAAATTTAGATAACAACAATGAAAAAAGCAATCCTTTTCATACTGATAATGTTTTCCGAAATGATTTCGGCTAATGTTTCGCTGCCTTATATTTTCTCGGATAATATGGTCATTCAGCGGAATAAGACCATTGAAATCTGGGGAAAAGCGGATGCAGGTGAAAAAGTAACGGTTACTTTTAAAAATCAAAAAAACTATACTACAACCGATAATTCCGGAAGCTGGAAAATATCTCTGAAACCCGAAAAAGAAGGCGGACCTTTTGAGATGAAAATCTCCGGAAAAAATGAGATCGTTTTCAAAAATATTCTGATCGGCGATGTCTGGCTTTGCAGCGGACAAAGCAATATGGAATGGGTTCTCAAAAATACCGAAGGGTATGAAAACGAAGTTTCACAAAAAACTTTTCCTGAAATAAGGCATATTAAAATTCCGAAAAATATGAGCGCTTTTCCGCAGGATAATACGCTGGAAACCAATTGGAATATCGCTGATTCCGAAACGATCGGAGAATTTTCCGCAGTGGCTTATTTTTTCGCTAAAAAGATGTACGAGGAAACCGGAATTCCGGTTGGTCTCATTAATTCAACGTGGGGCGGAACAGTGGTTGAAACGTGGATTTCCCGAAATGCTTTTCTTCAAAATGATTATTTCAGGGAAACCGTTTCCAAAATGCCGCAGATCGATATCGAAGAGCTGAAATCGGAAAATCAGAAACAAATTATTAAAAATATTGAAAAACTTCAGAATTCAAAATTTGAAGAATTCAATGCGGATAATTTCCTTAAAAATGATTTTGATGATTCCAAGCTCGGAAATCTTTATCAACCGAAATCTTGGGAAAATCAGGGTTTGAACAGCCTCGACGGAATTGTATGGATACGCAAAACTATTGAACTTTCGGAAGAAGATCTGCAATCTGACGCAAAAATGTATCTGGGAAAAATTGACGATCAGGATTTTACGTATTTCAATGGAAATTTGGTAGGTTCAATCAATCAGTATGACAGGGAAAGGATGTATGTAATTCCAAAAGATCTTTTGAAAAAAGGAAAAAACATAATTACAATAAAAATTGTCGATAACGGAGGTGGAGGCGGACTTTGGAGTGAAGATAAAGACGTGAAAATGGAAACTTTTTCCAAAACCATTTCATTAGCCGGGAACTGGAAATTTGCTGTGGAAAAAGTATTTTCAGGAATCAATCCTAATGATTTTCCATCAATGCTTTACAACGCGATGATTCATCCTGTGGAAAATTATAAAACCTGCGGAATTCTTTGGTATCAGGGCGAATCCAACGAATCCCGCGCTTGTGAGTACAATAAAAGTTTTCCGCTGCTCATCGAAAGCTGGAGAAATCTGATGGGCAAAAATCTTCCGTTTTATTTTGTGCAGCTCGCCACTTTTACCACTTCGGGAAATAACAGCAATGAAGGAAGTGCCTGGGCGGAATTACGGGAAGCGCAAACCAATGCTTTACATCTGAAAAATACAGGAATGGTGGTAACTACGGACATTGGAAATCCCAAAGATATTCATCCGCGGAATAAGAAAACAGTAGGAGAGCGTCTTGCCAATCTTGCTTTGAAAAACGGAAAAATAAGTCCGGTATTTCAAAATTCCAAAGTTGAAGGAAATAAAATTGTGGTCAGCTTTTCACCGTCCGAAAAGCTGGTTTCTAAAAATAATGAAAAGCTCAGAGGTTTTGAAATTGCAGGAAAAGATCATATTTTCTATCCTGCTGATGCTGAAATTTCAGGAAATACCGTGAAAATTTTCAGTGAAAAAGTTCCGGAACCTGTCGCTGCAAGATACGGTTGGAAAGGTGATGATTCCGAAATTAATCTTTTCACGGAAAAAGGACTGCCGGTTTCGCCTTTTAGAACCGATGATTTTAAGGAAGTAACCCGGGATGTAAAATATCAGCTGAATTTTTAATGAAAAAACTTTACAGAAATATACACTTGTATTTGTTCCTTTTTATATTGACGGGAATGCTTTCGTGTGCTTCAAATCCTGAAAAATCCAAAGAGGGAAGAATTCTCGTTTTCAGTGATGAGTTCAATACGAACGGACTTCCGGATTCAGCAAAATGGACGTATGAAACAGGCGGTGACGGTTTCGGAAATAATGAACTCCAGTTCTATACCCAAAACCGTCCTGAAAATGCAAGAATAGAAAACGGAAACCTGATCATCGAAGCCCGTAAGGAAAAATGGGAAAACAATGAATACACTTCTGCAAAATTAGTAACGAAGAAAACATTTCCGTTCCAGTACGGAAGCGTGGAAGTGAGAGCGAAACTTCCGAAAGGAAAAGGAACGTGGCCGGCCATCTGGATGCTGAGTGAAAATATTCGGGAATGGCCCGATGACGGAGAAATTGATATTATGGAACACGTAGGCTACAATGAAGGTTTTGTACACGGTTCCGTTCATACCAAAAAATACAACCACATAATCGGAACACAAAAAACCGATACGATCCAGGTGAAAGATGCCACGGAAAATTTTCATATTTACCGTGCAGACTGGACTCCCGAAAAAATTGAAATGTTTGTGGATAATCAGAAGTTTTTCACTTATATCAATACTGAAAAAACGTATGAAGCGTGGCCGTTCGATCAGCCTTTTTTCCTGATTCTGAATCAGGCGGTCGGTGGAAACTGGGGCGGAAAGGAAGGTGTGGATGAAAGCATTTATCCGCAGAAATTCTATATTGATTATGTGAGAATTTACAAATATGAAAATGTAAAATAAAAGAAGTTAGTTTAACAAAAAGAAAATTTTCTGATTTTCTTTTACCTCTAAAAAAAAGAATATGAACCGAATATTAACGTCTTTATTCCTGCTGGGAACTCTGATTCCTGTAAATGCTCAGAATTTTTGGAAAAATACAACCAAAAAAACGGCGCAGCTTGTTATTACAAATGCGAAAACCAACGAAAAGCTGGTAAATAAAGGAACTGTAACTTTTGAACCGTTTGCCCAGCCTAAAGAAACAAACGCCTGTATTTTTGTAGATCCGGATTTCAGGTATCAAAAGCTCATCGGAATCGGAGGAGCGATCACGGACGCTTCCGCAGAAACGCTCTACAAAATGCCCAAGGCAAAACAGCAGGAAATTCTGGATGCCTATTACGGGAAAAAGGGTTTGGGCTATACGCTGGTTCGTACAAATATGAATTCCTGTGATTTCTCCAGCGATTCCTATACTTACGTAAAAGACAATGATACTTCACTAAAATCCTTTAATATTTCTCACGACGAGAAATTTAAAATCCCGATGATCAAAGAAGCTCAGAAAAGAATCGGGAAAGATTTTACTTTTTATTTTTCACCGTGGAGTCCGCCTGCGTGGATGAAATCCAATCAGAATATGCTGAAAGGTGGAAGACTGGAAAATCAATATTACCAAACCTGGGCGGATTATTATATCAGATTTATTCAGGAATATGAAAAACGGGGAATCAATGTTTGGGGATTGACGATTCAGAATGAACCGATGGCTGTACAAACTTGGGAATCGTGTATTTATACTGCGGAAGAAGAAGGTGATTTTTTGAGAAACAACCTCGGTCCGACACTTTGGAAAAACGGATACAAAGACAAAAAAGTAATGATCTGGGATCATAACAGGGATCTGATCTACCAAAGAGCCACAACTACTTTACAGGATCCGGAAACAGCGAAATATGCTCACGGAATCGGCTATCACTGGTATGAAACCTGGAATAATAAAACCCAGCTGTTCAATAACCTTGGTGAAACTCAAAAAGCGTTTCCCGGTATGTTCCTTGCTTTTACGGAAGGATGTAAGGAAAAATTCGACCTTAAACAGATCTATGACGTTTCTCTGGGAGAATTATACGGCAGAAATATGCTGAATGATTTTAATGAAGGAACCGCTTTATGGACAGACTGGAATGTTCTTCTTGATGAAACAGGTGGTCCGAATCACGTGGGAAATTTTTGTTTTGCTCCCATCATTGCGGATACCAAAACAGGGGAAGTGCATTACACTTATGAATATTATTATATAGGTCAGGTTTCAAAATTTGTAAAACCGGGCGCACAAAGAATAGGAAATTCTTCAAACAGGGCGGCACTTATTTCCACTTCATTTATGAACGAAAACGCTGAACTGGTAACCGTAATAATGAACGAATCCGATCAGGACATCGAAACCTATCTCTGGATAGAAGGGCAGGCTGCTAAATTATCAGCTCCGGCACATTCCATACAAACCATTATTTTATAGTTTCTCATATTCAACATTTTTATTTTTCTTCATTAGCAATGCAGCCTTATTTTGAGGCTGCATTGTTTGGTTTGGAAAATGAAGCAAGGTGCAATTAGAATACCCAGCATCCAGCCTAAAAACATCACTTCAAATATTTCTCAATCACCTTACAATCCGTAGGTTTCAGTGTGTTTCCGCCTTCAAATTTTACGGATTTTCCATCGGAATAATTTTCTCCTGATTCATCATATTTCCCGATTCCTTCAATCAGTTCTTTGTTCTTTTTCAGAAACCAGATTTCGCGGCTAGATGTAGTTCCTTCCGCTTCAAAAGTGTAGGTAACTTTCAGCGTATCACCATTGATCAGTCCGGAAATATCACCTTTGGAGCTGTCTTTTTCGAAGTTTTTGTAATTCATTTTTCCGGTAATCGTTCCCAGATTATCTTCATAAGAAAGAAACAGCGAATCTTTTCCCGAAACAGCTGTAAAACAGTTGGTCGTAATCGGTTCCTGAACTGCTAAAGAATCATTCGCAACAGCAGTGCTGTCGAAATCCGGCTGTAAAACGGCATCCTGGTTATTTTTCTTTCCGCAGCTTAATACAAACGCTGTAAAACCTGCGGCAAACAATATCTTTTTCATAAATTAAATTTTAATAATATAATGTGCTAAATTTACGAATAAATTAGATTTTAATATTATGTTAAATTGTATTATCATCTGAATTATAACCGGAATTTTTCTAATCGCTGAGAATCGGATAAAAAATAAAAAGCCGGTATTTGTTCAAATAAACGAAAAATGAGGAAGCTGATATTTACATTATTGCCCGTAATTTTGCTGAACTGTTCGGAAAGCAAATCTCCGGATTTTCTTCAGGACGATTCGGTCTGGATATTTGCCAGCGAAAATATTTCACAGCCGGGAGATTTTAAGATAATGAAATTGCGATTCCGAGAAAACGGATATGCCTACGAAGAAAATACGATTTTGGCGTATCCGTATTCATATAACAGATTTACGAAAACTTTTGAAGTCAATAATCAGCTTTACAAAGTTCTGCAAACATCAGAAAAGAAACTGGTTCTGGAAAATAAGAAGACGGGAATCAAGGTGTTGCTGTATAGAAATTGACAATATTTATTGTTAATTATATTTTTCCTATAATTTATAAGTTGTTAAACAAAACAATTCTGAAAATCAAATAGTTATACAGATGTTAACAGCTTTGGAGTAGGGTGTAACTTTGTAAATTTTTTATCTTTTTTCTTGGTTTTTTAGTCTAAAAACATTTAAGAGTTTCAAAACTCTTACTATGTTTAAAACTCAATTTAAAGACACGTATTCTCCATTTTGGGCGGTTCAGAATGAAAAACGGTATCATATCGTTTGCGTCCAGAATCCAGTTATCAGGGATGGTAAAAGGATTTTTTATCAGGCAGAATTTACCAATAAAAAAGACGCTTTTGTTTCCTGCGTTCATTTTAATCAGTTTTTTGAAGATGTATTTTTTCTTGCTGATGTAATCTATTTCCGGATTCTTTCCCTGCCGGATTATGAAAATAATATTAAGCGTTACAATCGCCCGTATTATGATGTTCTTAGGGAAGTTACCGAAAACCGTTCAAAAATTGTTTTGAATTTACGTATTCAGGCTTATGCTTTTGAATATATCTGGGACATTTATAATTTCATTGATTCCGTCATTCTTCTTATCCCCTACTACTATCGTACGAATGAAAATATAGCTGAAAAGTGTTTTTCTATGCTGAATTACCTGAAAGATAATTTCAGGTCTTGTTACCGCAGATATTGTTTTTCGTTGAATCCTAATGACCTAAGAATACTATGCAAGTAATAGAGTCAAATTCAACGGTCATAGAGTTGCGGAAAGTTCTTTCTTCGTACTCTTTCCATAGTGATAAAGTTGCTTCAAAAGGTGATGTTCTTTGTTTGGTTATAGGCAAAGAAATTTTTGCTTTTCAGATTATTCATAAATGCGAATCTATTTCATTTATGGGGTTTCATTATTCAGTTTTGCCAACGTTCAACACAAATTTCCGGATATGAATTATTTGAACTGGTCTGACTTTTTGTTTTTGCTTTGGATTCGATTCAAAGAAATCAATCTTAATTATCATTTGACGCTTCCGGAACACGTTCGTTTTTTGCGCATTATGGTAATGGATTTACCGCCTAAAAAGGGAATTTCTAACCGATTATTAAATATTTTATTCCGATTGCTGTAAAGGGCTGAAATAACGCCGTAGGCGTTGTTTTACCCCCTGCACATTGTATGTATTTATCCTAACAATCGGAGCTACCGAAAATATTGAAAAAAGAAATGAGAATCAGAGAGTTAACACCATTTGAAATCATAAGAGA
>Ga0206118_100640_pt1 | contig 14153 bp, 5 predicted proteins | sample 3A20Ametagenome_FD_177999 | JGI IMG/M metagenome (GOLD analysis project Ga0206118, IMG submission 177999) | Enriched microbial communities from leaf-cutter ant dump, University of Wisconsin, Madison, United States - 3A20A | ecosystem: Environmental > Terrestrial > Nest > Insects nest > Nest dump... | reverse complement strand
ATGCACTGAAGTTTGAGTATGGAGAAGCACTTGTTGAGGATGAGGATAATTTACTGAGCAACGGCGCGTTCGAGCATTCCATCGGTTCGGACATTATACTCTGGACAAAGACGATCAATGCGTCTGCGACGGGACAGCTTGTTGTCGATGAAAGTACAGGCAGCAGAGCCTTGAAGGCAGAAGTTACTGGGTTGGCACCGTGGACGAGAGCGCAGGTGTCACAAGCGGTGACGGTTGAGGGTGGCAAAGCATACCTGTTGTCGGGAGACCTCTATGCCGCACAACTGCAGAACGCGTATGCGGAGCTGCATATCCAATACTATAATGCGAGCTTCAGCAGTATCGGACAGGAATACGTTCGTCAAGAAACGACTACGACAGGCTTCGCACATCTTGAAAAACGGATCGTGGCGCCGGCAGGGGCTGCTCATGCAGAGGTGAGCGTCCGACTTTCAGCGAACGGAACAGGCAATGGTGGCGGTCTGCTGTACGCCGACAACATTGACCTGCGAGAAACGACAGATCCAAACCTGCTGGCCAATGCGGATTTTGAGCATACGCTGGGTACAAACGCAGTCGGCTGGCAGAGCTTTAACGCAGGTACAGGCACGATTGGATCGGTGAATGCACCGGTAGCCAGCGGCGGCAAGGCCGTGAAGATTGAAGCGGCGGACCTGCCGATTTGGCAGAGCGGTTATATTCGCCAGCGGATCAACGTGCAGGCAGGGGAAGCGTTCAAGCTGAGCGGTCAACTGCATGCTGAAGAGCTAAACGGCGCGTACGGTCAACTGTTGGTGTGGTTCTACGACGAGAATTGGACAAACGTCGGCTCGTTTACAGTCGATCTGAACCAGACAACAAGCGGCTATGTGTATTTGGAGGAGCAGGGCGTCATACCGGAAGGGGCCGTACTGGCGGAAGTTGCGGTTCATCTCAAGGCCAACCAGAGTGGTGGTTCGGGCAACCTATATGCCGATACACTGAAGTTTGAATACGGTGTTGCAGAGACTGAAGAGCTAATTGAGGAGATTCCAGTACCGGAGTCTCTGCAGGTAGAATCTCTAGGAGGAGATGAAATCCAGATTTCTTGGACGGTTTCCGATCCTTCTCAGCGGGTTGCATCATACCAAGTACGTTCTAATCAGTCAGTCGTTGCCTCCGTCTACGAGCCGCAGTGGACAATGAACGTTATAGATGGCACTACCTATAATTTGACAGTTGTTTCTGTGGATGAGCACGGACAGGTATCGGATGAGAGCGACAGCATAGTGTATACCCATGATAAGACTCCACCAACTGTGCCCACGATCTTGACCGCCATCCGTCTATCTTCAACCGAAGCGGAGCTGACCTGGACTGCTTCGGAAGATTCAAGTGGTATTAAGGAATATGAAGTGTGGGTGAATGACGTATTGTATCAAACGTTAAACACCACAAGCCTAATGATTACGGGACTGGAAGCTGGCATTTCGTGCGAGGTTAGAATACGAGCAAGGGACAATTCCGGCAATGATTCGTGGAGTGAAACGGCAAATCTCGTAGAGTAAAACTATACTTAGGAGAATAGGGGACAGTTGCAAAGACTGTACCCCGGCTCCTAATACACTGTAGAGGACAAAATGAAAAAGAAAACGTTAATCTTGTTTCTCTGCTTCACTTTTATATTTTTTCTTATTTTCCCCTTTTCGGTGCAAGCAACGCAAACTACTCCAGAAGTTTCCGACGTAGTTTCAGATAATAAAGGTCAAAAGTACATTATTAAATTGAAAGAGTCGGGCAAGGGGAAAGCTAGTTTTGGAAAACAGAATAAAAAGTTTAATGCTGCTTCGCGTTATACGGATTCAATTGTTGTTTCAACGCTTACGAATACGGAGTTAGAGGATTTAAGAAAAGATCCCAGCATTGCCTACATTGAAAAAGACAGCATCGTCGAAGTTGCTGGAGAAACCGTGGCCCAGAACGTCTATCAGCTTCATGTACCAGAGGTACACAAGCAAGGCACATATGGCGAAGGAATCAAAGTTGCTGTTTTGGATACAGGGATCCAAAGTTCTAGTGAATTGAACATAGCTGGGGGCGTTTCTTTTGTTGAAAATGATGCGGGGTTAGAGGACCATAACGGTCATGGTACCTTCATGGCGGGGCTTGTTGCTGCAAGTCATAATCAAAATGGATTGCTTGGAGTAGCACCTGAGATTGAATTATACAATGTGAAGGTTCTAGACGGACGGGGTAACGGCTACTATAGCGCAATTATTCAAGGCATTGAATGGGCGATTGAGAATGAAATGGATATCGTGTCCATGAGCTTTGCCGGAGCAGAATATTCGGCTGCCTTAGAAGAAGCAATGAATAGGGCATACGATAATGGAGTTTTACTTGTCGCATCAGCAGGAAATAAAGGAGAAGACAAGGTTCTTTATCCTGCAAAATTCGATTCAGTCATTGCTGTGGGGGCAGTGGATGCTTACAATCAGTTGGCTCCTTTCTCAAATAAAGGAGATGAGGTCGAGCTTGTCGCGCCAGGCGTCAATGTTGCGGGACTAACGTTGTTTAATGACAACTATATCACCATGAGCGGAACATCCGTAGCTGTGCCGCAGGTTGCGGGCGTAGCTGCTTTGGTTAAAGAAAGTCGACCGCAGTTCACAAACCAGCAAGTGCGCGTAGCTTTGACTGAAGGCGCAACCCAAATTACCAGTGAGGACAATCAGGCATATCACTTAGTTAATGCAGCCAAAACCTTAATGATTGATGAAGAAAGCTATGTCATTGATTTACCCGTAGTTCATGTTCAGCCACAGCCAAGGATGGTGAATGAAAATCATAACGAGGGAACTTCGGTTTCTGATTCTGTCTATCACACGCAACCCGATGTTAGTATCAATGCCACGGACTATCCAATCGCGTATGACCAGATCGCGCTTCACAACGTGAACCTTAAGGGAGACCAGGCTCCATTTCGTATCGACTCAGGCGGAGAGCAGATTTCCACATTGACCGGAGAATTATCGATTCAGAATACGGACCTTACCCTTCCAGGACGGAATGGTCTATCATTTTCGCTCAGTCGTGTCTATAACAGCAGTGACGCGCAGCTTTACGATGAAGATGTAGGGCTCAAAGATATTTTTCATTATAGGATCTATCCCTGGCAATACGTCACGTACGATCGCCAGAATCCAAACGGAACAATTAGTTATGCTATAGCTAGCAAGTTTATGAATCAAGTAGAGATTGGTTTTAACAATCCCACATGCACATTTAACCCGAATACGGGTTCCACTTCATGCGACTATGTTGGAACCCCAAAGTATGATTATTACAATTTTGGAGACTACCAATTAGGATACTCGCCCGGGCATTACTGGTGGTGTAACATCCCTTCTGATCAGTTTAATGCTTGCTACGAATCCTCCTTACCTGCCATAGAAGAATACCGCCAAGTGAATTATCCAGCTTATTACGGCAGCTTCTACGGGCCAAGCTATAATGGAAATTACTATCGCATGTGGTCTACCATCTATCCCACCAATATCAGACCACCGCTAATTAAACTGGTTTATCTTTACACAGGATATTTCAATAAAACGATTGATCAGACCTATTCGGATAAACAATTCCCTATTGGAAAAGGTTGGTCTTGGAATATTAGTTCCATTGAATCTAAAAATGGGAAACGTTATTTGCATCTTGCGAATCAAGGGACTTATGAAATTGATGGATCTAACAAGCTTGTCGGTTACCCTTGGAAGGACTTGACCTTGACAGCCAATAATACGGTTGTCGTAAACGGCGAACGATCTGCGTATGATCTAAAATCGTTGGACAATTATCATCAATATTTCACTTCCGAAGGGAAACTCATTCAAATCTCGGATGCGTACGGAAATACGATTCAATTTAAATACGGCAATGTTAGCCCTTATGGCAAAGTTCTGACTTCCATAACTGATGCAATTGGCAACACGATTACAATCAGCTATACTTCTGCGAACGTAACATTGACTAGCGGAAATAAGACGGTTACGTATTCCAAACAATCACTGTGGGGTAAAGAGTTCCTCGCCTCGGTTCAGGATCCGGCAGGACGAAAAACGCAGTACAGTTACTCGAATAAGAGTGCTTATTTTAATTTTCCGTCAAATACTTCAGCAAACCAGCCATTGCTTAATCCGTACGGATTGCTGACAACGGTAACGCATCCGACTGGTGCAACGACGACCTATACGTATGAGTCCAGCCCGATTACGCGCTCCCTTGGCTCTTCATCTGGGTATAATCAGTCCTATCGCATTTATAAAAGGCATGATCAGATTGCGAGTACACAGTATAATGCGTTGACCTTCTCTTATTCCGGCCACGCATTTAGCAATTTTTCTAGTAGTTACTCGTTTTCCACAACTGTGAACGACGGATTAAAGCAAACCACCTACGCGCATTCTAAACAGTTTGTAAGCGACACAATTCCAGCAGCCTATTATACAACAAATATCACCGAGACAGCGGGATCGTTACAGAGAAGGACATCAATGACCTACGATCAAACGCGTCGTCTTCCGGTACCGCTGACCACCTCCCAAACTCATGTGAGTGGATCAACGGTATCGACTGCGGTAACGGAAAGCCAGACCTACGATGACTATGGCAATGTTCTAACAGCCACGGATCCTAACGGTGTCACGACCAGCTTTTCTTACGACACCAATACACGTTGGCTTGCTTCCGTAAATCGACCGTTGAATGCAACATTAAAAGCTTATATAGGCTATATTCGAAACGCACAGGGTAGCTTAACGCAGATTACGGTTAAAGATAACAGCGCATCAGGTGCATTGCGAGGACAAACCGATATCACATACGATAGCTATGGAAACCCGACCAAAGTTACGGTTAAAGATGATACTCGCAATCTCGTCACTAATTATGAATATAGCTCAACCTACGGAAATGCCTTCGTTACGAAGCAAACGGTCAATTCGACGAACATAGATGGCACTGTTACCGCGATTTCAGAACAAATGTTGTACGATAAGCCAACAGGAAACTTAACTCAATATACGGATGGCAATGGCTATGTCACCACGTTTCAATTTGATAAATTAGATCGTGTGACTAAAGGAATATTGCCAAGTAACGGCATCGTATCAATTAGTTATGACGATGCAAACAATAAGGTTACGACTGTGGATCCCTCAGGTCTAACAGCCATTACACAATGGAACGGATTGGGGTGGAAGGTTTCCGAAGGAATTAGTGGAAGTGGAACATTAACCTACGGTTATGACACATATGGGCGAATGACCTGGAATCGGGATGCCAGAAACAATCAGTCGACTTATGGGTACGACGCGTGGAACCGATTAATGAGGACGACCTATCCGGATAACGTTTCGACTACTGTTTCGTATGACAATGTGAATCGGACGGTGACTACGACGGATGCTGAAAGCAATTCGTTCAGAGAAACCTACGATCAGCTAGGACGCGTGCTGAAGAAGGAATGGTTAAAGTCTTCCGGCCCTATTACGCTCGGTACCTATACTTACGATTACGCAGGAAGCGTTATTACGAGTGTTGATGGCAAGGCCAATACGACGAAATATAGCTATGATGTATTAAATCGGCTGTTGTCGGTAACCGATCCGGAAAACCGTATAACTTCCTACAGCTATAGCTTATCCGGCTTATTGAAGGAGATTCAATACCCTGACGGCAACAAATTGCAAAAGCAGTACGATGAGTTAGGGAGACTCATTCGGGAAGTCGATCCGATGGGACAAAGTGAAAAGCTTTACTATGATGCGAACAGTAATCTTATCAAAGTTGTCGACCGAAAAGGACAAGTCCAGAACTATACGTATAACAATCGCAATTTCTTAATGACAAACTCGACTGCAAGCGAGATAGTGAACTATGGCTACGATGCAGCTGGAAGACGCCTGACAATGCAGGACACAACAGGAACCACCAGTTACACATATGATTCGACAACAAAAATGTTGAGGCAGGTCACCTTCCCTGACGGGAAATCGATTAATTATTCTTATGATTTGCAAGGCAATCGAGCGACAATGACAGATCCGTTTGGCTATACGACCGCGTACGGATATGATACTCGTAATCGGCTTACAGGGGTTGGACCAGCCGTGAACAACTGGGATGCTTCCTACACGTACAAACTAAACGACTTGCTGGCGACTGTTCAATTAAGGAATGGCGTTAAATCCAACAGTAGCTTCGATGGAGCTAATTTGATTGGAGTGACGCAAACGAAAACTGGCGGTGCAACAATCAATGCGTTTAGCTATACGTATGATAACAATGGAAACCAAATTGCCCAAAATGAAAATGGCAGCACGAGATCATTCGGATACGATAAGTTGGACCGTATCCTAACTTCGAGTCAGAATGCAGAAATCTATGCCTATGATCTACGGGGTAATAGACAATCTCTGCAAACGGAACAGGCACCATCATTGACGGAAACCAGCTATCTCTATGACGAGCGAAATCGATTGACAAAAGTTCAGAAAGAGGAATCCGGGGAGGTCACTTATCGGTATAATGGAGATGGGATACTGTACGAGCGTACTGAAGAGGGAATTACAACCCGCTATTATACGGACGGGGCCCAAGTCATTGCCGAAGCAACGGTAGTCAACGGTGTTGCTTCATTAAAGGCAAGATACATTAGAGGGAATGGCCTGGTTGCGCGGGTGGATACAAGTGGTAATAAAGCCTATTACGTGCATAACGGACACGGCGATGTTGTAGGCTTAACGGATTCTGCCGGTAATATTTTGAACAGCTACTCCTACGATATATGGGGAAAACCAATAGTCGAGGAGGAAACCATTGACAATCCCTTCCGCTACAGTGGAGAATTCTGGGATGAGTCTACTGGCCTGCAGTATTTGAGAGCAAGATGGTATGACCCGAGTATGGGACGGTTTATTAATGAGGATAGCTACGAGGGAACTCTGACCAATCCATTGACGCTTAATCTGTACACCTATGTTGGGAACAATCCATTAATTCGTTGGGACCCAAGTGGTAACTCATGGATTAGTAAGCAATGGAACAATATTGAGGAAATATACTCATGGGAGAATACTAAGGCTGCATTCAGTTCACTTGGAAATCAAATGTACAGTGATGCTAAGTATGTTGCCGATGGGCTCATGGATTTTGGTAATGCTGCACTAAACTATGTTGGTCCCGGGACAGGAGTTAAGACCGCAGGTGTTTATGTTGTTGAGAATGGTAAGGGTATATTTGCTTTCGTTTTAAAAAGCATTAAAGGAGAAAAAATCCTTAATATTGGGGCAGGAGAGAATATTATCAGTGGAGCAATCAATATTGATATAAAAGCAGCTAAGGGAATTGATGTAGTTGCAGATGTTACAAAAACTTTACCTTACAAAAATAGCAGTATTGATAGCATTGTTTCAATCAATCCATTTGGTTTTAATCCAATAAATGCTTCAACTTCTGCTGCCCTTAAAACAGGAGGAACATTTACTATTGTAGGCCAAACTTGGAATAAGTATTTCAATAACATTTATACGGCAAGTGCAGATGAACTGAAAAAAATGGGGTATGAATTAGTTTCAAAAGGGGCTGCATCTGATGCATTTAAGTTTGGAACGAAAACAACTAACGGTAATCCAATAGCTCCCGACACCTTGTTCCAAATTATACTGAAGAAATTATAAGGTGGTGTTAAGTTGAGAAACATAGATATTACAGGTAGTCTATTCAGCCAAATTGGCTTTGGCGAAGCTTTAATTGATTATTGTCCCTCAAAGTCAAGTAGCAGTACATTGCATGTTGTTGCAAGAGGAGTTGATTTATCGCCAGCGTTAGGAGACGCTATGAGCACTATTTATTCTGAAGATTTAATAATAATTGGAGATGCTACACTGTTATTTGAAGAAGTTCTGAGCGGTAGGCTCACTGTTGCATTATATGAAGCAACAGGGAATGATTTCATTTATGATCAAAATGGTGAAATTACAAAATTGATCAAAGAATGGAATTGGACTAAAGGGGTAGAGGGTTATCGCTACCAATTTGGCGGTGTGCTCGAATGGCCTCGTGGTAGCTGTAGTATTGAACTAGTTACTAAAGGAAAGGTGACAATTCAGTTCAATCCTAATGATTGTATTCCAGTTAGAGAGTATTAAATATAACAGCGAGATATGTAACCCAGTTACCACATGCGAGTTTAACAACGGGCACGGCTATCGCCGGGCCAACAAAACCTAACCCCAGCCTTGCGGCAGCATAAAGAACAACATCCTAACCTGATGACCACAGCAAACGGCTTGCCCACAAGTTGAGTCCCCCACAGGAGTGGCTTGCAGCCTTTCATTATCGTTAGACAGCATCTCTGTCACTAACGTCTAGGAAGACTGTAAGCCGCCCTGCGGCTCATGAATCAACAGCGGACAAGCCGTTTGTTCGGGTTAAGGGCGCGGCTGTCACCGGGCCAGCAAAACCTAACCCCCAGCCTTGCGGCAGCACAAAAACAACCCTAACCGGATGATCAGAGCAAACGGCTTGCCCACAAGTTGATTTCCCCGCAGGAGTGGCTTGTGTCTATCGTAAAGTAAAAGTACCCCGAAAAATCGTCGTACCGTACCCAATAAAATCGTACAAAAATACCCATCATGATCGACCGGGTAAAACGAACGACGATTGAGAAACGGATACCTTTCGTAGCGAAACAACGAAGGGTGCGGGCACGGGAGATGCTGAAGATGAGCCAGATCGAGACGATTAAAGAATTGCAGGCGAAGGGGCTGGGGCCGGTGGCGGTCGCCGAGCGCCTGAACCTCACACGAAAGACGGTTAGCAAATATATGGCGACAGATGGTTTTCAGGAAAAACCGAACGAGCAGATGGAAGCGCAGCCTTCCAAGCTGGATCCGTTCAAGCCACTCATCCAGAAGTGGCTGGAGGAAGATCGCAAAAACCGGTACAAGTAACGGCACACCGCCATGCAGATTCACAATCGCCTCAAGGCTGGGTGCGAAGGCTATGATGCTTCGTATCCGATCGTCCAGCGCTATGTAAAAAGTCTCCGGGAGCACCGGTACCAGGAAGGGACGTTGGAACTCCACTGGCAGCCCGGTGAAGCGCAGGTTGACTTCGGCGAAGCCGATTTCTACGATGCCAGCGGCGAGAAGCGAGTGTACAAGTACCTGTGCGTGAGCTTTCCCTGCAGCAATGCGGGCTACGCGCAACTATTCGGCGGAGAGATGGCGGAATGCGTCGCGCACGGTCTGCAGGATATCTTCCACCGGATTGGCGGCGTGCCGACACGTCTGATCTTCGATAACGCCAGCGGCGTGGGCCGTCGCGTCAGCGAGCATGTGTGGCTTGCCGAAGTGTTCCTGCGCTTCAAAGCGCATTACGGCTTCCAGCTCACCTTCTGCAATCCGTACGCCGGCCACGAGAAAGGAAACGTCGAGAACAAGGTCGGTTTTGTGAGGCGCAACTTCTTTGTTCCTCTTCCAACCGTCACCGACGTGCAGGCGTTTAACCGGGAGCTGCTGGACCGCTGTGAAGCCGACTGGCATCGCGAGCACTACAAGAAAGGCGCCCCCCTTCATCTGCTGTTTGAAGACGACAAAAAGGCATTTCTTTACCTGCCGAAGCAACCGTTTGCCGCCTGTCGGTATACACGCGTGAAGACCGACGGCTACGGCAAGTTCCTGGTCGACGGCAAGCATTTCTACTCGTCCGCTCCAGAATGGGCCGGCCGCGAACTCGTTGTCCGAATCGGCGCTCATACGGTAGAGCCGCTCGCGCCGAGCGGCGAGCCGATTAGCATCCATATCCGCATGTTCGGCAAGCAGCGGACGGACAGCGTGGATGTGCGGACCACGCTTAGCCGCCTGTTGCAAAGCCCAGGCGACTGGCGGAACAGCCTGATCCGCAAAGCGCTTCCCGACCGACTACGGGAAGAGATGGACGACCTCGACCGTGCCGAACTGAAGGAAGCGCTGCGCACCATGCAGAACCTCTCCGGTCGCTACGACTTTGACACGGCGCTGCAGGCGATGGAGCAGGCGACGCAGCTCGGGCGGCTGACAAGCGCGAACAGTGTGGTGCTCGCAGTGCGACTGGCCACGTTTGAACCCGAGGAAGCCTGCCCCGTTGATCTGGGTGTCTATGACCAACTGTTGCAGACGGGGGTGCGCTGCAATGAGCCTGATCCGGGAACGCGAGACGCTCCGCGGCGAGATCTCCGTCTTCTGCAAAAAGCTCGTGCTTAGTCAGCGCGCGGTTCAGCTCTGCGAAACCGAGGCGACACCCAAACAGGAGGAGTTTCTCCACCGCGTTCTAACCGAGGAGATGGAGAACCGGGAGCGCAGCCGCCGGGCCAGACTCCTCAGCCGCGCCGGATTTCCCGTTTACAAAACGCTCGACGGCTACGACCGACACGGCGTGAAACTGCCGTCGTCGCTAACGTGGAGCGACCTCACCGAGGGGGCGTTTATTCAAGGCCGGCGCAACCTTGTGCTTTACGGCCCGGTGTGTACCGGCAAAACGCATTTGGCGATTGCGACGGGGCTTCGCGCCTGTGAGCTGGGCATGACGGTGAAGTTTTACACGGTCGCCGATCTGGTGATGCGACTCGCTGAAGCGCGGCGCGGCGGCACGCTCGAGAGGCTCATGAGCGAGATCCAGCGCTGCCAACTCCTTATCCTAGATGAGTGGGGATACATTCCCATCGATAAGGAGGGTTCGCAGCTGCTATTCCGTGTCATTGCCGATAGCTACGAGAGTCGCAGCCTTGTGATGACGACGAATCTTGAATTCTCCAAATGGGGGCTGTCTTTACAGACGACCAAATGGCCGCGGCAATGATTGACCGGCTTGCGCACCACGGACACTTGCTCGTCTTCGAGGGAGAAAGCTACAGAATGAAACACGCATTAATGAAAGAGCGCTAAAGAAAGTACCCCTGATGATGAGGGGTAAAAATGCACGATTTTTTCGGGTAATTTTGCTTGACGAAATACAGATATCATTGCGATTGAAGATTTACAGGTAGCCCATATGGTCAAGAATCGTAAGTTAGCCAAGGCCATTAGCGAGGTTTCCTGGTCGATGTTTCGCTCCATGCTAGAGTACAAAGCGAAGTGGTATGGCCGCATAGTAGTGGCTGTAGGCCCAACATTCGCATCTTCGCAATTATGCTCCTGCTGTGGCTATAAGCACAAAGATGTAAAAGATTTGAAATTGCGTGAATGGGACTGCCCGGAATGTGGAGCGCATCACGACCGAGACTTTAACGCAAGCCTGAACATTCTTGCCGAAGGCAAAAGACTTCTTGCTGTGTAATCCTTACACGAACTGTCGGAACGACAGGGTTAGCTTGGTGAACTTCTCTTCGATAAAAGGGACTACCCAAGAATCTCGTGACTTTAGCCATGAGAGGTTCAACCCCGAGGTGATTATGCTCCAATTGGAGAATACGATGTTCAATCCTACTATTTGGACAGCAGTACGTTACTTGTTGTGAAGGATGGGAAGTTCAGATACATCGATCGGTACAGTGGTAAAACAATATTTGGATAGGGTACATAGAGAGAGTCCGCCCCAACAAAGCGCCAAACCACATGAGCATAACAACTCATGTGGTTTTTTGCGTTTAGCCACACCCCCGCAAGTCACAACTTTAGCCTTTTGTCACGACTACAGAAGATTTTTCCAATGAACTCTAACGACGCAATAATGCTTAACCGGACTTCGAGAAGAAAGATTGCATCCAGATCAGCTTTCGAAGGCGGCGCACGAGCAGTTTAGCAGCCTATGTTTAATCCATAGGGTCTATGTGTGTAACTACTAAGGTTGTGTATATTAAGAAATCCCAGCATAGTGAAAATGCGTCGAGATAACCATTGAAAGGTGGGGAGCGCTTTCATCAAGGTGTAGACATGATTTTTAATTGCTTTTAATTACTGGAAGAGGAGCAGTGATGATGAGAAAATTAAAACCAGCAGTAATCATGCTTTTGAGTTTGATTCTGGGTTTTTCCACACTACCTCTAGGTGCTTCAGCAGCAAATGCCGCAACAGCGTTTTCAGATATTTCATTTAACACGACAAGTCCTGCAATGTACTCCAAGCTGGAAATTACGTTCAATTTAAGCTCAACCTATACGAATCCGTTTAATCCGGACGAAGTCAACGTTTACGCGACTTTTACGACGCCTTCCGGTGCTACGGAAGTCGTTCCGGCATTCTACAAATCCAATACGTCACCGAAGTGGGCCGTCCGCTATTCCCCCCGCCAAGCGGGCGCTCATAGCGTCGTCCTGGCCGTCGTCGATGCGAGTGGAACGGGAACCTCTTCGACGTATACGTTCACGGCTGGAGGCCCGGGCAATAACCGCGGATTTATGAGCACACAAGGCACGCGGTTCGCAGACAGCTATGGGTCGCAAATCACGCTCATCGGAACGAACTTCGCATGGAACAATCCGAATGCGAATGCCGTCATCGACGAAATCCCGAACTTGAAGCCTGCGAAAATGAACTTGCTCCGCGTCTGGTATTCTTGCTGGTGGAGCAGCCTCGCTCCGGAATGGGGACCAATCGTGGCGAACGAAGCCGGCTTGACTATTCCTTACGAAGGCATCGGACGGTATCAGTTGGATAACCAAGCCCGGATGGATCTCATGCTGGAGACCGCCGAGGCCAACGACGTTTACATCATGCTGACGCTGCTCAGCTTCGGAGACTTCTATTATCAGTGGAATGTCAACGCTTACAATCAGGCAAACGGCGGGCCGACGACGTATTCCGAGAACAACGCCGGATTTTGGACGGACGCGACGGCGAAGGCATACTACAAAAAGCTTCTGCGCTACGTGTTTGCCCGTTATGGCTATAGCCGGGCGCTCGGCATGATCGAGTATTGGAATGAGGCGGACAATCGTGTCGACACGACGGCATCCATTCGCGGTGCATGGCATACCGAAATGGATAATTACTGGAAGTCGCTGGATTTTTACCATCATCCGACTACGACAAGCTTCGCCTGGAAAGACCACGCGGGCTCCGGACAGCAATCTTGGCAAACCTTGACGACGCTCGATGCGACGAACGTTCACCGTTACGACAGCAGCGCCAATGTCATAGACGCTTGGGAGGAGAACATCGAGAACTTGCTGTCCATGGTACCGGGCAAGCCTGCCTTCATTGGGGAAGTGGGCCGTACTCACGAAGATCAGACGACAGATCCGACCATTGACGAATACATGCACAATGCTCTTTGGGCGCCGATCTTCCGCGCAGGAGCCGCCGGCGGCAGCTTGTGGTGGATTTTTGAAACCGGATTCGCGCTTCCGGCAAGTTTCAAAGCGATCCATACTCGCTTGGCCGACTTCGTTCAGCCGGTCGAAGACCATCTGATCGACATGCCGCACGTGGACTACGGGCTGCAATCCAACGGCACGAAGGCAGGCGGTTTCAAGAGCAATTCACGCGCCTACTTGTGGATTAATGATCCGCAAGGAAATCACACGGTGTCATCCCCGCCGACGGTTAGCGGAATGTCGTTGACCATTCCAATGCCGAACGGGTACTACGATGTGACGTTCTACAATACCTATACGGGAGCATACGGTACGACTTCAAGCGTGCAGGCGACCGGCGGCAACTTGACGGTGAGCGTTCCTTCGTTTACGAGGGATATCGCGGTCAAAATCGAATGCGAAGGATGCGACGCGCCGGACACGACTCCTCCTACCGCTCCGACGAACCTGGCGTCTCCATCCAAGACGGATACGACAGTAACCTTGACTTGGTCTCCTTCCACCGACAATGTCCGCGTAACGGACTACGACGTGTACCGCGGCTCTACGCTGGTTGGCTCGACGGGCGGCGCTACCGCTTACACGGCGACTAATCTGACCGCTAATACGTCTTACACCTTTACCGTCAAAGCGAAGGACAATGCGGGCAATGTCTCTGCGGCGAGCTCAGCCCTGACTGTCACGACGAACCCGCCGGATACGACGCCTCCGACGGCGCCGGGCAGCTTATCTTCGCCTTCCAAGCTGGACGTCTCGGTGACCTTGTCGTGGACCGCTTCCACGGACAACGTGGGAGTGACTGCATACGATATTTACC
>Ga0206118_100631_pt1 | contig 14322 bp, 15 predicted proteins | sample 3A20Ametagenome_FD_177999 | JGI IMG/M metagenome (GOLD analysis project Ga0206118, IMG submission 177999) | Enriched microbial communities from leaf-cutter ant dump, University of Wisconsin, Madison, United States - 3A20A | ecosystem: Environmental > Terrestrial > Nest > Insects nest > Nest dump... | reverse complement strand
ACGACGCCAAGCCGTCGCCGGTGTTCGAGGAGCGCATCCGCCACGGCCTGGACCTGTACCGGCAGGGCTACGCGCCCAAGCTGATCTTCACCGGCGGTTTCGGCGGCGCCGGCGCGCGTTTCTCCGAATCGCAGGTGGCGCGCCGCTATGCGCTGAAGCAGGAAATCCCCGCCAGGGACATCCTGATCGAAAACCGCTCGCGCACCACCCGCCAGAACCTGGTGGAGGCCAAGCGGCTGATGGATGCGCACGGCATGCACCGCGCCATCCTGGTCAGCGACCCGCTGCACATGGCGCGCGCGCTGCGCCTGTCCAAGGAACTGGGCATCGATGCGCTGGCCTCGTCCACGCCGAGCACGCGCTTCCGCAGCTTCCACACCAGCTGGCGCTTCCTGGCGCAGGAAATCTATTTCTTCCACCGCGACCTGTTCGCCGGCGGCGCCTGAGCGCCGTCCTCGTTCCTTCGTGAGAACCCCATGAGCCACGACGTTTCCCCCGCGCAGCAGCAGGCCATCGACCTGGTCCGCGCCTATTACGATGCCTTCAACCGCCGCGACTGGGCCGGCATGCTGGAGCGGCTGACCGACGACGTGGCGCACGACCTCAACCAGGGCGCGCGCGAAAGCGGCCGCGAGGCGTTCGCCGCGTTCCTGCGGCGCATGGACGCCAGCTACCGCGAGCAGCTGCGCGAGGTGGTGGTGATGGCCAGCACCGACGGCACCCGCGCCGCGGCCGAGTATGTGGTGCATGGCGAGTACCACCACACCGACGAGGGCCTGCCGCCGGCCAACGGCCAGCGCTACGTGCTGCCGGGTGGTGCGTTCTTCGATATCCGCGATGGCCGCATCGCGCGCGTCAGCAACTACTACAACCTGCAGGACTGGATCGCGCAGGTCGGCGGCTGAAGGCAGCGCGGAGCGCGCTGCGCTGGCGCTTTCGCGGCCGGAGCCGCGGCGGCGTGCGGGCTGGCCCGTCCCTACGGGTTCTGCGGCTTTCGCCGGATCGGAATCGCCGACACCGGCACCGCGGCGACATCGTGGCCATGCTCGCGGATCGGCGCGCCCGGTTCCGGCGCCCAGGCGTGGGCGTAGATGACTTCCCAGCTGCTGGGTAGTTTGCCGTCGGGGCGGCGCAGCGGTTCGTAGGCGGCCTGCGCGGCGTTGAAGCGGCTGCGCCCGGTGAGGGTGTGGCGGCGTTCGCTCAGCGCGTTGGTCGCGCCGATGGCCTTGAGCTCGCGCATCAGCGCGGGCAGGTCGTCGTAGGTGAGGGTGAACAGGTCGCGGTCCAGCACCGGGTCGCGGAAGCCGGCCATCATCAGCGCGTCGCCGAACTGCGCGATCTGCACGAAGCGGCTCACGTGCGGGGTGGCGTCGGCCTGCGCGAACGCATCGCGCAGTTCGATGAGCGTGTCCGGGCCGAAGGTGGAGCACACCAGCAGGCCGCCGGGTTTGAGTACGCGGCGGAAGCCGGCGAACACCGACGGCAGGTCTTCCACCCACTGCAGGCACAGGTTGCTGAAGATCACGTCCACGCTGTTGTCGGCCAGCGGCAGCGCCCGCGCGTCGGCGCACACGCGCGAGAACGGGCGCCACCAGCCGGCCTGCTTCTTCGCTTCAGCCAGCATCGGCAGGGCCAGGTCCAGCGCGATCACCTGCGCCCTGGGCCAGCGCTTCTTCATCGCCGCGGTCGCGTGCGCCGGGCCGCTGCCCACGTCCAGCACCACCTGCGGCTGCCGCTCCTCCAGGTAGTCCAGCGATTCCAGCAGGCGTTTGGCCACTTCCTGCTGCAGCACCGCGGCGGCGTGGTAGCTGGAGGCGGCACGCGAGAAGGCGCGGCGGACGTGCTTGGCATCGAACAGGGAAGGCATGGGAATACGCAGTTGCAACGGGGTCAGAAGGTACCGGGGTAGGCGCCGCCGTCGATCAGCAGGTTCTGCCCGGTGATGTAGCCGGCGTGCGCGCTGCACAGGAAGGCGCAGGCGGCGCCGAATTCGTCGGGCGTGCCGAAGCGGCCGGCGGGGATGCCGGCGCGGCGGCGCGCGGCCACCTCGTCCAGCGGCAGCTGCTGGCGGCGCGCGCTGGCGTCCAGCGTGCCGCGCAGGCGGTCGGTGTCGAACGCACCCGGCAGCAGGTTGTTGAGGGTGACGTTGCGCGCCAGGTGGGTGCGGGCGAGGCCGGCGACGAAGCCGGTGAGCCCCGAACGCGCGCCGTTGGACAGGCCCAGGATGTCGATGGGCGCCTTCACCGAACTGGAGGTGATGTTGACCACGCGGCCGAAGCCGCGCGCGGCCATCGCGTCGACGGTGGCGCGGATCAGCTCGATCGGGGTGAGCATGTTGGCGTCCAGCGCGGCCAGCCAGTGCTCGCGCTCCCAGTCGCGGAAGTCGCCCGGCGGCGGGCCGCCGGCGTTGGTGACTAGGATGTCCACCTGCGGGCAGGCGGCGAGCGCGGCGGCGCGGCCGGCGGCGGTGGTGATGTCGGCGGCGACGGCGACGATCTGGCCGGCGCCGGGAAGCGCGCGCAGTTCCGCTGCGGCCGCCTCCAGCGCATCGGCGCCGCGGGCGACGATGGCCACGTTGGCGCCTTCGCCGGCCAGTGCGCGCGCGCAGCCCAGTCCCAGCCCCTTGCTGGCGCCGCAGACCAGCGCCCAGCGCCCGGCGATTCCCAGATCCATCGGCCTACTCCCGGTGTGTTCGGTGGCTGCACATGATCGGCGATGCGCGCAGGCGCCGACTCACGTGCAGTCCGCAACGAAGCGTTGCAGCAGCCCGGCGACGTCGTCGGCATGGCCGAGGAACGGCGCGTGGCCGCCGCCGTCGATGGTGTGCGCGGCATGCAGGCCGACCGGCACCAGCGCCGCGGCGCTGTGCATGGCTTTGGCCGGCACCAGCCGGTCGCGCTGGCCGCCGATCCACAGGCCGGGCGTGCGCAGGTTGGGCAGGGCGCCGCGCAGATCGCTGCGGTCCAGCAGGGCCAGGCCTTCGTGCAGGGCGCGCGGCGCCGGTTCGCCGCGCTCGACCAGGGCGTCGCGCAGGGTGCGAAGTTCGCTGCGCGCGTGCTGCGAGCCCATCACGTCCAGCGCGAGGAAGCGCTCCAGCGTGCCGCGGTAGTCCTGCTGCAGGTCCTGGCCGAACTGCTCGAACACGCTGCGGTCCACCGCGTCGGGCCAGTCGGTATCGCGCACGAAGCGCGGCGTGGCGGCGAGCATCGCCAGCCCGCGCACCTGCGGCAGCGTGGCCGCGGCGTGCAGCGCCACCAGCCCGCCCAGCGACCAGCCGCACCACACCGCCGGCGGCGTGGCGGCGGCGATGGCGTTGATCAGGTAGGGCAGGCGCAGCGGGGTGTCGTCGTCGCGGCTGAAGCCGTGGCCGGGCAGGTCCACGACGTGCAACTGGAACTGCGGCGACAGGCGCTGCACCAGCGGCGCGAAGATGCCGCCGTGCAGCGCCCAGCCGTGGATCAGGACCAGTGCCGGGCCAGTGCCGGTGACGTGGATATGCATGCGGATACGGCGTGCTTCAGGCGCTGGCGGTATTGAGCGACTGCTCGTAGGACAGCAGGTCGCGCGCGCGGGCGGTGGCCTCGACCAGCGCCCTGACCTGTTCCAGGGTGTGCAGCGCCGACAGGGTGATGCGCAGCCGCGCCTTGCCTTCGGGCACGGTGGGCGGGCGGATCGCGCCGACCAGGAAGCCGGACTGTTCCAGCGCCGCGCCCAGCGCCATCACCGTGGCCTCGTCGCCGCACAGCAGCGGCTGGATCGGCGTTTCCGAGGGCATCAGTTCCAGGCCGTTGCGGCGCGCGCCGTCGCGGAAGGCGGCGATCAGTTCGGCCAGCTTCTCGCGGCGCCAGTGGTCGCGGCGCGCCAGCTTCACCGCGGCCAGCGAGGCGGCGGCCTGCGCCGGCGGCAGCGCGGTGGTGTAGATGTAGGGGCGTGCGGTTTCGGCCAGGTGCTGGACCAGGTTTTCCTCGCCCAGCACCACCGCGCCGTGGCCGCCCAGCGCCTTGCCCAGCGTGGCCAGCTGCAGCGGCACTTCGGCCACGCCGAGCCCGGCGTCGGCCACGCAGCCGCGGCCGTGTTCGCCGACCACGCCCACGCCGTGCGCGTCGTCCACGTAGAACAGCGCCTCCTGCATGCGCGCCACCAGCGACAGCGAGCGCAGCGGGGCGATGTCGCCGTCCATGCTGAACACGCCGTCGGTGGCGAGCATGGCCGCGCCGTCGGCGGCGTTCTTCAGCTGGCGCATGGCGCCTTCGCTGTCCAGGTGCGGGTAGCGGCGCAGGCGGCAGCCGGCCAGGCGCGTGGCGTCGAGCAGGCTGGCATGGTTGAGGCGGTCCTGCACGCAGACGTCGCTGTCCTCGGACAGCAGTGCCTGCTGCACGGCCAGGTTGGCCATGAAGCCGCTGTCGAACAGCAGCGCGCGCGGGTAGCCGAGCCAGTCGGCCATTTCGCGTTCCAGTTGTTCGTGCAGCGCATGGTGGCCGCAGACCAGGTGCGAGGCGGTGCTGCCGGCGCCTTCGCGGCCGGCGGCGTCCTGCAGCGCGGCCACCACTTCGAACTGCTGCGACAGGCCCAGGTAGTCGTTGCTGCAGAAGCCGGTGAGCCACCTGCCGCCGACTTCCAGGCGCACGCCATCGCGGCGGCCGACGCTGCGGCGCACGCGGATGCGCCCCTGCGCTTGGCGCAGCTTGCGCTGGTCCTGCAGGCGGGCGAGGAGGTCGGGGCGGGCCATGGCGTCAGTTCATGGACGGGTGGGCGGCTAGGGTAACCGGTTGCCGGTGGAACCGCTTGCGGGCGGTTCCGGCCGCACTTCAGGCGGAAACCGCGCAGCGCGGCGCGATGTCCAGGTGCACCGTGCCGGGGTGGTCGTGGTCGTCGGCATCCACGTTCACTTCCATCGGCCGGATGCCCAGCCGCGCGAACAGCGCCTGGTCGCGCGCGGTATCCGGGTTGCCGGTGGTCAGCAGCTTCTCGCCGTAGAAGATGGAGTTGGCGCCGGCGGCGAAGCACAGCGCCTGCAGTTCGTCGCTCATGCTCTCGCGCCCGGCCGACAGCCGCACCATCGAGCGCGGCATCACGATGCGCGCCACCGCGATCATGCGCACGAACTCGAACGGGTCCAGCTCGGCGCTGCCGTGCAGCGGCGTGCCGGCCACCTGCACCAGGCGGTTGATCGGCACCGAATCCGGGTGCGCCGGCAGGTTGGCCAGCGCCAGCAGCAGGCCGGCGCGGTGCTCGCGGGTCTCGCCCATGCCGACGATGCCGCCGCAGCAGGTCTTCAGGCCGGCGTTGCGCACGTGTTCGAGCGTGTCCAGCCGGTCCTGGTACTGGCGGGTGTGGATGATGGAGTCGTAGTAGTCCGGCGCGGTGTCGAGGTTGTGGTTGTAGTAGTCCAGCCCCGCATCCTTGAGCGCGCGGGCCTGGTGGCCTTCGAGCATGCCCAGGGTGGCGCAGGTTTCCAGGCCCAGCGCCTTCACCTCGCGGATCATCGCCGCCACCTTGGGGATGTCGCGGTCCTTGGGCGAGCGCCAGGCCGCGCCCATGCAGAAGCGCGAAGCGCCGGCCTGCTTGGCGGCGCGGGCACGGGCCACCACGCTGTCGGTGTCCATCAGCTTCTGCGCGTCCACGCCGGTGTCGTAGCGCTGCGCCTGCGGGCAGTAGGCGCAGTCTTCCGGGCAGCCGCCGGTCTTGACCGACAGCAGGGTGGAGACCTGCACCTGCGCCGGGTCGAAATGCTCGCGGTGCACGCTGGCGGCGCGGAACAGCAGCTCGGGGAAGGGCAGGTCGAACAGCGCCAGCAGTTCCTCGCGGCTCCAGTCGTGGCGGATGACGGCGGACATGGGGGTTTCCTGATAGATCGGGCAACGGAAGCGGCGCAGTCTGGTGAGCATGCACGCCACTGTCAACAAATCGCCATTGGATGGGGTTTACAGGGTGGGCGGGCGGCTGTCGGACCTGCTGTTCCCGCCCACCTTGTAGGGTCGGCCATAAGATGAGATTTTTATGCCCAAAAGATGGGGCTGATTGTGAGGAAAGATAAGAATTTCATGCACCTAGCTGCCATTGTCCCGATGGCCTGCGTACAAGGACGATCAGACAATTCCTACTCCTCATTGAGCAGCCGTCTGATGGTCCTCATCGGATGACTTGATAGATCATGTATCCGCCCCGGAAGCATGGCCTTGCATCAACTGATGCCGCTCGCTGTTCTACAGAGGCCGTCGCCTTGAGCAAGCGGTGAAGCTGAGCCGGGGCGCTCTTTGGTCCCAAGTTGCTCTGAGAGAATACGTACAGCCGGCGAGTTGGACACCGCTGCCAAATGAGTTGGGCAGTAGTCCCAAGCAATTTGGACACCTTAGGCTTTGCCCGGGCCTTCATCCAGTGACCGCTTCCGACCCGAAGCGGACGTCGTTGCACGGGAACGAAGCAATGCCCGCCCCAGCGGACACAACTCACGGATCTCCTCCCGGCGCTCTGGCCTCGCTAGAGCGGCAGCTCTGACACGCTCCGCTGCTTGGCCTCGACCGCGTTCTGCTGCTTCCGACGGTTCTCCAAAGCCTTGATGAACTTGACGGTGCTGGCCACGTTGCTGGCGATAAGCAGTGCCTCATCATAGGAGAGGACGGGATTATCGTGCGCGAGGGTGTGGTTGTTCCGTACATGGTCGAACTGTCCGAAGATCGCCGTGGAAGAATTGAGGATGTGCTCTGCCATCTTAGAGACGAGCAGTTCTTCCGCCTTCAATTGCTTCACATATGCACCCATCAGGCCGCCAGCAGGCACCGATCGCTCACGCGGAATGCCATGCTCTTCGCACAGCCTGCGCAGGAACTTGATCAGGAAGGTGTGGAGTCGATCCAGCCCCTGCTCGGGCTCATTCTTCTCGAAGCATTCCCGCGCCGCCTTGGCGACCAGCTGGAAGTCCTCTGTGTCACCAGTAATCGCCTCGATGTCGGCCACGGGCTTAGCTTGGGCTAGACGAGCCACGATAGCCTCGCACTCGCTGAAGAGCACCTGCCGGTCGACCACGGGAAGACCCTCATCACGACAGTGGTCCAGCATTCCGCTGATCGCCCTCGCAACTAGCGCGTCCGACTCTGCTCTCCAGAAGCTTCTTAGGAGTCTGGCCTTGGATTCGCCTTGGCCGCTGTAAGCCCCGCTGTAGATGTCGATGTTTAGCTCTTCATCGAAAAAACGGGCGAAGGTCCTGTTCGAGAAGTCCAATACGAAGCCAGAGCTCATTCCGAACAGGTCTTCAAGCTTGCGGCTTTCTCGGGGCGTCAGTGAGGACATCGTCAGACTGCCTGCGCGTTCGTGTGGCCCGGCAACTTCACCTGACCGATTGGATCCCGCTTCCCGTTCGAGTTCGAGGCCACCAGATGCGATGCCATGTAGAGCATGGAGAGTGCCTTCAGGCTGTTGTGCCTAGTTCCGTATTGCAGGTCAGTGCCATGCAGCACTGCATGCCGATTGAGGCCAGCGAAGCCTGCTGGAAGACTGCGCACATTCGCTGACACCTCGGCCTCCCCGCTCAAGATCTCTGCCCACATCGTGGACAGCTGCCCCGGCTCCATCTCCTTGATCAGGGACGATAGACAGTGCTCTCCGGACTTGGAGAAAAGCTGCTTCCTCTTGAATCGGTCACCGACGATGCCGTCCGCCTGCGCCAGTAACACCGGCACGCTGAGCGTGTAAAGCCCTCGCAAATGTGCGTCGAAAGCATCTGCCTGGATTGCGGCTCGTTCAGGGTGCCGCTTGGCGAGAGTCGCCTGGATCTCGCCCATTCGAGACTCGAAATGGCTCGCGACCAATGCTTCCATCGCGTGCTCCTTGCCGAACTCCCCCTCAACCAGCCGCACGAACAGAATGGGCTGGTCTGGATCCAGCGCCCAGCCAGTCTGCATTAGGGCCAGCAGCTTCACCTGGACTTCGATGGGGAAGTTGGCCAGGTTACGAGATGCTTTGCCAAGCCCCTCTGTAGCGGCAGCAGTGAATTGGGCTAGAGCGTCTCGGACCATGCTGGTGAGAGCGTTCAGATCGGCTCCGGGGATCACCGATTCGACCTTTCGCTTGACCACTCGCTTCCCAGATCGCTTCAACCGAGACGAAAGCTTCTTGCTCATGTGTTGTTTCGCAGCCTTTTGAATCACTTCATAGAATGGATGTCGCTTGTAGTCGAAGATCGCGAACATGGCGTCCCGGTTGTCGTGGCATCGACAGAATGGACCTGTCCTCCGAGACCGAGCTTAATGTCTGGGCGTCGTCCTGGGGTCCGTCACCAAGCACGGGTGACGCCATGGACGGGCGCTAACAGCACAGTAAGAACCGGCAGTTTCACATGCGAGGCGACCGCTGACGTCGATAGGCCCGGAGCGGCCGCCATCGCCACCATGACGAGAGAAAGCGCGCGTGCGAGCGCTTCACTGTCGAACAAGTCACGTGCCACCGCACGCGAAAGAACCGACGTCGCGCAGACCCCGAGCGCCTGGACAACCCGCCCTCCGATGAGCTGAGGCAAGGTACTAGCGAAAGCGCATATCGCGCTTCCTACGACGAACGCGGCAAGGCCGGACAGCACCAGCCACCTTCGGCCGAATCGATCCGACAGCGGCCCGACGAAAAGCTGACCCACGGCGAAAGCGACGAAGAAACTGCTGAACGTGGCGCTCAAGTCGATCACCGACGTACCGAGGGCAACGGCCATGTCGGGAAATGCCGGGAGGATGATGTTGGTGGCGAGCGCTCCAAGCGCTGCCAGGCCGGCAAGCAGAAAAAGCAATTCGCCGGTCAATGTCTTTTGCGCTCCCAGGGCCTCATCGCCCTGCGCCACGTGAGGTTGCTCTTGCATCATTCGGTTGTCTGTTGAATCAAGGAAATCGGCGCAGACAGCGCCGGCTGCTCGGTGGGGTGATGCGGTCACGACGCAACCTCATCCAGTTCGAGGATTTCGCAGTCCGGCGCGGATCGGGCAATGCTCGAACGAACGTCGTCCGCATCGAGTCCCCAGCGTTCCTGTTCATCCATCAGGCCGACCTGATGATTGACCAGCACAACACGAAACAGCGTCAGTCGCGCCAAGTTCTTCGTCGGCACCGCGCAAAGGGTGGTATGGGCATCCGGGTCTGGTAGTACCAGGCAGCTATCGCCAGCTTCAATCACCTGTACACGGCTGTCGCGCGGGAAGAATCGCCCCTCCACCTGGGTGTCTTTCAGGACCTGCATCATCGATTGCATGGCTATCTCTGAGAGCGTTTGCTGCGATTGCCCTTGCTAGCCGATTCAGCGTCGCCCTCGGTCGCGCTCTCTGCAACGTCGTCAAGGCATTCGATGCAGGCATCAAGCAGCTCGTGCAGCGCGGCAACGCGCTCGATGCCGAGCCGCTCGTTGAGCGCCACCTGCGCCTCCTTCCAGGCGCGCTGCCCTTCGGCTCGCTTCGCTCGCCCGGCTTCGGTCGCTTCGACGAGACGGCTGCGCTCATCGCTTCCGGCACCGATCTTCAGCCACCCATGCGCCACCAGCGGCTGCATGTTGCGCGTCAATGTCGAAGCATCCATGTGCATGCGCTTGGCCAAGTCGCCAGGGCGGATGGGCCCGAGGCCGACGACGTGCGACAGCAGCGCGTACTGCGTGTTCTTCAGTCCCGTGTCACTGACGTGGCGGTCGTAGTGGCGCGTCACCATGCGAGTGAGCTGGCGCAGCTTCAGGTTCGTACAACCTTGAGGCTTGAGGGCATTCTTCATGTGATATATTGTACCTGCAACCTTTGTATATGCAAGTGAATAGAAAAAAGGAGCAGCGGATGCAAGTCGATGAAGTAGTCGCCCGATGGGAAGCGGACGAAGCGCGTGTGCGCGCACGCCAGAGTGCGCCAGGTGCGGAGCCCAGGGGCAAGGTCTTCGGCCGCTCAGGCATGGAGATGTTCGAGGCGATCTTCGCTGGCGAGCTGCCGCCGCCGCCGATCAATGAGACGGCCGATATCCTCGCGATCCACATCGAGCCGGGGATCGCGGTCTTCCAAGGGCGGCCGAACAGGCGCCACTACAACCCGCTGGGCATCGTGCATGGCGGCTGGTTCGCCACGCTGCTCGACTCGGCTGTCGGCTGCGCAGTCCATTCGACGTTGCCTGCGGGAAAGGGCTTCACGACCTTGGAACTCAAGGTGAACATGCTGCGCGCTCTGAATACGGAGGTGCCATTGGTGCGCGCCGAAGGCAAGTTGATTCATGCCGGGCGCCAAGTCGCCATGGCCGAAGGCCAGATCGTCGGCCCCGACGGAAAGATCTACGCGCATGCAACCACAACCTGCCTGATCTTCGACCAACCTGCTCTCACGACAAGGAGTTCCCATGAGCAAGCCTGAAATCGTTCTTTGTGCGCCGGTGCGTACACCAATCGGCACCTTTGGCGGTGCGTTGAAGGACGCCCCCGCAACTGCTCTGGGCGCGGCTGTGGTGCGCGAAACCTGCCGACGTGCCGGCCTGCCTCCCGAGGCTGTTGATACCGTGGTGCTGGGTCATGTGATTCAGGCAGGGGCCAAGATGAATCCTGCGCGCCAAGCCGCCATTGGTGGTGGACTTCCGGTACAGGTGCCTGCACTGACCGTCAATCGGGTCTGTGGTTCGGGAGCGCAGGCCATCGCCAGCGCTGCGCTGGAGGTAGCTGCTGGGTACGCCAAGGCAGCGATCGCTGGCGGTATGGAAAACATGGATCAAGCCCCGTATCTCGCGCCTGGTGCGCGCTGGGGCAGTCGCATGGGCGATGCCGCCATGCTCGACAGCCTGCTGCGCGACGGCCTCAACGATGCTTTCAGCGGACAGCACTCGGGCTGGCATACCGAAGATCTGGTCAGCCGGTATGGGATCACCCGCGAAGACCAGGATCGCTGGGCAGCGCGCTCGCAGCAGCGTTTCAGCGCAGCACAAGCGGCAGGCAAGTTCGACGAGGAAATCGTTGCGATCGAACTGGCTGGCCGCAAGAGGCCGGTGCGATTTGACCGCGACGAAGCCAACCGTCCAGAGACGACCATCGAAACGCTGGCCAAGCTCAAGCCCGCTTTCCGCAAGGACGGCAGCATCACTGCCGGCAACGCACCTGGACTCAACAGCGGCGCAGCCGCGTTGATCGTCGCGGAACGTGGCTTTGCCGAGAAGCATGGACTACAGCCTTGGGCGCGGCTGGTCGCGCAGGGTGTGGCTGCGGTCGAGCCAGGCATGTTCGGTATCGGCCCTGTGCCTGCGGTCAAGCTCGCCCTAGAGAGAGCTGGGTGGAAGCACAGCGACATCGAGCGCATCGAGATCAACGAGGCTTTCGCTGCGATCGCGCTGGCCTGTCTGCGCGAGATGGGCCTGCCGGAAAACATCGTCAACGTCGAAGGTGGCTCCATCGCCCACGGCCATGCGATCGGCGCCACGGGAGCCGTGTTGACCGCGCGCCTGCTGCATTCGATGCGTCGTGACGGCCTCAAGCGCGGAGTGGTAACGCTGTGCATCGGTGGCGGCCAAGGTATCGCGCTGGCGCTCGAAGCACTCTGATCAACGAGGGTTCTCATGACCGTCCTCTACTTGGAAGATTTCACGCCGGGGCAGCGCTTCACTGGCCGCACGCGCATCCGCATCGAGGAGGCCCGACTCAAGGCATTTGCGTCGGAGTTCGATCCCCAACCCTTTCACCTCGATGACAGCGCCGCAAGCACCTCGATATTTCGGGGCTTGGCCGCCAGCGGCTGGCACACCGCAGCGGTGACTATGCGCCTGCTCGTGGACAGCGAATTCAGGCCGGCAGGAGGCATCGTCGGCGCAGGCTTCGACGAGGTGCGCTGGCCGCAGCCGACGCGGCCAGGCGACGAGTTGCGTGTGGAAAGTGAGGTGCTGGAAGTTCGGCAGTCCAAGTCCAGGCCCGAGCAAGGGCTGGTCAAGGTGCGAACGAACACGCTGAATCAGGACGGAGGCATCGTGCAGATCTCCGTTGGCAATGTGGTGGTTCCGTGCCGGTCGGCATCGTCCGGTGGGCCGCAGCACGATATTTCTCAAAGGAGCAAAGCATGAAATACACCGTCTTTGGTAAGACCGGCCTGCGTGTGTCGCAAGTCGCATTGGGCACGGGCAACTTCGGCACGGGCTGGGGTTATGGTGCCGACCCTGATGCCGCTGAGGCAGTCTTCAACGCTTATGCCGAGGCCGGCGGCAACTTCATCGACACGGCGGACGTCTATCAGTTCGGCCAATCGGAAGAACTGCTCGGCACCCTGCTACAGGGACGGCGCGAGGACTTCGTGCTGGCCACCAAGTTCACCAACGGCGCCGTGCCCAACGCCAACCGACTGGTCACCGGCAACAGCCGCAAGGCGCTGGCGGCCTCCGTGGAGGCGAGCCTCAAGCGCCTCAAGACCGACAGGATCGACATCTACTGGGCACACCATCCCGATGGCGTCACCCCCGTCGAGGAAATCGTCCGCGGCTTCGAGGATCTGGCGCGTGCGGGCAAGATTCTCTATGCAGGCTTGTCGAACTTCCCTGCCTGGCGCCTGGCCCGTGCAGTCACCCTGGCTGAACTGACCCACGCGGTGCCCATTGCTGCGGCACAGTTCGAGCACAGTCTGGTGCGCCGTGAACCCGAGGCCGACCTGTTTCCAGCCGCGCGCGCCTTGGATTTGGGCGTCGTGACTTGGTCGCCGCTGGGCGGCGGTATGCTGACCGGCAAGTACCGGCAGGGAGAAAAGGGCCGGGCCGAAGGCTTTGGCGGCCGGGTTTTTCAGCCAGAGAACTCGGCGCAGCGCACGCAAATCCTGGACACCGTACTGGCTGTTGCAAGCGAGCTGGGCGTGAGCGCAGGTCAAGTGGCCATTGCCTGGGCCGGAACGCATGGAGCCGTGCCGATCATCGGCCCGCGTTCGCCAGCCCAACTGATCGACAACCTGGGTGCGCTGACGGTCGAGCTATCGGCCGAACAACTCCATCGCCTCGACACTGTGAGTAGCCTCACGTCATCGGCACCGTCACGGTCGCCGCTTCCCTGGGCCGAGGATTTCAATCGGGTCGTTGCTTGAACACTGAGCTGCGAGTGATGCGCGATCAATCCGGCAAGTCAAGCGGCAAATGCAGGATGGCAGCGGCCACTACGCCATGAAAAGGTGTGGTGTTGTCTAGGAAATCCCGATTCCGCGTTGTCGTCCGATTTCCCATGACACGCTGCTACCTCGCATAGTGGCCGCGAGCTGCTGCCCCAGCCGCTGCTCGATCACCGGCTTCCACGGCACCAGGCTGAACCCTTTGCCGTCATCGAGCACGGCGTAGCGCCCACTGGCGAGCATGACGCTGCGCCGGTAGATGCCGGCCACGCGCTGCCCATCCGCCACCGGCCGATGCTCCAGGCCGGTGTCGGCGGCAATGCCCTTCGCGGCCTGCGCCAGTTCCCGATTGCGCAGCGTTCCCAGCAGGTTCCGGGCGAGGATCACGCGCTGCCCGCGACGCTCTGCAAGCCCCTGTTCGGTCAAGAAGTCGGCGCGCTTTTGCATCGCCTGCTTTGCCTCTGCACCAAAGCCCAGGTCGCCCAGGCCCGAGCCGCCGCCGATCAGTTGCTGGTCGAGCCAGGTGGCCCCGATCACGCGGGCCTGCCGCTCGATGGGCAGGTGCGACTTCAATTCCACGGCCACGCCGCCCAGGCGCTGCGCGTCGTATTGACGGCCACGCTCGGGCAGGTCGCTGGGCACCTTCCATAGCCCTTCGGACACGCGCTCCACAATGCCGGCGCGGCGCAAGGCTTCCAGCCGGCGGACATGGGCCGCGACGACTTCCTGCGGATCACGGCCCGGCACGGCCTGACCCTGCACGATGGCGAGGTGATGGTCGGTGCGGTACAGGCCATCGCTCGCCAGCGCGGCGATGTTCTTGTCGGCCGCGCGCACGTCGGCCGATCCCTTCACCTCCACCACGGCGCCGGCCGGATAGTTCGCCAGTTCGTCGCGGGCATTGAGCGCGACGTAGTGGGCCTTGCCGTCCACCCCGTCGATGACCAGATAGCCCCGGTCGCGCAGTTCGTCGGCCAGCCCTTTGGCAGCCACACGGCCGAGGATGGTTCGGCCATCGTCGCCCGGCTCGAACACCGCCAGTTCGCGCGGCTCGCCGCGCATGGCCCGCTGCATGGTGCGGATGATGTCGCCACGCTCGCCCAGGGCGCGCAGGGTCTTTTCCGCGTCGGCATGGACGGCCCAGGTGCCGGGCTGCGTTTCATCGGCCAGGCCCAGGCGCTGCAAGCGTTGCAGGCGGCCGATCGGCAGCAGGCGCTGGCGTGGCAGCTGCGGTTCGTTGAACCGTTCGACATGCAACA
>Ga0206118_100630_pt1 | contig 14336 bp, 10 predicted proteins | sample 3A20Ametagenome_FD_177999 | JGI IMG/M metagenome (GOLD analysis project Ga0206118, IMG submission 177999) | Enriched microbial communities from leaf-cutter ant dump, University of Wisconsin, Madison, United States - 3A20A | ecosystem: Environmental > Terrestrial > Nest > Insects nest > Nest dump... | reverse complement strand
AGCGACTCGCCTTCCAGGATGTGCATCAGCCGCTTGGGAATCGGCACGCGCGAGGCGATGGCGCCCACCGCCACCGGGTCGGTGGGCGAGATGATCGCCGCCAGCGCGAACGCCACCGCCAGCGGCATGGCCGGGATCAGCCAGTGGATCAGCAGGCCGGCGCCGACCACGGTGAACACCACCAGGCCGAACGCCAGCTCCAGGATCGCGCCCTTGTCGCGGAACAGGCCCTGCTTGGGGATGCGCCAGCCGTCCAGGAACAGCAGCGGCGGCAGGAACAGCAGGAAGAACATGTCCGGCTCGAGCGCGTGGCCGCGCTTGAACACGCCGGAGATCAGCGCCCCCAGGCCGATCTGCACCAGCGGCAGCGGCAGGGAAAACGGCAGGATTCTCACCAGGTAGCCGCTGGCGACCACCGCCACCAACATCGCCAGAACGACTTCGATCGTGTGCATGCCTCTCCACGAAGTCACCACCATGGCGGCGACGGTTGGACCACGCGGAAAAACTACCACAGCCCCGCGCCGCCGCCGATGACGGCGGCGGGTGTTCCGGCACGAGTCCGGACGATCAGGCCGCGCCGTCGAAGCGGTAGATGTCCATCGCCAGGAAGCCCATGTCGATGCCGGCATCGATGCGGCGCGCGCCGAGCCGGTCGGAACCGGCCGCGCCCATCGCGAAGTGCAGCGGCAGCAGGTGCTCGTCGGTGGGATGCGCCTGCTCGGCGAACGGCGCCTGGCGGCGGTAGTCCAGCAGCGCCGGCACGTCGTCGGCCAGCAGTTTCCGTTCCACCCACTCGATGAAGGGGCGCACGTACGGCGCTTCCCCGCCCTGCGCGTAACCGCGCCAGTCGTGCAGGTTGTGGGTGATGCTGCCGGAGCCGACCAGCAGCACGCCTTCGTCGCGCAGCGGCGCCAGCGCGCGGCCCATCGCCCACTGGTGCGCCGGCCCCAGCGACGGCTGGATCGACAGCTGCAGCACCGGGATGTCGGCCTGCGGGTAGAGCAGGCGCAGCGGCACCCAGGCGCCGTGGTCGAGCCCGCGCCGCGGGTCGATCGCCGGCGACAGGCCGGCCGCGGCCAGCCGTGCCGCCACGTCCTGCGCCAGCTCCGGCGCGCCGGGGGCCGGGTATTGCAACCGGTACAGCGCGTCGGGGAAGCCGCCGAAGTCGTGGATGGTTTCCGGCCGCGCCGCCGCCGAAACCATCGGCGCGCGGCCCAGCCAGTGCGCCGAGGCCATCACGATGGCGCGCGGACGCGGCAGCGCGGCGGCCAGTTCGGCCAGGCGCGGCCCCACCGGGCCGGGCTGCAGCGCGGTCATCGGCGAACCATGGGAGATGTACAGGGACGGCAGGGCGGACATGGGGAACTCCATGCAGGAGGCGATGCCGCCCAGCTTATTGCCGCGGCACATGGCAACAAATAACCTCGGCATCAACGTTTTATTGCCGAAGCGGAAACAATGGACACCATCGATGCCATGCGGGTGTTCGTCGCGGTGGTCGAGCGCAATGGCTTCAGCGCCGCCGCCGCGGCGCTGGACCTGTCCACCGCCGCCGTCACCCGGCAGATCGCCGCGCTGGAAAGGCGCCTGTCCGCCCGCCTGCTCAACCGCACCACGCGCCGGGTCAGCCCGACCAGCATCGGCGCGGCCTACTACCAGCGCTGCGTGCAGCTGCTGGCCGAGTTCGACGCGCTGGAAGCCTCGGTGGGCGCGCAGGCGCTGCAGCCCTCGGGCCGGCTGCGGATCAACGCGCCGGTCAGCTACGGCATCGCCCGGCTGGCGCCGCTGCTGCCCGGCTATGCCGAACGCCACCCGGACGTGGAGCTGGACCTGTCGCTGTCCGACCGCCAGGTGGACATGGTCGAGGAAGGCTACGACCTGGCCATCCGCATCACCCGCCAGCCGGCGCCGTCGCTGATCGCCCGCCGCCTGGCCGAGGCGGCCATCGTGCTGTGCGCCGCGCCGGCCTATCTGGCGCGGCACGGCGCGCCGGCGCGGCCGGACGACCTGGCGCAGCACGCCTGCCTGGCCTACAGCTACTGGGCCGGCGGCGACAGCTGGCAGCTGCAGGGTGCGCAGGGCGAGGTGAACGTGCCGGTCAGGGCGCGCATGCGCGCCAACAACGGCGAGGTGCTGCGCGAGGCCGCCATCGCCGGCATGGGCATCATCGCCCAGCCCGACTTCATCGTCGGCCCGGCGCTGGCCGACGGCCGCCTGGTGCCGGTGCTGCCGGACTGGCGCCTGCCGCCGGTCGGCATCCATGCGGTCTACGCCAGCCGCAGCCACCTGGCGCCGAAGGTACGCAGCTTCATCGACTATCTGGTCGAGCAGCTCGGCGCGGACACGGCCGGCGCGCGCTCAGGCTGAATCGCGCGCCAGCGCCAGCAGCGCCAGCAGTTCGCGCAGCGGCATCGGCCGGCCCAGCAGGTAACCCTGCACCTGGTCGCAGCCGTGCGCCACCAGCCAGTCGAGCTGGCCTTCGGTTTCCACGCCCTCGGCGATCACCACCAGCCCCATGCTGTGCCCCAGCGACAGCAGCGCGCGGCAGATGGCGGCGTTGCGCGGGTTGCGCTCCACGTCGGCGACGAAGGCGCGGTCGATCTTCAGCGAGTCCAGCGCCAGGTGCTGCAGGTAGGACATGCTGGAAAAGCCGGTGCCGAAGTCGTCCAGCGCCACCGCGATGCCGCTGGCGCTCAGGCTTTCCAGCACCTGCATCGCCTGCGCCGGATTGCGCATCAGGCTGCTCTCGGTCAGTTCCATCTGCAGCGCGCCCGGCGCCAGCCCCTGCGCCGCGGTCGCGCGGGCGAATTCGCCGGCCAGGTCGCTGTTGAACAGCTGCACCGCCGAGACATTGACCGCCACCGGCAGACCGGCCCAGCCGTGGTCGGCCAGCACCCGGCCGGCGTGCGCGGCGGCGTGCATCACCCAGCGGCCCAGCGCGATGATCTGGCCGGTGTCCTCGCACAGCTGGATGAAATCCGACGGCGGGATGAAGCTGCCGTCGGGCTGCGGCCAGCGCAGCAGCGCTTCCAGCGCGGCCGGCGAGCCGTCGGCGGCATGGCGGATCGGCTGGAAATACAGCTCGAATTCGTCGCGCTCGATGGCCAGGTGGATGCGCCCGGCCAGTTGCAGCCGGTCGGCATGACGCTGCGCCAGCGCGTGGTCGAAACGCAGCACCACCACGCCGTTCTCGCGGGCGGCATGGGCCGCCTGCGCCGCGCGGCCCAGCACCAGGTCGGCGCGCGCGCCGTCGCCCGGGCTGCCGGCCACGCCGATGCGCGGCTCCAGCTGGTGGAAGGAATCGCGGCCGCGCACCGGCTCGGATACCGCCGCGCGCAGCGCGTCCAGCGCCCGCTGCGGATCATGCCCGCCGGCGACCGCCAGCACGAAATCCTCCGCCGGCTGGTAGGCCAGCAGGCCGTAGCGCGCGCCCAGCGTGGCGAGCCGGGCGACCATGGCCTGCAGGACTTCGTCGCCCGCTTCGCGGCCCAGCGTGTCGGCCACCATCTGCAGCCCGCGCAGCTGCGCGTGGAGGATGGTGTAGCCGGGGGCGCCGGCGTCCAGCTGCTCGGCCAGTGCCTGGATCGTCAACAGGCCGGTGCCGGGGTGATGGCTGGCGCGCCAGGCCAGGTCGCGCTCGTAGGCCAGCCGCTGGCTGACGTCCTCGGCCAGCACCAGGCAGGCCGGGCGGCCATCGAACTCCAGCCGCGCCAGGTGCCCCAGCACCTCGAACCGGCTGCCGTCGCGGCGCCGGTGGGTGCGCACCCGCGGCGCCGGCGAACTGCCGTCCCGGGATTCCTCCAGCGTGCGCAGGATTTCCTCTCTGCCGTCTTCCGGGCGTATGTCGAGGATGGTCATGGCGAGGAATTCCTCGCGGCTGTAGCCGTACTGGTCGACCGCGGCCTGGTTCACTTCCAGGAACTGCAGCGTGTCCAGGTCGAAAACCCAGAATGGCGCCGGGTTGCGTTCGAACACGAGGCGGAACTGGTGCTCGGCGCGCTGCACGCGCGCCTCGTTGCGCACCCGCTCGGTGATGTCGGTGACCGCGCCGGTCATGCGCGGGTGCGGGCCGAGCCCGTGCACGCGCTCGCCGCGCGCCGACAGCCAGCGCACCGAGCCGTCGCGCAGCACCAGGCGGAACAGCGCGTTCACCGCGCGCCCGGCCTCTGTCGCCTGCTGGACCTGCTGGCGCAGCCAGGGGCGGTCTTCCTCGTGCACCTGCGCATAGAACTCCTCCAGCCGCGCCTGCCGCGCCGGCAGCGCGAACATGCGCCGGGTCAGTGCCGACCAGCGCAGGGTTCCGCCCCTGCGGTCGATCGACCAGGTGCCCACCTTGCCGACCTGGTGGGCCAGCGCCAGTTCGGCCGCGCCGGTGCGCAGTTCGTCGGCCAGCCGCGCCTGGCGCTGCGCGCCGCGGCGCATGCTGGCGTACAGGTAGGCGAACCCAAACAGGTACAGCAGGTAGATGCCGATGGCGACGTAGAAGTACGTGCGCCACGGCGCCATGACCTCGTCGTAGGACAGGCCGGCGAACAGGATCAGCGGATAGTCGCGCGGCGCGCTCACCGCGACCACGCGGCGCACGCCATCCATGGGGCTGACCAGCACCCCCAGCGCCTGGACCATGTCCGTCGGCGGCGGTGGCGCCAGCATGCGCGAAGGCACGCTCCCTACCGACTCCGGCTCCAGATTGCGGGCCAGCATCAGCCGGTCGCGGTTGCTGATCGACACCACCCCAAGGCGCCCCGTATCCAGGCCGCTGACCACGCGCTGGAACACCGCCAGGCGTACGCGCGCCAGCAACCACTGGCCCGGCTGCATCGGTACCGCGGCCACCAGCATCCTGCTGCCGTCAGGCGCGACGTCCAGCCCGCCAAGATACAGTTCGCCGGCCATCACCCGGTTCTGCGGCAACGCCCAACGCGGCAGCGTCGAATCACCGCGGCCCGCGGACAAGGCCTGCCCCGCATCGTCCACCAGGGTTATCGAAGCCAGGTCGGTATTGCGTTCGAGCGTGCCGCGGATGCTGGCGGCCAGCAGCGCGGGCGCCCGTTCCGGCACCTGCCGGTAGTACTCGCGCCCATCGCGGGCCACCCCGCGCAGCGCGCGCTCCATCGTGCCCAGCTCGGCGCGCAGCAGGCGGTCGCTGCCGGTCGCCAGCGCCATGCTCTGCCGCTGCGCCGCCTGCAGGCGGCTGCCACGGTCGTTCCACAGCATGATCACCAGCGTCGCCGCCAGCAGCAGCGCGATCACGAGTCCGAAGGCGGCGACCTGGCGCAGTGGTTGGTTCATGTCCCGGGGCACCGGCGTATTCCCTGCGTCAGCATTCGGTCTGCATGCATGGTCTCGTTCGTCGTCCGCCGTGCCATCGAACCCGCAGGTCGCGGCGCGGCCGCCTGCGCGCAGCACCACGCACGCAACGCGCCCCCGCCCTCCCCGGAAGCCGCCATCGATGCCCGCTCCACAGCATGCAGTACAAATGCCCTCGACGGGAAGAGTTGCGTGCGGCCAGCACCGGAATCGGCAAGGCGCCGGCACAGGCATGGGACTAGACTGCGCATCCCATTCCAGATTCCGGAACCGCCATGACCCCGCAACGTTCGATCCTCGCACTCGCTCTCGGCGCCGCGCTGTCGCTGGGCGGCTGCGGCGGCGACAAGGCCCCCGCCGAAGCAGGCAACACCCCCCCCGCGCCGGCCACCGCGGCCCCGGCCAGGGCGCAGCTGGGCAGCTTCGGCTTCGATGCGTCCGGCATGGACCGCAGCGTCGCCGCCGGCGACAACTTCTTCGACTTCGCCAACGGCCAGTGGGTGCAGCGCACCGAGATCCCGGCCGACCGTTCCAGCTTCGGCAGCTTCAACGTCATCTACGAGAAGACCCTGGCCGACACCCGCGCGATCATGGAAGAAGCCGCCAAGGCCGGCGACGGCCAGGCGCGCAAGATCGGCGACTACTACGCCGCCTTCATGGACGAGGCCGGCATCGAGGCGCGCGGCGCGGCGCCGGTGCAGCCGCAGCTGCAGGCCATCGCCGGCATCGCCGACAGGCAGGCGCTGGCCCGCGCGCTGGGCGCCAGCCTGCGCGCCGACGTGGACCTGCTCAACGCCACCAATTTCTACACGCCGCACCTGTTCGGCGTCTGGGTGTCGGTGGACCTGCTGCAGCCGGACCGCAACGCGCCCTACCTGGTGCAGGGCGGCCTGGGCATGCCCGACCGCGATTTCTACCTGGAAGGCGGGCGCATGGCCGAGCTGCGCAAGGCCTACGAAGGCTATGTCGCGCGGCTGCTGGAACTGTCCGGCGATGCCGACGCCGCCGGCAAGGCCGCGCGCATCGTCGCGCTGGAAACCAAGATCGCGCGCGCCCACGCCACCCAGGAGGAAACCAACGACGTCGAGAAGGGCGCCAACGCCTGGAAGCAGGCCGACCTCGCGGGCAAGGCGCCGGGCATGGACTGGGCGGCGTTCCTGGACGCGGCCGGGCTGTCGGCGCAGCAGGACTTCATCGTCTGGCAGCCGAAGGCCGTGGCCGGGCTGTCCAGGCTGGTCGCCAGCGAACCGCTGGACGCCTGGAAGGACTACCTGGCCTTCCACGCGCTGGACGAAGCCGCGCCCTACCTGCCCAAGGCCTTCGCCGACGCGCACTTCGCCTTCCACGGCACCGCGATGAGCGGCACCCCGCAGCAGAGCGAGCGCTGGAAGCGCGCCGTCAGCGAAACCAACAACGCCATCGGCGAGGCGGTCGGCAGGATCTACGTCGAGCGCCACTTCGACGCCGCCACCAAGGCGCGCGCCGACGAGATGGCCAGGAACATCATCGCCGCCTTCGCCAGGCGCATCGACGCGCTGGACTGGATGTCGCCGGAAACCAAGGCGCATGCCAAGGCCAAGGTCGCCGGGCTCAAGGTCGGCATGGGCTACCCGGACAAATGGCGCGATTACGGCGCGCTGGAAGTGAAGCGCGACGACGCGCTGGGCAACGCGCAGCGCGCGGCGCTGTTCGAGTACCGGCGCAACATCGCCAAGCTCGGCCAGCCGGTGGACCACGGCGAATGGGCGATGCTGCCGCAGACCATCAACGCGATGAACGTGCCGCTGGAGAACCGGCTGGTGTTCCCGGCCGCGATCCTGCAGCCGCCGTTCTTCGACGCCGCGGCCGACGACGCGGTGAACTACGGCGCCATCGGCGCGGTGATCGGCCACGAGATCAGCCACGGCTTCGACAACGCCGGCGCGCTGTTCGACGAGACCGGCAGGCTGCACAACTGGTGGACGGCCGAGGACCTGAAACAGTTCAACGCCGCCGGCGACGCGCTGGCCGCGCAGTTCAGCAGCTACGAGCCGTTCCCGGGCGTGCACGTCAACGGCCGCCTGACCCTGGGCGAGAACATCGCCGACGTGGCCGGCCTGGCGACCGCGCACGATGCCTACCGCATGGCGCAGCAGGGCAAGCCGGCGCAGGACCTGGAAGGCTTCACCCCGGACCAGCGCTTCTTCCTGGGCTTCGCCCAGGCCTGGCGCAGCAAGATGCGCGAGCAGGCGCTGCGCAATTCGCTGCTGACCAACGTGCACGCGCCGGGCCAGTTCCGCGCGCTGACCGTGCGCAACCTGGATGCGTGGTATCCGGCCTTCGAGGTCAAGGAAGGCCAGGCGCTGTACCTGGCCCCGGACAAGCGGGTCAAGGTCTGGTAACGCGCCGCCGGCAGGCGGACCTGGAAACGGGCGCTTCGGCGCCCGTTTTCTTTTGCCCGCCGACGCCGTTCATGGCGGCCAGCGCAGCAGCGAACGGGGATCGCGCCCCACCCGCCGGCAGGCGCGCGTGGCGATGCCGTCGCCGAGCGCGGCGCGGAACAGCGGCGCCGCCCCGCGCAGGGTGCGCGCGGCCAGCCTGGCGCGCAGGCGCTGGCCACGGCTGCGGCCAAGCAGCTGCTGCGCCCAGTCCGGCAGCAGCGCCGCGCCGGCGGACAGGAACAGCTCGCGCGACAGGCCCGGCAGCGGCACCGGCAGGCGCACGGCCTCGAGCACCTCCAGTACCTCGCGCGCACGCGCGTCCATGCGCAGCTGCGGCTGCTGCGCGGCGAAGTAGTCGTGTACCTGCGCCTCGCTGGCCGGCACCTCGCGCGCGCCCAGCGCCTCGGCCACGCGCCGGTATTCGTCGTAGTAGCGGTCGGCGATGGCGGCGGGCACTTCGCGGCAATAACGGCGGCAGCCTTCGAGGAAGCCGTGGGCCTCGGTGACATGCACCCAGGTGAGCAGTTCCGGATCGTCGGCGGCATAGGTACGGCCATCGGGCAGCGTGCCGGCGATGCGCGCATGGATGCGCCGCACCCGCTCGACCAGCTTTTCCACTTCCGCCGCCGGTGCGTAGCTGGTGCCGGCGACGAAGGCGGTGGTGCGGCGCAGGCGCCCGACCAGGTCCTGCCGGAAGTTGGAATGGTCGTGCACGCCGGCCAGCGCGCGCGGGTGCAGCAGCTGCAGCATCAACGCGCACAGGCCGCCGGCGAGCATGCCCGGGAATTCGGCATGGATGCGCCAGGTCACGCTGTCCGGGCCGAACCAGCCCGGGTCGCCCAACGGGGCGTCATAGGCGATGCCGCTCTGGTCGCGCGGGAAGGCATCGAGCACCCAGCGCCGGATCTGGGCGGCGGCCACGGAGGAAACGGGTCTGGACAGGGGCGGCATGCGCACATCGTAGGGGAGCGCCCGCGCAGGGCGGGCGGCGCTGACGGCCGGCGGACGCGGGTCACGCGCGGGTCATCTCCGACCACGTCGTTTGTGCAGGCGCAGCATGCCGGCGCATTTTCGATTTCCGATTCCGCCACTTGCACGATGATGCGCCGCAAAAAAGCGCAGGCAGGCCAGCGTGGAGGCCAGGGCGGCGGCGCCACTCCGTCGCACCGCCCCCATTGCCAAGCAGCCTGAAAGTGCTAGAACTGGAAACGCCAGATCGTTCCACGCCGTATCCGTCGCTCGTTCCAGCCAGTATCTGCAAGGAGCTCCACATGATCGCGTTGTTCAAGGGTTTGGGTCTGTTGCTGCAAGACAATGAGCTGTACCGCAGTCCGTTCGAAAAGCAGGTCGAGCACTGGAAGAACCTGAGCGACGAACAGATACGCGACGAGGTGGCGGTGCTGGCCAAGGCCAAGTGCCAGTGGCTGATGGCGTCCATCGTGCTCTGGCAGGCGTCCTCGCTGCTGATCCTGGGGCTGATCACCAATTACCTGTGGCGCGATGATTTCCACATCACCTTCACCCGCGTGGTCATCGTGTTCGGCTCGTGGGTGTCGATCCTGTTCGTGATCTGGTTCATGGCCAACATGTTCGACCACACCGCCGGCTTCGAGCGCTGGATGAAGGCCTTCAACAGCCGCGCGCGCATCAGCTCCGACGCCGACAGCGTGGAAACCGTGGCCGACGCGCTGGAAATGGCCCAGCACTATCCGGAAGTGCTGGACTACAAGCAGGCGGTGGCGGCGCGGCGCGAACTGCGCCACGAGGACATCCGCATCATGCGCGAGCTGGGCCGCATGCGGCAGCATTCGGAACTGGTCGGCAAGCTCAACCACATCGGCGACGACGGGCTGCGTCTGCAGCCGGCCTTCTGAGCCTTCCGCGCCAGCGTCCTTCCCGCAACGCCGCGCTCAGTCGCGGCGTTGCGCTTTGCGGGCCTGCACCTGCTGGCCGAAACCGGCCGGCAGCCCCCGCACGTCGCGCACGCTGCCCACCCCCACGCTGAACTCGTCCAGCGCCTGCCGCCGGCACAGCTCGCCGGCCGCCTCGTCGCGGCACTGCTCGCGGTAGATCCGGTAGAAACAGTTGCCGCTCTCGCTCTGCAGGCACTGGAAGCGGGCGCGGTCGCCGGCCACCGTGGTGCGGCTGAGCACGGCCGCCTCGCCGCTGACGCGGACGATGGACGTCTGCCCCTGCGGTTCGCGGTAGCCCAGCATCGCCAGCAGGCTGCCGAGCAGGAAGGTCAGGTACTGCATGGCACTTCTCCTTGTACGGCCGCAGGCAGGGATTCACATGCCGCGGAACAGGCTCATGAACGGTTGGCTGACCACCAGCGTCTCGCTGCGGTTCTTCAGCCGCAGCACGCCGCGCCCGCTGTCGTCGCGGCTCACCGCCGCCACCGCCTTCATGTTGACGATGGTGGAGCGGTGCACCTGGCGGAAGCACTGCGGGTCCAGCGCTTCGGCCAGTTCGCGCAGCGAGCTGCGCAGCAGCAGTTCCTCGGCGGCGGTGACCACCGCGGTGTACTTGCTGTCGGCGCGGAAATACAGCACCTCCTCCAGCATCACCAGCCGGGTCTCGCGGCCGTTGCTGGCGGTGATCCAGGCCAGCGGCGGCGTGGCGCCCTTCCCGGCCGGGCGCCGCGCCAGCTGCTCCAGCAGCTGGTCCAGCAGCCGCCGGTCCGGCGCGCCGGCCTGCAGCCGCGCAAGCACGCGCTGGCGCGTGGCCAGCAGGCGCTCGTCGGCCACCGGCTTGAGCAGGTAATCGACCGCACCGCGCTCGAAGGCATCGATGGCGTACTGGTCGTAGGCGGTGATGAACACCACCTGGGTCTGCGGGCTGAGCGTCTCCAGCGCGCGGGCGACATCGATGCCGGTGACGCCGGGCATGCGGATGTCGAGGAAGGCCAGGTCCGGCTTCAGCGTTTCCAGCGCTTCCAGCGCGGCGGCGCCGTCCTCGCACTCGGCGACGATGCGCAGCTCCGGCCACAGCCGCTGCAGCTGCGCGACCAGCGCCTGGCGCAGCAGCGGCTCGTCCTCGGCGATCAGGGCATCAAGATGCATGGGGCAGCTCGGGCATGGCCGGGGCCGGGGACGGCAGCGCGATCGGCGCGGCCAGCGGCAGGCTGATGGTCGCCGCCACGCCGCTGGGGAAGTTGGACACCACCGACAGCGTGGCCCGCTCGCCGCAGCTCAGGCGCAGGCGCTCGCGCAGGTTCTTCAGGCCGATGCCGGTGCCGCTGGTGGCGGTGCCGATGCCCTGGCCGTCGTCGGCGACGGTGATGGTCAGCTCACCCTCGCGCTCGCGCGCCAGGATCCACACCGTGCCGCCGCCGCTCTTGGGCTCCAGGCCGTGCTTGATGGCGTTCTCCACCAGGGTCTGCAACGCCATCGACGGCAGGCTGACGCCATGCAGTGCCTCGGGCACGTCGATCTGCAGGGCGAGCCGCGCGCCCATGCGGATGCGCAGGATTTCCAGGTAGGCCTGCACGCGCTCCAGCTCCTGGCCCAGCGTGGACACCGACTGGTCGATGCCCGGCAGCGAGCTGCGCAGGTACTGGATCAGGTGGCCGAGCATCTGCTCGGCGCGGGCCGGGTCGCTGCGGGTCAGCACCTGCGCGTTGGCCAGCGTGTTGTAGAGGAAGTGCGGCTCGACCTGCGCGTGCAGCAGGTTCAGGCGGGCGACGCTGAGTTCCTTCTCCGCCTCGGTGCGCGCGGCGTGCTCGCGCTCCTCGCGGCGCTGCTGCGCGACCTTGCCGCTGAGCGCATGGGTGATGGCATCGGCGTTTTCGTAGTTGCTGCCTTCATCGAGCAGCAGCAGGTCCACCCAGGCCCCGGCATCGGGTTCGAAGAACAGGGTGACGCTGCTGGTATCGACGCCGGGAATGACCCGCGCGGTGATCTGGTTGTGGCGGATCGCCAGCCGCGCCAGCGGGTTCCAGCGCGACGGCGGGCGCTCGCCATAGGGATCGGCGCGGCGCTGGGTGGCGCGCAGCTGCAGGGTGCCGATGGAGCGCTCCATGCGTTCGATGCGCGGCATCTGCCCGATCACCTGCTCCAGCAGCGCGAACGCGGTGGACGCATCCAGCGGCAGTTCCACCTGGCGGCGGTGGCGGTTGGCCAGGGTCTGCGAATCCAGCCGGTCGGCGATCAGCGCGACGCGGCGGATATGGCTGGCGACCGAGGTCAGCGCGAACACCGTCAGGGCGATGGCGGCCATCGCGAAGATCCAGCCCGGCGCCCTGTCCATGCCGCTGAACAGGCCGCTCCACAGGAAGCCGGCGACCAGCAGGGTCAGCGCCCAGGCGGCGAGGATGCGAAAACCGAGGAACAGGCTGGCGAACATGGCGCGGCCACCGGAAGGGATTGGCGTCGAGCATAGGCAGCGCCGCCGGCGCTGCAAGCGGCATGCGACGAAACCGCGGAAACGGCGGACGGATCGTGTTCTTCGGCGATGAAACGCAGGGGCAGGCGCTGCAAACGCCGCAAAGCGGTGGGAGCGGCGTCGGCCGCTCCCACCCCGGCAGGTGCTTACCTGCGCTCGTCAGCGCTGGCGTCGCGGACGGCGCGGAACGGCTCGTCGGCGCTCCAGTTCGGCCAGTCGCGGGAATTGGCCAGCTGCTCGCCCAGCGTGTAGACCACTTCCAGGTCGCGCGCGGCGCCGGCGAAGGTCCAGTCCGGCTGCCACTCGTCGCCCTGCTGGTGGTAGCGCCTGGCGGTGTAGTCATCCGAGGCCCGCTTGCCGGCGGCCACGCCGCCGTCGATCCAGTCCTGCCCGGCCGAGTACGACAGCGCCGGCACGCCGCGCTTGGCGAACGGGAAGTGGTCGGAGCGGAAGAACAGGCCGGCTTCCGGCTTCGGATCCGGCGTGTAGCGGATGTCCCAGCCCTTGGCCACGTCCTTCAGCTGGTCCAGCAGCTCGAAACGCGCCGAGCCGTAGATGCCGAAATCGCGCGACGGGCCGAACGGCGCCATGCCGTCCATGTTGATCAGCGCCACGGTCTTGCCCAGCGGGTACAGCGGATGGCTGGCGTAGTACTCCGACCCCAGCAGGCCCTTCTCCTCGGCGGTGACCGCCAGGAACACCACCGAACGCTGCGGGCGCGGCGCCTGGGCGAAGCCGCGCGCCAGTTCCAGCAGCGCGGCGGTGCCGCTGGCGTTGTCCAGCGCGCCGTTGAAGATGCGGTCGCCGCGCGCGTCCGGCTCGCCGACGCCGATGTGGTCCCAGTGCGCGGAATAGAGCACGGTCTCGTCCGGATGGCGGCTGCCTTCCAGGCGCGCGACCACGTTGTGCGAGGTGATGACCTCGGTCTTGACCGCGTAGTCGGCCGAGAAGGTCTCGCCCTTCAGTTCCACCGGGCGGAAGTCGCGCGACTGCGCCTGCTTCTTCAGCGCCTCGAAATCCAGGCCGGCGCGCTTGAACAGGTCCACCGCCAGGTCGCGCTGGATCCAGCCTTCCAGCGGCGGGTGCGCCGCGGCCGGGTTGTCGCGCACCACGTCGAACATGGTGTTGGTGTTGGAACCGGCCACCGTCGCCCAGCCGTAGGAGGCCGGCGCGGTCTCGTGCACGATCAGCACGCCGGCCGCGCCCTGTCGCGCGCCCTCCTCGTACTTGTAGGTCCAGCGCCCGTAATAGGTCATGCCCTTGCCGTCGAAATCGCCGACGCCGGTCTCGAAGTCCGGATCGTTGATCAGCATCACCGCGATCTTGCCCTTCAGGTCCACGCCCTTGAAGTCGTCCCAGTCGCGCTCCGGCGCCTTCACGCCATAGCCGACGAATACCAGCGGCGCGTCCTTGATCGCCACCGCGCTGTCGCCGTTCATGGCCGCGCGCACGGCGATCTCCTGGCCCTGGGTCAGCGCCTGCGGCGTGCCCTTGCTGGACAGCGACAGCTGCGGCTTGCCGACGATGTCGCCCTTGAGCAGCGGCACCGCCTGGGTCCACAGGCGCTTGCCGTCCCGCAGGTCGCCGCCGGGCTGCAAGCCGGCGTCGGCGAACTGCCGGCTCAGGTAGGCGATGGTCTTTTCCTCGCCGGCGGTGGCCGGCGAGCGGCCTTCATAGGCATCGGAGGCCAGTTCCTTCACGTCGGCGGAAATCCGCGCGCCGTCGAACTTCGGCGGCGCGGCCATCAATGCGGTGGACACCGACATCGCCAGCAGGCTGATCACGATTCGCTTCACATCCATCTCCAAGGGGTCGAACGACCGCTGGAGTGTAGCCAGCGCCGCGGCCACGTGGGCAGTGCCGAAAGCATGGGCGCGGCCCGCGCCGGCAGGAAGGAAGCAAGGTCCCGCATGGGGCCTTCTTTCCGGAGAAACCCCGTGCCGGGCAGCCCGGCGCCTGCGGACCGGCAATCGCGTGCCGCCGCTACAGGTTCGCCGCGCGGGCCAGCAGCGCGGCGCGCTCGCGGGCGTTGCCGCTCAGGGCGGCGGCGCGTTCGAGGGCGGCGCGCGCTTCGTCGCGGCGGCCCAGTTGTTCGAGCAGGTCGCCGCGCACCGCCTGCAGCGGCGCGTAGCCGTCCAGCCGGCCGTCTTCCTGCAGGGCTTCCAGCAGCGGCCACGCGGCCTGCGGCCCCTGCGCGCGCGCCACCGCGACGGTGCGGTT
>Ga0206118_100629_pt1 | contig 14373 bp, 9 predicted proteins | sample 3A20Ametagenome_FD_177999 | JGI IMG/M metagenome (GOLD analysis project Ga0206118, IMG submission 177999) | Enriched microbial communities from leaf-cutter ant dump, University of Wisconsin, Madison, United States - 3A20A | ecosystem: Environmental > Terrestrial > Nest > Insects nest > Nest dump... | reverse complement strand
ATCTTGTAGATCTCGCGGGTCAGCTCGGCGAGGAAGTCGCGGGTGGGCAGCGAGCCGCGCAGCACCGTCAGCGAGAACAGGCCGGCGCGGCCCAGCGAGCGGATCGAGGAAACGAACGGCATCAGGCAACCCTCGCGCGCGGGGCGGCATCGAACGGGATCGGGCCATCGGGCTGGCCGTGCAGGAACTGCCGCACCAGCGGGTCGGCGCTGGCCTGCAGCTGTTCCGGCGTGCCGGAGAACACGATGCCCTCGTTGGCGATGACCACGGCCTGGTCGCAGATCGGCAGGGTCTCGTGCACGTGGTGGCTGACGATGATGCTGGTCAGGCCGAGGCTGTCGTTCAGGCGCTTGATCAGGCTCATGATCACGCCCGAGGCGATCGGGTCCAGCCCGGTCAGCGGCTCGTCGTAGATCATCAGCGGCGGGTCCAGCGCCAGCGCGCGGGCCAGCGCCACGCGCCGCGCCATGCCGCCGGACAGCTCGCGAGGCCAGGCGTCGGCCGCGGCCAGCAGGCCCACCGCGTGCAGCTTCATGCGCACCAGCCGCTGCAGCACCGGCTCGGGCAGGCGGGTATGGGTGCGCAGCGGCAGGGCCACGTTCTCGGCGACGGTAAGGTCGGTCAGCAGGCCATTGCCCTGCAGCAGCACGCCGACATTGCGGCGCATCTCCAGCAGCGCGCGGCTGCCATGCGGGATGTCGTTGCCGAACAGCCGCACATGGCCGGCCACCGGGCGCAGCTCGCCGGTCAGCGCCGCCAGCAGCGTGGACTTGCCGGTGCCCGAAGGACCGAGCACGGCGGTGATGCTGCCGCGCGGCACGTCCAGCGAGACGTCGCGCAGGATCGTGCGCCCGCCGCGGTCGATGCGGACGTCGGACAACTGCACCAGGGGCGTCCGGGAAGGGGACATGGCGGCCTTTAACGGAAAACCAACGTGGCAGGATTATCGGGTCCGGCTGAACAAAAGAGAACTGGACCGTGCAGTATTGTCGCCGGACCGGCGCCGCGCGTCTGCGCCCATGGGCGGAACGCCCAGTCCCCTGCACGGCATTGCCGCGTGGCCAGGCCGCCGGAAAACGGCCGCGCTCCGGCACAATGGCGCGGTCATGCCTGATCCCGCCGCGGACTTCCGCCTCTACCACTCCAACGCGCTGGACGTGCTGGCCTCGCTGCTGGCCCATGCGCTGCGCGAGCCCGCGCCCGGGCAGCCGCTGCTGGCCGCCGATACGGTGCTGATCCCGCAGGTGGCGATGCGGCGCTGGCTGCAGTCCACGCTGGCGGCCGAATACGGCATCGCCGCCAACCTTGAGTTCCTTACCCCCGGCGAGTTCGTCGCGCGCGCGCTGAACGAAAACGTGCCCGGCGAGCAGGACGACCTGGGCGCGGCCGGGCTGCACTGGCGGCTGTACGCGGCGCTGACCGACGCGGCGCTGATGCGGCAGCCGGCGATGGCGGGGCTGCGGTCCTACCTGGACCGCGACGACCCGCTGCGGCCGTGGTCGCTGGCCGCCGAGCTGGGCGGCGTGTTCGAGAAGTACCAGGCCTGGCGCCGCGACTGGCTGCTGCGCTGGGAGGCCGGCGCCGATGCCGACGACCCGCAGGCCATCCTCTGGCGCCGCATCGCCGGCGGCCAGCAGCACCGCGCGCGCCGCATCAACGACTACCTGGCGCGCTTCGAGGGCGCCGGGCAGCCGCTGCCGCGCGGGCTGCCGCCGCGGCTGTTCGCCTTCGCCACGCTCAATGTCTCGCCCGACGTGCTGCGGGTGATCGCCACCCAGGCGCGGGTCGGCACGCTGCATTTCTACCTGCCCACGCCGACGCGCGCGTACTGGGGCGACCTGCAGACCCTGTCCGAACGGCTGCGCGGCGGCATGGACGATCCGTTCGGCAGCGCCGCCGGCGAGAACCCGCTGCTGCAGGCCTGGGGCGCGGCCGGGCGCGACTTCATGGCGGTGCTGGGCAGTTACGAGGTGGTGCACCCGTCCGGCGAGATCGCCGCCTATGCCGACCCGGAACAGCGCGGCGGCAGGACCCTGGACGAAGGCGGCCTGCGCGACAGCCTGCTGCACCGCCTGCAGGCCGACCTGTTCCACCGCCGGGCGCGGCCGCCGGCGCCGCTGCGCCCGGCGCTGCGGCTGGACGACCCCAGCGTGCAGATCCATGCCTGCCACACCCGCCTGCGCGAGATGCAGGTGCTGCACGACCAGCTGCGCGCGCTGCTGGACGACCCGCGCTTCGAACCGCCGCTGCAGCCGCGCGAAATCGCCGTGCTGGCGCCGGACATCGACCCCTACGTGCCGTACCTGGAATCGGTGTTCGGCGGCCGCGGCGCCGGCGAGGGCCACATCCCGTGGGCGCTGGCCGACGCCAGCCCGCTGCAGGGCGAGCCGCTGGCCGAAGTGTTCGTGCAGCTGCTGGGCCTGCCGGGGTCGCGCTTCGGCCTCAACGAGATCCTCGACCTGCTGGCCAGCCCGCCGCTGGCCGCGGCCGCCGGGCTGGACGCGGCCGCGTTCGAGCGCCTGCACGGCTGGCTGCAGGCCGCCGGCGCGCGCTGGGGGCTGGATGCCGCGCACCGCGACCAGCACCAGGCGCCGGCCGACGACGCCTGCACCTGGCAGTTCGCGCTGGACCGGCTGCTGCTCGGCCACGCCAGCGGCAGCGACGACGACCTGGCCGGCGTCGCGCCGTGGCCGGAACTGGAAGGCAGCGCGCTGGCCGCGCTCGATGCGCTGATCCGCCTGCTGCGCGTGCTCGCCCGCCACCAGAAGACGCTGGCCGAAGCGCTCGCCCCCGCGCAGTGGCGCGAGCGCCTGCTCGGCCTGCTGGACGCGCTGCTGCCGGAAACCCCGGCCGACGCTTCCACCCAGCGCGCGCTGGACCGGCTGCGCAAGCTCATCAACGAATTCGCCGAGGACGCGGACAAGGCCGGTTTCGACGCGCCGGTGCCGGCCGAGGTGGTGCGCGCGCATTTCGCGGCGGTGCTGTCCGAAGCCGACACCCGCGCGCCGCTGCTCACCGGCGGCGTCAGCTTCGGCCGCATGGTGCCGATGCGACTGCTGCCGTTCCGCGCGATCTGCGTGCTGGGCCTGGACGATGGCGATTTCCCGCGCCGCGACCCGGCCGCCGGGTTGAGCCGGCTCACCGCCGAACTCGGCACCGCGCGCCGCCGCCACGGCGACCGTTCGCTGCGCGAGGACGACCGCTTCCTGTTCCTGCAGCTGCTCGCCTCGGCGCAGGACGTGTTCTACCTGAGCTACCTCGGCGCCGACGCGCGCGATGGCAGCGTGCGCGAGCCCTCGGTGCTGGTCAGCGAACTGATCGACGCGGTGGCCGCCTGCCATGCCGATGCGGTCGCCGCGCGCAGGGCCATCGTGGTGCGGCATCCGCTGCAGCCCTTCGCCCCGGCCGCGTTCGGCGGCGACGGCGAGCCGCGCCGTTTCAGTTATCGCCGCCAGTGGCACCCGGCGGCGGGCGCGGTCGGCGGCCCGCGCCAGCGGCTGGCGCCATGGTCGGCCGGCGAACTGGCCGCGCCGCTGCCGGAAGCCCTGCAGGAACCGGTGCTGTCGCTGGATGCGCTGCGCCGCTTCCTGGCCGACCCGGCCGGGCAGTTCCTGGAACAGCGGCTGGGCCTGCGCCTTGGCGGCGAGATCGAGGCCAGCGACGACATCGAACCGCTGGTGATTCCCGAACGCGGCCGCGTGCATGCCTCGCTGCAGCAGCAGGTGCTCGCCGCGCTGCTGGAAGGCCGCGAGCAGGGCCTGTACGAGCGCCTGCGCGCGCGCGCGCTGCTGCCGTCCGGCGCGCTGGGCCGGCAGCAGTTCGAGCAGCTGCTGGGCCGCATCCGCCCCTGCGCGGACAGCTTCGCGCACTGGTACGACGGCGCGCCGCTGCAGTCGCAGCGGCTGGAAGTGGCGATCGACGGCACCACCGTGCACGGGCGCGTCGCGCAGATCCATCCACAGGGGCTGCCGCGCCTGCAGGCCGGCGCGCCGGGCGTGGCCTGGGTGCTGCGCAGCGGGCTGGACTGGCTGCTGGCCAACGCCGCCGGCATGCAGCAGCCGCTGCTGCAGTTCATTGACGGCGGCGATGGCGGCTTCGGCCCGCACGTCCTGCCGGCGCTGCCCGCCGCGCAGGCGCAGGCGGCCCTGAAAGCCTTGCTGCAGCTGCGTTCGCAGGGACTGCAGGCGCCATTGCCGTTCGCGCCGTACACCGGCTGGGCGATCTACACCGCCGATCCGGACAAGCGCGAAAAGGCCGCGCGCGAGAAGTGGCATGGCAGCGACCGCAGCTGGGGCGAGCGCGACGGCGAAGCCCTGCAGCTGGCCCTGCGCGGCGCCGATCCGTTCGCCGACGCGGCCACTGCCAACAGCTTTATCCACAACAGCCTGTTGATATTCACCGCGCTGCGCGAGGGCCGCGTACTGGCTGAAACGGAGGTGCGGGCATGAACGCCGGCGCGCCCGTGGACGACCCCTACCTCGACCTGCCGCTGCACGGCCTGCGCCTGATCGAGGCCAGCGCCGGCACCGGCAAGACCTTCACCCTGGCCACCCTGTTCACCCGGCTGGTGGTCGAACAGGGCCTGCGCATGGGCCAGATCCTGGCGGTGACCTTCACCGACGCGGCGACCCAGGAACTGCGCAAGCGCATCCGCGAGCGCCTGGACCTGGCCGCGCGGCTGGCGGAGTCCGAACCGGCCGGAGGCGACGGCGCGGAAGCCGCGCTCACCCGCGCCGTCCTGCAGCGCCACCTGCGCGACGGCACCGAAACCGCCGCGCAGCTGGCCCGGCGCCTGCGCATCGCCGCCGAGGAAACCGACCTGGCGGCGATCTTCACCATCCACGGCTTCTGCGCCCGCGTACTGGCCGAGCATGCGCTGGAAAGCGGCCACAGCTTCGCCGCGCCCGAGCTGCTGACCAACACCCGCCAGCTGCACGCCGAGCTCGCCGCCGACCTGTGGCGCCTGCATGCCGGCCGCGGCGAGTCGCTGCAGGCCCTGCTGGGCCTGTGGAAAAGCCCCGAGGCGCTGGCGGCCGACCTGCCGGTGCTGGTCGCCGACCTGCCGCTGCTGCCGGCGCTGCCGCAGGCGCCGCTGCAGGATGCCCGCCCGCTGCGCGATGCCGCCGCCCTGCGCCTGGCCGAAGGGCTGGCCACGCAGGGCGGGGCCTATCTGCAGCAGCTGCGCGCCGCGCTGGAAGGCGGCGTGCTCAACAAGGCCAGCTACAGGGCCGACTGGATCGAGCCGCTGTTCCAGCGCCTGCTGCATTGGTCGCGCCATCCCGATCCGGCCGCCGCGCTGGACGAGCGACTGGAGCGGCTCACCCTGGAAGCGCTCACCGCCAGGACCAACAAGGCCAAGGCCGGCAGTACCCCGGTCTCGCCGCTGCAGCCGTTGATCGCCGACTACGTGCAGGCGCTGGCGCGCTTCCACGAATGGCGCCGGCAACAGTCCGTCGCCCTGCTGCACCAGCTGCGCGGCGAAGCCCGCCAGCGCCTGGCCCGGCACCGGCAGCAGTACCGGGTGCAGACCTACGACGACCTGATCGACGGCGTGCACGCCGCGCTGGACGGCGACGGGGGCGCCACGCTCGCCGGGCGCCTGCGCGCGCAGTACCGCTTCGCCCTCGTCGACGAGTTCCAGGACACCGACCCGCGCCAGTGGGTCATCTTCCGCCGCGTGTTCGCCGAACCGGCGGAACACGCCGCACTGTTCCTGATCGGCGACCCCAAGCAGGCCATCTACGGTTTCCGCGGCGGCGACGTGCACACCTACCTGCAGGCCCGCGAGCGCGCCGCGGAGGCGCCGCGGCTGGCGCACAACTTCCGCTCGCGCCCGGCCGTGCTGCGCGCGATCGATGCGCTGTACGCCAACGCCGGCGAACAGGCCTTCCTCGACCCGCGCATCCGCTTCGAGCCGGTGCAAGCCGGCAGCAAGCGCAGCGACGCCGACTACCTGCTCGACGGCGCCCCGGCCCCGGCGCTGACCCTGCACCTCATCGACGCCGACGACCAGGGCAGGCCGCTCAAGGCCGACGACTCGCGCCACGCCGCCACCCTGGCCTGCGTGGCCGACATCCACCGCGTGCTGTCCGCCGCGCGCCAGGGCAGGGCGCTGGTCGACGGCCGCCCGGTGCGCCCGGGCGACATCGCCGTGCTGGTGCGTTCGCACCGCGAAGCCACGCGCATCCAGCAGGCGCTGGCGGCGGTCGGCATCCCGGCGGTCGCCGCCGGCAGGCGCAGCCTGTTCTCCACCGCCGAAGCGCATGAACTGCGCCTGCTGCTGCTGGCCCTGCTGCAACCGGCCGACGAAGGCCGCCTGCGTGCGGCGCTGGCCACCGTGCTGCTGGGCGAGAGCGCCGCCGCCATCGCCGCGATGGAGCACGAAGGCGAACGCCAGCGCCGGCACCAGGAGCGCCTGCTGCAATGGCGCGAGCGCTGGCAGCGCGGCGGCGTGCTGGCGATGCTGTCGGACCTGTGCGCCGAACAGGCCGAACGCCTGCTGGCGCTGGTCGACGGCGAGCGCCGCCTGACCAACTACCTGCAGCTGGGCGAACTGCTGCAGGAGGCCGGCACCCGCAGCATCGGCCTGCATGGCCTGCTCGACTGGCTGCAGGCGCGCATCGCCCATGCCGACGATGGCGACGAAACCCAGCTGCTGCGCCTGGAATCGGACGCGCACCGGGTGCAGGTCATCACCCTGCACAAGAGCAAGGGCCTGGAATACCCGCTGGTCTACCTGCCCTTCGTCGGCATCGATGGCGGCGCGCCCGCCGCCGACGCGTACCGGATCGTGCACGACGGCGAGCGGCGCGTGCTGCACTGGAAGATCGACAAGGACGCGGAGGACTGGAAGGCCATCGGCCAGCAGGCTGCCGCCGAGGACGCCGCCGAGACCGCACGCCTGCTCTACGTCGGCCTGACCCGCGCCGAACACGCGCTGTGGATCGCCGGCGGCGCGCTGGCCGGGCTGCCCGGTTCGCGGCTGGGGCCGATGCTGGGCGACCTGGAACGTCTGGCCGCACGCCCGGAAATCCGCATCGTCGAAGGCAGCGTGGACGCGCTGCCGGCGCGCCTGCCACCCGCCGGCGAACAGGCGCTGCCGCCGGTGCGCAGCGCGCGCCGCGCGCTGTCGCAGGACTGGTGGGTCTACAGCTTCACCCAGCTTGCCCATGCCGAGGCCGGCCACGACACCTCGGCCGCCGCCACGCAGGACAGCGGTGGCGCCGCCGACGAACCGGTGCAGCGCGAAGACGAAGCCGGGCAGGATCCTGCCGCGGCGCAGGACATCTTCGATCCGCGCTTCGCCGGCAGCCGTTTCGGCAACGTGCTGCATGCCGCGCTGGAAAACACCGACTTCGGCGCCTGGCGCGGCTGGCGGCCCGGCGACGTGGCGCCGCAAGGGCAGGCCGAGGTGATCGCCCGGGCGCTGCGCGCCGAAGGCTATGCCGGGATCGACATCGACGATGGCGTGGCCGTGCTCACCGCGCTGGTCGGCCAGACCCTGACCGTGGCCCTGCCCGAAGGCGGCGCCCTGCACGCGCTGGGCGCCGGCGAGCGCCGCGCCGAGATCGAGTTCCACTTCGCCATGCAGCCCACCGCGGTGCCGGCGCTGCTGCGCGTGCTGCACGCGCACGGCGTGGTGCGCGGCCGCCACGGCTTCGGCGCGCGCGGCCGCCTGGAAGGGCTGATGACCGGCAAGATCGACCTCACCTACCTGCGCGATGGCCGCTGGTACGTGCTCGACTACAAATCCAACCGACTGCCCGGCTACGCCCCGGCACAGCTGGAGGCGGCCATGCGCCACAGCGAATACGACCTGCAGGCGCTGATCTACACCGTGGCGCTGCACCGCTGGCTGCGCTTCCGCCTGGGCGACGGCTACGACTATGCGCGCGACTTCGGCGGCATCCGCTACCTGTTCTGCCGCGGCCTGGACGCGACCCGCACGCCGTCGCCCGGCCTGTACGCGCATCGCTTCGCGCCGGAACTGGTGCATGCGGTGGATGCGTTGTTCGCCGGCGGTGAGCCTTTGCAGCCCCTCTCCCAGCGGGAGAGGGGTTGGGGTGAGGGGCAAACGAAGTCAGCGGGAACCGAACCATGAGTTTGCTGAGTGCCCTCGCGAAAACCGGCGCGCTGCGCGCGCTCGACCACGCGCTGGCGCAGAGCCTGCGCCGCCTCGATCCGGAAACGCCCGATGCCGTGCTCGCCGCCGCCGCGCTGGCATCGCTGGCGGTGGCGCAGGGCCATGCCGGTTTCGACCCGGCCCAGCCGGCGCGGTTGATCGAAGCCGCGCTCGCGTGGCCCGAGCCGCAGGCGTGGATCGCACAACTGCAGGCCTCGCCCTGGGTCGCCACCCCCGGCGACGACAGCCTGGAAGCCGCGCAGGCGCCGCTGGCCTGGGAACACGGCCTGCTCTACCTGCGGCGCTACCGCGAATACGAGCGGCGGCTGGCGCTGGGCCTGCAGCGCATCGGCCAGGCGCCGCTGGACGCCGGCGACCCGGCGGCGCTGGCGCCGCTGTTCGCGCGGCTGTTTCCGGGCAACGTGGACGCCACGCCACGCACCGTGTCCGTGCAGGGCGAGCTGTTCGCGCAGGCGCCCGCCGTCACGGCTTCAGAACCCGCGGAGGCCTCCATCGCCGTCGACCAGCAGGCCCGCGCCGCGGCGCTGGCCCTGCGCCACCCGCTGCTGCTGGTCACCGGCGGGCCCGGTACCGGCAAGACCACCACCATCGCGCGCCTGCTGGTGCTGCTGGCCGCGCAGGCCCAGGCCGCCGGCCGCGCGCCGCCGCGCGTGGCGCTGGCCGCGCCCACCGGCCGCGCCGCCGAGCGCATGGCCGAAAGCCTGCGCAACGCCGTGCAGCAGCTGCCGCGGCTGGGCGTGGACGCGGCGCTGTGCGCGCAGCTGCCGACCACCGGCACCACCCTGCACCGCCTGCTGGGCGTGATTCCGGATTCGCCGCGCTTCCGCCACCACGCCGACAACCCGCTGCCGTACGACACGATCGTGGTGGACGAGGCCTCGATGATCGACCTGCCGCTGATGGCCAAGCTGGTCGAGGCGGTGGCCGACGGCACCCGGCTGGTGCTGCTCGGCGACCCGGACCAGCTGCCCTCGGTGGAAGCCGGCGACGTGCTCGGCGCCATCCTGCGCGCCGCCGGCGACGGCACGCGCATCGCGCCCGACGACGCGCAGGCGTTGCAGGGCCTGCTGGGCGCGCTGCCGGCGGCATCCATCGCGCCGCCGGCGACCGGTTTCGCCGGCACCCGCGTGCAGCTGCAGCGCGGCTACCGGCAGAGCGAGGCGCTGCAGCTGGCGCCGCTGGCCGCGGCGATGCGCGCGGGCGACGCCGCGCGCGCGCTGTCGCTGCTGCGCGACGGACAGCTGCCCGGCGTGCGTTTCCACGAGAACGAGGACGACCCGCTGCAGGCCTGGCGCGAACCGCTGCAACGCTACTGGGAGGCGCTGGCCGCCGCGCCGACGCCGGCGCAGGCGCTGGCCCTGGCCGGGCGCCTGCGCCTGCTCACCGCCGTGCGCGAAGGCCCGCAGGGCGCACGCGGGCTCAACGCGCGCATCGAGGAACTGCTCGGCGGCACGACCCTGCGCGGCGGCGCCCCCGCCCACTTCCACGGGCGCCTGCTGCTGATCACCGAAAACAGCTACCGCCACCGCCTGTTCAACGGCGATGTCGGCATCTGCCTGCGCGAAGGTGATGGCGGCGCGCGTGGCGTCACCGCCTGGTTCCCGGGCGACGACCCCGACGCTCCGCGCCCGTTCCATCCGGCGGCACTGCCCGCGCACGAAAGCGCCTTCGCCATGACCGTGCACAAGGCGCAGGGCTCGGAGTTCGACGAGGTCTGGCTGCAGCTGCCGCGCCGCGACAACCGCGTGCTCAGCCGCGAGCTGCTCTACACCGGCATCACCCGCGCCCGCCATGCCCTGCACCTGGCCGGCGAGGCGGCGGTGATCGACGCCGCGCTGTCGCGCCACGCCAGCCGCTGGTCGGGCCTGGCGCAGCGGCTGGGCCATCGCGGTAGGGCGCTTCAGAGCGCGATGGGCGCCCGGCCAGCAGCAAGCGCATCGCCGGATCCATCGCCTTCTCCCTGATGGCCATCGGCCGCAGGTTAGCGGCTGGCACCGGCGCCCGTCGCCCATGGCGCGTGTTCCAGGCGCGCGGCCAGGTAGTCGATCAGCCGCTGCACGCGCGCCGGCCGGCGCAGGCCGGGCGGGGTGACGATGTGCAGCGCGATCGGCTCCACCTGCCAGTCGTCCATCGCCGTTTCCAGGCGGCCGTCGCGCAGGTCTTCCCAGACCATGAACTCCGGCTGCAGCGCCAGCCCGAGGCCCTCGTGCAGCGCGGCGGTGAACATCTCGGCGTTGTCGGCCTGCAACTGGCGCGGCACGGTCTGCGCGAACTCCCCATGGCGGCCGTGGCGGAAGCGCCAGGTGTTGCCGCCGCGGGTATGGCTGTACTGGAAGCCGCGGTGGCGGGCGAGGTCGCGCGGGTGCTTCGGCCTGCCGTGCTCGGCGAAATAGGCCGGCGCGCCCACCAGCAGGATGCGTACCTGGCACAGGCGCCGCGCGCGCAGGCTGGAATCGGCCAGGCTGGAAATGCGCAGCGCCATGTCGAAGCGTTCGGCCACCAGGTCCACCTGCGCGTCGCTGAGCCGGATGTCCAGTTCTACGTCCGGGTGCTCGCGCATGAACGCCGGCAGCAGCGGCGCCAGCTGCGCCACGCCGAACGACATCGGCGCGGCCACCCGCACCAGCCCGCGCAGCGTGGCCGAGCGGTCGGCGACCTCGGCCTCCACCGCCTCGCCCTCGTCGAGGATGCGCGCGGCGCGCTCCAGCGCAGCCTCGCCCGCGCCGGTCAGCGACATGCGCCGCGAGGTGCGGTGGAACAAGGTGGTGCCGATGCGCGTTTCCAGCCGGGTGATGGCCTTGGACACGGTGGCCTGCGACAGGCCCAGCGCCTCGGCGGCGCGGGCGAAGGAACCGGCCTCGGCGACCTTGGCGAAGATGGCCCAGGCTTCCAGATCGGGGAGTTGGCTCATGGTGGTGGCCGCAGGGGTGACCGGGAGATCATTGCACAAATGGAAAGAATATCTTTTCAATCCTTCCATTCCGGATGCGAAGGTGCGCGCCTAGACTGGCCCCCAACGCAACCACCCATGCAGGAGAACGCCATGATCGAGCGTCGCCCGTTTGCCAGCCTTGGCGGAGCCAACCACGGTTGGCTGGATGCCAAGCACCACTTTTCCTTCGCCGGCTACCACGACCCGGCGCGTGTCCACTGGGGCGCCCTGCGGGTCTGGAACGACGACACCATCCAGGCGGGCACCGGCTTTCCGCCGCACCCGCACGCCGACATGGAAATCGTCACCTACGTGCGCGAAGGCGCCATCAGCCACCAGGACGACCAGGGCAACAAGGGCCGCACCGAGGCCGGCGACGTGCAGGTGATGAGCGCCGGCACCGGCATCCGCCACGCCGAATACAACATGGAGCCGGGCGTGACCCGCATCTTCCAGATCTGGATCATCCCCGACGAGCGCGGCGGCGCGCCGGCGTGGGGCACCAAGCCCTTCCCCAAGGGCGGGCGCTCCGGCCGTTTCATCGCCCTGGCCAGCGGCATCGCGGGCGACGAGGACGCCCTGCCGATCCGTGCCGACGCCCGCGTGCTGGGCGCGACGTTGAAGGCCGGCGAGAGCACCGAGTACCACTTCAGCGACGCCACCCGCCATGGCTACCTGGTGCCCAACACCGGCAGGGTGGAAGTGAACGGCGTGCTGCTCGATGCCCGCGACGGTGCCGCCATCGCCGGCGAGCACAGCATCACCGTCCGCGCGCTGGAAGACGCCGAACTGGTGCTGGTGGATACCGCCGCCTGATCCCATGCATGGCATCCCTTGGAGCTGCGATAACATCCGCGGCTCCAGAAGGGGGGAAGCAATGGGCAGTCAGACCTGGATAGTCATCCTGGCGGTGGTCGCCATCGTGGCGGTCCTCGCCGGGTTCTTCATGGCGCGCCTGTTCCGGTCCGTGGATCGGAGCGTGGGTGCCGCCACATCGCTCGCGGGCGACGGCATCAACGCCATGGCCGGCATCGGCAATGAAGCGATCGCCACGGTGAAGCCGCTTGCGGAATCGACGGCACAGGTGGTTGCCGGCGTCGGCGATGTGACCAAGGGGGCCGGCGCGATCGTCAACACGTTCGCCGAGCGCCTGAAAAGCCGGCAGAAGGAGCGGGTGCAACTGGCCGCCGAGAACGCCGCGCTGCTTGCCCAGATCGAGCAGCTGAAGAGCCGCCAGGTGAACGCCGGCGCGATAGAACGGCAGCTGCAGGTTGCGTTCTTCTCCATCGACGGCAAATTCACCTCGTTCAAGCGGGAGGTCAACGGCGTGTCCGCCAGTGGCCTGATGGGCCTGGAGCGCTCGACCAGCCGCGAATACGTCGGCGTCGTCGACGCGAGCTATGTGATGAAGATCGGCCTGGATCTGAGGAAGCTGGAGTTCGAACGGAAGCAGGGATCCAACGTGGTCTTTGTCCGCGGAGCGCACGAGGCGGAGAACATCGGCCTGACCGGGCTGAAGCTGGACGAGCAGTTCGCCGAGGCGCGCACGCGCTTCCACAAGACCGCGCTTCGCGCCGAAACGGTGGAAGTACTGCCGACGGACGACGCCCTGCTCAACGACGGGCGCCGCCACCGGGAGGAAGTGCTGGACCAGATCCAGAACAGCAGGCTGGCGTCGTCGCTGGCCGAGGCGAACGAGAAGATCGCCCTGGGCTTCTTCAACGCGCTGATGGGGGGCGGGCGCTACGAATTCATCGCCAGGCGCGAAGCGCTGGGCGAGCGCTTGAACTTCGAGCAGCTGTGCGAAGCGATCAACGGCGATCTGTCCCGGCAGATCGCGGAACTGGAGGCGGAACGGAGCGCGTCCGCATCCAAGGCCGAGCAGCTGGACGCGGAGTTGCTCGAAATGGCGCTGCTCAGCCACGCCACCCCGCTGGCAACGCCGGCTGCCTGACACGGCAGATACCTTGCGTGCACCGGGTGCGGCTGCGCTGTGCGGCCGCGCCACGCCAGGGTGGAGTCCCGTCATGCGGTCGAAAGGCGGGTCCGGCATCGCGCGCATGCCGCAGGAGTCACCGGGCATGGGCGACGGCGCGGCCGTCGGCCATCCGCGTTTCGACAACAGGTTCCCATTGCCGGCTCGCCGCCAGGCCGCAACCCCGGTGCGGTATCGTGACGGCATGCGCGACCTCCTCTACTACTCGTCCCTGCTTCTTCTCGGATACGCCTGGTACCGGTTCGGGCAGAAGCAGCTCGCGAAAGCGCCATTCGACGAGAACGGCGCGCCGACCCAGGGGCTGGTCGGGCCGGTGGGTTTCCTGATGACCGCGGGCGTGGCGGGTTATGCGCTGTTCGCCGTCATGCGCGCGCTGGTGCGGGGCCAGGTGCCCTGCGTCGGCAAGGGCTGCGCCGGGCAGGTGTATACGCTGGCCGCGCATGCGGGCGCGTACTGGGCCAACGTCCTCTTCCTGGTGTGGCTGGTGCTGGCGCTGGGCTACGGGTTGTACGTGACGCTGAAGATCTGGTTCCGCTGATGATCCGTTGCATGCCGGGCGCTGCCCGTTGCGTCCGGTGAGGCTGGCGCGCGTGCCCTGCCGGTAGTGCCGGCACCGCCGGATCGGGGCCCGGACACGAAGGCGCCTGCAATGGCGGCGCCCGCGGTACGTGCCTGGACTGCTTTCCCTGCCAACCAGGAATCCCGTCATGCAGGCCAAGGGCGAGTTCGACATCACGCGCGTTCCGCAGGAATCGCTGGACATCGGCGGCGGCGCGGTCGTCGGCCATGTGCGTTTCGACAAGCGGTTCCATGGCCCGCTGGACGCCAGCAGCGTGGTGCACATGCTGGCGATGATGTCGCCGGCCTCCGGTTCCGGCGCCTACGTCGCCCTCGAGCGCATCGAGGGCACGCTCGATGGCCGCCGCGGCAGCTTCCATGCCCAGCACAACGGCGTCATGGACCGCGGCACGCCCCGCCTCGATCTCAGTGTGGTGCCCGACAGCGGCACCGGGGAGCTGGTTGGCCTGCATGGCCGCATCGCCATCGACATCGTCGACGGCAGGCACCACTACACCTTCGATTACGGCTTCCGCGAGGATTGAGGCGGAAGCCCGCTGGCTGCCCGCTGCGGAAGGCGGGACCTTACGATTTCCTGCGCCGCGGGCTGCGCGCAGGCCTGCGGGCGGCCGCGGCGCCGTCGCCGTCATTGCCGCCACCGGCCGCGCCGCCGCCGAGCTGCTCCAGCCAGGTCAGTGCGTCGGCATAGGCGACGAAGTGCTGCAGGTAGTCCGGGCAGACCTC
>Ga0206118_100627_pt1 | contig 14437 bp, 13 predicted proteins | sample 3A20Ametagenome_FD_177999 | JGI IMG/M metagenome (GOLD analysis project Ga0206118, IMG submission 177999) | Enriched microbial communities from leaf-cutter ant dump, University of Wisconsin, Madison, United States - 3A20A | ecosystem: Environmental > Terrestrial > Nest > Insects nest > Nest dump... | reverse complement strand
GATCGCCAATGCCGGCGTCTCGGGCGACACGACCTCGGGCGGGCTCGCCCGGCTCGACTGGTCGATCCCGGACGGCACGAAGGGCGTCATCCTGGAGCTCGGCGCCAACGACGCGCTACGCGGCATCCCGCCGGCGGAGACGGAGAAGAACCTCGACGCCATGCTGACGCGGCTCAGCGAGCGCGGCATCGCCGTGCTGCTCGTCGGCATGCTCGCGCCGCCCAACATGGGGCCGGACTATGCCGAGCGCTTCAACGGCATCTATGCGCGGCTCGCCGAGAAGCACGGCGTCGCGCTCTATCCCTTCTTCCTCGACGGCGTGGTGACGAAGGCCGAGCTGCAACTGGAGGACGGCATGCACCCGAATGCGGAGGGCGTCGCCACCATGGTGCGCACGATGCTGCCGGCCGTCGAGGATTTTCTGGCATCGCTCGCCGCCGCCCCCTAGGCATTTTTCGCGGGTGCGAAATAGGGGTTGCGCGGAAGGGCGATGCGTGATTCGCTGCAACCCTAGCCATAGGGGGAACTCGCCATGCCGAGACTGTTCGTCGCCCTCGAAGTGCCGCGAAGCGCGGCCCTCAGCCTCTCCCTCCTGAGAGGCGGCCTGCCCGGAGCCCGCTGGATAGACGTCGAGAACTTCCACATCACCCTGCGCTTCATCGGCGATATCGACGGGCGCACCGCCGACGAGGTGGTCGACCGGCTCGACCGCATCGAGCGGCCGGAATTCCAGCTCACCCTTTCCGGCATGGGCTCCTTCGGCTCGAAGAAGCCGCATTCGATCTTCGCCGGGGTCACGCCGGCGCCGGAGATGCATGCGCTGCAGGCGGAGATCGAGCGCATCTGCCAGCGCCTCGGCCTGCCCGCGGATCCGCGCAAGTTCACGCCGCACGTGACGCTGGCGCGGCTGCGCAACGCCCGCACCGAGGACGTCGCCCACTATCTTTCCGGCCGCGGCAATTTCCACACCGCGCCCTTCACCGTGAACCGCTTCGTGCTGATGTCCTCGAAGGAATCGGTCGGCGGCGGACCCTATATCACGGAGGAGGTGTTCCCGCTCTACGAGGCGCACGGCGCCGGGGAGACGGTGGAGCTCGGCGGCCATCCCGTGTAAAAGCCGCCGCTTTTCGCGCCGGCCCCTTGTCATCGGCGCTCGCGGTGGGCATCTGTGAGCCGCAATGGAAACCTGCCGGGGCATGTCTTGTCGCAAGCACCCATGATCCTGAGCGGCCGCGGCGTCACCGCGGTGCTCGGCCCGACCAATACGGGCAAGACCCACTACGCAATCGAGCGCATGGTGGCCCATGAGACAGGCGTGATCGGCCTGCCGCTGAGGCTCTTGGCGCGCGAGGTCTATACGCGTCTCGTGGAACGGGTCGGCCATCACAACGTGGCGCTCGTCACCGGCGAGGAGAAGATCACGCCGGCGATGGCGCGCTACTCCGTCTGCACCGTCGAGGCGATGCCGCGCGAGACGCGCGCGTCCTTCGTCGCCATCGACGAGGTGCAGCTCGCCGGTGACCTGGAGCGCGGCCACATCTTCACCGACCGGGTGCTGCACCTGAGGGGCCGCGACGAGACGCTGCTTCTGGGCGCGGCGACCATGAAGCCGATCCTCGAACAGCTCCTGCCCGGCATCTCCGTCGTCGAGCGGCCGCGCCTGTCGCAGCTCTTCTATGCCGGCTCGAAGAAGATCACCCGCCTGCCGCAGCGCACGGCCATCGTCGCCTTCTCGGCCGACGAGGTCTATGCCATCGCCGAGCTGATCCGCCGCCAGCGCGGCGGCGCGGCCGTGGTGCTCGGCGCGCTCTCGCCCCGCACCCGCAACGCCCAGGTCGCGCTCTACCAAGAGGGCGACGTCGAGTACCTCGTCGCCACCGACGCGATCGGCATGGGCCTCAACCTCGACGTCGACCACGTCGCCTTCGCGCAGGACCGCAAGTTCGACGGCTATCAGTTCCGCAACCTCAACCCGGCCGAGCTCGCCCAGATCGCCGGCCGCGCCGGCCGCCACATGCGCGACGGCACCTTCGGCGTCACGGGCCGGGTCGACCCGTTCGACGAGGAGCTGGTGAAGCGCATCGAGACGCACCAGTTCGATCCCGTCCGCGTGCTGCAATGGCGCACGGTGCGCTTTGACTTCTCCTCGCTCGCGGCCCTTCGCAACTCGCTCGACGCGGCCCCGCCGGTCGGCGGTTTGACGCGGGCGCTGCCGGCCGTCGACCAGCAGGCGCTCGACCACCTTTCCCGCTATCCCGACATCCGCGACCTTGCGACGACGCCCGAGCGGGTGGAGAAGCTGTGGGAGGCCTGCGCGCTGCCGGACTACCGGCGCATCACGCCGGCCCAGCATGCCGACCTGATCTCGACGCTCTATGCCGACCTCGTCACGCGCGGCGCGGTCAACGAGGATTTCATGGCCGACCAGGTGCGCCGCGCCGACCGCACCGACGGCGAGATCGACACGCTTTCGGCGCGAATCGCGCAGATAAGGACATGGACCTATGTGTCGAATCGCCCCGGCTGGCTGGCCGATCCGACACACTGGCAGGAAAAGACGCGGGAAATCGAGGACCGATTGTCCGATGCGCTGCATGAACGGTTGACGAAACGCTTCGTTGATCGCAGGACATCTGTGCTCATGAAGCGCCTGAGAGAGAATGCGATGCTGGAAGCTGAAATCAGTGTGAATGGCGATGTCTTCGTGGAAGGACATCATGTCGGGCAATTGGCCGGATTCCGGTTCACGCTCGCCTCGGGCACGGAGGGCCCGGACGCCAAGGCCGTGCAGGCCGCCGCGCACAAGGCGCTCGCGCTGGAGTTCGAGGCGCGCGCCGCGCGGCTGCACGCCGCCGGCAATGCCGATCTGGCGCTCGGCTCCGACGGCACGGTGCGCTGGCTCGGCGACCCCGTCGCCCGCCTTGCCGCGAGCGACCACGTCATGCGCCCGCGCGTCATCCTGCTTTCCGACGAGCAGCTGACGGGCAACGCCCGCGACCACGTCGCCGCCCGCATCGAGCGCTTCGTCAACCATCATATCGCCACCGTCCTCAAGCCGCTCGACGATCTGTCGCGCGCGGAGGATCTGCAGGGGCTGGCCAAGGGGCTCGCCTTCCAGCTCGTGGAAAACCTCGGCGTGCTGTTCCGCCGCGACGTGGCCGACGACGTCAAGTCGCTCGACCAGGAGGCGCGCGCCTCGATCCGCAAGCACGGCATCCGCTTCGGCGCCTACCACATCTTCATGCCGGCGTTGCTCAAGCCCGCCCCGGCCGAGCTGATCACGCTGCTCTGGGCCTTGAAGAACGACGGGCTCGACAAGCCGGGCTACGGCGATCTCATCCCGGTGCTCGCCGCCGGCCGCACCTCGGTCGTCACCGATCCAAGCTTCGAGCGCACCTTCTACAAGCTCGCGGGCTTCCGCTTCCTCGGCAAGCGCGCCGTGCGCATCGACATCCTCGAACGCCTCGCCGACCTCATCCGGCCGCTCCTGCAGTGGAAGCCCGGCACGCCGCGTCCGGACGGCGCCTATGACGGCCGCCGCTTCATGACGACGACGGCGATGCTGTCGATCCTGGGTGCGACGCCGGACGACATGGAGGAGATCCTCAAGGGCCTCGGCTACCGCGCCGATAGCCTCAAGGCGGAGGAGGTGCAGGCCTTCCTCGCCGCGCAGGCCCCGGCCGAGGCGGCTGCCGCGGAGACGGCTCCCGCCGAAGCCTCCGACGAGCACGACGCCGATGCCGCCGAGCCGGAAGGCGAGGCACCGGCGGTGACCGGAGCGGAAGAGGCTTCCGCCCCCGCCGCCGAAGAGGCCCCTGCTGCCGAGGAGGCTCCGGTGGCCGAAGAAGCCGCTGCCGCCGAAGCGCCGGCTGCCGAAGAGACCGTTGCCGAGGGCGAGCCCGTCGAGGTCAAGCCGGTGCTGCTGTGGCGTCCCGGCTCGCGCCACGACAACCAGCGCCAGGGCCATCGTCATGGCGAGCGCCACGGGGAACGCCAGGGCGAGGGCCGGGGCGAGCGGCGCGGTGATCGCAACCGCGGTCCGCAGGGCGAGCGACGCGAGGGTCGCGGCAACCGGCCCGACCAGAGCAAGGGCCGCGACGGAAAGCCGCAGGGGGGCAACCGCCCGGACCGCGGCGACCGGCAGGATCGCCACGGCAAGCCGCAGCAGGCGGCGAAGTTCGAGGCGCGGCCGCCGCGCAAGGAGAAGCCGATCGATCCGGATTCGCCCTTCGCCAAGCTCGCCGCCCTCAAGGAGCAGCTGAAGAAATAGGCGATGGCGGGCGAGGAGGAACAGTCCGGCGGTCCGGCGCGCCAGCGCATCGACAAGTGGCTGTTCTTCACGCGGCTCGTTAAGTCGCGCTCGCTCGCCGCGAAATCCGTGGAGGCGGGCGATGTCCGCGTCAACGGCGTGTCCGTCCGCCAGCCCGCTCATGCGGTGCGGCCGGGCGACGTGGTCGTGCTGGCGCGCGACCGCCACGACGTCACCGTCAGGGTGCTCGCGTCCGGCACGCGGCGCGGCCCCTACGAGGAGGCCCGGCTCCTCTACGAGGACATGACGCCGCCGCCCCCGCCGCGCGAGGAGCGCAACCTCTTCGCCCAGGCGACCCGCGAGCGCGGCAGCGGCCGCCCGACCAAGCGCGAACGCCGCGAAACCGACCGCCTGCAGGATTTTTCCGGCGACGCCGACGATTAGAATTCCATGCCTTCCAGCGGCGCCGGGACGCATGCTTTGTCCTTGCAAAGCGCCGGCAAAGCCTTTACCTCACCCACCGGAACAGGCCTGCGGGGGCACGCGGGCGCGGTCCGCCGTTTGACGATCTGGAGTGACGCATGACCTATGTCGTGACCGACAACTGCATCCGCTGCAAGTACACGGACTGCGTCGAGGTGTGCCCGGTCGACTGCTTCTACGAGGGTGAGAACTTCCTCGTCATCCATCCGGACGAGTGCATCGACTGCGGCGTCTGCGAGCCGGAATGTCCCGCCGAGGCGATCAAGCCCGACACCGAGCCGGGGCTCGACATGTGGCTGAAGGTCAATGCCGACTATGCTCAGGTCTGGCCGAACATCACGGTCAAGCGCGACGCCATGCCGGAAGCCAAGGAGATGGACGGCGTCGAAGGCAAGTACGAGAAGTACTTCTCGCCGAACCCCGGCGAGGGCGACTGAGACCCCCCGCCTGCCGCCCGAAGCTGGGGAAAACGGGTCTGCCTGCGCCGCGGCGCGATAGGGCAGGCTTGATGACCCATGCGAAGCAAATTATTGATTCCGACACTTTTTTGTGATAAGGTCCGGATACTGATCCAATTCGTGGCATCCGTATGCCCGAACACCACCACGAAAGCAAACGATCCCTCAACGCCGTTCACCTCCCATAGGCAACCTCGTGTTGCTCACATGTGAACGCGTCGCGGACCTCTTTGCGCATGGCTGGACGGACCAGAGTGGTCACCCCGACGGTGCCCCCGTCTTTCCCGGGTCCTCGGACCCAACCCGGCCCCCGCCGGGAGCGTAACAGGGAGTAAGTGAACAGAATGACGACCCAGCAGAAGAAATCTTCCACGCGCCAGGGCTTCAAGACCGGTGAATCGATCGTCTATCCCGCCCATGGCGTCGGGCAGATCGTCGCCATCGAGGAGCAGGAAGTCGCGGGTATGAAGCTCGAGCTTTTTGTCATCGATTTCGACAAGGACAAGATGCGCCTGAAGGTGCCGGTGGCGAAGGCCGTCTCGATCGGCATGCGCAAGCTGTCCGAGACGGACTTCGTCGAGCGTGCGCTGAAGGTTGTCCAGGGCAAGGCCCGCGTGAAGCGGACCATGTGGTCCCGCCGCGCCCAGGAATACGATGCCAAGATCAATTCCGGCGACCTCATCTCGATCGCCGAAGTGGTCCGCGACCTCTACCGCGCCGAGAACCAGCCGGAACAGTCCTATTCCGAGCGCCAGCTCTACGAGGCCGCCCTCGACCGCATGGCCCGCGAGATCGCCGCCGTCAACAAGATGTCGGAGACCGAGGCCGTCCGTCTCGTCGAGACCAACCTCGCGAAGGGTCCGAAGCGCGGCAAGGCCGTGGAGGAAGACGACACCCAGGACGAGGCCGCCTGAGCGGTTCCGTCCTGCCTTTTCAGGAACCCGGCCGGAAACGGCCGGGTTTTTTGTTGGAACCTTTTTCCCGCGGTAGCGTTCGTCGGCTCAAGCAATGCCCGGTAGATCGGGGCATGGAGGCGTGGAGACAGGGCCATGACGACGACCACCGCAGACCGCCGGATGATCAAGTTCGCGATGTCCGCCCCTTATCTCGGCCGCGAGGAGGAACACGCCCTCGCGCGCGCCTGGAAGGAGAAGGCCGATCAGGAGGCGAGGAACCGCATCGCCATGGCGCATATGCGCCTCGTCGTCTCGATGGCCGGCAAGTTCCGCGCCTTCGGCCTGCCGCTCGCCGACCTGGTGCAGGAGGGCTATATCGGCCTGCTGGAGGCCGCCGCCCGCTTCGAGCCGGAGCGGCAGGTGCGCTTCTCCACCTATGCGACCTGGTGGATCCGCGCCTCGATCCAGGATTACGTGCTGCGCAACTGGTCGATCGTGCGCGGCGGCACCAGCTCGGCGCAGAAGGCGCTGTTCTTCAACCTCCGGCGCCTGCGCGCTCGTCTCGCCCGCGGCGACACGCATCTGACGAGCGAGGCGGTGCATCGCGAGATCGCCGCCGCACTCGGCGTCAGCACCGCCGACGTGCGCACCATGGATGCGCGGCTTTCCTCCTCCGACGTCTCGCTGCAGGCCCCGATTTCCGGCGGCGACGCCGACGGGGCCGACCGCATCGCCTTCCTTGCCAGCGACGCGCCGCTGCCCGACGAGCAGGCGGAAGGCACGATCGACGGCGAGCGCCGCCGCGACTGGCTGCGCGCGGCCCTTGGCCAGCTCAACGAACGCGAGATGAAGATTATTCGCGCCCGGCGGCTTGCCGAGGATTCGGCGACGCTGGAGGAGCTCGGCGTGATGCTCGGCATCTCCAAGGAGCGCGTGCGCCAGATCGAGAACCGGGCGCTGGAGAAGCTGAAGGCGCTGCTCGTCAGTAGGACGCCCGAATTCGCCTGTGCCTGAAGCGTGGATCCTCGGGTCGAGCCCGAGGATGACGGTAGGGCGCGGTACGGAGGAAGCGGCGGCTTGATGCGCCGTCATCTCTTCTTTCGTCATCCTCGGGCTCGACCCGAGGATCCAGGCCCACCCTCACTCGCTGATGATCTTCACCCTGTCGCCGGGACGGATGCTGCTCGTCGCCGAGAGCGCGTTGATCATGCGGAAGAGGTCGAGCTTGCGGTCGGTGCCCATCATGCGCGCCGAGAGCGAGGCGACGGTATCGCCCGGCCGCGCCGTGACGACGCGCACGCGCAGCGGCTTCAGCGAGGCCGTCTCCTCGGCGCTCAGCCTGCGGAAGGAGGATCGCAGCACCTCCGCCGTCGGTGCCAGCGCCGCCGAGCCCTGCGGCACCGCCGTCAGGAAGCGGTAGATCTGGCTGTCGATCCTGACCACCGTCACGTCGAAATCCCACCGATCGGCCGCGGCTCGCGCGGTCGCGGCCTCCAGCCCGTTGACGGTGATCGAGCGGATCGTCTCGGGGCGAAGCCCCGTCACCCAGCCGCTGGAAATGTAGTTGACGAGGTTCTGCCGGCGGCTGTCGGCCACGCCGTCGAAGCGGATGGCGATGTCGCCCGGGCCGGTCGCCAGCACGGCGTCCGCCTTGTTGTCGATCTGGAAGCCGGCCGGCACGTCGAAGCGGATGCCGAGCTTGCCGTGCAGGAAGGTCTGGCCGCGCACGTAGCCCTCCTCCGGCGCGTCGCCGTAGAGCAGGCCGTCGATGCCGGCGAGATAATAGTCGCGGCCGCGGTCGCCGACCGTGCCCTCCGCTCCGAAGGCGCGCGCATGCCGGCGGGCGAGATCCACCCGCTGCGGCGCGTTCGGATGGCTCGACAGGAAGTCGAGGCTCTGGTCGGCCTCCGGGTCGACGGAGGAGAAATGGCTGTAGGCGGCCATCGAATCGAGGAAGCGGGCGGCCGCATAGGGGTCGTAGCCGGCCTCGCCCAGCATGCGCACGCCGATCACGTCGGCCTGGAGCTCCTGGTTGCGCGAGAAGGCGGCAAGGCGCAGCTTGCCGCGGGCGAGCGCCTGCTTGCCGGCGATGTTGGAGGACAGCACCTCGGCGACCACGCGGCTGGCGATGACCTCGGCCTCCTCCTTCTTCTGCCGCTCGATGCCGTGGTTGGCCGTCACATGCGCCATCTCGTGCGAGAGCACGGCGGCCACTTCCGCCGCGTCGTTGGCGAGCGCCAGCAGGCCGCGCGTCACGTAGAGATAGCCGCCCGGCAGCGCGAAGGCGTTGATCGCCGGCGAATTGAGGATGGTGATGCGATAGGACTGGTTCGGGTTCTCCGAGACGAGCGTCAGCGCGCCGGCGATGCGGGCGACCAGCCGCTCGGTCTTGGCGTCCTTGTACTCGCCGCCGTAGCTTGCGACGATGCGCGGATGCTCGCGCGCGCCCATCTGCGCGCGCGGATCGTTCTTCTGCACCTCGTCGACGATCTGCGGGTTGGAGGAGGGCGAGATCGACGGCTCGTAGCTCTGCTCCATCAGCGTCTGGCAGCCGGAAAGCAGGACGGCGGCAAGCGTCAGCGCGGCCGCGGGCCTGAAGGCCCCGCGCCGGGATCGGTTTGCCGCAGTCTGTCTCGCTTGCGCCATCGTGCTTGCCCACACCCCTCGACCCCATGAGATAGACGCGCCGTACCCGGCCGGCAACTCCCGGTCGGCAAAGGATTTTCCTTGTGGCTCCGGTGACACAGGGCGGCGTCCAAATTGTGGCGGCGCAGCATCAGACGGGGCCGCGGCCGAGGAAGCGGGCGACCGACGGCGGTGCGCGGCGTGACAGGAAATCGCCTGCCGGCTCATCGAGGAGGATCGCGCCGTCCTCCAGGAAGAGCACCCGCTCGGCAAGCCTTGCGATGTCCTCCGGCTGGTGGGTGATGAAGAGCATGGTGCTGCCCGTCTCGGCGCGAAGCTCGGACAGCAGCTTCGCCATCTCGGCGCGCATGGCCGGGTCGAGCGCGGCGAAGGGCTCGTCGAGCAGCAGGATCGGCCGGCGGCGCACGAGCGCACGGGCGAGCGCCACGCGCTGCCGTTCGCCGCCGGAGAGCGGCCCCGGCAGGCGCCGCTCGTGGCCGCCGAGGCCGACGCGGGCGAGCGCGGCGAAGACCCGCTGGCGCGCCGCCGCGTCGAGCCGCAGCGCCGGGTCGATGCCGAGGCCGACATTGTCGGCGACCGAGAGATGGGCGAAGAGATTGTTGTCCTGGAAGACGATGGAGACGGGACGCTCGGCCGGGTCGCGGCCGGCCATGTCCTTTCCGAGAAGCGTGACGCTGCCGGTCGCCGGCGTCTCGAAGCCGGCGATGACGTTGAAAAGCGTCGACTTGCCCGCCCCCGACGGTCCCGCCACGGCGACGGCCGCCCCCTCGGGGATCGTGCAGTCGAAGGAAAGCCGCTTCTCGGCGAAGCACACGGTCACGCCGGAAAGGGCGACGGCAATGTCAGGCATCGGCAGGTCCTTGGCGCCGGCGGTCGGCGGCGGTCGAGGGGAGCGTGAGGAGGAGGCAGAGGACGCCCAGCACCAGCGCGATGCCGGCCGCATCCGCCGTGCGGTAGCTCGCCATGCGGGAGAAGAGCAGCCACGGCAGCGTGACGAAGCCGTCCGCGCCGAAGATCGCCACGGCCCCGAGATCGCCGAGCGACAGCGCCATGGCAAAGGCGAAGGCCATCAGGAACGGCTTCTTCAGTGCCGGCAGGTCGATCCAGCGCAGCCGGTGCCGGCCGGTGACACCGAGCGAGAGCGCCAGCCGCGCGGTGCGGGCGAGATGGGTCCGGTAGGCCGGCTCCAGCACGCGCACGACGAAGGGCAGCGCCATCAGCGCATTGATGACGGTGATCACTGCGGGCGCGAAGCGCCCCGTCTCGCCGAGGGGCCTCAGCACCAGGAACCAGCCGGTCGCGACGACCACGGGGGGCACGAGCAGGATCAGCGAGCCCATCGTCGGCAGGGCGCGCGCCATCAGCCGCGTCGCCGCGCCGGAATCGGCGGCATCCACGAGCGGCGGCACCAGCACGATCGGCAGAGCGATGGCGAGCGACAGGCTCGCCGAGGAAAACGAGATGGCGAGGCTGGTGACGAGCGCCTGGTGCAGCAGCGGATCGAGCGCGAGCCGGCCGAAATCGGCCGCGAGCCCCGAGGCGACGGTGGCAGCGAGCGGTGCGGCGGTGAAGAGCGTGAAGAGGACGAGCACCAGCGCATCGCCGAGCCGCCGCCTGCGCCCGTCGAAGCGTCGGATCGCGCGCCCCGCGGTCATGCCTTCCTCCGGCGGCCGGCCGAGGAGGGCGACGAGCGACATGAGGCTTGCGGTGACGGCGATCTGCAGGAAGGCGAGGAGGACGGCGCGCGGCGGATCGAAGTCGAAGCGCAGCGCCTGGTAGATCGCCACCTCGATCGTCGTCGCCGCAGGCCCGCCGCCGAGCGTCAGCACGACGGTGAAGCTCGCCGCGCAGAGCATGAAGACGAGGCCGGCGATGCCGGGGATGACGCGGCGGATCACCGGCCATTCGATCAGCCGGAAGGTCGCGCCCCCGCCCATGCCGAGATTGGCGGCCGTCAGCCAGTATTCGGCCGGGATGCGATCGAGGGCGGCGAGCATCAGCCTCGCGGCGAGCGGCATGTTGAAGAAGACATGGGCGATGAGGATGCCCGTCAGGCCGTAGACGCTGACGGGGCTCGAAAGCCCGGCAAGGCGCAGGAGATCGTTGACGACGCCCTGCCGCCCCCAGATCTCGACGATGCCGAGTGCGGCCACCAGCGCCGGCAGGCCGAGCGGCACGGCGGAGAGCCGGAGCAGCCAGACCCTGCCCGGGAAAGCGCGCTGGCGCGCGAGCGCGCGGGCGACGGGAATGGCCAGCACGATCGACAGGACCGTCGACAGCGTCGCCTGCAGGAGCGTGAAGCGGGCGACGCGCCAGATATAGGCGTCGAGGAGCGGTGCGCCCGCGCCGTCGGCATGGGCGAGCAGCACCGCGGTCGCCACGCCGACGAAGGCGAGCACGAAGCCGAGGGCAATGCCCCCGGCGGCGCGCAAGGCCCTGCGTTCGGCGCGGGCGAAGATCATCGTGCGCTCATGACGGCGAGCCACTCGTCGATCCAGGCCCTGCGGTTCTCCGCGACGGCCTCGGGCGAATAGAGGAAGGTCGTCTCCGGCTTCACCAGCCGGTCGAAGGCTTCCGGCAGCGGCTCGCGCGTGGCGGCGGCCGGCATCATCCAGTTGGTCTCGGGGATGATCGACTGGAAGTCGGGACCGGTCATGAAGGTGAGGAAGTCGCGGGCGAGCGCCTTGTCCTTCGCCGCCTTCGTCAGGCCGGCGACCTCGATCTGCACGTAGTGGCCCTCGGAGAAGGCGGCCGCCCTGTAGCGTTCCGAGTTCTCGGCGATCATGTGATAGGCGGGCGAGGTGGTGTAGGAGAGCACCATCGGCGCCTCGCCCTTGGTGAAGAGGCCGTAGGCTTCCGACCAGCCGGGCGTCACCGTCAGCACGCGGTCCTTGAGCCTTTCCCAGGCGGCTCCCGCCTCGTCGCCATAGACCGACTTCACCCAGAGCAGGAGCCCGAGGCCGGGCGTCGAGGTGCGCGGGTCCTGAATGACGATCTTCTCGTCCGCGTTGCCCTCGACGAGGTCCTTCATGCTCGCCGGCGGGTCCTTCAGCGTCTCGCTGTCGTAGACGACGGCGAAATGGCCGTAGTCGTAGGGCAGGAACGTGTCGTCGGAGAAGCCGCCGGGCACCGTCAGGCCCTCGGGCGTGAGGCCGTGCGGCTCGAACAGCCCGGTCGCCTTCGCCTCGGCGATCAGGTTGGTGTCGAGGCCGAGCACGATGTCGGCCTTGGTGGCCTGGCCTTCGAGCCTCAGGCGGGTGAGGAGCTCGACGCCGTCGGCGACGCCGACCCAGGTCACCTTGCAGGCGCAGGTCGCCTCGAATGCCTCGGCGACCTTGGGGCCGGGACCCCAGTCGGAGACGAAGCTCTCGTAGGTATAGACGGTGAGCGTCTTCTCCTGCGCGAGCGCGGGCAGGGAAAGCGAAGCGGCGAAGGCCGCGGTCAGGAAAGTCAGTATCGTGCGCATCAGCGCCTCCTTCGGTTCACATGAAACGGGAATAGGGCGCTGGTTCGTGCCGTCTAATCCCTCCGCCGGTACGAGCCGGATCAGGTTCTTCGGGTTGGCGGAAAGCCTCTCAGCCGGCGGATCGAAACCCGCGGGCACCCCGTTAGAGCAGGCAAAGGGATAATGCGGCTTGGGGCCGGGCGCAAGGGCAGGCACCGCTTTTCGCCCCTGTTCCGCGGGAAACAGCGGAAAGCCGGCGGATATGGGAAAGTCCGATCACTGGATGAGAGAGGCTCATCCTTCCAGACAGAGATCGGGAGAGACCCAAATGCGCAAGATCATCGTTTCCGCCGCCATCGCCGCCGTCGCCGCCATCTCCTTCGCCGCCCCTTCGCAGGCCGGCTACTACAGCTACGGCTACAAGCCGCACTGCTTCATCAAGACGGTGAAGTCCTACGACTACTACGGCAACCTGGTCATCAGGAAGATCAAGGTCTGCAAGTAAGCGTCGCCGCCGACCTCCCGACAAGGCCCGGATGTCCCCTGCATCCGGGTCTCGTCGCGTCCGGCGGGCGGCGAATAAACGCCCGCCCCGCGGCGTCATCCGCACATGAAGCCCGTTCTCGCCATTCCGCTTTTCGCCCTGCTGCTTGCGGCCTGCGCGCCCGCGACGCCGGAGGACCGGGCAGCGCTCGTCGGCGTCTGGTCGCCCGAGGACGGTTCGGGCCGGCTGATCGAGTTCCGCGAGAACGGCGAGTTCGATTTCCTCTACGACCCGGATCCGCCCACCACCGTGCTGCGCGTCCACTGGCAGTTGAAGCGCAAGGGCAGCGTCGACATCCTCGAACACGACGGTTCCCTCTACAAGTCCTGCCCCTACCGGATCGAGGAGACCGTGCTGGTCATCGACGGCGGCGACGGCGGCGAATGCCTGCCCAGCGCCGCCGCCCCGGCCGTGCGCATGGCGAAACGGTTTTCGCGCATGCCGTGAACATTCCGTCCGGCGCCAAAATCTTTCCCTTTCCGCAGAACATGCGCTAAGGGCTTGCCGCATGATCATGCCGCCATCCACAGACCAGACCTTCGTCGTCCTTCTCGGCGGCACGCTTGCGGTGACGCCGCGGCTTGCGGCGGACCTGCGCGGCGCCCGCTTCGTCGCCGCCGACGGCGGCATGCGCCATGCGGCGGCGCTCGGCGTCACGCCGGAACTCTGGGTCGGCGATTTCGATTCGACGCCGCCCGAGCTCATCGCCGCCTGGCCCGCGGTCGAGCGCCAGCCCTATCCCGCCGCCAAGAACGAGACGGACGGGGCGATCGCGGTGGCCGCCGCCGCCGAGCGGGGTGCGCGCCGCATCGTGCTTGCCGGCGCGCTCGGCGGCGAGCGCTCCGACCATGCGCTGATGCATCTCATCCACGCCGTGTCGCTCGCCGAGCGGGGCTTCTCCGTCAAGCTCACCTCCGGCGAGGAGGAGGCCTGGCCGCTCATTCCCGGCGCGCGCGAGATCGACCTGCCGAAGGGCAGCCTCTTTTCCGTGCTCGGCCTCCTGCCGCTTTCCGGCCTCGATCTCGGGAACGTGCGCTATCCGCTTGAGGATTTCTCGCTGCCCTTCGGCTCGTCGCGCACCATCTCCAACGTGGCGGAAGGGCCGGTCAGCCTGTCGCTCGCCGCCGGCCGCGCGGTCCTCATCGCCCGGCCCTACGACCTTTCAGGAGCCTGATCCCATGGCACCGCCCATCCTCAAACTCGACGACATTACCTTGAGCTTCGGCGGCACGCCGCTGCTTGCCGGCGCCGGCCTGCAGGTGGAGCCGGGCGACCGCATCTCGCTCGTCGGCCGCAACGGCTCGGGCAAGTCGACGCTGATGAAGATCGCTGCCGGCCTCGTCGAGGCGCAGTCGGGCGAGGTCTTCCGCCATCCCTCCGCGACGATCCGCTACCTGCACCAGGCACCGGATTTCGACGGCTTCGATACGGTCGCGGCCTATGCGGAGGCGGGCCTCGGTCCGGGCGACGATCCCTATCGCGTCACCTACCTGCTGGAGCATCTCGGGCTTACCGGCGCCGAGGACCCGGCGTCGCTGTCGGGCGGCGAGGCGCGGCGCGCGGCCCTCGCCCGGGTGCTGGCGCCCGAGCCCGATATCCTGCTCCTCGACGAGCCGACCAACCATCTCGACCTGCCGACCATCGAATGGCTGGAAGGCGAGCTGCAATCGACCCGCTCGGCCCTCGTCGTCATCTCGCACGACCGCCGCTTCCTCG